>ENA-UESI01000005-UESI01000005.1-human-gut-metagenome-genome-assembly--contig:-NODE-5-length-157573-cov-7.053557_pt1 | contig 157573 bp, 140 predicted proteins | sample MGYA00243005_ERZ508006 | MGnify/ENA primary metagenome ERZ508006 (study PRJEB26167, sample SAMN06115436) | human gut metagenome | host: Homo sapiens | place: China:Shandong | collected 2015-06-10... | reverse complement strand
CCTTTAAGATACCATTTCGGCAGGGAAACTGTCAAGTTTCTTCGTCTGTTTTACCATGTTTTTGTGGGTTTTTAATAGAGATTAGCATTTACAGGTTTAGAGTGATTTAAACCTTTTGAGGAGGGAAGCACTACTCTGATGTAGTCTGATACGGTGGGTCTTTTGACCACCGGAACAGCAATCCGAACGAATGCTAAACTCTATTTTTATGTTTACGATCAACATCAAAGGGAAAGCAAATCCCAAAGACCCGAAGATGGTCAAACTTGAAATGATTATCTTCAAAACAGGTTACGCACGAGTAACCAAAGTGCTTAATGTTTCCGGACCGGTTAAGGACTGGGATAATCAGGCCCAAGCCTTCAAAGGCAATGGCAGTACCCTTACCGCCAAGAACAAAATCCTGTTCGAACTCAAAAATCAGTATCAGAAAGTCGCTGAGGACTGGGATTACGAGGGACGAGTCTGGTCGCCAGTCGAATTATCACACTGCTTCGATGAAGTTCAAACCCGCAAAGAGGAGGTAAAATCACTCTCAGTCCTTCAGATGATAGACTCTCTAATCGAAAAGTTTACTCATAAAGAGCGCTACAAGAATGGGCGAATCATCACGAGTATTAATAATGCCCGTTCTTATAAGGAGATAAAGAACTCTCTATCTCGATTCACACAGGAGGTCTATAATCGTTCTTTCTCCTCTTACTATTTCAAAGAGATTAATGAACGTTTCCTGCTCGACTATACGCTTTATATCCAGAAAGTCGGCATAGAAAACGGCAACAAAGGCGGCTTGACTCAGAAACTCCGCCGCCTGCGTGCTACCTGCCGTTATGCCGAGAAGCAAGGTTTCTACGGTGTGGACATGAAAGTATTCGAATGCTTGGGTGATAATATCAAATGGGGACAGACTACTTCCAAAGCGACTTCCTATGTAGCTCTTGCCAAACTGGAGAATATCGACCGTAGTTTGTTTTCGAAGAAAGAGCAGCTACACCTCGATCTCTTTCTATTCAGTTACTATACCGGAGGCATGGCCAATGTGGACGTATGTTATTTGACTTGGGACTCTATAAAAGAAGATAAGATCATCTATGAGCGCATGAAGTTTCCCAAACAAGCCAAGCCACTTTTGATTGAAAAGGCCAAGAAGATCATTGAGAAGTATCGCGGTACGGGTTTCGAGAATTATATCTTTCCTGTCTTTACTCATAAGCACAAGACCGATATGCAACGTACAAAGCGAATCAGTAATCTTACGGTCAAAATGACTATAACACTTGCTAAGGCTTGCCGCTTGCTAAAAATAAAGGATAAGCTGACATGGTATTCTGCCCGTGCCAGTTTCATTACCCGAATGGTAGATCAAGGTTACTCGCCATACGTTGTGGCCGAGATGGCAGGCAATAGTCCAATGGTGATTTACAAACACTATTATAAGAATACCAAGGCTGATGAGATGCTCAAAGAGATGAATTCAATTTTTGGTGAATAAATTTCAGTCTCGACAAACCTTTTCTGTCGAGACTCCCTATTCATTTATATACCGTCACAAGGCCGGTGGAATATTCATCACTAAAAAACATCTGTTATGAGCAAAAATGTATTGCAAGTCTTTGATAAGCTATTGCTACACCTGTCACAAATTGAGAGAGAACGAAATGGTCAGATAATTACCGGCTCCCAAAACGAACGAAAGTTTCGGTATGTTCGGGATTGTCTGTGCAATTTTACACAAACCGTAATGAAGCGAGATTTCAGCATATTGACTTTTGATGATATTGACACGCAATTCCTTCAAAAGTATGTCAACCATTTGAATGGGCACAATGTGGAGAATAAACTGCAAAAACTTCGTCGAGTATTCCGAGAGGCTAATGCCGATACCTCAGTTTTTGATGAAGTGAAGATTCCGGTCAAATTGGAAGGTGAGCCATTGTCGGTGGATTATACCATGATTGAACGGATAGAATTTATGAGCCGAAGCAAACTCACAGATAAAGAAGAATTATATATCGACTTGTTCCTGTTTGGCTATTATACCGGAGGCACGACAATTAATGAGATGGCATCACTTAAAACTTCCTCCATCCAGAAGGGGTACTTATATTGCAAGCGGAATGCATCTGAAAACATTGCCGTCATCCCTTTGTGCTCAGAAGTATTACATATCATCGACAAATATCAGTCGATGTGCTTTGACGATTACCTGCTCCCAATCTTTACCCATAAACACAACTCTCCCGAACAACAACTCGGAAGAATCAAGCGTATCTCGGAGTTGACAAACCAGACATTGAGAAAGGTTTCAAAGATGCTTAAACTTGAAAATGTGATTACGATGGGAATGACGAAATCCATATTTATTGAACATCTACTTTTAAATGAAGTGCCTTATGAAAAGGTCGCTCAGTATTTGGGTTGCTCAATCGAAACCGTACTCCGACATTCCGAAAAAATGCGTCAAAATTATGGTGAATAATATACATAAGATGCGGACTAACTATACTAATTTTACTTACATAATAAAAGTGAGTAATTCGAGTAAAAATAACTCCCTTTCCTGTATATCTAAAAATGAGGGAAATGAAAAGAAATAGGGTGTCTCTTACCTTGAGACACCCTATTTCTCTATAATATATCTAATTGCTATTAAATTACTAAAATACAGATATATACACATCAAAATCATACGAATTCTGTCGTTTTTGCAAATTTCTTCTTTTATACTTCTTTTTTTGATCGATTTCAATGATTTTTTTGAAGCGAAAAAACTTCAAAAATCATTGTTATGTTTACCATAAATATCAAGGGGAAAAGAGACCCTAAAAACATTCATTTTATTAAACTCGAAATGGTGTTCTACAAGCGAGGTTATGCTCGTGTTACAAAAGTTATCAATATCACAGGACCCTACTCGGAGTGGAATCAAAAGTCACAGCTTTTCGTCGGAAAAGAATCTTCCGAAAAGAATAAGTTTCTCCAGCAACAGAAACTCAAATACCTCAAAGTTGGCGAGCGCTGGGATGCCCAAGGTAAGGATTGGATTCCCGTGGAGCTATCTCACTATTACGATACCGATCCAAACTACCGAAACAAATACCTCCCAATCTCAGATGTTATCGAAGAACTGGCAACAAAGTTCGATAATCAGGAGCGATATAAAAATGGTCGTATACTCAAAAGTCTATCTACATCGCGAAAGTATCGCTATCTAAACACCTCGCTGCAACAGTTTACTCGAAGTAAGTATCATCGGGATTTTACAAAGTATAGATTTCGGGACCTAACAGAGAAGTTTCTTCAAGACTTTGCAGTGTGGGTTCAAATACGAGCAGCAAAGAATGGCAATACTGGTGACGTTAGCGGGAAACTCCGAAAATTGAAGGCGGTATGCCTTTATGCAAAAGAACAAGGAGTATACAATATCAATCTTAATGCTTTCGGGTCATTCAAAGAGAAGTTGAAACATCGCATAACTACCCCCAAAGGAGTATCACCGGAAGTAATGCAACAGATAGAATCATTTGACCGAACTCTGCTTACCAAGAAAGAACAACTCTATCTCGACCTGTTTTTATTTAGTTACTATGCCGGAGGGATGTCGGCAATAGATGTTTGTCTGCTTACTCGCAATCAAATCAAAGACGATCTGATTATCTATGACCGTACCAAGTATGACAAGCAGGCACGAGTCATCATCATTGACAAAGCAGCTGAGATTATCGAACGTTATCGCACCGAAGCCTATATGAATTACGTCTTTCCGACCATAAAACGATGCAATCCAACTCAACAGAAACTTTACGGACGAGTAAAGCGGATAAACGAGAAGGTTAATCAAACTTTACAAAAGATTTGCGACCACTACGGCATTAAATTACGAATAACATGGGGTACCGCCCGTAGTAGCTATATCTCTAAGATGATTGACGAAGGTTTTCATCCGCTCCAAGTTGCTGAACTCGCAGGTAACTCTCCACAAACCATCTACCGCCACTATTATACCATATCCAACAAAGAAAAGATGAAGGGAAAAATGAATAAAGTCTTTTAAGAAAGAATTATTTGCATATTAATTATCAATGATATATCTTTGCATTATCAATGATAATTCATTAAATGATAGAAGTTTCAGAAATAAAAACCATTCAAGTAGAAAGTTATATTGATACTTTGAGAGATATACCTGTAGGAACGAATCGGGTGTATCTCTTGATTGGTACCGTCTATACGGGTTTTCATAATGCTAAAACCAGATTGTCAAAACAAAACTTGCAATTTGTGTTTAGAAGGTTTAGTGAAGAGAATAAACAATTTCTTGAGGTAAAACGATTAAAATAAATATATATGGCAAATGAGCGTAAAACCGATTTTTTCATCGGGAAGCTATTGGATGGAGCTAAAATAGACTACACTCCCAATGGTAGTAGTATCAAGGAAATTAAAGATGCCTTGAAAACCTCATCAAAGAAAAAAACAGGGAGAGCAGGTTTTCCTGAATTCGTTTGCAAGTCAAAAGATTTTATTATTGTTATTGAAGATAAGGCTGATCTAAGTATGCAAGCGTTATATGCTGATGAGAATAATACCACTTTGCAAATGGATGTAAAAGCAATCACTGAATATGCAGAAAATGGTGCGCTTCATTATGCCAAAGAAATAATTAAGAAGACTTCATTTGACAAAGTATTTGCTTTTGGATGCTCTGGAGACGAAAAACATCATCTAATCCGTCCAATATTTGTTGATAATAGAGGTTGTAAGCTGCTGACCCCCGTCGATAACTTTGAGAATTTTGCCCCAGAAAATATTGAGAAATATTATCGAGAGCAAGTTCTTGGTGAAGTTCCTCAAGAGACTTTGGAGCTGGAAGATATTATTAAGAAATCAGCTGAATTACATGAAGCTTTACGGAATTATGGGCAACTTGGAGACTCTGAAAAACCGCTTGTGGTTTCTGCTATATTGCTTGCTTTAAAAGAAGAGACCTTTTCAATTGAGTTGCTAAAAGGAGATGAGTTAAAAACTGATGGACAGATTATTTTTGACGCCTTGACCACTCATTTAGAACGAGTAAAAGTAGAGCCACAAGCTAAAAAGAATTTAATTCTCAATCAATTCACTTTGATAAAAGATCGTCCGATGTTAAATCGGGTAGATGATAGATTAACTGATAAAGATTCAAAATTAGCGAAAACCCCTTTAAAGTATTTTACGGAATTTCTAAAAAGACACGTCCTTTCATCTATTACAACTAATTCATCGGAGGATGTATTGGGCCGATTTTATGGTGAATTTATTCGTTATAGTGGTGGAGATGGACAGTCGTTAGGTGTTGTGTTAACACCAAGTCATATCACAGATTTATTTTGTGATTTAGTAGATATTAAACCAACAGATGTGATTTTTGATCCTTGTTGTGGTACTGGTGGATTTCTTATTGCTGGTATGTACCATATGCTGAATAAAGCAGAACCGTCACAATATGTTAGCATAAAACAAAATCAGATTCATGGTGTAGAGGTTCGAGATGATATGTTTTCAATTGCCACTACTAATATGATTTTGAGAGGCGATGGCAAAAGTAACTTGATTTGTGAGGACTTCTTGAAAATTACAATTTCAGACTTACGTAGGATTAACGCAACAGTCGGTTTCATCAACCCACCATATTCTCAGGCAAAGAATAAAGAGACTGCACACTTATCAGAGATATGTTTTATAAGGCATTTGTTAGATGGCTTGGCTGATGGAGCTAGATGTGCTGTTATTGTTCCTCAGTCGACAATGATTGGCAAAACTAAAGAAGACAAGAAGGTTAAACAGCTTATTCTTAAACAGCACACGCTCGAAGGAGTGATAACATTAAATAAGTATACATTCTATGGAGTTGGAACAAACCCGTGTATTGCGGTATTTACTGCACATAATCCGCATCCTAAAAATAAATATTGCAAATTTGTTAATTATGAAGATGATGGCTTTGTTGTTAATAAACATATTGGACTAGTTGAAACTGAACGCGCCAAAGAACGTAAAGCTCACTTGTTGTCATGCTGGTTGTATGATGCTCCAGCTGAAACCAAATTCATGGTTAAAACAACCATCGAAGCCGAAGATGAATGGCTTCATTCTTTCTACTACTTCAATGATGAATTACCATCGGACGAGGATTTTGAAAAAACAATGGCGGACTACTTAACGTTTGAGTTTAATATGATATCTCACGGTCGTGGATATTTGTTTGAAAAGGAGATTTGATCATGGAAATTACATTGAAAGATAAAAAATGGGGAAAGTTCTACTTAAAAGATATTTTCAGCTCAATACAAAGAGGTAAAAGGTTGAAAAAGGAGGATCATATTGCTGGAAATATTCCTTACGTGTCTTCTACTTCCAACAACAATGGCATTGATGGTTTTTTAGGAAATACCAAGAATGTACGTGTATTCAGCAATTGTTGTACTATTGCAAATAGTGGAAGTGTTGGAACTTGTTTCTATCACCCTACATTTTTTGTTGCTAGCGACCATGTAACGCAATTAAAGAATGAAAAGTTTAACCGTTATATCTATTTGTTTATATCCACAATTGTCTCACGATTGTCCGAGAAATACAGTTTTAACAGAGAAATGAACGACAATAGAATACGGAGAGAGGTAATTATGCTTCCAGTGAATGAGAATGGAGATCCCGACTATGTATTCATGGAGCAATATATGAGGGGGTTGGAACATAAAAGCATAAGTACATATAAAGCAACTATCTTAAGACACATTGAAGAATCATCATTCACAAATATTGTTCCTCCTTTAAATGACAAAGTTTGGAGAGAGTTTAAAATAGAAAAATTATTTAAAATTGAAGCCGGAAAATCTAAAGGATTAAATCATCTAAAACAGAATAAGTCCGGGATTAGCTATCTAGGAGCAACCAACAATAATAATGGAGTCTTAACTACAGTAGACAGGGTGGAAAGTATGGTTCAAAGAGGTAATTGCATTGCATTTATTAGGAATGGAGAAGGGTCTATGGGATTTTCCATCTATAAAAAAGAGGATTTTATTGCAACATCAGACATAACCGTCGGATATAACGAAAACCTTAACCCATATGTAGGAATGTTTATTACTACTATTGCTGACAAAGTAAGAGGAAAATATAACTTTGGATATAAAAGAAGTGATGGAAGATTGAAGAAGGAAACATTGCAATTGCCTGTAAATGAAGAAGGAGAGCCAGATTACAAATATATGGAACAATATATAAAACAAATAAAAATTGACTTATTAACCAAATACTTGACATTTATAAATAACAGAAATAAGTAAGTAATGGGTATACGATGACAGAAAACCACATAGAGAATTATTTTGTGTAGTCCCTTATGATATTACCGCTATACCAAGTTCTCTGTATATATGATTCATAGAGAATCGCTATGTAAAAGGCTATAAAATTCAATCAGACTGTATATCTTTACAATTGAATTAAAACTATTATAAATCAAGTTCGTGTAGGGTTACACGGTGGATTCAGTGTTTTATCCTCAAATCACTATTGATATACAGTCTGTTGTCAAAGACTTAGTGCTGCCCGATATTGGGCGCTCTTTTTCGTTTGCTTTAGGCCTCCCGAGACTGAAAAACGGGGAAATCCCGAAAGATTTCCCCGTTTCAGATAACAAACCCGCCCGAATTACTTCTTCGCAGGGGCTTTTTTAGGCTCGGCCTTCACTTTGAGCGTGGCAAAACCCTTGACGATGTTCTCGTCGTTGTTCTTCGTACCGTCGTAGATCACGGTAACCTCCTTTTTGGGCAGGTCCACCTTCACGTCCTTGATGCCCTTTCCGAGCGAAGGAACGTTGTTCATGATCTTCTTCACGCAGTGTTCGCAATCGATATCGGTTACGAATACCGTCGTCACCTCTTTTTTCTGCGCGGGCTTATCCGCCGCAGCGCACATGCCGAGACCCATTACCAGGGCCAGGCAGAACATTAAAAGTTTTTTCATTTTTGCGTATATTTAGGTATTAAAATTTTCATCCTTACCAAATCCGGGGCGTCGCCCGAAACATCCTGCTCCGCATCCTAATACAAGTTAAACCGTAAGCCGATATAGAACTTGCGCCCCATGAGCGGCCCCCAGACGTTCATCGAATTGAACTTGTAATCGTAGGGATCCTGCGCATTGAGGATCGGGTCCTTCTGGCGGTAGTCGGCGATATTCTCGCACCCGGCGTAGATGTCGAACTTGCCTACCTTGCGGCTCACCTGCGCGAAAAACATCGGGTAACGGGGCGAATAGTAACTGTCGTCGAGATTACCCGTCTGCGTCGGAATGCGCGAAGGACCGTTGAGCTGCGCCGTAGCGTCGAAGACCCAGCGGCGGAACTTCGTGGCATACTGGATATTCAACAGCGTTTTGTACTGGCTCACCAGCGGCCTCTCCACACGGGCCGAACTGCCGTCGGCGCGCTTGATCGTCATCTCGCTGTCCGTATAGCGGAACGTAGCGAAGATATCGAGCCGCTCGACCGGCGACCACGAGAAGTCGATCTGGTAGGTGTCGGTATACGAACGGCCGTCGGTGTCGTAGAATACGATCCGGTCGGCATACATCTCCTGATCGGCCACGATCGAGCTGTAGAATTGCGTACGGAAATAGTCGAAACTCAGCGTCGCGTCGCCCTGCTTCACCAGTCCGAAGGTTTGCGTCAGGCTTCCGCCGACGGTCAGGGCCTTCTCCATGCGGTCGAATTTCCGGAAATCGAATTTCCCGGATTCGTTGTCGAGGAACGTGATCGCCCGGCCAGTAGCCAGTACGCCGATATTGTCCGTAATGACGTTCGTCGAGCGGTAACCCAGGCCCGCCGAACCGCGCAGCGTCGTCGAAGAGGTGATATTCCATTTCAGGTGGCCGCGGGGCGTCACAAAGAAACGGTCGTAATAGTGGTTGTAATCGCCGCGGACTCCGGCCACGATCGAAAACTTGTCCTTGATGGCATAGGTATACTCGGCATAGGCTCCCGCCTCGCGCTCGTTGCGGTCGAAATTGTAGTCGCGGACGCTGTTGGCGGCGATCCACGGCGTCGGGTTGAGCAGTTTCTCGCGGTAGTAATCCAGATGTCCCTGCACCCCGACGATCAGCGACGACCGATAGGTGAAATAGTGGTTGTACATCAGGTTCAGCGCCAGCGAATTCTGGTTGCCCGTATAGTCGTTCAGCCCGAAATAGGCGTCTTCGCTGAAATGGTCGAAGTCGGCGACGAACGCCAGGTTCGAACGCATTTCGTCCTGCTCGTCGGGATCGTAAACCGACGGACCGACCGGCATACCTATTTTAAAATAGCCGTTGGCGTTGCGGTTGCGGATGTGCGACCCGTAGAGCGGCATTTTCTTGTCGCCGGCTCTCCAGTCCCAGTCCTGCTCCATCTCCTCGCGCATGGCCTTCGTGTCCTTGTAGTCGAGCATGCCGCCCAGGCGGTTTTCCTGCACGAACTTCCAGCCCCAGCGAATCTGCGTGCCGTTGTCAGCGGCGTAGAGCCATTTGTTGGCCACGTTGATCTGGTCGGCCTTCGGCAGGTCGCGGAATCCGTCGTGGTTGTGATCCATCTTCCGCACGTCGGTATCCATCGAGCCGTGAAGCAGGATGACGCTCGACAACTTCTTGTCTTTCGTGACGGGAAAAGCCGTCGAAATATTGGCCTCGGGACGCAGTTCGTCGTCGAGGTAAAGGTTCACGAACAGCCGTTCGTCGTCCGTAGGCTTGCGGTGTTCGAGGTTAATCTGCCCCGTGATGGCCTCATGGCCCGCCGTGACCGAAGCCACGCCCTTCGACACCTGGATCGAATTGAGCCACATGCCCGGCGTGTAACTCAGCCCGTAGGGAGCGCTCAGGCCCCGCATGATGGGACGGTTCTCGTCGAGTATCTGCGTATAGGTTCCGGCCAGTCCCAGCATCTTGATCTGCCGGGCGCCCGATATGGCGTCGCTGTAACCGACGGTCACCGAAGCCGAATTTTCGAACGACTCGGCCAGGTTGCAGCAGGCCATCTTACAGAGGCCCGCAAAGGAGATCATCTCGCCTTTGACGATCCCGTCGCGCTTGACGAAATTGCCGCTGAGGTTGCCCTCGACAACGACGCCTTCCAGCGCCACGCCCTCCGAACGGAGCGTAAATTCGACCTTGTCGACGCCGTTTTTCACATCCAGCGTGTCGTTGACAAAGCCCAGGTACGAGGCTACGAGTTTATCGTACCCCTTCACGCGGTGTACGAGAAATGCGCCCTGTGCGTCGGTGCTGGCCCCGATGGTCGTGCCGGCCCAGTAGACCGAAGCCCCGATGAGCGGTTGACGGTCGGCATCGCGGACCACGCCCCTCAAATCCTGTGCGCTCAGGGAACCGCACACAGCGAAGGCAGAAATAGATAATACGGTGTATTTGAAAAATTTCATGAAAATCCGTTATTGGTTAAAACTGATTACGGACCGGCGCACACAGCACCGGTCCCGAAGGTGTTTTAAGCCAATACGGGAGGAGCCCGGAAGCCGACGGGCAGGATGCAGGCTTCGCGTATCAGGGGTACATGCCTCTGGACAACCTCCTCGCGCAACTGGGGAACGTGTGCAGGACACGGACACTCCACGGCGAGTGCAGGCGGCAGGTCGAGGACGATGCAGCGTATGTATTTCTCGTTATTGTCGGAGTTCGACGTAACGTAAAGTTCGACATCGGTCGAATGGTGGTTGCCGCAGCAGGGGGCGCGCATCGCACCGTCGTGCGCCGACTGAACGTCCGCCGGATGCTGGCAATGGGTACAGCACACGTGCTCCGTGCGGGCCTTCATCGACACGCACTTACACGTCAGCGACGCCAAAGCCATCCCCGCCGTCGCAAAAAGATAGACGGCGAGCAACAACAGCGATATGACCCTTTTCAGTTTCACTATTCTTCTACGATTCCGCATTCGGCAAGGCTCGCGATCCACCGCCCGGCATCCTGCAAAGCGGTTTCAGCGTCGACCTCGTAACATTCGGTCAGCAGCAGCGCGGCGTCCGCAGCCGTAAACTCGCGGCCCCGAAGCTTCTCCCACAGATACATCGACGAAGGATTGAGCGACACGATGCGTGTCATATCGGCGGCGCCTCCGCGTCCCGGCATCACGATCACGTGCTCACCGGCCATCTCCCGGACCTTGTATTCTTCGCGTATCTTCATCTTCCGAATATTCGATTTTTGCAAAAATACGAAAAATTCCCCAAACTGCCTAATTTTTCACAAAACCGCACGCAATTCGGCTTTGCAGCCGTCCGGCTTTTTCGTACCTTTGGTGTCGTAACGACACTTCCATTCGTCGGAAGGCTGTATAAAACCGCACGCAATCCGGTTTTGCACCCGTCCGGCTTTTTCGTACCTTTGTGCTATGGAACCGACCGCGGACAAAATATACGAAGTGCTCCGGCGCTACTGGGGCTTCACCACCTTCCGCCCCGTGCAGGAGCAGATCATCCGCGCGGCGATGGAAGGGCGCGACACACTGGCCCTGATGCCCACAGGCGGCGGCAAGTCGCTGACCTACCAGGTTCCGACGCTTGCCCGCGAAGGGCTCTGCATCGTCGTCACACCGCTCATCGCCCTGATGAAAGACCAGGTCGACCGCCTCCGGGCCCGGGCCGTCCCGGCCGTGGCGATCCATTCGGGGCTCTCGCCGCGCCAGATCGACATCGCGCTGGACAACTGCGCCTACGGCGACGTAAAGTTCCTCTACGTGGCTCCCGAACGGCTGGCTACCGAGGCGTTCCGCCTGCGCGTGGTGCGCATGAACGTCTCGCTCATCGCCGTCGACGAGGCTCACTGCATCTCGCAGTGGGGCTACGATTTCCGCCCTTCGTACCTGCGCATCGCCGAACTGCGCGAAAAGCTCCCGGGCGTTCCCGTGCTGGCGCTCACCGCCTCGGCCACCCGCCTGGTGGCCGACGACATCATGCGCCACCTGAAATTTGCCGAACCGCACATCCTGCGCAGCAGCTTCGCACGCCCCAACCTCTCGTACAGCGTCCGCCGTACCGACGACAAAAACGGCCAGTTGCTGCGACTGGTCCACAACGTCCCCGGCACGGGCATCGTCTATGTGCGCACGCGGGAAGGGACCGAGCAGGTCGCCGACTTCCTGCGACAGGAAGGGGTGACGGCCGCGGCCTACCACGGCGGGCTGGGCCACGCCGAGCGGTCGCTCCGGCAGGAGGAGTGGCTCTCGGGCAAAGTCCGCGTGATGGTCGCCACCAACGCTTTCGGCATGGGCATCGACAAAGCGGACGTGCGCTTCGTGGTCCACTACGCGATGTGCGACTCGCTCGAAAGCTACTACCAGGAGGCCGGCCGTGCAGGCCGCGACTCACAGCGGGCCTATGCCCTGCTGCTGGTCGCATCGGACGACAGCGACCGCATTTCGCGGCGTTTCGAGCTGGAATTTCCCCCGCTGGAAAAGATCAAGGATATTTACGAAAGGGTCTGCTCCTACCTGCAGATCGGCATCGGCGACGGCGGCGAAGCGTCGTTTCTGTTCAACATCCACGACTTCTGCGCCCGCGAACACCTCTATTCGGGAACGGTCCAGAGTGCCCTCAAACTGCTCCAGCAGAACGGCTACATGACCCTTACCGACGCACAGGAAAACCCCGCACGGGTGATGTTCTGCGTCAGCCGCGACGAATTGTACAAACTCCGCGTGCAGCGCGACGAACTGGACCACTTCATCCGCACCCTGCTGAGGCTCTACAACGGGGTCTTCACCGAGTTCCGGCCCATCGACGAAGGCGAACTGGCCACCTGGAGCGGCTACACCGTCGAGCGCGTCAGGGAATTGCTCAAACGGCTCTGGCAGTTGCGCGTGATCCGTTACGTCCCCTCGAACCGTTCGCCAATCCTTTTCATGAACGAAGAACGCCTGCCCCGCGCCGACCTTTACATCGCCCCCGAGACCTACAAGCGGCGGCAGGAGCTGATGCGCGAACGCTTCGAGCAGATGATCGCCTACGCCGCCAACGAGGAGCAGTGCCGCAGCGCCGTGCTCGAAAAGTATTTCGGCGAAGAGACGCCCGCGCCGTGCGGAGTCTGCGACGTGTGCCTCGCCCGCAAACGGGCCGCGAAAGCCGCCGGGCGGGCCCCCGGAACACCCGGCATCCCCGCGCCCGGCGACGAGGCCTCCCTGCGCGAAAAACTCCTGGCGCGTCTCGCACGCTCCCCGGCCGACCCGCGCCAACTCGCCGCCGAACTGGCCTGTTCCCCCGACCGGCTGACTGAAGTCGTGCGCGAACTGCTCGGGGAAGGCAAAATCGCCACCGGCAAAGAAGGAATATTGAAACTTTTTCCGTAATTTTGCAGGAACATCCGTCCAATGACTACAGTAAATAATTTCATCGATAAAATCAGCAACGAGCAAACCGCCCTGCTCCCGGCCATCGAGTTCCGGGGAGAAATCCGTATCGTCGAGCAGGAGCGCGACATCGCCGCGGCCTGCAAGCTGCTCGCCGAGCAGTCCGTCATCGGCTTCGACACCGAGACGCGCCCTTCGTTCCGCCCGGGCGTAACGTTTCGCGTATCGCTGCTGCAACTCTCCACACCGAAGGTCTGCTTCCTGTTCCGGCTCAACAAGATTCCGCTCGCCAAACCGATCCTGCAACTGCTCGAAGACAAAAAAGTCCTCAAGATCGGCGCCGACGTTGCGGGCGACCTGCGCTCGCTGCGCCAGATCCGTCATTTCCGCGACGGGGGCTTCGTCGACCTGCAGAGCATTGCCTCGGAATGGGGCATCGGGGAGAAGAGCCTGCGCAAACTCTCGGCCATCGTGCTGGGACAGCGCGTCTCGAAAGCCCAGCGGCTGAGCAACTGGGAAGCCACAACCCTCACCGACAAGCAGCAGCTTTACGCCGCGACCGACGCATGGGTCTGCACCCGTATTTACGAGCAGTTGCTCCGCACACCGAAAAAACCGATCCGTAAATGATACCGCAAATTTACCTGCGCAAAGGCAAGGAGGAATCGCTCCTGCGCCGCCACCCGTGGATTTTCTCGGGAGCCATCGACCACATCCAGGCCGAAGAAGAGTCCGATTTCGCCGAAGGGGCCCTCGTCGAGGTCTACACCCGTCAGGGCGACTTCATGGCCCTGGGCCACTACCAGATCGGATCGATCGCCGTGCGCGTGCTCACGTTCGAACGCGAAGAGATCGACCAGACGTGGTGGAACCTCCGGATCGCCGTGGCCTACGATGTCCGCCGTACGCTCGGCCTTACGGACAATCCCTCCACGACCTGCTACCGTCTCGTCCACGGCGAAGGCGACTCGCTGCCGGGGCTCGTCGTCGACATCTACGGCTCGACGGCCGTCATCCAGTGCCACTCGGCCGGCATGTACTACGCGCGGCTGCAAATCGCCGAAGCGCTGCGCTCGGTCTACGGCGAACGCCTCACGGCCATCTACGACAAATCGTCGCAGACGCTCCCCTTCAAGGCCGCCCTCGGGGCTGTCGACGGCTACCTGTGGGGATCGTCCGACCATGCGTCGCATATCGTCGTGGAGAACGGCGAACAATTCTACGTCAACTGGGAGAAAGGCCAGAAAACGGGCTTTTTCCTCGACCAGCGCGAAAACCGCCAACTGGTGAAACGCTACTCCAAGGGCCGCAACGTACTCAACACCTTCTGCTACACGGGCGGATTCTCGGTCTACGCCCTTTCGGGCGGCGCCCGGAAGGTCTGCTCGGTGGACTCCTCGGAGCGTGCCGTAGCGCTGGCCACGGAGAACATGGAACTCAACTTCGGCAAAGGCGCCGAATGCTGCGAAATCGCCGCCGACGCCATCGACTACCTCAAAGACATCGGCGACAAATACGACCTGATCATCCTCGACCCACCGGCCTTCGCCAAGCACCACAAAGTGCTGGGCAACGCCATGCAGGGTTACAAACGACTCAACGCCCGGGCCCTGTCGCAGATTCGCCCCGGCGGAATCCTCTTCACCTTCTCCTGCTCGCAGGCCGTATCGAAGGAGTTATTCCGCACGACGGTCTTTTCGGCCGCCGCTATCGCAGGCCGCAAGGTCCGCATCCTCCACCAACTGACGCAGCCCGCCGACCATCCGATCAACATCTACCACCCCGAAGGCGAATACCTCAAGGGGTTGGTACTATACGTCGAATAACCATGAAAAAACTGCTCGCCACCCTCTTTGCGCTCCCCCTTGTCTTCGCGGCCAGGGCACAGAGCCGCACCGAAGTCTACACGTTCCCGAGCAAAATCCTCGGAACCGAAAAGAGCTGCACGGTCTACCTGCCCGACGGCTACGACCGCTCGCTGGAGTCCTACCCCGTGCTCTACCTGCTCCACGGCGCCGGAGGCTGCCACACCGACTGGACCCGGAAAGGCTACATGCGCCGCATCACCGACGAAACGATCGCCTCGGGGATGGCCCGGCCGATGATCGTCGTCATGCCCGACGCCGCCGGCGAAGGCGAGGACTACAAGGGCAAACACATGGGATACTTCGACGTTCCGGGCTGGAACTACGAACAGTTCTTTTTCGAGGAATTCCTGCCTGCCGTCGAATCGAAGTACCGTATCACAGCCGACAAGCAGCACCGCGCCATTTCGGGCCTCTCGATGGGCGGCGGCGGAACGGCGGCCTATGCCCTGCGCCACCCCGGGGTTTTCAGTTCGGCCTGCCCGATGAGCGGCCTGCTGGACACGTTCCCCAGCGCGCGCAACTACGACAATGCGTTCCAGAAATCCGTCGCCGACAACTCCCCCGTCGCGATGCTGCGCAACATGCCCGACGACCAGTTGGACGGCGTACGTTCGGTCCGCTGGTGGGTCGACTGCGGCGACGACGATTTTCTCTGGAAATCGAACGTCGATTTCTACTCGCTCATGCGCCAGCGTAACATCCCGCTGCAATACCGCATGCGCGACGGCGGCCACACGTGGCGCTACTGGGAGACGGTACTGCCCGACGTGCTGACGTTCGTCTCGGCCGGGTTCGGCAAATAACCGCCGGCCCCGCGCAAACCACAAAAAAGGTCCCGGAACTGCCGGGACCTTTTCTATTTTACCTTCTCGAAAACGTAGACTTCGTGAACCTCGCCGTCGTAGCCCGGATAAAATCCCCGGGGCATGCCGAGCACGATCCGCGCCCCGCGGTTGGCCAGCACCAGCAGTTCGTCCGTCGCAGGGTCGACAGCCAGTCCTTCGATCTCTCCGGCACGGCGGAAATCGGCCATCGAACGCAGCGGGAGCACCGTGGCATACGACTTTCCGTCGCGCAGGTCGGCAACATAGAGGTTGTCCGGCTCGTCGAGGTCGGCATCCCCGTCATCGGCAGAGATCAGCATCCGGCCGTCGACCATGAAAATGCCCTGCTGCCATTGCGGGACGGGACGCAGGTGCACCTTGCGGACATACTTGCCCGTCTTCCGGTCATAACCGTAAACATAGCGCCCGTCGACCCAGTCGGCCATCCAGACCATATCGCTGTCACGGTCCACGGCCAGCCCGCACACTTCGACCTGCCCCGATTCGGGTTCCCAGTCGATCGAGCGTTTCCATTTCAGCGTGTTGGCGTCGTAGACCGCCACCTGGATATTCTCGCCGCGGCCGTCGTCGAAAGTCTCGATTCCGGCGTAAATCTCCCCGTTCCAGACATCGATGTCGCCGATGTGGTTCGCAGCCAGCGGCAACCCGTCGAACGGGCGGTCGTTCCGGGCCACCAGCCGGCCCTGCTTGTCATACTTGTAGAGCGCCGTACTGCCCGAAACATAGTAATAAGCCGAATCGGCGGCAATCCCCTGCCGTCCCTCAACGGGAATCACCTCTTTAAGGCGGTACTCCGTTCCCAGGGTTTGCGCTGCAAGCGGCATTCCGGCCGCCAGCATCAATATTAACATCAAAACTCGTTTCATAGCCATTTTGTTTATACGTCCTCCGGCAAAAACAGGGCCGGAGCAGTTTCCCCTTGGAATCCGCTCCGGCCCGTGTTCAAAGCGGAATACCGCCTATTTTTTCTTCGTACGCTGCTGGGCCTCCTGCTGACGCATCAGCTCCTCGTAGCGCTGTTGGAATTTCGATTTCTTGCCTTTCGACTTCTTCGCGGCATTCGCCTGCATGATCGCATGGATCTTGTTGTCGTCGACCATACGGCGGATGACGAGCGTCTGCCCGATGGTGAAGAGATTCGACAGCAGGTAGTAATAGCACAAGCCGCTCGAATAGCTGTTGAACCAGAAGAGCATCATGATCGGCATCATGTAGACCATCATGAACTTCATGCCTGCCATCTGAGGCTGCGACGAAGCCGTCTGCTGGTAGTTGAAATAGGAGTATCCGAACAGCGACACCGCCATCAGCAGGGCGAACAGCGAAACATGGTCGCCGTAGAAGGGGATCGAGAACGGCAGGTTCAGCACACTGTCGAACGACGAGAGGTCGTCGGCCCACAGGAACGGCTGCTCGCGCAACTCGATCGACGCGGGGAAGAAGCGGAACATGGCGATCAGGATCGGCATCTGGATCAGCATCGGGATACAGCCGCCCATCGGATTGATACCCGCCTTCTTGTAGAGCTCCATCGTCGCCTGCTGCTTTTTCATGGCGTCCTCCTGCTTGGGATATTTCTTCGCCAATTCGTCGACCTGCGGCTTTATCAGGCGCATTTTGGCCATCGAGACATAACTCTTGTACGTCAGCGGCGAGATCACCAGTTTCACGAGCAGCACCAGGATGAAGATGATGATACCGAAGCTGCCGATGTAGTTGCGCAGGAAGTCGAAGACCGGAATCACGCACCAGCGGTTGACCCATCCGAAAATACCCCAGCCCAGCGGCACGAGACGTTCCAGGTGGATTTCCGCACCGCGCGGATCGTCGACCTTCTTGAGGATCGAATACTTGTTGGGGCCGAAATAGAAGGCAAAGTCATAGCCTTCGGTCTGGGGTGTATAGGGCACGCCCATCTGCGCCGTGAAGGATTTCAGCAACGACGACTCGGGAGCGGCCGTATCGAAGGAAAGGTTGGCGTAGGAGACATTGTCCGGGGCGATGAACACCGACGAGAAGAACTGCTGCTTGAAAGCCACCCACGAAACCTGCGTCGAAATGTTCTTCGACTTGGCGCCCTCGCTCATGCCCAACTCCTCGATCGAAGTCTCGTTCGGGAAGCGGTAAGCCAGCGTCGTATACATGTTCTCGTTCTGGAAACCCTTTTCGTTCTGGAAGGTGGTATTCGCCCAGTCGATCTGTATCTGCGTCTGGTTGGCCATCTCCGCAGCCATGTTCACCAGCCGTACGTCGAAGTTGACGAGGTAGTCGCGCGCAGGAGCCTCCGTATTATATATAAGGTAGCGGTACTCCAGGTAAGCCCCCTCCGAAACGCGAAGACGCATCACGACGCTCTCCGCGCCGTCCTCCGTCGTCGTAATAGGCTGGGCCGCAAATACATAGTCCAGCGTATTGACCGGAATATTCTTCAGTCCGTTCTTCAGGTAGAACGAAAGCCCGAAACGCGCCGTCGCGGGGTCCATCATCTCGATCTTCTGGTCGCGTTTGCCGCGCGGACCGTACTTGGTATAATCTTTCAGCGTGACACCCGTGATCTGGCCGCCGCGGGTCGAAAAACGCACCGACATCACGTCGTTCTCGACCGTAAACTCTTCGGGTTCCGTCTCGCGGGCCGCCGTCAGCGCCTCGCCCAGCGTTTCGACCTGGCGTTCGCGCACCGCAGCCGCAGCATCGGCAGCAGCCAGTTCGGCCTGCGCACCGCCGTCCGCCACCGCCGTCGAATCCACAACGGGCGCTGCGGGACGCGTCGCTGCCGCTACCGAGTCCTGATAGGCCTCATAACGGGCCATTTGTTCCTGATATTCTTTCTGCTGCTGGCTGTTGAAGTAGGCGAATCCCAGAAAAAGGACCGCTACGACGGCAATGCCGATAATTGACTTTTTATCCATTAAGTGTTGTTTCTTTTCGCTCTACGGGATTAATATTACTTCTTCGCATGCTCCAGCGCAGCCTTCACGAAGGCCACGAACAGCGGCGAGGGACTCTGCACGGTGCTCTTGTATTCGGGATGGTACTGCACGCCGATGAACCACGGATGGTTCTCGATCTCGACGACCTCCACCAGGTTCGTGTCGGGATTCACGCCCACAGCCTTCATGCCGTCCTTCTCGAACTGCTCCAGGTAATCGTTGTTGAACTCGTAGCGGTGGCGGTGGCGCTCCGAAATGTTGAGTTTGCCGTAAGCTGCAGCAACTTTCGAACCCTTTTTGAGCGCACAGGGATAAGCGCCCAGACGCATCGTGCCGCCTTTGGCCGTAACGCCCTTCTGCTCCTCCATCAGGTCGATCACCGGATGGGCCGTCGCCGGCTCCATCTCGCTCGAATTGGCATCGGCGAGGTTCAGGACGTGACGCGCGAATTCGATCACCGCACACTGCATACCCAGACAGATGCCCAGGAACGGCACGTTATTCTCGCGGGCGAAGCGCACGGCCTCGATCTTGCCTTCGATGCCGCGGTTGCCGAAGCCCGGGGCCACCAGAATACCGGCCATCTTGCCCAGGTGCGCAGCCACGTTTTCCCGCGTGATCTTCTCCGAATTGACGTAACGCAGCTTGACTTTGCAATCGTTGACCGCCCCGGCGTGGATGAACGACTCGCAGATCGACTTGTAGGCGTCGGGCAGTTCGGTGTACTTGCCGACCAGCGCGATCTCGATCTTCTTCGACGGGTGTTTCACCTTCTCGACGAATGCGCTCCATGCAGTCATGTCCGGCTCCTTGTCGGCCGGGAGGTTGAGTTTGTCCAGCACCACTTCGTCCAGATGCTGTTCGTGCATCTTCAGCGGCACTTCGTAGATCGTCGGCACGTCGATCGACTCCATCACGGCATTGGCGTCGACGTTGCAGAACAACGCCACCTTGCGCTTGAGCGCCGCCGTCAGCGGATGCTCGGCGCGCAGCACGAGGATGTCGGGCTGGAGACCGTTCTCCAGCAGCGCCTTCACCGAGTGCTGCGTGGGCTTGGTTTTCAACTCGCCCGAAGCGGCCATATAGGGAATCAGCGTCAGGTGAACCAGCGCCGTATTTTTGTAACCCAGCGAGTAGCGCAACTGGCGCACCGACTCGATGAACGGCTGCGACTCGATGTCGCCCACCGTACCGCCGATCTCGGTGATGATTACGTCGTATTTCTTGGTCTGCGCGAGCAACTGGATGCGCCGCTTGATCTCGTCGGTGATGTGGGGAATGACCTGTACGGTCTTACCCAGGTACTCGCCCTTGCGCTCCTTCTCGATGACGCTCTTGTAGATACGCCCCGTCGTGACGTTGTTGGCCTTCGACGTGGGCTGGTTCGTAAAGCGCTCGTAGTGCCCCAGGTCGAGGTCCGTTTCGGCTCCGTCTTCGGTGACGTAGCATTCGCCGTGCTCATAGGGGTTGAGCGTCCCGGGATCGACGTTGATGTAGGGATCGAGCTTCTGAATGGTCACCGAGTAGCCGCGGGCCTGCAACAAACGCGCGATCGAGGCCGAAATGATACCCTTGCCGAGCGACGATGCCACACCGCCCGTTACGAAGATGTACTTGGGTTTGGAAAGTTTCATTACTGTTGTATACTATTTATTTTCGTTGTTCTGTTCTTCCTGGTCCTGCTTGTCGATCAGCTTCACCTTCTCGATCGTGGCGGTCATCTCCTCGCGGGCACGCTCGATCTTCGCACGCACGTCGGCGACCAGCGCTTCGGCGTTCTTCGACTTGGCAAAGAACCCGATGTTGTTCTCCAAGAGGCCGATCTCCTGTTCCAGTTGGCGTACCTTATTGTAGAGCCGTTCGCGCTCCGAACGCAGGCGACGGTCGCCCGCGGCCTTGAACGTCGAGACCTTCTCGCGGAAACGTCCCATCGAGCGGTCGCGCTCCGAGCCGCGCAACGTGTTGAACAGTGCGTCCACCGCGGCCTTGTATTTTTTCTGAATGGCGTCCTTCTGCTTGATGGGCACGAACCCGATCTCGCCCCAGCGGCGCTGGAATTCGCGGATCACCTCGTAACCGCCGGCTTTCACATCGGCCTCGGCCATTTCGGCCAGCAGGGCGAGTTTCTTCTGCAGGTTCTCCTCGTGTTCACCGTCGACGCTCGCAAAATGCGCCCCCTTGCGCTCGAAGAACTTGTCGCAGGCAGCACGGAACCGTTTCCAGACAGCATCCGAATGACGTCGTGATACGGCTCCGATCTGCTTCCAGCGTGCCTGCAGGGCAATCAGTTCGTCGGTGGTCTTCTTCCACTCCTCGCTGTTCATCAGCGACTCGGCGGCCTCGCAAATCTCCGTCTTCAGTTGAAGGTTGTGTTCCATTTCGGTCTTCATCCCGGCATAGAACTGCCGCTTGGCTTCGAAGAAGCGGTCGCACGCCGTGCGGAAACGCTCGTAGATGCGGTTGTTGTCTTTCTTCGGTGCAAAGCCGATGGTCTTCCAGGTCTTCTGAATCTCCAGCAGGCGGTCGCTCGCGCGGTTCCACTCCTTGCGCGTGGTCAACGGCTGGGAGGAGAGCTCCTCCGTAGCGGCGCACAGCTCGGTCTTGAGTTCGAGGTTCTTCACCTGCTCGCCCTTCAGCGTTTCGAAATGCTCCTGGTGCTGCTTGTTGATACGGCTCGATGCGGCCTTGAAACGCTCCCAGAGCGCCTCCTTGTATTCATTGGCTACGGGACCCGTCTCACGCCATTCGTCGTGGAGCTTCTGCAACTTGTGGAACGCCTCGACGACGGAAGGCTCCAGCACCAACGCCTCAGCCTGCTCGCAGAGGGCGACCTTCTGCTCGTAGTTTTTCTTCAGGTCGAGGTCGCGAAGCTCCTTGTTGATCTTGATGAAGCTGTAAAAATTCTCGACATGCAGGTTATAGGTCTCCCACAAATCCTTGACATACTGCTGCGGCACGATGCCGGTATCCTTCCAGCGCTGCTGGAGTTCACGGAATTTGTTGAACGTATGGTTGAGTGTCTCGTCCGAATTGACCAGCTCCTTGAGCTCTTCGATGATGCTCTGCTTGACCTTGAGGTTCGCCTCTTTCTCGGCTTCGAGGTTGGCGATGAACGCATCGCGGCGATGGCGGTACTCCTTGAACTGCTCCTTGAGCTGTACCTCTGCACCGTCTACCGAAGGTGCGAAATCCTCCTCGGCGCCGCCTTCTTCGACGAAACGGCGGCGTGCGGCCTCGACTTCGGCGCGACGGATGCGGTAGAAGGCGATCTTCAGCGCCTCCACATCCCGGCGGATCGACTGCACGGGCTGCTCTTCGAGCATCCGGGCGAACAGGGCTACCAACTCCTCCTTGCCTTTGCCGGCGAACTTGTCCTCTTCGGACGACTGTCCGGCGAGTTCTTCGGCGGCCTCCTCCTCGGGGGTCTCGCCTTCGATCTCCAACCCGGCGTTCCGGGCCGCAAGCGCGGCGTCCTCGTCGTCGAAATCAACCCGCACATCCTCGGGAGCGGCCTCCTCGTCCGACTCCGAAGCTATCGGCTCGGCGGCAGGCTTGATCCGCGCACGTTTGGCGCGCGGCGCGGCCTCGTCGGCAGGGGCTTCTTCCGTTGCGGGAGCCTCGTCGGCACGCTCCGCAGGAGTTTCGGTTGCGGACTGCTCAGCGCCGGCAGGCGTTTCCGCAACTTCCGCAACGGGTTCTTCCGCAGCGGCGGGCGCCTCTGCGGCCGTTTCGGCAGCGGGCATTTCGGGTTCAGGGACTTCGGCAGTCACGGCAGGATTCGCTTGCGCATCTTCAGCCGCAGGGCTGACTTGCTCTTCGGGAGCAGGAAGTGTCGGTTTTTCAGTAGCCATCTCAGTACACGTTTTTGAGTCCCCGCAGATGCGGAGGCATATAAATCTCGCAAATATAACCATTTTATGCGGAACGCGGAAAAGATTTCGCCAAAACATGCAACAACGCCGCCTTCCAGGAACAGAAAACCGCCGCGATCCGTCCCGACGGCGTTTTTTCGGGCCGGTTACGGCTCTGCATCAGCGCTTACGGCATCAAACCCGATACGGCCTGTCGACCGGAACGCGCCAGGTAAAAATAAATCCCGCGACACCGGATGTCGCGGGATTTATTTTATCCGGAAAGCGCCGTCAGCGCTTGCGGCCCTTTGCAGCGATGCGTTTGGGCGCGGCCTGACGGCCCGTGGTGACGGGACGGCTGCTGCGGCGAACGCTCTTGGTTCCCGCGCCGCGCTTGGGTTTCTCCCAGGCCGCAGCTTCGTCGTAGCGCTGGAAAGCCTCCCAGTCGAACCCGTCGTTGCCGCCGGCCGGAGGGGTACTCCAGTCGTTCGCGGCTTTTTTCCGGCTCCGCGTCACGGGACGCTGCTCCCCGGCATCGCCGGAAGCGGTTTCAGCGGCCGGTTTGCGGGTCCGCTTCGCGGGGCGGAACTCCTCCGCGCCTGCGGACTCCTCCGTCTTTTTGCGGCTCCGTTTTTCGGGACGGAACTCCCCGGCGGATTCGCTCCGGAACGACTCCTCGCCGCCGGTCCGTCCGCCTGCCGGCGCACTACGCCGCTTTCCGCCGCCGTTCTCCGAATCGGAGCCGTCGATTTTGGCGATACGCCGACGGCCTCCCGAAGCGTTGAGCTGCCCTACGACCGCTTCGGCGTCGCTGAACGGCACGCTCACCAGCGAATAGTTCTCGAAGATGCGCACGTCGTCGATATTCTTGTCCCTCAGGCCGCACTTGCGCTTGAGCATGTCCACGATCTTGCGGGCCGTATAGCCGTCTCGGCCCCCGAGGGCCAGGAACAGCCGCGCCTTGCCCTTGCGGTCGACCGAGAACGAACGGATTTCAGGGTAATTGCTCTGGTCCAGTTCACTGCGGAACGCCAGTCGCAGCAAAGCCCCCAGCGCCACCTCGGGCGCATAGGCTTCGAGCAGCTCGGCCGCGATGTCGGCGTAATCGCCATAGGCCTCCTCGGCGACGATCTCCTGCAAATCGTCTTTGATCTTGGCGCGCTTCATCGCTACGATGTCCTGCGGCGAAGGCAGCGTCTCGCGCTTGATGTCGGCCTTGATGTCGCGCATCATCCAGTTGAAACGGCGCAGTTCGGCGCTCGAAATAAAGGTGATGGCCGTACCCTGGTTGCCCGCGCGGCCCGTACGGCCGATACGGTGCACGTAACTCTCCGAATCCTGCGGCAGCGAGTAGTTGATCACGTGCGAAAGGTTCGACACGTCGATACCGCGCGCAGCCACGTCGGTGGCTACCAGCACGTTGACCGCTTTGTCGCGGAACTTGCGGAGGATCTTCTCGCGCTGGGCCTGCGACACGTCGCCATGCAGGCCTTCGGCCGAATACCCCTGTGCCACCAGGCGCGTCGCCACCTCGTCCACGCCGATCTTCGTACGGCAGAAAACGATGCCGTAAAAGTCGGCCTCGATGTCGATGATGCGCGTCAGGGCGTCGAACTTGTCGGCCTCGCGCACCTCGAAGTAAATCTGATTCGTAAGGTCGGTCATCAGGTGCTGCGACTCCACGCGCAGCACTTCGGTGTCGCGCATGTAAGCCTCCGAAAGGCGGATGATCCGCTCGGGCATCGTGGCCGAAAAGAGCAGTACGCGGCGGTCTTCGCCCGTGTGGCTCATGATCTCCTCGACATCCTCGACGAAGCCCATGTTGAGCATCTCGTCGGCCTCGTCCAGGACGAGGAAACGGACTTTGTCCAATTTGAGCGTGCTGCGGCGGATATGGTCCAGCACGCGGCCCGGCGTACCGACGACGATGTCGACGCCCCGCGACAAGCGGCGCAGCTGTTCGCTCATCGCAGCGCCTCCGTAGATGGCCGTGATCGAAAGACGCCGCTCACGGTTGTAACTGAGCAGTTCCTCGGCGGCCTGCACAGCCAGTTCGCGCGTCGGAACGAGGATAATGGACTGTACGCCCTCTTTCGAAGGTTCGATCTGCTGGAGTATCGGCAGCCCGAAAGCCGCCGTTTTACCCGTACCGGTCTGGGATTGCGCGATGATGTCGTTCTCTCCCGAGAGCAGACGGGGAATCGTAAGTCGTTGGATGGAAGTAGGGCTTTCGAACCCTTTTGCTTGGACGGCCGCGAGCATTTCGTCGCTAAGGCCTAAGGTGCTGAAATCAGCTTCGTTGATCATATATGAATAATTGAAGGGTCAAAGGTACGATAATTTATTGGATTATTCGCCGGAAAATCACTATCTTCGCAAAAACTTATGCCGCACGGCCCACACACGGGCCGCCTGACTGAAAACCGACACCATGAGCCACCGCATCCTGCTGGTCGACGACGAGGTAGACATCCTCGAATTCGTCCGCTACAACCTCGTACGCGAGGGTTACGAAGTCTTCACGGCCGAGAACGGCGCCGAGGCACTGAAGATCGCCGCCGAATGCCGTCCGCACCTGATCCTGCTGGACATGATGATGCCGGTGATGGACGGAGCGCAGACCTGCCGTGCGATCCGCGCCAACCCGCTCCTGAAGGACACGATGGTGGTTTTCCTCTCGGCGCTGGGCGAGGAGGGGCAGCAGTTGGCGGGCTTCGGCGTAGGAGCCGACGACTACCTGACCAAGCCCATCAAGATGAAACTGCTGGTGAGCCGCGTACAGGCGATCCTCAAGCGGATCGACGCCGACAAAGCCCCCGAAAAGGCCCCGTCGCCGGGTATCACCGTCGACCGCGAGCGTTATACCGTCATCCGCGATGGGCAGGAGATCACCCTGCCGCGCAAGGAGTTCGCACTGCTCGACCTGCTCTACTCGTCGCCCGGGAAACTGATTCCCCGCGAGGAGATCTACGCCAGGATATGGGGCACGGAGGTCGTCGTGGGCGACCGTACGATCGACGTGCACATCCGCAAACTGCGCCAGAAGATCGGCGACGAGCGCATCGTCACGGTCAAAGGCGTAGGATACAAATACGAACCCGTTTAAAAGCGGGCAAACCGCCGCATTATCGTGCGGCAGGTCAGTTGGATTAGGTTAGTTAGAGAACATATGAACAATTCCCGGAAATACCGCCGCATCGTCGTCAAGATCGGCAGCAACGTGCTCACCCGTGAAAACGGCCATCCCGACACCACGCGCATTTCGGCGCTCGTCGACCAACTGGCGCGCCTGCACCAGGCCGGCACGGAGATCATCCTCGTCTCGTCGGGCGCCGTGGCCTCGGGCCGCAGCGTACTCGAAGCCCGGGCCGGACGCATCGACACCGTTTCGGCCCGCCAGCTCTTCTCGGCTGTCGGACAGGTCAAACTGCTCAACCGCTACTACGACCTTTTCAACGAATACGGCATCACCTGCGGACAGGTGCTCACCACCAAGGAGAGCCTCTCCACGCGGCGGCAGTACCTCAACCAGCGCAACTGCATGGAGGCGATGCTCGCCGCCGGCGTAATCCCGATCGTCAACGAAAACGACACGATCTCCGTCACGGAACTGATGTTCACCGACAACGACGAGCTTTCGGGCCTCGTGGCGGCGATGATGGGCGCCGAGGCGCTCGTCATCCTGAGCAACATCGACGGCATCTACGACGGTTCGCCGTCCGACCCTGCGTCGCAGGTCATCCGCCGCGTCGCCCCGGGCCGCGACCTCTCGCAGTATATCGACACGGCTCGTTCCTCGCGCGGCCGCGGGGGCATGACGACCAAAAGCCGCATCTCCTCCCGCGTGGCGGGCGAGGGCATCGAAGTGGTGATCGCCAACGGCCGCCGCGACAACATCCTCACCGATCTCGTGCTGACCGACAGCGATGTCGTCTGTACGCGCTTCGAAGCGGCTCCCCGCACGGCCTCGGGCGTCAAAAAATGGATCGCCAGCAGCGAAGGCTTTGCCAAAGGAGCCCTGCACCTCGACGCCGGAGCCGCCGCAGCCGTCTCGCAGAGCAAAGCCGCGAGCATCCTCGCCGTAGGCGTCACCGCCGTCGAAGGCGATTTCGAACGCGACGACATCGTGCGCATCCTCTCGCCCGAGGGCACGCAACTGGGCGTGGGGCGCATCTCGTGCGACAGCGCCACAGTCCGCCGCAACCTCGGCCGAAAAGGACTCAAACCACTGATTCACTGCGATTACCTCTACCTGGAATAACATGGAATACGATACAATCTTCGCCGCTGCCCGCCGTGCCGGGACCGAGCTTGCACGGACCGACACCCAACGCCTCGGACGTGCAATCGTCCGGGCCGCCGCCCTGCTGCGGGAAAACACCGGAAAACTACTCTCGGCCAACGCCCTCGACCTGGAGGCCATGGCCGCCGATTCGCCCATGCGCGACCGCCTGCGGCTGACGCCCGAACGCATCGCCTCGATCGCCTCCGACATGGAATCCGTCGCCGGACTTCCCTCGCCGCAGGGCGAGACGCTCGCCCAATGGACCCGCCCCAACGGCATGACCCTGCGTAAGGTCCGCGTACCGTTCGGCGTGGTAGGCATGGTCTGCGAAGCACGGCCCAACGTCACGGCCGACATCTTCTCGCTCTGCCTGAAGACGGGCAACGCCTGCGTCCTGAAGGGAGGCAGCGACGCCCGCCATTCCAACGAGGCCATCGCCGCCCTGCTCCGCAAAGCGCTCCTCAGCGAGGGGATCGACCAGGCGGCTTTCACGCTGCTGCCTGCGGGGCACGACGCCGTCGCCGCCCTGCTCAACGCCGTGGGTTACGTCGACGTGGTGATTCCGCGCGGCGGCTCGGGACTGATCCGCTTCGTGCGTGAGAACGCCCGCATTCCGGTCATCGAAACCGGCGCAGGTATCGTCCACACCTATTTCGACCTCGACGGCGACCTGGCGAAAGGCCGTGCCGTCGTCTGCAACGCCAAGACGCGGCGCGTCAGCGTCTGCAACGCCCTCGACTGCCTCGTCGTCCACCGCGGCCGCCTCGAGGACCTCGCGGCATTGTGCGACCCGCTGGCCGCCGCCCGCGTCACGGTCTACGCCGACGCGGAGGCATACGCCGCACTCGAAGGCCGCTACCCCGCATGCCTGCTGCGTCCCGCCTCCGAAGAGCATTTCGGGACCGAGTTCCTCGACTACAAACTGGCCGTCCGCACGGTCGGGTCGCTCGACGAAGCCCTCGCCCACATCGCCCGTTACTCCTCGCGCCACAGCGAAGCCATCGTCACCGAAAACGAGCGGACCGCCGACCAGTTCACCCAACGCGTCGACGCGGCGTGCGTCTACGTCAACGTCTCGACGGCCTTCACCGACGGCGGCCAATTCGGCTTCGGCGCCGAGGTCGGCATCTCGACCCAGAAACTCCACGCCCGCGGCCCGATGGGGCTGCCCGAACTCACGACGTACAAATACGTGATCACGGGCGACGGACAGGTCAGGGAATCATAACGCCGTTTGCGCCGCCTTCAGCCGCATTTACAAACGCCCCGTCCCCGGGCAAGCAGACGACGCATGCCCCGGACGACGGCGCAACGGCAGCTATGAGCACGAATCGGATAAATTTTCCACCTATTTTGGTAAAAAATAGAACGATCCGTAATCATTTTTTGCTTAAATTTGCACATCCGTAAAATAATACATATATTTAAATTATGATTCGTGAACTTTTTGCCGTGGGCCTGGGAGGTGCCGCCGGAAGCATCGTCCGCTATATGCTCTCCGCCTGGCTGCTTGCAGGGCACACGATCCTGGGTTTTCCGACCGGGACGTTCACGGTTAACGCCGCGGGCTCGCTGCTGATCGGCATCCTGCTGGAAGCCACGACTTCGACAACGGCAGGATGGTTGCTTATCGTAGGATTCTGCGGAGGTTTCACCACCTTTTCGACCTTTTCGGCCGATGCCGTGCGGCTGCTCCGCGCCGGGGATTACGGGCCTGCGACGGCCTACATCGCCCTGAGCGCCGTGGTCTGCATCGCCTTTGCCGCCCTGGGCATGTGGATCGGCGCGCAGGTGAAAAGCTGAAAACGGGGAGTGTTCCCGCCGGAGGGATGGAGACCGGCTGAACTCCTCCGCCCGCATACCGGACAAAATCCCGGCGCTAAGCCCGTCCCCGAGGGACGGCTTTGGGATGAGACCTGGTTTGCAAACGACGCAGAAGACGGCGACAACCGCCGTTGGAAGCAAAAAACAGAACAAAAACATATAACTTTATAATAGCACTTATGGTAATTTTGGTATTGAACTGCGGCTCTTCTTCGATCAAGTATCAGGTGATCGACATGGAGGCTGCATCGAGCAAACTGCTTGCAAAAGGCATCGTAGAACGCATCGGCCTCCCGGAAGGCGACCTGATCCATAAACCCGTCGGCAAGGAGCCGTTCGAACTCCACCAACCGATTCCCGACCACACGACCGGCATCAAACTGGTCCTCGACGCCCTTACGAACGCAAAACACGGCGTGATCGCATCGCTCGAAGAGGTGAAAGCCGTCGGCCACCGCGTCGCCCACGGCGGCGAGTTCTTCCCCGAAAGCTGCATCGTCACCGAGGATGTCAAGGCGAAAATCCGCTCGCTGTTCGAGATCGCCCCGCTGCACAACCCCGCCAACCTCGAAGGCGTGCTTTCGATCGAGAAGGTACTTCCGGGCGTGAAGCAGGTCACGGTGTTCGACACTTCGTTCCACCAGTCGATCCCCGCCGTCAACTACATGTACGCCCTGCCCCACGCCTACTACGAGAAATACCGCGTACGCAAGTACGGCTTCCACGGAACCAGCCACAAGTACGTGGCCAAGGTCGGCGCAGAGCTGGCCGGGCTCGATTTCCACAATTCGAAGATCATCACCTGCCACATCGGTAACGGCGGCTCGGTGACGGCCATCCTCAACGGCAAGTCGTTCGATACGTCGATGGGCTTCTCGCCGCTCGACGGCCTGGTGATGGGCACGCGCTGCGGCTCGGTGGATGCCAGCGCCATCACGTTCATCGGGGAAAAGGAGGGCATGACCTACGCCGAACTGAACGAGATGATGAACAAGAAATCGGGCGTACAGGGCCTTACGGACATTTCGAGCGACATGCGCGACATCGACCGCGCCTACGACGAGGGCAATCCCCGCGCAATCCTGGCCCGCGACATGTACTACGGACGCATCCGCAAGTTCATCGGCGAATATGCCGCCGAGATGGGCGGCGTCGACATGATCATTTTCACGGGCGGCGTGGGTGAGAATTCGTGCGAGATGCGCGAAACGGTCTGCACCGGACTGGAGTTCATGGGCGTCGAGTTCGACCCCGCAGCCAACAAGGGCGCCCGCGGCATCAACAAAATCCTCTCGGCTCCCGATTCGAAGGTCAAGGTAGCGACCATCGCCACCAACGAGGAACTCGTGATCGCCACGGATACCTATAATTTAGTAAAATAAACCCGGCAGCCGATCCGTTAGCATCCCGGCAACTCCGAGACATCCCTCCCGCCAAGGCGTGTATAGGGGTGGATGGAACGACCCGGCAAACGCGACGGAACACCGCGACAACAGCGGCCGGAACCGCGAACAGCCACTACATATAACAAACTACAAAATTAAACGTAACATCATTATGATTCAGCATTTGACCGATATCGTCGAGGAGGCGAGAAAACGGGGTAAAAAACGTCTTGTCGTAGCTTATGGACAGGATTCACATACGCTGGAGGCAGTCTACGAAGCCTACAAGGAGGGCCTCGTGGAGCCCACGCTCTTCGGCGACAAAGAGGTTATCAAACAGGTTTGCGAGGAAAACGACATCGACATCAAAGCGTTCAACATCGTCGACGAATCGAACGACGTGAAGTGCGTCCAGCAGGCCGTCGCATCGGTCGTTTCAGGGAATGCCGACGTGCTGATGAAAGGCCTGGTCTCGACCGACAAATACATGCGCGGCATCCTCAACAAGGAGGCCGGGCTGTTCCCCCCGAAAGGCGTCCTGAGCCACGTTTCGATCGTCGAAATGCCCTGCTACCACAAACTGCTGATCATCTCGGACGTGGCGGTTATTCCGCTGCCCGACTTCAAGCAGAAGATGGTGCAGATCGGCTACCTGGCCCGCACGGCCAACCTGCTGGGCATCAAGACCCCGAAAATCGCCTGCATCGCCCCCTCGGAGCAGTTGCTCCCCAATGTGATCTCCTCGACCGAAGGCGCGCTGCTGGCCAAGATGGCCGACCGCGGCCAGTTGGGCAACGTCGTTGTCGACGGCCCCTTGTCGCTGGACGTAGCGCTTTACAAGGAGGTTGCCGAGCACAAAAAGGTCAAAGGTTCGTCGGTCGCCGGCGATCCCGACTGCCTGCTCTTCCCCAACCTCGAATCGGCCAACGTCTTCTTCAAGTCGGTCACGCACCTCTGCGGCGGCGAACTGGCAGCGATGGTCATGGGCACGAAGGTCCCGTGCGTGCTCACCTCGCGCGGCGATACGAGCAAAACCAAGTTATTCTCGATAGCACTGGCCTGCCTGGCCGTAAAAAACTAAAATCCGGCCATCCGGACCTAACCCAATACGAACGAACCGAGAACTATGGGCTACAAAATCTTAGCAATAAATCCCGGCTCAACGTCTACAAAGGTCGCCCTCTATGACGAGGAGCGGCCTTTGTTGGATTTGAACCTGCGTCACTCCACCGAGGAAATTTCCCGTTTCGCGACAGTCAACGACCAGCTCGACTGGCGCCGCGGACTGATTCTCTCGGCGCTCCGCGAACAGGCATTCGACATCAAGGACCTGTCGGCCGTAATCGGCCGCGGCGGCCTGATACGGCCCATTCCCGCAGGTGTCTACGAAGTCAATTCGCGCATGCGCTACGACCTGCGGAACGCGCCGATGAAGCATGCCTGCAACCTCGGAGGACTCCTGGCGGCGCAGATCGCCCACATGGCGGGCGTCAAGGCGTATATCGCCGATCCGCCGGTGGTCGACGAGATGGACGACGTAGCCCGTATCTCGGGCATGCCCATGTGCCCGCGCAAACCGGTCTTCCACGCCCTGAACCAGAAGGCCACGGCGCGCCTGCACTGCGACCGGATGGGTTGGGTTTACGAGGAATCGAACCTGATCGTCGCCCACATGGGCGGCGGCATTTCGGTCGCCGCGCACAAGCAGGGACGCATCGTCGATGTCAACAACGCACTCGACGGCGACGGCCCCTTCGCCCCCGACCGCGCGGGAAGCATCCCTTCGAGCGAACTGATCAAGGTCTGCTTCTCGGGCCAGTATACGCGCGAGGAACTGCTGAAATTCATTTCAAGCAAGGGCGGCCTGGTAGCCTTGCTGGGGACCAACTCCGTGATTCAGGTCATGGAACGCATCGCCGAGGGCGACCAACGGGCCAAGAAGGTCCTCGACGCCATGTGCTACAACGTCGTGAAGCAGATCGGCGCCATGGCCGCAGCCCTCTCGGGAAGCGTCCAGGCCATAGTCCTCACGGGAGGCATCGCCTTCAATGAACCCATCGTGGAGTACATCCGCGAACACTGCTCGTTCATCGCCCCGGTTACGGTCTACCCCGGTGAAAACGAACTGGAAGCGCTGGCCATCAATGCGCTGGTGGTGCTCCGGGGCGTCATCACCCCGAAAGTCTACAAATAAAGAATGATCCGGAAAAGAAAACAGGTTGCCTATCTGCGGGCAACCTGTTTTTTGATAATAGCCGTCACTTCGCGGAAGGCTTCCAGCCGGAAGAGGGCCGAAAGCACGAGGTAGCTGACCAGCCCCGCCCCCAGTTCGGCCATCAGCCGCAGCAGGGTGTCGCCGGGCAGCGCCGCCGCCGTAAGCCGCACGACGGCATACATCGCCGCAGACACGAGCGCCACGGGCAACAGCGTGCGGATGAAACGCCAGATCGTCAAGGTGGTGAAACGCGTCGTTGCAAGGAAGTTGACCGTCATTTCGCAAAACGCGATCGCCACCAATCCCCAGACCACGGACATCACGCTGTGCGGAATCGTCACGGCGAAGATCGCGGTCATGATGACCTTCTTCACCACTTCGAGCCGCACGATCAGCGGCCCCTCACAGCGGGCCTTCAGCACGTTGTAAGCCGTCAGGGCGATCGGCGAAAACAATCCCGCCAGGCACACCGTTTCGAAATAGGGAACCGTCGGCATCCACTCCTCGCCCAGCAGCACGGCAAACATGTCGTGCGCCACGGCCGACATACCCAGCATAATCGGGAACATCACGTAAGAGACGACCATCACGACCTGCCGATAACCTTCGGCGAACTTCGGGGCGTCGTCGCGAATCTTCGCCAACGCCGGGAAGGTGACGTTCTGCACTGCCTGAATGCCCGTCGCAGCGGGCATATCCTTGAGCTTCACCGCCTGGTCGAACGATCCGAGCGTCGCCGGCGAATAGAGTTTCCCGAGGAAGAACTGAGGTATCTTGTTGTAGAAATTCGAAATCAGATCCGTCACCATCAAACTGCACCCGAACGGCGCCATCTCCCGCAGGGGTTTCAGGCCGCATTTGCCGCAGGGCCTCCAGTCGCTGAGCCACCACAGCAGCGCAGTCCGCATCCCGATCGCGATCACGCGCTCCGCCACGAGGCTCCAGATGCCCCACCCAGCCAACGCCAGCGCAATGGCCGTAAGGCCGCCCGCAAGCGACGAGGCGAAGGTCACCTTCGACAGCAGCGCGAAGCGAAACTGCCGGATAAAAATCGTATTCTGAACAGCCGACAAGGCGCTGAGCGGCAGCAGCAGAAAGAAAACCGGGGCGATCTGTGCGATCTCGGGCATCCCGTACCAGCGCGCCGCCCAGGGCGCCACCGCCACCAGCAGCGCATAGAGCGTCACCGAAACGGCCATATTAAAAAGGAAAACCGACTTGTAATCGCTCTGCGAAGGCCCCTTATGGCGAATCAGGCTCTGCGAGAAACCGCTGTCGACGATCACCAGCAGCACCGTCACGACCGCCGACGGAATGGACATGAAGCCCAGGATGTCGCGTGTCAGCAGGCGCAGAATGACCAGCCGCACGGCCATTGCAAGGAGCATCGAGCCGATCTTCTCGGCCATGCTCCACGCCACGCCCTGCGCGACTTTCTCTTTGAGCTCGCTCCCCAAACCTTAACAGTTATGCTGCGCGGCGATCTCCTCGTTGCGCTTGCGGATGTTGCGCACGTTGGCGATCTCGACATACGAAGCGCCGCCGTCGGGACCGAAACTGCCGCCCACGATGGCCATTAAATCCTCGTCGTCGAGCTTGCGGTACTGGTCGAGGAACTCCAGCGCGTCGACCAGGAAGTGATATTTGTCGGCGAGCTGCTGGTTGCGCAGAATCGGCACGACGCCGTACGACAAGGCCAGGATGCGCTGTGCATGCAACTGGTAGCAGACGGCCATCACGGTCTTGCGGCCGCGGAACGCCGCCAGGTAACGGCCCGTACGTCCCGTCTTGGTGTCGAGCACCACATATCTGATCGGCAGGTTCGTCGATGCGCGTACGGCCGATCGGGCCAACTGCGCCGTGATTTCGTGGTTCACCGAGACCATATCCATGTCGATCATGGGCTTGAAATGAGCCTCGTCGCGCTCGATCTCACGGGCGATACGGGCCATCGTCTCCACCGATTCTACGGGGAAGTCGCCCATGGCGGTCTCGTCGCTCAGCATCACGGCGTCCACACGCTCGTAGATGGCGCTGGCCACGTCGCTCACCTCGGCACGCGTCGGACGCGGCGACTTGACCATCGAATAGAGCATCTGCGTGGCGATGATCACGGGACGCTTGGCGCGGATGCACTTCTCGACGATGCGGCGCTGCGTGTTGGGAATCGCCTCGGCCGGGAGCTCCACACCCAGGTCGCCTCGGGCGACCATGATGCCGTACGAAGCCTCGATGATCTCGTCGATATTGTCGAGTCCCTCCTGGTTTTCGATCTTCGAAATGATCTTGATATTGCTGCCGTGGGCGTCGAGGATATCCTGCACGGCTTTGATATCGCGGGCCGAACGCACGAACGAGTGGGCGATGAAATCGACATCGTTCTTCACGGCCCATTCGATAAAGCGGCGGTCCTTTTCGGTCACCGAGGGCAAGGCGATCGATACGCCCGGCACGTTGACGCTCTTGCGCGAACGCATGGCGCCGCCCACGACGAATTCGCAGTCCAGCTCCTTGTCGGTCTTGCCCATGACGCGAATCTCCAGCTCACCGTCGGCGATCAGCATCCGCGATCCTACGGGGATGTCCTTCACGATCGAAGGGACGTTCATATAGACCACCTTGCGGGTCGTGAAGTCCGAACCGTCCGAGCCGCGCACGGCCACACGGTCGCCCGCGCGGAAATTGATGCTGTTACCGTATTCGTCGGCAATCGTCGTGACGCGGATTTCGGGACCTTTGGTGTCGATCATAATCGGAATGGCCGGATTGACCCGGTGTACCGTTTCCACGATATGCGTAGCCCCGTCCTCGGTGACGTGCGCCGAATTGACGCGCACCACATCCATACCTGCGTCGAAAAGTTGCTTTACGAACTCCTCGGTGCAGCGGAAATCCGACATCGTAGCTACAATCTTGGTTCTTTTCATTCTGTACATAGAAAGAGAGCTGTTTATTTTTTATGTTTTTGTTAGCAGGCAGCCAACCGGCCTCCTGCCGCATTTACGAGTTTGACTCAGCTTTAAATCCCCGCCTAAGGCGGGGACTTTATCGCCATGCAGCCGGTTTTCCGGCCCGTGTGCGGCTATTTTTCACAAATCAGGAGCAACGCTTCCACTCCCAGCCGGTAGGAGTTCAGCCCGAATCCCATGATCGAGCCTTTGGCCACGGGAGCCAGCAGCGACGTGTGGCGGAACTCCTCACGGGCCAGGATCGACGAGATGTGCACTTCGACGACCGGGACCGACACGGCCGACACGGCGTCGCGCAGCGCCACCGAAGTGTGCGTATAGCCGCCCGCGTTGAGCACCACGCCATCGTAGCGGCCGTCGGCCTGCTGCACGGCGTCGATGAGTTCACCCTCGTGATTCGACTGGAAATAGTCGAATTCCACCGACGGATAATGCGCCTTCAATGTTTCGAAAAACGATTCGAAAGTCTGCGAGCCGTAGACCCCGGTGTCGCGCCGCCCTTGCAAATTGAGGTTCGGGCCGTTGAGAATCAATATCTTCATACTTTTTTGGTTTACTTTTCGTCCTTACAGGGCCCCGGCCCCGAATCAGAAGACAAAGATAGTGCAAGGTGAGAGGAGTGCCAAATTTATTTGAACACTTCCGAGCCGCCGCCTATCTAAACGACAGTTTATTTTGCCGTAAAGATAGTGCAAGCCGGGCGCACTGCCAAATTTATTTGAGCATTCCCGGAGCACAGCCAAAGATCGTGCAGGCCGGGCGCAATCCCGGGTTTATCCGGGCTTTGCCGGTGCGGCGCTCCGCGGCCGCAGGTATTCCGATTTTTTTTGATACCTTTGCTTACCAAACGCACGCACCATGACCGAATTCGGATTCATCGACAGCATCCAGCGCCTTTTCGCCTCGCTTCCCGGCAACGGGTTCGAGGGCATCGGCGACGACTGCGCGGTACTGCCCATCGGCAACGGCGAATCGCTCGTCTTCACCGCCGACCTGCTGGCCGAGGGGGTCCATTTCCTGCGCGACGCGACCCCGGCCCGCGAACTGGGCCGCAAATCCCTCGCCGTCAACCTGAGCGACGTAGCCGCCATGGGAGCCCGCCCCGTGGCGACACTGCTCTCGATCGCCCTTCCGGCCGATGCCGCCGATACGTGGGCCGGGGAGTTCATGCACGGCTACCGCGAACTGTCCGAACAATTCGGCGTAGCGCTCGTAGGAGGCGACACGACCCGTTCGCTATCGGGCGTCACGATTAACGTCACGGCCATCGGCCGCGCCGACGATGCACACCTCAAACGCCGCAGCGACGCCCGCCCCGGGGATGTAATCTTCACCGCCGGGGAACTCGGCGCCTCGGGCGCCGGTTTGCAGGACATCCTCGCGGGACGCTGCGACACCCCTGCCGCCGCAGTACACCGCAACCCGCTGCCGCAGGTAGCCGAAGGCATCTGGCTCGGCGGCCGCCCCGAAGTACGCGCCATGATGGACCTTTCGGACGGGCTGGCCTCCGACCTGAAGCACATCCTCGACCGTTCGGCCACCGGCGCAGAGGTCGACACCGACCGCATTCCCGTTGCCCCCGGGGCCGATGTCCGCATGGCCGCCTGCGGAGGCGAAGACTACAAACTCCTGCTCACCGCGGCCCCCGAAGCCGCCGACCGCCTCGCCGCGGAGTTCAGCGCCCGGTTCGGCGCCCCCCTCTACCCCATCGGACGCATCACTGCCGCTCCGGGCCTCACATGGCTCCGCAACGGAAAACCCGAGCCATTGGACTGGCACGGGTTCACGCACTATTAATCTTCGATTGTTTCTTTCCCTCCTATTTCCCGCTTTGACGAACGGTCATATCCGCACACTCCGGTATTGCGCTCGTCGTCGTCAGCCGGAACTTCATCGTCCGGCTACGCTTGCCGTTGTTCGCGTCTGCACTTATTCGAATGGTCTGGATATACCTCGGAACTTTCCAAAACCGCCCATCGCCGGAAAGGGTAAGATAATCATACACGACCGCATCCTCCGACGAACAATCCGTGAGACACTCCACCGAAATAGCATCGGACTTATTTAATATCCAAATCTGAGTTATCTCTTCTGCTACCAGTTGAAGTTCGATGGAACCTTCTTCCGAAGGAATCTCGATCGTATGATCGTGAGCTTGCACCAATTCGCCGTTTTGAAGAATATAGACACCATGTACAAACCAACCTCCCTTTGCATCTTCCTTTTCACAAGAAATATTCAAAATTGCCAACAATGCAATCCAGACAGCGATATATTTTTTCATAATCAATATCATTTTATAATAATATCTGTTCGTTTACGGTAATAGTCTACAGGCCCCTTATTCGTATCGACTACGATTCTTTGGTCCAGAAACCACCCATTTCCGCCGCCGCACCAACCCCAATTCATATGAAAAGTCACCAGACTATTCAAATGATAGTTCCTCCATGAATCCAATTCGATATACTCGAATCGGGGATAAGCACAATCATTCAGAACATATAACTTATACTCCGTATATGCAGTTGAACTCCTACTGCCGTCTATAACCCAGGCATGACCATTGCCATCTTTATCGTACCCGCCGGTATAAACAGGTCTGTTACTTTGGAGTGCAGAATATACGGCACTCGCATCATGGGCAGCCAGTGTACAATTATACCCATAACTCGCCAAGACCCTTTTAGCATCATTATCAGTGCTTGAACCTCCATCAGTAACGTTTAGCTCTCTCCTTAGTTGCGCCAGAAATGCCGATAATGTCGCAGAACTTCCACCGCGACAGGGCATATCGTCCCAACCGAAATACGCAGGACGCTTATAGTACCGCATCAACTGACCGACCGCTATCGTAACACATCCCAACGGGCGGTCTCCGTTTACAGCCGAATTATATGGAGCCTTTTGGCCCCAATTAGCGTCAACGAACGGACCTTTCATACTCACAGACTCACAGAATTTTTCGGTTATCACCGCCACATCGTTCATGCAATTATAATCGGTATCCATCCATGGATCCAGTTCGGCGGCATTCGTACAGAATCGCTGATAAACATCATCCGGCAAATCTTCCGGCTGTCTGCGCAAATAATAAATTCTACATCCGTCCCTATACCATTTATCATACCACTCAAGCTGCATTGACTCGAAATCATCGCTTGCTCTCGTTCTTACCCTTGTACTTGTCCTCTCCGGGGCGTGTCTCTCTTCATATGGAAGCCAGAAAGGCCTGCAACTAAGATTACAAACCGAATCCCGGGCAGCCTTTATATTCTCCACCATCTCCTGAATGACGACATCCTGCCCTGTTTTTTCCGCATTGAGAACGTATGTCCCATGATCGACCTGAGCCAGAATCGGATAATAGGTTTTGGTTGCAGAAACCAAAACATACCCGTCCTGCAGGTTTACAGCATAAATCGCCGGCTCTCCCGATTCATCGGTGATTGTCACCACATTCTTAACCGTGATACCGGCATCCGATCGGGTTGCAATCTTACCAGAATAGAATTGTGTCGCTACTTTCACAGCGTCATCGGATGAGAGATTAGGATCGGAAGTCATAAATTCCGGTTCCGGCATCTTCGTTTTCCAGGGAAGATCGGACTGTTCCGCCTTTTGACAAGACCCCATAAATACAAAGGACAGTGCCAGAACGCAGTTAATAATTTTATTCATATTCATCTATTCGAATTTTAAGATATAGAATCCAGAATACGAAGCTACATCAAATATATATAAAATATGCTATAATAAAATATTATTTTATAAAAATGCAATTCATATTATCTACTTAATATAAAAATACCTGCAAGACTTTAAAAGTCCTGCAGGTATTTTAGACCGTATGAGGCAATCAAATATGCCTATTCTTTAATGATATACACATGCTCGTCGCGTCCCTGCATGTGATAGTTTTCCCGGGCGTACTCTTCGAGATAATCGTCGTATTTCAGTCGTTCGAGCAGCGTGCTGTCCTGCGCGATCTTCTCGGCGTAATAAGCCCGCTCGCGCGTCAGGGCATTGATCTGGCGCTTGATCTTCACGGCATGCAGGGCGTTGCGCCCCACGACGAAAACCGTGAAGACAACGATGATCGCCGTTGCGACGATCCAGAACCTGCGGCCGAACTGAATTTTCATTTACGGTATATGCATATACTTGTGCGTCTGTATCGAAATGTTCCATCGGGGATGCGCCTTGGCATACTCGACCATCGCGGGCATCACCTTCTCGGCAACGCTCCACTCGGGTTGCAGGAACAGCAGGCACTTTGCGCCCACGCGGGCGGCATTCTGCTCGGCCCATTCGAAATCGGCCTCCGATTCGACGATCACCTTCAATTCGTCGGCACGCCCGAACGCCTCGTCCAACGGAGGCTGCTGACGCTTCGGCGAGAGGCACACCCAGTCGAAAACACCGCTGAAAGGGTGCGAACCCGATGTTTCCAGGAAAATCTGCAACCCCTTTTCCCGCAACGTCTCCGTGAGCACGCCCAGCGGATAGAGCAGCGGTTCGCCTCCCGTGATGACGATGGCCTGCGCCGGACACGAAGTCGCCCGGTCGATCACCGTCTCAACGTCGGTCGGCGGAAAGAGTTTCGGATTCCACGTATACTTGGCATCGCACCAGCGGCAGCCTACGTCACATCCGCCGAGGCGAATGAAATAGGCAGGCTTTCCGGCGTGAAACCCTTCGCCCTGAATGGTGTAGAAATCCTCGACCAGGGGCAACAATCGCCCGCCGTCGAGCAATGCGGGGTCGGTCTTGATTGCCATTACTCGGTCACTACGTAAATATCCTTCAGGCTGCGGCCCAACTGATCGTAGTCCAATCCGTAACCTACGATGAACTCGTTGCCGATCTCCATGGCGCGGTACTTGATCGGCAACTGCTTGCGGTACGATCCAGGCTTGAAGAAGAGCGTGCAGACCTCGATCGACGCCGGGTTGCGCGACTCCAACTCCTTGATCATGTGCTCGATCGACTCGCCTGTATCCACGATATCCTCGACGATGATCACGTGACGGCCCTCGATCGAATTGTTCAGGCCGATCAGGCTCTTCACACAGCCCGTCGAGCAGGTCCCGTCGTATGACGCCAGTTTGACGAACGAGAGTTCGTTCTGAAACTCGATCTTCTTGATCAGATCGCTCATGAACATGAACGAACCGTTGAGAATACCCAGGAAGAGCGGGGTCTCCTTACCGGCATAGTCGGCATTGATCCGCTGTGCCACAGCCTCGACAGCCTGGTCAATCTGCTCGGCGGGTATCATGATTTTAAAATTTCTGTCGTGAAGTCGTATGGTATTCTCCATTTTCGTTACCGGATTTTTTATATTATTAGTGCAAAAATAACTATTTGCACGCAACAAACGAAGGGTTCCGGTAAAATAATCGCAAAAAGATCGCAGTTCCCCGAAACGTTCCGCCCGGGCCGCAACCGGACCGCCCCGATTTCCATACGCCCCGTATCCGGGTTGCGGCGCCTTCCCCGATGGCGCACGGCATACGTCTCCGCCTTCATTTGTCAATACAACCTTGCAATCCGACCATTATCCACAAAAACCTGCCAGCCGGACTTCGATCGCAAACCGCCCCGATATTTAAAAAATAAATATATAAGGCTAAAAAAATAAACCAAATAAAAAAAAGTACCCGTTAATTTGTATCTTCAATAAAAATGTTTAATTTTGAAATACAATCGAAACACTTTCGAAACATATTTAATTTATATTTGAAACGTTTTTCGCACAAAAACCCATACCGACGCAAACAGCATGGCGATCATATACAATAAGGTAATCAACCAGATGGACAACCGGTTCGGATACGGGAACTCCGCTACATGGTTCCCGCGAAACGGCTGCCGCTCACTCGGAGCAGGGCCGCACGTCCGGTCCGCGGGCAAGATTTCCGGCTCTTGGAACCGTTCCGGAATCCCGCCCGGTCTATTATCGACACGATATTAGCAACCAATTTTCAAACAACAACCCGAATCACATCTAAAACGAGAACATGAAATGAAAAATGGAATAACTTATTTATTGCTGGCGCTCGCAGCGGCCTGGCTGTTCGTCGCCTGCGGCAGTAAGGACGGCGAAGGAACTCCTGCGGACAATTTCGACGTACAGTTCAAACTTCCGGCATCGATCGATGTCGCTAAAGGCGGGGAATACACCTTTGAAGTAATCACCGAGGGAGGGGGGGGGAAATCGCCCCTAACCACTGATTCATTCCTGCTGGAGTCGGACGCAGGAATATCCTACGTCTGCCCCATCGTTAAAACTTCTTCCGACAGCTTCACCATACGCCTATCCGACGGGTGCGAGACCGGTTATTACAAGGTCTTCATCAAAAGGGACACCCGGAAAAAATCGTTCGGAAGAACCTATCTAAACATCGGCGAAGACATAGGTTTCACGCCCGATCCGGGCTCCACCGTCTACGGAATCGTTTCATCGGCCGAAGGCGGCGTGCCGAATGTCGTGGTATCCGACGGCCATGAGGTGACCGTGACGGACGAGAACGGCATCTACCAACTCAAATCCGCTAAAAAATGGGGCTATGTCTTCATTTCCGTCCCGGGCGGCTATGAGGTTCCGTCCGACGGAGTCCTCCCCCGGTTCCATTACGCGCTGAAAAGCGGTCCCACAGTCGTCGAAAGAGCTGATTTCACGCTCAAAAAAGTAACCGGGCAGGACACCTACAAGGTCTTCATGCTCGGCGACATGCACCTGGCCAACCGCACGGGCGACAGCCAGCAGTTCGCCCAGTTCACGTCCGACCTGAGCGATTACATGACCCGCCACAGCGGGGAGAAGATGTATGCCATCACGCTCGGCGACATGACCTGGGACCTCTACTGGTATTCGAACAACTTCTATTTCCCCCAATACCTGAGCGCCGTCAACGCACAGCTCAAAGGCCTGCAGATATTCCACACCATGGGCAACCATGACAACGACTTCAAGACCACGTCGGATTACACCGCGGCGGTCAAATACGTGGACAATATCGCCCCGACTTATTACTCCTTCAATATCGGCCAGGTCCATTACATCGTCATGGACGACATCGACTGCAGCAACTACGACGGAACCGATTCGCGCAACTACTCGAAACGCATCTCCAGCGAACAACTGGACTGGCTTGCAAAAGACCTGTCGTATGTAGACAAGGCGACGCCCCTGGTCATCGTGATGCATGCGCAGGTATTCTATCCGACCACTACCGGATTCAGGATCGACCACGATGCGACCAACACCGCAAACCTTTTCAATATCCTCAACGGGTATAAGGTCGATTTCGTGACGGGACATACCCACATGCTCTTCAATGTGACGCCCGAAGCCTCGATCGTGGGCGGACGGAATTTCCGGGAACACAACTCCGGCTCGGTATGCGCCTCCTGGTGGTGGTCGGGCCACCTTACGCCCGGCGTCCACGTCAGCCTCGACGGAACTCCGGGAGGATATGCCGTCTGGGATGTCTCCGGAACCGATTTCAAATGGTTCTACAAATCGACCGGATGGCCCGAAGATTACCAGTTCCGCAGTTACGACCTGAACAACGTTCATTTCTCGATGGCCGACGTACCGCTGATGCCCTCGAGCACACCGGCCTCGGTCCAGAATGCGTATAAGAAATACGTCGACGCCTACCCCGCAAACACCAACAACGAGGTGCTGATCAATATCTGGAACTGGAGTTCGGACTGGACGCTCGATGTCGTCGATGAAAACAACAACAAACTGGCTTATTCGGAAGTCTGGGCCTACGATCCGCTCCATATAGCGGCGCTCTCCGTGCCGAGGTTCAACAACGCGAGCCTCAAATCGACGCCGTCGTTCATCACCGAAAAGTTCACGCATTTCTTCAAAGTGAAGGCTCCCGACGCCGACACCGACCTGACGATCACCGTCAAGGACGAATTCGGGAATACCTGGACCGAGAACATGCAGCGGCCGAAAGCATTCTCCACGGACGCCTATAAACGTAAATGACAATCGTCACATACCAATCCAACCTTTATTTAACTAACTAACACTGATCTTATGAGAGTATTTAGACCATTGGTTCTAACTCTGCTTTGGGTGTTGGGAGGAGGAATCCTATCCCTGTCGGCCCAGAACAGAGTGGTATCCGGGAAAGTTCTCGATACCAATCAACAACCTCTTGTTGGAGTAGCCGTCCTGGTCGATGGTACGACCAAAGGCGTCACAACCTCCGAAAACGGCAGTTTCTCCATTCAGGTTTCGGCCAAGGAGATTGTCCTGACCGTATCCTCCCTGGGCTACCTTACCCAAAAGGTAACGGTCGCCCCGTCCAAAAACGACATCACCATCTACTTGCAGGAAGACGCCATTATGCTCGACGAAGCGGTCGTCATCGGTTACGGCACACAGAAAAAGGTCAACCTCACGGGCGCTGTCGCAACCGTAGGCGGCAAGGAACTCGAAAACCGCGTCGCCCACTCCCTGGGCAACATGCTGCAAGGTTCCGTAGCCGGTCTGAACGTCACCACTTCGGGCGGTAAGCCCGGCAGCACGCCGGCAATCAACATCCGCGGTGTAACGTCGATCAACACCGCCGACCCGCTCGTGCTGATCGACGGAGTCGAGGGCGACCTGAACCGCCTCAACCCCAACGACGTGGGTTCCATCTCGATCATCAAGGACGCATCGGCGGCAGCCGTTTACGGTGCGCGCGCCGCATTCGGCGTCATCCTGGTCACCACCAAGAGCGGCTCGGCCAAGGACGGCAAGGCAACGGTGCGTTACAGCGGCCGTTTCGGCTGGGAAGAAGCCACGACCTCGACCGACTACGAAAACCGCGGTTACTGGTCGGTCTACGCGGTCAACAAATTCTGGCAGGCCGACAACGGTCAGAATTTCGTCAATTACAACGACCGCGACATGCAGCAGTTGCTGGCACGCGTGAACGACAAGACGGAGCATCCCGACCGTCCGTGGGTCGTCGAAGAGGTGCGCAACGGCCGCAAACAGTGGGTCTATTACGGCAACTACGACTGGTGGGACATGCTCTACCGCGAAAAGCGCCCCGTGCAGCAGCACAGCGTATCGCTCAGCGGCGGCACGAAGGACATCACCTACCTCGTTTCGGGCGCCTACGACCGTCAGGCCGGCATGCAGCGCGCACACCCCGACATCTACAACAAGTATAACCTGCGTGCGAAGATCGATTTTAGAATCAACAAGTGGGCGACCTTCTCCAACAACACGTCGTTCTTCTCCTCGAACTACAAGTCGCTCGGCGACGGCAGCGTCGACAATACGGTCGCTTACAGCGCCAGCAACGCCTTCGCCTGCTTCCCCATGCAGAACCCCGACGGATCGTGGCTCTACGGCACACCATATTTGGGCAGTTCCTACAAGGTCGCCAACGGTCGCCACATCCTGCTCAATGAAGGAACGCACCGCAACGTCGAGCGCCGGAGCGACCTCACCAACACCTCCCGCCTGGTCATCTCGCCGTTCAAAACGCTGAGCATCACAGGCGATTTCACCTACCGCTTCTACCAGGACCGCAATACGAGCCGGAGTTCGGCGTTCAACTACCGGGAATATCCCGACGGACCGATGCTCGCCTACGATACGGGCGCCGGCATGAACCAGCTCGACGAAGCGGTCAAAACCTACAACTACTACGCGACCAATGTCTTCGCCAACTACGAGGAAACCTTCAACGACGCACACCATTTGTCGGGCATGGCCGGTTTCAACTACGAGAAGTGGGACAGCAAGAACGTATCGGCATGGGGCCAGGACCTCGAATCACTGGATCTCGACGACCTGAACCTCGTAGGCATGAACAAAGACCAGCAGACGATAACCGGAGTCGGCGGCGGCCAGAACGAATACGCCCTGATGGGCTTCTTCGGCCGTATCAACTACGACTACAAAGGGCGTTACCTCTTCGAGGTCAGCGGCCGCTACGACGGAACCTCCCGTTTCAAACAAGGCTACCGCTGGGGCTTTTACCCCTCGGCATCGATGGGCTGGCGTATTTCGGAAGAGTCCTTCTTCGGGGATGCGAAGAAAGTGGTGGACAACCTCAAACTGCGCGCATCGTTCGGCAGCCTGGGCAACCAGATCGTACGGGACACGAACCATAATCAGGTATACTACACCTACATGCGGCTGGTCACCCTGCATAATTTCGCAGGATACACCTTCGGCGACGGCGGTACGCTGGGCAAATACTCTTCGCTGGGTGCGCCCGTGGCTTCCGACCTGACGTGGGAGACCGCCCAGCAGTGGGACCTGGGTCTCGACGTTGCGATGTTCAACAACCGGCTCAATCTGACGGGCGATGTCTATATCCGCGACACGAAAGACATGCTGACCGCAGGAATCGCCCTGCCCGGCGTCTACGGAGCCGCCTCGCCCAACATGAACGCCGCCGACCTGCGGACGAAAGGCTACGAGCTTACCGTCAGCTGGCGCGACCAGTTCCAACTCGCCGGCAAACCGTTCGAATACAGCGTCGGATTCAACATCAGCGATTACAAGAGCGTCATCACCAAATACGACAACCCCGACAAATCGCTTTCCAAGCCCTATTACGTAGGCATGCAGTTGGGCGAAATCTGGGGCTTCAAGACCGACGGATTCTTCAAGACTACCGAAGAGGCACAGGCCTATGCCAAAGAGGTCGACCTGAGTTACAGCAGCGGCCGTCTGACCGGGGGCTGGCAGGCCGGCGACCTGAAGTTCGTCGACCTGGACGGCAACCACATCTGGGATGTCGGCGAAAACAAGGTCGGCAAGTCGGGCGACAAAACGATCCTGGGCAACGAGCTTCCCACGTTCTCCTACGGCATCAACGCCTCGATCCGCTGGTGCGGTTTCGACGCTTCGGTCTTCTTCCAGGGCACGGGCAACCACTACTGGTATCCCCACGGACGCGCCCAGGGCTTCTGGGGAAGCTATTCCTATCCCTACCTGTCCTATCTGCCGAAAGACTTCCTGGGCAAGGTATGGGCCGAGGACAACACCGACTCCTATTTCCCGCGCGCACGCGCCTATTCGTCGACGGGCGGCTACCTGGCCAAGGTCAACGACCGCTACCTGCAGAATCTGCGCTACCTGCGCCTGAAGAACCTCACCGTAGGCTACACCATCCCCATGAAGATCACCCAGAAAGCCGGCATCGACCAGGTCCGCATCTATTTCTCGGGCGAGAACCTCTGCTACTGGTCGCCGCTCAAGAAAAACAGCAAATACATCGACCCCGAGGCAGCTTTCAGCCGGGATAACGACGCCTACAACTACGCTCATTATCCGTGGCCCAGGACATTCATGTTCGGTATCGATGTAACTTTCTAACCTTATACTACGATCACAATGAAACGATTAATCATATTGGCCCTTGCCTTGACAACCGGTCTGACCGCATGCGAAGACTGGCTGGACAAGAAGCCGCTGGACAAAATTTCGCAGTACGACTATTTCAAGGATGCCACGGCGCTCGAACTGTTCAGCAACCCGTTCTATAACAACCTGCTGGCCAAAGAACCTTTCAAGGAACAGAGCGACCAGCTCGTCCAGTACAACCTCTCCAACGAGATGATCGGAGGCAACAAACGCACGGTTCCCTCCACGGGCGGCGGTTGGACCTGGACAGACCTGCGCCGCATGAACACCCTGCTGGCCATGGCCGCCGAATATTGCGAAGACCCGGCTGCCGTCACCAAGTACAGCGCCATCACGCGGTTCTTCCGCGCCTTCTTCTATTTCGATAAGGTAAAACGCTTTGGCGACGTACCCTGGTACGACAAGGAACTCGGCTCGGCCGATCCCGAACTCTACAAAGCACGCGATTCGCGCGAACTGGTCCTGACCAACATGATCAAGGACATCGACGACGCCGTCAACAGCGGCGGCCTGAGCGAGAAGGCGACCCCCTACCGTGTCAACAAGTGGACGGCGCTGGCGCTGAAAGCCCGGTTCTGCCTTTACGAGGGAACCTATCGCAAATACCACGGGATCAACCTCGAAGGGCACGACTACAAATACTACCTCGATCTGGCGGCGGAAACAGCCAAGCAGATTATGGACGAGAGCCCTTACAAACTCTTCAAAACCGGGAATCCGGCAACGGATTACGTGACGCTGTTCACAAAGGAAGATGCCGATGAGGACGAGTATATGCTGGCCATCAAGAACGATGCAGGTCTCCAGATTTTCCACAATGCGACGGGATATGCCGTCATGGTGACGCAGGGCCGTCCGGGACTGACCCGCAAACTGGTCAACGCCTACCTGATGAAGGACGGTAAGAAATTCACCGATCAGCCCGGCTGGCAGGAGATGACGTTCCTCGAAGAGACGAAGAACCGCGACCCGCGCATGGCGCAGAGTGTCCGCACACCGGGATATACGCGCATCGGATCGACCACGGTCGAGGCTCCCGACATCAGCGTCGCCAACACCGGTTACCAGCTCGTCAAATTCGTCCAGGCGCGTCCGCCCGAGGGTGACCGCGGAGACAAGAGCACCTGCGACATGCCGGTTTTCCGCTTCACCGAAGTGCTGCTCAACTACGCCGAGGCCAAGGCCGAGGCGGGAACGCTCACGCAGGACGACCTCGATATCTCCATCAACAAAATCCGGGAGAGAGCGGGTATGCCGGACCTCGACATGGTTGAAGCCAATAAAAACCCCGACTGGTATCTTTCGTCCGAAGAGTACGGCTATCCCAACGTGACCGGCCCCAACAAGGGCGTGATTCTCGAGATCCGCCGCGAACGCGCCATCGAGTTGCTGGAAGAAGGCTTCCGCTACAACGACCTGATGCGCTGGAAAGCCGGTTACTGCATCGACCAGCCCATCACAGGCATCTATTTCCCCGGTCCCGGCGAGTACGACCTCTCGGGCGATGGAAAAGCCGACGTGATCCTCTATCCCAAAGGAAGCGCCAAACCCTCGGCGGGCGAAGGCGTCCAGGTTTACGAATTGGACAAGGACATCTACCTCACGGAAGAAAAGAGCAGCAAGGGTTACATGTTCTACCACAAGACCGTGGAGAGAACCAAGTTCAACGAAGGAAGGGACTATCTCTATCCGATCCCCAGCACCGAGCGCGAACTCAACCCGAACCTCGAGCAGAATCCGGGATGGAGCGATGGACTGAGTCACTAAGCCGAAAATTATTTAAAATTATACGATTATGAGATTTCTGAAATATATGACAGCCCCGATCCTTATGGCGGTCCTATGCTCCTTCTGGAGTTGCGACAAGGATGAGGACAAGCTCTCGGAGGCAGTCCTGGCAAGTGCCAGCACATTGAATTTCGAAGCGCAACGAGCGTCGGAAAAGATCATCACCGTCTATGCCGACGCCGACTGGGTAGCCGAAACTCCCGACTGGGTGACGGTCACGCCCGATTCGGGAACCGGCGTAACGGACGTGACGATTTCTGTCACCGACAACCTGCGCGGCGGAACGCCGGACAACCCCCGGAAAGAGAAGATCGTTTTCAAGGGACGGACCCTTGCGAGCCAGGCCGAGGTGCTCATTACCCAGGACGGAGACAAATACAGGGACGTGAAAGAGTACACGATCGGCGAAGTCATCAAACTGGAGAACGAGACGGTCCTCTCTGTTCCCGAAGCAATCGTTATGGCCGTTACGTCCAAAGGCTTTATCGCGAGCGATGCGACGCAGACCGGCAACGTCTATGTGCTCAATAATTCGACAACGGAGAACGTGAGCGTCGGAGACCGAATCGCGTTCAAGGGCAGCAAATCGACCGATACGCAGTCCCTGGCCCTCGTCGAATGCGACATTCTGGAAACCGTTTCGTCCGGAACGGCGACCTACCCCGATGCGGACGACATAACCAGCAAGATCGACAAATACACCTCCGATACGCGCACTTACATTGCGGTAAGCGGCATGCTGAACGGCAATAATATCGTTGTCGACGGAGCTTCGTATTCGGTAAATATTACGGATGCTCCCGCAAGCATGGACCTCACTGCACTGAACGGGCATATCGTATATGCCAAGGGTTATTATGCAGGACTGGCCAAACCCGTAATCAGGATCATGGTCACCGACATCGAGGACAAAGGCGTGGCCAAGGTGATCTATTTCTCGGAAGATTTCGAGTGGCTCGATCCGTGGGCAAAAGCCGGCAACGCAGGCCGGACCGTCGAGACCGACGACCTCGGCGCAGCAGCCCCGCAGATCATAGTCCCGGTTGTCAACGAAGTTTCGGCCCTCGACGCCCTTCTTACAAAGGGGTATGAATTACTGCGCGTCACCACCAAAACCGAGGGCGAGTGTATCTATCTCCAGAACAACTACCTCAAATTCGGCAAAACGTCGTATCAGGCAGGTATCGTTCTTCCGAAAATCGACAATGTTCCGACCGGAGCCAAACCCATCATGTCGTTCGACTGGTGTCCGATGCGCCAGGGTTCGGGCACGATCGACCCCGTCAACCTGATCGTCATCGTCGCCAACGGAGACAATGAGGTAACATTCGACATTCCCGAATCGGGCTTCGAAAAGGGTCAGAAACTTTCATGGATCAGAGCCGAAGTCGATCTCTCCGGAATCCCGATCACCAAAGACACCAAGATCACGCTCCGCCAGACGCAGTGGCCCGCAGCTACGGCCAACCGCTGGTTCCTCGACAATATCGAGATAGCCGAAGCTCCTTGATGACTCTCCGGTAAAGCACGCTTTACAAACGAACAGCCGCCAGTTCTGCAAATGCAGAGCCGGCGGCTGCCCGTTTACACACCGCCAAAAGCGGAATAAACCCTGATTCCCGGTATTGCGGTCTTCGGTCCATACAACAGCCGCCATGCGCCGTGAAAAACCCCGGACAAGAAGTACTTACCGTACATCCCATCCGGGGATTGGAGGACTGCGGCAGGTACGCCGCAATCAGCGAAAATCAGACCAGGCCCGAGAATCCCATAAAGGCCATGGCCAGAATCCCGGCCGTGATCAGCGCAATGGGAATGCCCTTGAACGCCTTGGGTACGTCCTCGAAATCGAGGCGTTCGCGGATACCCGCGAAGAGCACCAGCGCGAGGGCGAAACCGAGGGCCGTAGCCACCGAATAGGTAACGCTCTGCAACAGGTTGAACTCCTTCTGGATCATCAGGATCGCAACGCCGAGCACGGCGCAGTTGGTGGTGATGAGCGGCAGGAAGATGCCCAGCGCCTGATAGAGCGACGGCGAGAGTTTCTTGAGCATGATCTCGACCATCTGCACCAGCGCAGCGATCACGAGGATAAAGACGATCGTCTGCATGTAAACGATATCCAGCGGTACGAGCACATACGTCTGGATCAGCCACGCCACGAGGGCGGCGATAGCCATCACGAAGGTTACGGCGGCTCCCATACCCATCGAGGTCTCGACTTTCGACGACACGCCCAGGAAGGGACAGATGCCGAGGAACTGCGCCAGCACGACGTTGTTAACGAAGATGGCGCCGATGATGATTGCAAAATAGGAAAGCTCCATAACTATTTCTTGGCTAATTTGTTAAACAATACCATCAGGTAACCCAGCACCAGGAACGCTCCCGGGGCCAGCACGAAGATCAGCGGGGCGACATCCGTGAAGCCGAGGTTGACGCCGAAGATGGCGCCGCTGCCCAGGATTTCGCGCACAGCGCCCACGACCGTCAGCGCCAGCGTGAAGCCCAGGCCGATACCGATGCCGTCGAGGATCGAATCCAGCGGCGTATTCTTCGAAGCGAACGCTTCGGCACGGCCCAGGATGATGCAGTTCACCACGATCAGCGGGATGAAGACGCCCAGCGCGCCGTACAATGCCGGGACATAGGCCTGCATCAGCATCTGGATGACGGTCACGAACGAGGCGATCACGACGATGAACGCCGGAATACGCACCTTGTCGGGGATGATGTTCTTGATCAGCGAAATCACGAGGTTCGACATGATCAGCACGGCCATCGTCGCCAGTCCCATGCCCATGCCGTTCCCGGCCGAGGTCGTCGTTCCCAGCGTGGGACACATGCCCAGCACCAACACGAACGTCGGGTTGTTCTTGACGATACCGCTCAATACAATCTGCAACTTATTCATTTTGCCCTCCTTCCTGAGCCGCAGGCTCGTTGGTTTGCGATGCGCCGGATACCGTATCGGCCGGATCCGTACCCGTCGCCACGCTCTTGTAAGCCATCCACGCGCGGTTTACCGCGTCGACATAGGCGCGCGACGAGATCGTCGCGGCGGTCAGCGCATCCACGTCGCCGCCGTCTTTGGTAACGGCCAGCCGGCCGTTCACGAGTTTCTTCGATTCGAGTTTCCGGCCCTTGACGCTCGTGAGCAACACGTTGCCCTCGTCGGCCATCTTGGTTCCGAGGCCCGGGGTCTCGGTCTGCTCCAACACATTGACGTTCACGACCTCGCCCTCGGGGGTGAAGCCCACCATCAGGCGGATCACGCCGCCGAAGCCCTGCTTGGTCATCGACTGCACGGCATAACCGCTCACGCTGCCCGCCGAAGTCGCCGTATAGACCACAATCGGCATGTCGTCGATGGTCAGCTCTTCGGTCGTCGTCGCGTCGAACGCCGGGAGCACCTCGTTCAGAGCCGCCAGCGTCGCAGCCTCTTTGGCCGCTGCAATCGGCTCGACGGTAATCATATTGACGAAGCCCACTCCCGCCGAAGCCACGAGGGTAATGCCGAAGAGGACGGCCGTCATATTCAAAAGTGTACTTTTCATGCTGCCACCTCCTCTATTTTACGCCGAAGCGCTTGGGTTTGACATATTTGTTGATCAGGGGCACACAGGCGTTCATGATCAGGATCGCAAACGACATGCCCTCGGGATAAGCGCCCCACAGACGGATGCACATCGTGATCAGGCCGATTCCCACGGCGAAAATCACGCCGCCCTTCACCGTCATCGGCGAAGTCGAGTAGTCCGTCGCCATAAAGATCGCGCCGAGCATCGCACCGCCCGCAAGGACATGGAATATACCGGCTCTCCACGCAGTCCCGAAGAGGTATCCCAGTTTATAACCGGCCGACAGGTCTCCGGCGGCGGCCTGCGGAATCGCATCGAACGACACGGAGCACATCGCAACCACCCCGGCAAACAGGGCCATCGTCACGAGCACCGTCACGGGAATGTGCCACGTAATCACACGCCGCCACAGCAGGTAGACGAAGCCGCACAGCAACGCCGCAGCAGCCACTTCGCCCAGCGAACCGGGCATATTGCCCAGCAGCATCTCCTGTACGCCCATCACTGCGGGCGATGCGCCGTGCTTCACGGCCGCCAGCGCGGTCGCGCCCGACAGGGCGTCGAACGAACCGTTCACCGGCAGCGGCCAGGTAGTCATCTGCACCGGGTAGGCGATCAGCAGGAACACACGTCCCACCAGTGCGGGGTTGAAGGGGTTCTTTCCCAGTCCGCCGAAGGTCATCTTCGCCACGGCGATAGCCACGAAAGCGCCCATCACGACGATCCACCAGGGAATCGACGACGGCAGGTTGAAGGCCAGCAACACGCCGGTCACCACGGCCGACCAGTTGCCGATGGTCGACGCCCCGCGAACCATGAATTTCTGAATCAGATACTCGATCACCACGCACGATGCCACGGAAAGAGCCGTAACGCGCAGCACGTCCAGACCGAACACCATCGTCGACACGACCAGCGCAGGCATCAGCGCGATCACAACGTCGCGCATGATCCGGGTCGTCGACTGGGCAGTCTGCACATGGGGTGCTGGAGCCACAATGAGTTTATTAGCCATAAGTTATACTATAATTTTATTTTCATCGGATTATCGTACCGTCCATCCGTTTCCCAGGGTCATCGCCCCGCGGCCCGAGGCCGCGTTTCCAAATCTACCCCACCCTAAATCCCTCCCTCGGGAGGGACTTACGACCACAAGCGGTCGCCGGATCGAAATCTTCGGAACGGCAATCTTTCATTTACTTTTTAGGTGCAGCGGCGGCGCGCGCACGGATCAGCCCCATCACGGTCTGTTTGCCGAGGCGCACCCAGTCCAACAGCGGCAGGTATGCCGGACACGTCGACTGGCAGCAGCCGCACTCGATGCACGAAGTGATCATCAGGGCTTCCAACTCGTCCCAGCCTTTTTTCTGCGTCATCTTCGAAAGATAGTAGGGCTCCAGTCCCATCGGGCAGGCGGAGACGCACTTGGCACACTTGATACACTGCGAAGCCTCGCGGCGCTGTGCGTCGCGGCCCGACATGACGGTAATACCCGAACAACCCTTCGTCACGGGCGAGTCGAGGTTGACCATCGCCCGGCCCATCATCGGGCCGCCGTTGATCACCTTCCGGACATCTTCGGGAAGACCTCCGGCGGCCTCCAGCAGCGCCGAGACCGGCGTACCCATGCGGGTCAGCAGGTTCTTCGGCTCCTTCAGGCTCTTGCCGGTGACAGTCACCACGCGTTCGATCAGCGGTTTGTTCTTCAACACGGCCTGGTAAACCGCAAAAGCCGTCGAAGCATTGCACACCACGGCGCCCACATCGATCGGCAGTGCCGGCGGAGGCGGAACCTGGCGGCCCGTGACGGCTGCGATCAACTGCTTCTCACCGCCCTGCGGATACATCACCTTCAGGGGTACGATTTCGATGCCTGCATACCCCGCGGCGATCTGCCGGAGATGCGCAATGGCATCGGGTTTATTGTTTTCGATACCGATACATGCCTTCTGCACACCCACGGCCTTCATCAGGATCGTGACGCCCACGATCAACTCCTCGCCATGCTCCAGCATCGTGCGATGGTCCGAAGTGAGATAAGGTTCGCACTCCACACCATTGATAATAACGACATCGGCCTTCTTTCCGGGAGGGACCGAAAGTTTCACATGCGTGGGGAACGTCGCGCCGCCCATGCCGACGATGCCGGCGTCCTTGATCTTGGCCACGATCTCCTGCGCCGAGAAGGGACAAACCTTCACCAGCGCGTCCGAACGGTCGATACCCTCGGCCCAGTCGTCGCCTTCGCGCTTGATGGTAATCATCATCTGGCGCAGGCCCTGGCCGTTAACGGCCATGTCGACGGCCGTAACCGTACCCGAAACCGGGGAGTGAATGTTCGCCGACATGAAGCTGCCGGCCTCGGCGATGAGCTGTCCCGTGAGCACCTTGTCGCCTTTGGCGACCTTGGCGACTGCCGGGGCTCCGATGTGCTGTGCGAGGGGAATCGTCACCACCTCGGGCAGCGGAAGCACCTCGATCGGTTTGGCGCAGCTCAGCTTATTTTCCGACGGATGGACTCCGCCCATTGGAAATGTCTTCATTGTTGTAGTCTCTTTTTACGATTCTTTGTTAGCGGCAGGTGCAGGCTCGGCTTTCGGCGCAACGGGAGCGGCGGGCGCTGCCGGGGTTTTCGGGGCCTTGGGCAGCGGGTCCATGCCGACGAGCCGGATGGCGCCCGTGGGACACTCGTTCACACACTTGCGGCACAGTTTGCACTTCTGCGGATCGATATAGGCGAGGTTATTCTCCACGGTGATCGCGTCGAACGCGCACACCTTCACACACTTGCCGCAGCCGATACACCCGGCCTTGCAGGCCTTCATCACCACGGCCCCCTTGTCCTTCGACACGCACGACACGTAAACCGCACGGTTCTTGGGCCACTTTTTCCGCAGCTCGATGATCATCTTCGGACACGCCTTCACGCAGGCGCCGCAAGCCGTACATTTGTCGGCGTCGACCTCCGGGAGCCCCGTTGCCGGATCAATGTGAATGGCGTCGAAGGCGCAGACCGCGACGCAGTCGCCGAAACCGAGGCAGCCGAACGAACAGCCCGTCTCGCCCACATAGAGCGACGAAGCCACGGCACACGATTTGGCCCCGTTATAATCGTTGGTACGGGGACGTTTTTCGCACGTACCGCCGCAGCGGACGGTCGCCACCTCGGGCTGCTTCTCGGCAGCGGCTTTTCCGAGGTATGCGGCCACGGCTTTCATCGTATCGCCGCCACCCACAGGGCAGAAGAGCGCCGAGATGTCGTCGCGCTTCACGAGCGCGTCGGCCAGGCCCCGGCAGCCGGCGAATCCGCAGCCGCCGCAGTTGGCTCCGGGCAGCATCTTCTCCACCTCGTCTATTCTCGGGTCCTCGTCGACCCGGAATTTCTGGGCCACGAAATAGAGGATTACCGCCGAGAGCACTCCCAGCGCACACAGCGTCAGGATCGTGTAAAGTAATACTTCCATCAGTAGTTTTTAGTTATTGTAAATTGAATTGTGTGTTCGATTTTACGGCGGAAGAGCCACAGCACGAAATAATAAACGCCCACGCCCGCAATAGCGGCGAGGGCGCTGAGGCCTTCACTCAGTCCCACAAGGACAATCGCCCCGACCAGAACGGCCAGCAGCACGACCAGCGCCCCGACATAGGCCAGCACGACGGCCCGGATGCCCGCACTCCGGCGCACTCCGACCATCACGGCCCCGCCGACGGCATACTGCCCGGCCTCGGGGGTCGTCACGACGACGATCTTGTCCTGCGCTTCCGCCAGGCCGCACGCTTCGCGGGCCTTACAGGTTCCGCAGGCACTCCGGGAGGTAATTCGCACATAGACCGTGTCGCGCTCCGTGCGTTCCACCACGCCGCTGTGTTCGATCAGGTCCGCCACGCCTCAGTCTCCGTATTTATTGGTAAGGGGCATCAACCGCTCGTGGCCGAATGTACACGACGAGAGACGCAGCACGGGCGGGAACTGGTAACGTTTCTTTTCGTTACGCATGATCATGGCGTGGATCTTCTCCACGACCTCCGAATCGAAACCCGCGTTGACAATCTCTTCGCGGTGCTGTCCCTCCTCGATCATGCGGAACAAAATGGCGTCCACCACCTCGTAGGGCGGCAGGATGTCGCTGTCCTTCTGCCCGGGGTGCAGCTCCGACGAAGGCTCCTTGGTCAGGATATTCTCGGGAATCACGTCGCCCTGCATCCGGTTGATGTAACGGGCCACGTCGTACATTTCGCTTTTGTAGAGGTCGCCCGTAGGGCTGAAAGCGCCTGCCGTATCGCCGTACAGCGTACAGAGACCCAGTGCATTTTCGCTCTTGTTCGAGGAGTTCAGCAGGATGTAGTCCGTCTTGTTCTGCAAGGCCATCAGCAGCACCGTGCGGATGCGCGTCTGGATATTCTCCTCCGTGGCATCGAACTCCGTGCCGCCGATGACCGGCTTGAGGGTGTTCACCACGCTGGTATAGATTTCCGAAATAGGAATGACGTTGTATTCGATGCCGAGGTTGCGCGCCAGTTCCTTGGCGTCCTCGACCGATTCGTGGGACGAGAAGGGCGAGGGCATCAGCAGCGCACGGACATTCTCCGCGCCCAGCGCATCGACGGCGATGCAGGCTACGACCGCCGAGTCGATACCGCCCGAAAGTCCGATCGAAGCCTTCCGGTAACCGTTTTTGCGGAAGAAGTCCCTCAGTCCGCAGCAAGCGGCCTCGTAAACCAGCCGTGTGCGGTCGTTGTAGGTCGAAGGGACCGTCACCGGCTCCGCAGCCGCTTTGGTATCGAAAATCTGGAAATCCTCCTCGAAATTCTTCATCATCAGCACCAGCTCGCCGCGGCTGTTCAGCGCGCCCGACGTACCGTCGTAAACGATGTCCGTCGAACCGCCCACCTGATTGACCAGGACGAGATTCTTGCTCTCGACGAAGGCCAGGTTGCGCATCATCTCGTAACGGTAGGTCATGGTTCCCTTACCGTATTTGCGGGCGTTGACCGAAATGATCGTCTCGACCGACTGGTCGAAATCGTGTTCACGGCTCAGGTCGTCACCCACGATGATCGCACATTTATGCCCCTTGATCGTAGCGTATTCATACCCTTTCGAAGGAACCAGGAAACCCATTTCACGGCGTGCGGTGATGTATTTCTTGCCGACGTAGCGCAGCACCTTACGGTCCTGGATCAGCGCCGCGGCACTGATCGTACCCTCCGCCGTGAGGATCGGGAGGCCGACGATGGCGGCGATGCCGTCGCAGCACGAGGCAATTTCGACCAACGCATCCTCGCACAGTTCGAGGAAAGTCGTCTTACGCAGCAGGTCGAAGGCGGGGGTTCCGCTCACGGCCTGTTCCGCAAAAACTACCAGGTCGGCATGCTGTGCTTTCGCTTTGTGGATGGAGTCGATGATCTTCGAGGCATTGCCGTCCACGTCTCCGATCGTGTAATTCAGCTGAGCTATGGCTATTTTCATGCGAGTAATTTAAGTCGGAAAATTACAACTTCGCAAAGTTAAGGATTATTTGCAAAAGACGGAAAGATTTTCGATGTTAATAAATTAACATTCGCGCATTTACAAAAAATTTTAAAAACAAAAAAGGCTCCCGGTGAAGGAAGCCTTTTCAAAATTCACAATGCGTCTATTCCTGCGGTTCGTCGGGATCGGCGACGAGGATGCGGCCGCAGTATTCGCAGATGATAATCTTTTTGCCCTGGCGGATGTCCACCTGCCGCTGGGGCGGGATGCGGTTGAAGCAACCTCCGCAGGCGTCGCGCTTCACGGTCACCACCGCCAGCCCGTTGCGGACGTTGCGGCGGATACGGTCGTAAGCCGACAGCAGGCGCTCGTCGATCTTCTCCTTGACGCGCTCGCCCTGCACGGCATATTCCGCTACCAGCGGAGCCGTCTCGGCTTCGATGCCTTCCAGTTCGGACTTTTTGGCCGTGAGATCGGCAGCACGCTCCTTGGAAAGGTTTTCAGCCTCCTCCAACTGGAGTTTTTTGACCTTCACACCGGCGGAATACTCCTTCAGGCGCTTCTCGGCCAACTCGATTTCGAGTTCCTGGTACTCGATCTCCTTGGTGATGGCATCGAACTCGCGGTTGTTGCGCACGTTGTTCTGCTGCTCCTTGTAGTTGCCGATCATGATTTTTGCCTGGTCCACCTCGCGTTTGCGCTGCTTGGTCAGCGTGTTCAGCTCCTCGATCTCGGCATTGATGTGTTCGATGCGGGTTTTCATCCCGGTCATCTCATCTTCGAGATCCTGAACCTCGAGGGGCAGTTCACCTTTCACCTTGTTGATTTCGTCGATTTTGCTGTCGATTTTCTGGAGCTCATAAAGCGCCATGATCTTCTCCTGCATCGAATAATCAACCTCGGCCGTCTTCTTTTGCGTTGCCATATATTGTCTTTATAGTTTAGACTTAAACCAGATAGTTTACCGGATTACGCGAGCGTTCACTCTTGCGAACCGCAAAGGTACATAAATTTTTCGATAAAATATCAAATATTAATTGAATTGCGCAATATTCGCTTTCAAAATGGCCTATATCTGCTACGGTGAGGGCTTTATCGGGCGTCATGAAGTCGTTGTACTTCATATCGGCGGTGATATAAATATCGGCCCCGGCGCGGCGTGCTTCGCCGATCAGCGAAGCCCCGGCCCCGGTGCAGACCGCCACGCGGCGCACTTCGCAAGCCGCTATGTCACTGTGCCGTACGACGCTCACTTCAAGCCGCCGCCGGATAAACCGCATAAAATCCAGGGTATCAATCGCTTCAGGCAACTCGCCCACAACGCCGAATCCCGCGCCGTCCCCGGCCTGAGAAGGTTGCAAAACCTCCAGCTTTCCGACGCCCAGCATTTCGGCCAGCCGCCAGCTCATGCCCCCGGGAGCGCTGTCGAGGTTGGTATGGCAGGCATAGAGCGCAATCCGGCTGCGGATGGCCCGCTCGACGCACCGCTGAACGGGGTCGGCCGAGTTGAACCGCTTGAGCGCATGGAAGACGATCGGATGGTGGGTTATCACGATATCGCACCCCTCGGCTTCAGCCTCGTCGAGCACCTCTTCCGTAACGTCCACAGCCAGCAGCGCCTTGTGCACCTCGTCGTCCTCACGGCCGACGATAAGTCCCGCATTATCATAGGATTCCTGCCACCGAAGCGGAGCAAAGCGTTCGATAACGTCGGTTATTTGCTTGATAGTCATATGAGTTAATTATTATTGTATCCCGTTATAGGAGTTCTTCGCCGCCCACGCCTGCGAAATTCTGTACTTTTTTCCGCAAAAAGCACCAAAAACTCTCCGACTGATACCTTCGCCTGCAACAAACCGTCTAACGCTGGCTCCGGGCGACTATTCGCGGGTTTGCAAGCAAACCGTCCCCTCCGCTCGCGCTTTTAGCCGAATCGTCGCTTCACGGCTCCGGTATCGGGTCGGAATCCTCTCCTGCTGCCAAAACGAATAATCGGCAGGCTTGGCGCTAAAACAACGACTGCTCGTAAAACGCGAACAACTCCTTGTTTTCGACCTCCTCCTTTTTGCGGCGGGGCTTGCGCGCGGCGCGTTTGGCGGCAGGCTGTGCGCCGTCGGCGGCCGCTTCGCCCGACTGCTCGTCGATCTTCACGACGGCCTTGGCCCTGCGGCGCACGGGCGCTTCGGGCCCGGCAGCGGAGTCTGCAATATCGGCATCCGGGACGGCGACAATCTCTCCCTCACCGGCTTTCAGGTCCTCGCGGACCTCCACGAGCAGGGCGCGGATGCGCTGCAAACGCTCCATCAGTTCGGTGTCGCGGTCTACGCCGCTCTCGGCAGGAGCCTTCCGGAGCGCCTTCTTGGCTCCTTCGAGCGTCATGCCGCGCTCCTTGACCAGGTGGTAGATCATTTTGAGGTTCTCGACATCCTCGGGCGAGAAGAGGCGGTTGCCTTTCTTGTTACGCTTGGGGCGAAGGATGCTGAACTGCGACTCCCAGTGGCGGATCAGCGACGTATTGACATCGAACATCTCGGCCACCTCGCCCATCGAATAAAAAAGTTTATCGGCCATATCTATTGTTTTATAATTCGCAATGAATTGGGGTACAGGTTATTTACCCGTACACCGATCCGCTTGGCGAAACCCAGTGCACGCCCCCGTGCACACACGAGGTTCATCCCTTCGGCCAATTCGCCGGCGGCGATGTCCTGTTTACGCAGGAAACGCAGCGCCTCCTCCCCGTCCAGCTCCGCCACAGGCAGCGCACCGCGGTTCAGCCCCTCGAAAAAGGCCAGTGCAGGGTCCGGCTTCAGCACGCCTTTGAACACCTGACCCAGCGCCACCCCCGAATAGATCACGGGCAGCGCCTCGGACAACGCCCGGACTGCGTCCGCCTGTGCGGCGTACCACGCATAGCAGGTGTCGGCGACCACGGCAAAGCGCATCCGCTCGGGTTCCCGCACCCAACGGGCCAGTTCGGCGACGGCCTTCCGGTCGGCAGCCGCAAATACCGTGCGGCGTGCCTTCGGCGTACGCACGCGCCCTCCGGCATCGAAGGATTTGCGGGCCACGGCGGCAAAGAACCCTTCGCCGCAGGCCCGGTGGGGATAGAAGCGGAACGTACGGAACGCTCCGACACGTCCGCAGACGACACCCCACGCATCCTCCACGGTAATTTCGTCCGATTCGGCGATCTCGTCCCCGGCCCACGCGAGCATCCGTTCGAGCGAACCTTCGTCCTCGTCGCGGTTGAACGTACAGGTGCTGTAAACGAGCGTTCCGCCCGGTTTCAGGGCCCGCCACGCTTCGCGCAGGATTTCATCCTGGCGCACAGCGCATTGTTTTACGTTGCCTTCGCTCCATTCGGCCCGGGCGCCGGGGTCCTTGCGGAACATCCCCTCGCCGGAGCAGGGGGCGTCCACCGCCACCACGTCGAACCAGGCTTCGAAATCGCCCAGCGCACGCGGTTCGCAGGTCACGACGGCCACATTGCCCGTCCCCCATTTACGCACGTTATCCGCCAGTACCGAGGCGCGGCGGCGGTCGATCTCATTGGCGACGACCAGTCCGCCGGGTCCCGCAAGCGAGGCATAAAGCGTAGTCTTACCGCCCGGAGCCGCACACAGGTCGAGGATACGCGCCCCTTCGGTCCGCACACCGTCGAGCAGGCGCCCCACGAACTGCGACGAAGCCTCCTGCACGTAGTAAGCCCCGGCATGGAAATCTGGATCGAGCGTAAACTGCGGACGCACGGCAAGGTAACGCCCGTCGGGATTCCACGGCACACGCCCGGCGATTTCCAGGGCCGAAAGCCCGGGGTCCGATCCGCCGGAAGCGCACTCCGAAACCCCGGCGCCGGTCTTGGCGGGATTCAGGCGCACGGACACCGGCGGCTCTCCGTCGAGCGCCGCACAGAGAGCCCTGCCCTCCGCTTCACCGAGATCGCACAGGACCCGTTCTTCGAATTTCGCGGGCAGCGTCATGCCTATTTCTTCTCTTTGAGGGCGTCGAGACGCGCGCAGATGCGTTCCAGCACGACAGGGTCCGAGACGAAATCCTCGTGGTCCTTGTCGACGACGAGCACTTCACCCTCGTAGATATTCTCGATCCAGTTGTTGTATTTGTTGTTCAGCCGCTTGAGGTAAAGCTCATCGATGTTCATCTCGTACTCGCGGCCGCGTTTGCGGATTTGCGAAATGAGCGTCGGGACACTCGCCTTGAGGTAGATCAGCAGGTCGGGCTTGGGGATAAGCGTCGTGACCAACCGGAAAATCTTCATGTAGGTCTCGATGTCGCGCGTGGTCATCAGCCCCATTTCATGCAGGTTGTCGGCGAAAATATGGGCATCCTCATAGATCGTGCGGTCCTGGAAAATCACCCCCTCCTTGCAGGCCGAAAGCATGTCCATCGTCTGCTGGATACGGCTTCCGAGGAACGAAATCTGGAGGTTGAACGCCCAGCGGTTCATGTCTTCGTAGAAATCGCCGATGTAGGGGTTGTCACACTCCTCGAGGTAGCATTTGGCATTGTAGCGCTTCGTAAGAATCTGGGTCAGCGTCGTCTTTCCGCTTCCGATATTACCTGCAATGGCTATGTACATAGTGGTATAGGTATTTGTTATTTTTCCATTCCGACCGGCTCCGCGCGGAAAGCCAGTATTTCGTCGGCCACACGGCGGTCGTTGACCAGCCGCGGAACCTTGTTTTTACCACGCGCACGCATCCACGCGAAGAACCGTCCGCGCTCGACGATCGTCAGGCGCTGGCGTTCGAGCGTAGTCCGGCGTTTGGCGTCGTAGTCCGAATTGACGGCCCGCAACTCCTCGTCGAGCGTTTCGGCGAAGCGTTCGAGGCTGTCGGGCTCGCGTTCGAATTCCACGATCCACTCGTGGGCGCCCCGTTCGCGGAGCGACATGTAACACGGAGCGACGGTGTACTCCCCGACCACGGCTCCCGTCTTGCGGCAGGCGGCCAGCAGCGCATGTTCGGCGTTATCGACGATCAGTTCTTCGCCGAAAACATTGATATACTGACGCGTACGACCCGCAAAGCGAATACGGTAGGGGTTTGTCGAAGTGAACTCCACCGTGTCGCCGATCTCGTAGCGCCACAAACCGTTGTTCGACGTGATCAGCACGGCATAGACCTTCCCGCACTCCACGCCTTCGAGCGGCACGATGTCCGATCCGCTGCGAAACTCGAAAAAGGTTCCGTAATCCAGCATCAGCAGCATGTCGCTGCGCGCCGGATCGTCGGCCATGGCGAAGAACCCCTCCGAAGCGTTGTAGGTCTCCATGTATTTCATCTTCTCCGAAGGGATCAGCGCTTCGAACGTCGCCCGGTAGGGAGCGAACTCCACGCCTCCGTGGGCGAACATCTCCAGCCCGGGCCACACCTCCAGCAGGTTTTGTTTGCCGGTATACTCCAGCACACGGCGCATCAGCGCGAGATTCCACGACGGCACGCCCGCAAAGGCCGTGATCGGCTCGCCGACGCATTCGCGGCAGATGGCGGCGGTCTTCTCGTCGAAATCGGGAATGATCGCCGTCTCGACCTTCGGCGCGCGGAACCACCCGCTCCAGAAGGTCGTCTCACGGATCAGCAGCGCCGAAAGGTCGCCGACCAGGTTGCGCCCCTCGTTATGGCACGAGCCGCCCAGCGTCAGGGTTTTGCCTTCGAAAACCCGGGTCTTCGGATTATTGGCCGAAAAGACCGTCGCCACGTCACGCATGCCCAGCGTATGGTTCCACCACAGCGACTCCATCGTCACGGGGATGTACTTGCTCCGATCGGAGGTCGTGCCCGACGAGCGCGCGAACAGCGACACCCGTCCAGGGGCCGTGACGCTCCTCACACCCTCCATCATCCGTTCGATATAGGGTTTGAAGGTCTCGTAATCGAAGGTCTCGACCTGCGACTGGAATTGCTCGACCGAGCGGATATGCCGCAAATCGTAGCGATCGCCAAACTCCGTGAAGCGGCCCCGCCGCAGCAACTGCCGGAACATCCGCGCCTGCGTCTGGGCAGGATGGCGGCGAAAACGGTCGATAGCCCGCTCGCGCTGCGAGAACCAGGCTTTGAGGATTATGTTTCGGAAAGACATATTGCGTTGCAATTAAAAATGAAAAATTAAGAATTAAAAATTCTCAATACCCGGCAAAACAACTCATCACAAGCCTGTTATGTCCCTTAATTTCTAATTTTTCATTCTTCATTTTTAATTAAAATAATACCCTACTTTCCCCACCGAACCCGGCATGGCGAAGACCACCACGCGGTCGTAGGGATTTATCTCCATGTTGTCGACGGCGATGAAAACCTTGTCGCCGCGGACAATGCCCCCGATGATCGTATCTTCCGGCAACCCGAGGTCCTTGATCCGGGCCTTCGTAGCCGGAGAGTTGGGTTTCACGATGAACTCCAACACCTCGGCGTCGCTGCCCGTCAGGCATTTGATAGCCTGCACGTCGGTCGACATGGTGAAGCGGAAGATGTTCGACGCGGTCACCAGCTTCTTGTTGATAATCGTGTCGATGCCGATTGACTCGGCGAGATTTATGTAGTTGAGGTTCTCGACCTCGGCAATTACTTTCTTGACCCCCATGCGCTTGGCGAGCATCGCCGCCAGGATGTTGGTCTCGCTGCGGCCCGTCACGGCCACGAAAGCGTCCATGTTCGAAAGGCCCTCCTCCATCATCGCCTCGGTATTACGGCCGTCCTCGTTGATGATCAGCGTTTTGTCCAGCGTTTCGGCCAGCCGGTAAGCCTTTTCGGCGTTGTAGTCGATCAGCTTGATGTTTACTTCGTCCTGCAACTCCGTGGCGATGCGGATGCCGATGCGCGAACCGCCGAGGATCATCATGTTCTTGATCTCGATATTCGACTGGCCCGAGAACTCCATCACCTCCTTGACGGCATCCTGGCGGGCTATGACGTAGATCACGTCGCCCTCCATGAAATGCTCGCCTTCGCGCGGGATGATCGTCTGGCCGCCGCGCGTGATGGCTACCGTACGGTAACTCAGCGGGGCCTGGTCGTCGTCGAAACCCGTGAGCACCTGCCCCACCAGCGGCGAGGCCGGTTCGAGGCGGAAGACCACGAGCGAAAGTTTGCCGCTCGAAAAATCGACGTATTCCGTGGTCGACGTGTGCCCCAGCAGGTTGATCACCTCGCGGGCCGCGACCTTCTCGGGGTAGAACAGGTAGTCGATGCCCATATCGATGAACATCTCCTTGTTGTTGGGTTCGAGGTATTCGTTGTTGTCGATGCGGGCAATGGATTTCCGGGCGCCGAGTTTTTTGGCCAGCATCGCCGCCACGACGTTGTCGTTCTCCTCGTGGTTGACGGCGATGAACAGGTCGCACTTGCGCACCGAGGCCTTGCGCAGCACGACGAAGGTCGTCGAGTCGCCCTCGACGGTGATCACGTCGGCCAGGCTGCCCACCTCGGCCAGCAACTTCTGGTCGCTGTCGATGATGGTGATGTCGTGGCCGTTGCCGCTGAGCATCTTGGCCAGGTGGCTGCCCATCTCGCCGGCTCCCGCTATCACGATTTTCATAGTTGCGTCTGTTTAGTCTGCACAATGCGTCGCCCGGAACGGCCGGGCGAGATTTTTGCAATTTATCTTACAAATGTATACATTTGTCCCCGAAACCCCAAATTTCGGGTAGTAAAAAAACGGAATCTTATGCCAACGTGGTTAATCGTCCTGCTTTGTGCCATCCTTGCCGTCGGGCTGTTCGTACTGGGCATGTCCCTTACGCTGATGATCAAGGGTCACAATATCGATTCGGAAATCTCGACCAACAAGAACATGCAGCGGCTGGGCATCAAATGCGCCGTGCATGAAACGCGCGAGGCGGACGGCGGAGCCGACTGCTCCGACGGCTCGCCGGCAGGCTGCTCGGGCAACTGCGGCGCCTGCGATATCGAGGAACAGGCGGCGCAAAAATAACAAAGTTTTTTACTGTCCTATTATTTTCCCAACACAAGCAATGATAATTCCCGAAAAATGCTTTAATTTTGGGTATATTCATTGCAGTTATGGGAAAATCACGCAAACACCAAACGCCCAACACTCCTCCACAGGCCTCAGCTAAAGAGCATAAAGTACTCAGGGCTTTTCTGGCAACAGGAATACAGCGACTTGTCGTCCTACGAAAATTCGCAAAAAAAATATTTGTCTCCTCAATTTCGCTCGGCATACTGGGAATCCTTATTTCTATCTGGCTCTCAAACAACAGCGACGCGAAAAACAAAGGAATACACAGGCAGACATCGGAGCAAATCGACGTCCAATTCCACCAGATTATTGATAGTCTTTCGCTTAAGACTCTCTGCCTTGAACAACAACTCTGCGAAATCAAAACGATCGTCATTAAGTCCAATCTGGGTATACACAAAGCCTGGGCTGATTCCCTTTTCTTGGTTGCCGAAACCCTCCTGCCTATATCGCTCAAGGATGCTGAAAGTATCTACACTAAAGTTCTATCGACTGCGCCCTGCGCTGAAGCCTACTGTAACCGAGCCATAGTCCGACGATTCCTATTCGAACCAGCAAAAGCTCTCGATGACTATGCTAAAGCCTTAGAGTTGGCCCCAGAAAGTGTTATGATCCTACGGAATCGAGGATTGTGTTTTGTTTCCATCGGCGACTACGACTCTGCCGAAAAAGATTATCGCAAGGCGATTGCACTTAAGCCCGACTTTATCGAACCATACAGGTGTTTAAGCATTCTATATTGTAAAAAAGGATTATGTTGGAAAGCCCTTGATATTTTAAACAATCCCCGCATTAACGAAAGTCTTAATCTCATGTATTTGGCTACGCGCTGTGAAGTAAATATTAAATGCGGTAATTACACCTCAGCTAACGAAGATGCACACATCATGCTACAACAATGGCCCGATGGGCCACCAGGCCACCTTTATTTAGGAGAACTTTGCGACCTATCAGGAAATTATACGGGCAGCATTGCAGAATACAGCCGTGGCTTGCAAAATATAGACAATAAAAATTTCTGGGCATTGTTCCTTTATCAAAGACGAGCGCTAGCATACTATAGGATGGAATTGTATGACGAATCTATTAACGATTACCACAATTTACTCGAAATATCTCCCAGCAATTCAAACCCCCTGCGAATGATTGGGGATATTTATCTTATAAGAAATCAATATGAGAAAGCTCTGGAATATTTTGACAAAGCCCTCACAGTTAATTCGAAAGAGACCTGCTTAGACGAAAGACTTGAAATTTGCATCCTCACCCAAAAAGAAGACAGTGCGCTGTACCATTGCCAGCATCTTGCGAAATTGTACCCACAAGAACCTGAAATTCCATTCTGGACCGCAGTACTACAACGCACGCGCGGCAACAAGGCTGAATGCATGAAGCTAATTCGCAAAACAGTAGAACTCAATCCAGAATACGTCAAAGCATATCTATTAATGGCTAACGTTTATTGTTCAGAATGCTCGTGGCGCGAAGCGATAGAGGTATACAGCGACAAGGTTTTGCAACTTCTCCCCAATTGCGCCGCCGTCTATTACAACCGCGGAATCTGTTATGCCAACCTACATGATCTTACCCGTGCTTTCATCGATTTCAGTGTTGCCATCGATTTAAATCCTGAAGATCCGTTACCCTATGTCAATCGGGCTATTTGTTGTCAGGAAATTGGCGATCATGAACTGGCTAAACAGGATTTAGAAACAGCTTTAAAATTAGATCCCTCAATTCAACAGTATATGCAAGGTTTTATAGGCATCAATCCATGTATTGACTTTAAAACGATCCAGAATATTCCCAAAAATCGCCGTACAATTAACATTATAAAAAATATTCAGCAATAACGTTTTACAAATTCATAATAAAAATAAAACTTCACAATAAATAAGAAAAAGAATCGATTTTTTTATATCCCTTCATTATTCTCGTAACAACGCCGACTTTACAACTTGCAGAACTTCGAGCGGCAGGCGAACCACGGGTTGCGGAGGTCCTCCTCGTTGTAGAGCAGTTCCTTGCCGTCGGGCAGGGTGCGGGTGCTGCCACCGGCCTCGGAAAGAATCAGTTCCCCGGCGGCCGTATCCCATTCGTAAGTGTGTGTCGTGCGGACGTAATAGTCGACGCGGCCTTCGGCCAGCAGGCAGAATTTGTAGGAACTGCCCTGCTCGACGATCTCCAGGTCGGGGTGACGTTCGCGCAGGCGGGCGACGTGCTCGTGGGTCTCGGGCGTCTGGTGCGAACGCGAAAGGGCGACGCGCAGGTGGTCGTGATCGGCCTCCGTCGTGAGCGGCAGCGGCAGCCAGTCGCGGACGATCTCATCGTAGGTATATTCCGCGGCGGCATCCGGCGCAATGTGCTCTTTGAGGTACGAACCCGAATTGCGGCCCGCAATGTACATCTTTTCGAAATAGGGAACATAAATAACCGCCCCCATGCAGACGTTATTCTCCATCAGGGCGATGTTGACCGTAAATTCGTTGTTGCCTTTGATAAATTCGACCGTTCCGTCCAACGGGTCGACCAGCCAGTAAAGCTCCCAGTTGCGGCGCTCGTCGTAACCCATTTCCCGACCCTCTTCGCTCAGGATCGGGATGCGTGTGGGCCCGAGGTATTCGCGGATGGTCCTGTGAGCGATGCGGTCTGCCAGCGTGATCGGGCTCTTATCGTCTTTGATGCTTATGTAATAATCGTCGAAGTTCTTGTAAACGCGCATGATCGAGGCTCCGGCTCTGATCGCCGCGTTGAACAGCGGCGGCAGCAGATACATTCTCACCTTGTCGTTAATCATCGTAACTCGTATTTTGGGATCGGTAATTTTTATTGCCATGGTAAAGATAACAAGAATTTATGATATCGGAAAATTTTTAGTACCGTAATAATGTTTGAAAAGGCGGCGCCATGCCACGAGCCGACCCGAGGCCGAAGGGGCTGTCTCGTCCGCAAGCCGCGCGGCGTACTCCCCACCCGCCCAGACCAGCGCGAGGGTGGCGAACACGGCAGAAGCCCACCACCACCCCGCTGCGGAAACGGCGATGAAAGCCGTCGTGAGCAGCGCAGCCAGCAGTCCGCGCAGCCGCCCCGACAGCCGCCGCCGGGAGAAAGGGACGGTCAGCAACGGCTCCCACAAGGTCCTCCGCCGGTTGCGCGGAACGACTCGCAGCGGGTGCATCCCGAAACCGCCTGCCGCAACTACCGCCTCGCGGCTCAGCAGCGCGGCCGGTTCGCCCAGATGCGACTGCACGAGACCGAGTGTTCCGGGCGGGCCTTCGCCCAGCTCCGCGACGAGCCGTTCGATGGTCCCGGGCAGCAGGAACTGCCCCGCGGAGACGGGCAGCAGGTAATCGTAGGTAGCCACCGCAGCGGCAGCGTCGAAGTCGCCCGCCGCCGAGCCGCGAATCCGGTCGACGAGCACCAGCCGCCGGAAATGCCGCTTGCGCGACCGGCCCAGCGACCGCACTCCCTCGACCTCCAGTTCGCCGGAGTGGGTCCACTCGACGCGGATCATGCGGTAGCGGCCGACCAGCGCGGCAAATTCCGCGACATGGTGGCGTCCGTCGAGCACCACGATCACTTCGTAACGCGCATATTCGGGGGAGAGGAGGTTTTCGATCTGCGCCGGGTCCGATACGCCGCTGCACAGGACCGAAATGCCGATACCATCGGGAGCGTCGCTGGAGGCCGCGCGCACGGCATTGAGCAGCAGGCGTTTGTCCCGGGCACGGGTTATCAGCAGCAGCAGTGCGCCTACGCACACCGCCACCGAAACGAGCACCAGGAGAAGAACCAGCTTCATGCCAGGCAGCGTTTATAGGATTGGACGAGCGATTCGTAATAGGGACGTTCGCGCGCGCTGAGAAGCCGCCGGAGAGGGCCCGGGGAGTAGCCCTCGGCGACGATATAGCGCAGCAGAGCCTTGCGCTCGGCGGGGGACATGGACGACAGCCGTCCGGAGACGGCCCGCCGCGTCAGCGGACGGCGCAGGGCGCAGAGCGTGTAGAGCGCCTCGCGCCCCAGCTCCGGGCTTTGGTCCCCGGCCACGATGCGCAGCAGGAGCCGTTCGGCCTCCTCGATGCCGAACTGGCGCACGATGTTCAGCCCCACGATCCGCAGGTTGCGGCTCGGCGACCCGACGAGGGGTTCGTAGGCGATGGGCAGCATCCCGCGGCGCAGGACGGCCATGATCTCCCCCACTTCGCACGCCGAGAAGGGTTCGGAATATTCGGTCATCAGCCGCAGGGCTGTCGAAGGGTCGGCCGCAAGGCGCACCATCAGCGACTGGAAACGCACATAGCGGTTGCAGCTCGCAGCGTAGCGGGCAGCGCAGGCCGCCCCCGCGTCGGTGACAGGCAGGCGCGCGAGCAGCAACAGGTTATGCGCCCGGCGGTAGGCCCCAGAGCGTCGGATGCGGCGGAACAGCCACTCTTCCAGCTCATAGCGCTCGACGATGCGCCGCAGGGGCGCGGCGTCGAGCCCGTAGGTGACATCCACCAGCCCGGCAATGGCTTCGATAAGCAGCCTCCGGGCGCCGATACGGCCGATCATCGGGAAGCGCGGCACGGGGCCGTCGCCCGCAAGCAGATACGACATCACGATACGCAGGTATTTGGCACGCAGCACGGCGTCGCGGCTGCGCTGCCGCCGGGCGCGGAGTTCCGCTGCACCCAGCAGCAGCAACAGCGCAACCGTTCCGGCAGCCGCAAACGCCGTATAGAGCATCAATAGCAATTCGGTCATAACTGTCGGTTCAAAGCATTGGCGATCTTCGTCCGCAGCCGCTGCAGGCTCACGGGGAAGGTCATGTACTGGTCGACGCCGCACTCCAAAAGGCTCAGCACCGTCTGTTCGGCCTGCTGCCACGCCACGACGTAGACCAGCGGCCGCCTGAGGCAGTCGGGACGCAGCGTACGCACTACGTCGCACCCCGAAAAAAAGACCGAAGTCCCCACGACGATCACCAAATCGAACAGCATGCGCCGCGCCATGCGCTGCATGTCGGGCACACCCGATGCACAGCGCACCTCGGCCTGCATGTCGGCGAGCGACAGTCGGATCACGTCGCGCAGGAACTCCTCGTCGGAAACAATCAATATTCGGTGCATGGCGTCACACCGGCTTGGCCGGCCGCCTTTGCCACGCCAAAAACCGCGCCATAGCGGCGGACGGGCAAAAAAAATTGCCGGGTGTGTTGTTTATAAGATAAATATGCGTATATTTGCACACTCAATTTATGTTCAAATACATAATCGACTTAAATGTACGTTATAGTAGAGATTGCAGGTCAGCAATTTAAAGCTGAAAAAGGTCGGAAACTTTATGTTCACCGTCTTCAGGGCGAAGAAAATTCGTCCGTAAGTTTCGACAAAGTCCTGCTCACAGACAACGACGGTCAGGTTAAAGTTGGTGCACCTGTAGTGAAAGGCGCCACAGTGAAGTGCAAGATCCTGAAGCATCTGAAAGATGACAAGGTTTTGGTGTTCAAAAAGAAGCGTCGCACGGGCTACCAGAAGTGCAACGGCCATCGCCAGTACCTTACGCAGATTCTCATCGAGGAAATCGTTGCATAACCTTTAAAAACTGAAGTAACATGGCACACAAGAAAGGTGTAGGTAGTTCGAAGAACGGCCGCGAGTCGGAAAGCAAGCGACTCGGCATCAAACTGTTCGGCGGTCAGTTCGCAAAGGCGGGCAACATCATCGTTCGCCAGCGCGGAACGGTGCACAACGCCGGTGAAAATGTAGGCATGGGTAAAGACCATACGCTCTTCGCCCTCGTCGACGGAACGGTAGAGTTCTGCAAGAAAGGCGCAGGAAAATCTTATGTAAGCGTTTCCCCGCTGAGCGAGTAAACCCAACAAACGAAAACGATAAAAAGCGGTTTCCTCCGGGAAGCCGCTTTTTTCGTGCGCCGCAGTCTCAATAAAAATCGGGGACGGAACCTTCCGCCTGGTGAAACTCGAGTATGTAAGTAGCGACGTATTCGGCCGTCGGCCCGCCCCCGAAAAAGAAGGAGCAGCGGATGGATCCTGTCGGAGAACTCTCCAGTGACGCCTCTGTACACCCGTCGTCCGCAAACGAACGGCAAAACAGGAATCCTGCAGGAAGAATGTTGCCTGTGACGCCTAAATCACAGCCGCCGCCCCAAAACCAATGCGGGGCGGCACGGGGATTATTCCCGAAGGAAAATCCCGACAGTGACGCAACGTCTGACGCCGCCCCGGAATACGACTGCGCGGCTTTGCATGGAAGACAAAACAAAAAAGCGCGAGTCTGACCTCCTCAATGCTGGCCTTAGGGAGCCATGAACCAGAAAGTCGTCCCGCGCCCGTGACTGCCCCAACCCAAAGGTCGGGGCATACACAGGACTGACAACAATCATACCTGATTCAAACAACCTCCGAAGAGGCTCCCTAAGTTTGCAGAGAGGTATAAAGAGTTGTTTACCCTTGAATTATTTGTGCAAAGATAGCTAAAAATTCCGTCCCGCCAAGGCTTAGGACCGAACAGAATACGATCAAAACCTTTTCAGAGCATGCACAAGGCCGATTGACCGCAGCCTGACGGAAAAAGGGCTGCGGTTCGGCAAACGACGTTTTACGCAACGGAAAAAGCGGAAACCGTCGTTTTTAGCGGGGTTTTGGCAAATAAGAGTCCCGGCAAGGCGCTCGAAAATGGCGATTTTAATGTAACTTTGCAGTATGCAACGAAAGAACGAACGCTATAACGAGCCGGTGATCCGCGATGTGGTTAACGGACTGCGCGAACTGCGCCACACCCGCAAGCTGTCCCAGAAACAGGTTTTCACCGACACCGACATCAACATCGGCCGGATCGAATCCGGGCACGGAAATATCTCGATCTCGACGCTCGCCGACCTGTGCGCCTACTATGGGATTACGCTCCGGGAGTTTTTCGAACGGTTCGATGCGAAGACCGCTTCCGGAAAATAGATTCCGCCACACGAAAGGGGCAGCACATGCGAAACAGAAACGCCAACGCTGCACCAGACACGGTAACGCAATGCAACGCAACAACATAGCGGCAAAAGGATAAACCCCGCCTTCGGAATCCGAAAGCGGGGTTTTGTTGCGGCAAAGCCGGATTACTTCTTGGCCGGAGCGTTCTCCACGGCGCGGAATTCGGCGACGACCTTCTTGTCGTCGTACAATTTCAGGGCCGAGCCGTCGATCTCGAAGCGGTCCACTTCGTCGAGCATCTTCACGAAGGCATCCTCGTACTCCATTTCAGGGCAGGCCATGCGGGTCATGCCCATGTTCTCGAACTCCAGTTTCTGGCCCTCGAGTTCGTACTTACCGAAGAAGCGGTTGCAGTTGGTGCGGCCCGACACGAGCGTATCGGCGGCATTGAACTGCAAAGTGAAGAAATCGGCCTCGGCGTCGATGGCCTTTGCGGGAATCGTCTCCATCTTGGCGAGTTTCCACGTCGTGCCCTCCAGCGGAAGGGCCTTCTTCTGCGAACCGCCGCAGGCGGTCATGGCTAAAAGCAGCGTAGCGGCTGCAAAAATCTTTTTCATAATTTCAAAATACGTTTATTAACCGAATAATTCATTCAAAATACGCGCCAGACGGTAACCGGCTTTCAAGACCTGCTGTTCGGCAAGAGGCTGCACGGTCATCAGGTAAGCGCTCGTCTGCGCCTTGTCGAGCCGGTCGCCGGGCTTGATCCAGTCGTAGATCACACGGCAGTTGCGGGCATTCTCCCCAGCCCATTCGCGGGGCGTACCGGCTGCCAGGGCACGGCGTTCGGATTTCGAACAGCGGTCGAGCTGGTAACGGTAGTCCTCGTAACCCCAACGGTGGTTGAGCTCCAGGGCCTCGGTATCCCAGAAGCCGTGAAAAGCACATTTACGGCCGTTAAGCTCGAACCCGAAGCTGCTGTACCAAGGATATTTGACGTGCGTCGGGCAGTGCATGTCCCCCACCAGGTGCACCAGGCAGTAGATCGCCACGCGGACCGTCGAATCGTCCCGGCTGCGATAGTCGCGGAGTTTCTCCATCGCATCCTCGATCCCCAACACGGCATCGCCTTCAGCCATTCGGGGCACATAACGGCACTCGGCATCGGCATCGAATCCGTGCCATTTCGAGGTGGCGCGGTAAGGCTTCGTAGCGCGCACGGCGTCCATCCACGAAGCGTAGTAGACAATCGAACGGCCATCGAGGTACTTCCCGATGTTCTTCTTCGCCCGGGGCGTCAGGTTACACTCGGCAATGTAAGCAATGGCGTCGTGCCCGGTCTTGCCCCAGCCGAAGGCCGTACCGCAGGCGCCGAAAAGCACGGCGAGCAAGAGGAGTGTTTTCTTCATCTCAGGTCGGTTTTTGTCTGACAAAAATAGGCAATATAATCGGGTTGCGCAACAGCCGCAAACAGAAAAAAACCGAAACACAGCTTTTTAAACCGATTCGGACGCTTCCCGGTGCGGGCAATACAGCGTCAACAAAAAAAGGCCGCAATCCCGATCGGGATGCGGCCTTTACTATCGAATAAACTTTTGTTAGTACTCCATCTGCGCAAGGCGCTTGTAACCGTTGAAACGCCACTTGGCATTCTCCTCGGCGGCGGCGAACAGTTCGTTAGCCTCGCCCGGGAAGGCCTTCTGGAGCGACGTATAGCGTACCTCCTTCAAGAGGAACTCGCGGAACTTCGACCAGTCAGGCTCCTTCGAGTCGAGCACGAACGGATTCTTGCCCTGCTCCTCGAGCATCGGGTTGTAGTGCCACAAGTGCCAGTAACCACAGGCTACGGCCTCCTTGCCGACGGTCTGCGTGCGGGTCATGCCGCCCTTGATACCGTGGTTGATACACGGAGCGTAGGCGATCACCAGCGAAGGTCCGGGATAGGCCTCGGCCTCCTTGAGCACGTTGAACAACTGCTGCTGCGAAGCGCCGATCGAAACCTGGGCCACATAGACATAACCGTAGGTCATGGCCATGGCGCCGAGGTCCTTCTTGCGGATACGCTTACCGCTCGATGCGAATTTGGCGACAGCGCCCACGGGAGTCGATTTCGACGACTGGCCGCCGGTGTTCGAGTAAACCTCGGTATCTACGACCAGAATGTTCACGTCGTGGCCCGTAGCCAGCACGTGGTCCACACCGCCGTAGCCGATGTCGTAACCCCAGCCGTCGCCGCCGATGATCCACTGCGACTTCTTCACGAGCCAGTCTTTCAGTTCAAGGATCTCTTTGCAGTAGTCGCAGCCGCAAGCCTCCATCATCGGGATCAGGCGGGCCGAAACCTCGGCCGATTTAGCCGACGAACCGCGGTTTTCGATCCACTCCTTCATCACGGCTTTCAGCTCGTCGGAGCATTTGGTGCAATTCGCGATAGCGGCTTCCATCGTATCCTGGATGCGGTCGCGGAGCTTCTCTACGCCGATGTGCATACCCAGGCCGAATTCGGCGTTATCCTCGAAGAGCGAGTTGGCCCATGCGGGACCCTGGCCGGCATCGTTGGTGCAGTAAGGCGTCGAGGGAGCCGAACCCGAGTAAATCGAAGTACAACCCGTCGCGTTGGCAACCATCATCTTATCGCCGAAGAGCTGCGAAATAGCTTTGATATACGGAGTCTCGCCGCAACCTGCGCAGGCGCCCGAGAACTCGAACAGCGGCTGGGCGAACTGCAGGTTCTTGACCGACTTGGTCTTGTCGACAACCTGCTTGTAACCGATATGCTTGGTGATGTAATCCCAGTTCTTCTGCTGGGGCATCTGCTCTTCGAGCGGACGCATCACGAGGGCCTTCTCCTTGGCGGGGCAGACATCGACGCAGTTCGAGCAGCCCGTACAGTCGAGCGGCGAAATCTGGATGCGGAACTTGTACTCCTTCGTCTCGCCCAGGCCCTGCTTCCATTCCACACCCGAAGCGGCGGCCTCCTCCTCCGTAGCGAGGAACGGGCGGATCACAGCGTGGGGGCAGACATAGGCGCACTGGTTGCACTGGATACAGTTTTCGATCTTCCACTCGGGAACGTTTACGGCAATACCGCGCTTCTCGTAAGCGGCCGTGCCGTTGTCCCACGTACCGTCCTCACGACCGTTGAAGGCCGAAACGGGCAGCAGGTCGCCCTTCAGGGCGTTGATCGGATCGACGATCTTCTTCACGAAGTCAGGACGCGCGGCGTCGGCGGTGTGCGCCTCCTCCTTCACGGTGATATTCGCCCACTCGGCCGGAACCTCGACCTTCACGACGGCGTCGCCGCCGGCGTCCACAGCCGCGTAGTTCATGTTGACGATATCCTCGCCCTTCTTGCCGTAGGATTTCAGGATGGCCTTCTTCATCTCCTCGACAGCCTTGTCGAAGGGAATGACGTTGGCGATCTTGAAGAATGCCGACTGCATGATGGTGTTCGTACGCGAACCCAGGCCCAGCTCGGCGGCGATCTTCGTGGCGTTGATGATATAGAAGTTAATCTTATTCTTGGCAAGGTAGACCTTCATGTGGTCGGGCAGCGTCGCGCAGGTCGTCTCGGCGTCGTGCACCGAGTTCAAGAGGAACGAACCGCCCTTCTTGAGACCCTTGAGCACGTCGTACTTGTCGACGTACGAAGGCACGTGGCACGCCACGAAGTCGGGGGTGGTCACCAGGTAAGGCGAAGTGATGGGCAGGTCGCCGAAACGCAGGTGCGACGAGGTGTAACCGCCCGACTTCTTCGAGTCGTAGGAGAAATAGGCCTGGCAGTACTTGTTGGTCGTGCCGCCGATGATCTTGATCGAGTTCTTGTTGGCTCCCACCGTACCGTCGGCTCCGAGGCCGAAGAAGAGGCCCTCGAACGTGCCGGGCTTGGCGAGCGAAATCTCCTCGCCGACGGGCAGCGAACGGAACGTCACATCGTCCACGATACCTACCGTGAACTGGTTTTTCGGCTCGTTCATCTTCAGGTTCTCGAACACGGCCAGCATCTGCGCCGGGGTGGTGTCCTTCGACGAAAGACCGTAGCGGCCGCCGATGACGAGCGGCTTCTTGTCGCACGGACAGGTTGCGAACGCTTCGACAACGTCCAGGTAGAGCGGATCGCCGTTGGCTCCCGGCTCCTTGGTGCGGTCGAGCACGCAGATACGCTTCACGCTCTCGGGAAGCACAGCCATGAGGTATTTCACCGAGAAAGGACGGTAGAGGTGCACGGTAACGACGCCCACCTTCTCGCCCTGCGCGATCAGGTAGTCGACCGTCTCCTTGATGGTCTCGGTCACCGAGCCCATCGCTACGACCACGTTTTCGGCATCCTTCGCACCGTAGTATACGAACGGCTTGTAGTCGCGGCCCGTAATCTTCGAAATCTCCTTCATGGTGTCGGCCACCATGTCGGGAATCGCGTCGTAGAACTTATTGGAAGCCTCGCGCGTCTGGAAATAGATGTCGGGGTTCTGGGCCGTACCGCGGGTCACAGGGTGTTCGGGGTTGAGCGCACGGGCGCGGAACTCCTTCAGCGCATCGCGGTCGAGCAGCGCCGTCAAAGCGGCTTCGTCGACCAGTTCGATCTTCTGGATTTCGTGCGAGGTGCGGAAACCGTCGAAGAAGTGCAGGAACGGCACGCGGGCCTTCAGCGACACGAGGTGCGCAACGCCGGCGAGGTCCATGACCTCCTGGACCGACGAAGTGGCGAGCATCGCAAAACCCGTCTGGCGGGCAGCCATCACGTCCTGGTGGTCGCCGAAGATCGACAGCGACTGTGCGGCCAGCGCACGCGCCGAAACGTGGAATACGCCCGGAAGCAGCTCGCCGGCGATCTTGTACATGTTGGGGATCATCAGCAGCAGACCCTGCGAAGCGGTGAACGTCGAGGTGAGGGCGCCGCTCTGCAGCGATCCGTGCACGGCGCCTGCGGCTCCGGCCTCCGACTGCATTTCAACGACTTTAACGGTTTCACCGAAGATATTTTTACGGCCCTGGGCGGCCCACTCGTCCACGAGCTCGGCCATCGTCGACGACGGCGTGATGGGATAGATGGCTGCGACTTCCGAGAACATATAAGCCACATGGGCCGCAGCGTAGTTACCATCACAAGTGATAAATTTCTTTTCTGCCATTTTAGTTGAAATTTTAGATGATATTTGTGTGTATTTCCGATATTTCAGGCATAGCCCGGACAAACGGGCGATGCAAATATAGCAATTTCGGCCGAGAAACGATGTCTATTTTCTTTCAAAAAAGTGTAAATTTTTACCTTTTCAAATGTTAATAAAATAACAATCACCCTGTTATTCAACTAACAACGAACTTGCGGGAAATCACCGAGTTGCCGAACTGGCTAACCAATAGCGGATTACCCGCGAGACACACCCCGAGAGCAAGGAAAGCGCGGCGTAAACCGGCCGCAATCCGTGAGACGGCCCCGCAAAACCCTCGCCGAAAAAAAGAGCGCCTCGCGAGGCTGCTCCTTTACTGCGGTTCCCCGAATCCGGGCTATTCGGCCGATTCGAAATCGGCGATATTGCGGCAGTTTTCCAGATAGTCGGCCCGACGGTCCGGATTCGGATCGAGTTTAAAAACGATCCGCGCCCCGGACTGCGAACACAAATCACCGTCAAGGATCAGCATATCGCCGCCATCGACCACCCTGACCACAGCCCGCGCCTCGGTATAGTCGTTCCTTGTAACGAGCGTCTGTGTCTGCGGATCATAGCTCCAGTTATAAGCCCGGTAAAATAGCCCACCATCGTACCCTTGGGCCATATCCAGCCAACACTCCCAACAAGTGCCGTCTTCAAAAAAAAGGAATTCGGGTAATACTCCACCAATACTCATGTCAACCTGATCGCTGTAATACAATTTCTCTGTTTCCAGCTCGAAATAGGCAGCAAACGACAGCATATTTCCGGTTAACAAAGCCGGAACTACTGACGGGTCGAAATTGCCATGTCTTGCGATCAGCCCGTTCACGCGGTTCCATTCGGTCTCGGACTCCGGACCTTCACAAGCGGCCAGAACGGAGGCGAAAAATAAAATATATACAATTTTTTTCATAAAATCATCTCTTTATCGTAAACAACCATTTTAAAGTTATAAGCGAATTTATAATCGGCGCTGCCGTTCGATCCCGCATAGTCGCCTGCACCGGTATCGATCTTATCCGAATCCAACCGCTTGGTCGTATCGAAAAGATCATACCAATAATAGCCGTCACATTTGGTTTCTAACAGCGGGGCTTGGGTGGTTTTGTTGATAATGGCCGTCCTGTATTTGGGCGCAGGGGTAGGATCACCCCAATCACCGCCGATGTCGATTCCGCCACCATTGCCCGGAAGGGGATCGGCAGGCCTATCGAGATTGTCGGAAATGTCGTCGAGAATTATCTTTACCAGAAAATCCTTGATGCGTATTTCCTCATCGCCATCACCCGCATGACCGGTAGAATCCCGTAGATCAAAATTTTTCGATTCAAAATCCTCCGGAGTAAGCACAGTCTCGTCCAATACGGCATAAACCGGATTGACGCGGGTATCAGCTCCCAAAATAGCAGATCCCTGTCCGTCTTCGAAAGCAACCAGATAAAGCAGATTTTCGACACCGGAAGCCGATGCAGAACGGGTGCGAGCCGAAACCGTTTTCAACGGCAAGATCGAAGCGACCCGCCGCCCAAACAAGCCTGCGCGTGTTTCACCGCCTATACTTTGAAGCGTTCCCAAAAACAATTCCAGATTGTCGAGTGCGCTTTCCGGAGAAACCGCATACTCCGAAACCGGGTCTATGGCCGGCTCCGGAAAGGCCGAATTGTCAGGATCATCGCTGCATGAAGAAAGCATTCCAGCCAGAAAGAGAAAAAACAGCACTTTTTTCATAGGCTATAGAATTTAGTGAGGCCGATCAAATATACACAAAATTTTGATTATAAACAATTTTCAATTATTAAAACCGGTTGCGGACAGCAAAATGCGGATACTCCCTTGCCGCTGCTCGAACCCGGCGGCCGATCGGAGGCAAGGAACCCAAAAAAATAAGGTTTATGTATAGGACTTTCGGACACATCGGCGGCAAAACCGGATTTTTTACTAACTTTGCCGTCAGAAACACGTTTATATTCGTTCTTTAAATATCGTTATAGAAACGGTTATATTGGGGCTCCTAAAATCTGGTAAATTTTTTGTAAACCCACAATTGGATCGTACCCGAAGGGTGCGCGCTGATGTGAGGGGTTTACGGGCTTTACCAGAGCCATAGGAGCCATGATCTCGGCAGCACTCTTCTCGTTTCTGCCGTATATACCGAATCATGCAGCGGCGGGAACGATGGATTCTCTATCCCAAACTTCTTCATAGTCACCGAATCCATTTTCCGAACAATGAGGCGTCACTTGTATCTCCCGCCGCTGCTTTTTTCACACGTCGTTCCAGCCGCCGGACAGGAAACAAATTCAATGCGGCACGCCATTCGCAGCGGAAAATAGTTTACCTTTGCACACATGATTTCCTACCAGAAGAAAATACTCCCGAACGGACTGACCGTTGTGGTCAACCGTGACCGGGCCTCGAAACTCGCCGCCGTAAATATCCTTTACAAGGTAGGCGCGCGCAATGAAAATCCCGCACGCACGGGATTCGCCCACCTGTTCGAACACCTGATGTTCCGCGGAACGCACGCGGTGGAAAACTTCGACCTCCCGGTGCAGATGGCCTCGGGCGACAACAACGCTTTCACGAACAACGACTACACGGATTTCTACATCACGCTGCCGAAGGACAACCTCGAAACGGCCCTCTGGCTCGAAAGCGACCGCATGGAGGGGCTCGACATCACCCCCGCGAAACTCGAAGCCGAGAAAAAGGTGGTTATCGAAGAGTTCCGCCAGCGCTACCTCAACCAGCCCTACGGCGACCAGACGATGCTGCTCAGGGCGCTCTCCTACAAGGTCCACCCCTACCGCTGGGCGGCCATCGGCCTGACGACCGACCACATAGCCGGAGCGACGCTCGACGACGTGAAGGCCTTCTACCGCGCCCACTACCACCCTTCGAACGCCATCCTGTCGATCTCGGCGGACATGGAAGAGGAGCGGATGCTGGAACTGGCCGAAAAGTGGTTCGCACCGATCGCCGGACGTTCCGTCGCAACGGCGCCGATTCCCCAAGAACCCCTACAGACCGAAGCCCGCCGCGAGGAGGTGGAGCGCGACGTGCCGGCCTCGACCATTACCGTAGCCTATCACATGTGCGCACGCACGCAGCCCGATTTCTACACGGCCGACCTGGTTTCGGACCTGCTGTCGGGCGGCGATTCGGGACGGCTGTATATGCATCTTGTCAAAGAACGCAACCTGCTGTCGAGCGTCAACGCCTACATTTCGGGCGATGTCGACCCGGGGCTGTTCGTCTTCACGGGCCAATTGCTGCCGGGAGTGACGGCCGAAACAGCCGAAGCGGCTTTCCGCGAAGAGATCGAAGCCCTCCAAAACACGGCAGCGACCGAATACGAAATCGAAAAGGTCAAGAACAAGTTCGAGGCCAACACGCTTTTCGGCGAGCTGAACGTGATGAACAAGGCGATGAACCTCGGGTTTTACGAAATGCTGGGCGACCTCGAACTGATCAACCGCGAGGTGGACCGCTACCGCGCCGTCACCGAGGACGACATCCGCTCGTTCAGCCGCCGCATCTTCCGTCCCGAAAACAGTTCCACACTTATTTACAACGCAAAGAAATGACACCACCCCGCATAACACCCTCGGAGGTCGAAGTCGCGCAGGCCGTCCGCACGGCGCTGCCCAACGGCATCGGCCTCTACACGCTCGCCTCGGACGATTTCGAGGTGCTTCGCATTTCGTTCGTCTTCCGTGCCGGGTCGGCCGTACAGCAGACGCCCTTTTCGGCGACGGCCGCCGCCAACCTGCTGTCGGAAGGCACACGCGACATGACGGCGCAGCAGGTCGCCGAGCAACTCGACTACTACGGGTCTTGGTACGACGTAAACGTCGACCGCGACTACGCCTACATCAACTTCGCCACGCTCTCGAAGTTCTTCGACCAGACGCTTGCCGTGGCGGAGCAAATCCTGCTCTGCCCCACGTTCCCCGAAGAGGAATTGCGGACCTACGCCGCCAAACGCAGGCAGCGGCTGGCGGTCGAGCGGGCGAAGATCGACGTAAAAGCCCGCGAAGCCTTTGCCCGGGCGCTGTTCGGGCCGCGGCATCCCTACGGCATTTCGTCGGACGAACGCGAATACGACAGCCTCACACGCGACGCCGTAGCCGATTTCTACCGGCGGTTCTACACCGCCGAAAACTGCTTCGTCGTGTGCAGCGGACGCATCGGGCCCCACGAACTGGAGGCCGTGACGCAGCTCGCCGGACGTATCCCCCACGGTGAGGCCGAAACGGCAATCGCCTTCCCGCCGCCCGAGACCACGCACACGGCGTTCGTCGAATACCCGGGAGCCGTACAATCGTCGCTGCGCATCGGCCGCCTGCTGTTCCCGCGCACACATCCCGATTTTTTGGGCATGCAGGTCGTAGCGACGGCCCTGGGCGGCTATTTCGGTTCCCGCCTGATGCAGAACCTCCGCGAAGAGCACGGTTACACCTACGGCGTCGTCTCCGCAATGGTGAATTTCGAACGCGAAGGTTACTTCGCGACGGCGGCGCAGGTCGGAGCGGACGTTACACAGGAGGCCCTGCAGGAAATCTACAAAGAGATCGAACGCCTGCGCACGGAGCCCATGCCCGAAGCGGAGCTGGAGTTGGTGAAAAACATGATGACGGGTGAAATGATGCGTATCCTCGACGGTCCGTTCGGCATCGCCGACGTGACGATCGAGAACATCCTCTGCGACCGCGACAACGCAGTGATCGGCGAGAACATCCGCCGCATCCGGCAGATGACGCCCGCAGACGTACAGCGATTGGCCCGGCAGTACCTGGCGAAGGAGGATTTGGTGACGGTCGTCGCCGGAGCGGAAAAGCCCCGGTTATGAAAATATACCGGAAACCCCTCTTCAGAAGTTGGGAATCCTGGTTCTACGTCGGGACGCTCGCAATGTGTCTGCTGCTGTGGGACACGTTGCAGGCCCGGGGATTTTTCATCCTCGGAGGTTTCTATACCGGAATATACCTGCTCTACCTCGCAACTCGCAACTGCATCGTGCTTTCCGACCGCAAGATTTCGATCTTCAATCCGTTCACGCGACGCACGTTCGATTACCCCTATGGCAGCCTGCGGCGGGTGGAGTTCATCCGAGACCTGCGGGGTAACCCGCGCATCCGTCTGACGTGCGACAGCGGAAAGATCCGGTGGCACTATCTGGAAGGAATTCGCAGCGGTGATTACAGCGACATCATCGCCCGACTGGAAAAGTCGGGCATCGCCGTGGAAACACGGAAAATGGAACCGTATCTAAACCGGGAATAGCGGCCGTTACCGACGGTTTACGGAAACCCAATTCGTCAGTTCAACGAACTCGGCAACGCCCAACTGCTCGGCGCGCCGGGTGAAGAAGGGATGGTCGGCCCCGCCGAAGTCGCCGAAGACCGAGCGCAGCGAGTTGCGGATCATCTTGCGCCGCTGGCCGAAGGAGGCCTTCACGACCTTGATGAAAAGCGTCTCGTCGCAACTGAGGTGTTCCGTTGCATTGCGGCGCAGGCGGATGACGGCGCTCTTGACTTTCGGGGGCGGATTGAAGACCGTCTCATTGACCGTAAAAAGATATTCGATGTCGTACCACGCCTGCAGGAGCACCGACAGGATGCCGTACTCCTTCGACCCGGGAGGTTCGGCCAGCCGCACGGCAACCTCCTTCTGGATCATACCCACGCACTCGGGCACGAGGTCGCGGTTTTCGAGCACCTTGAAGAAAATCTGGGACGAGATGTTATAGGGGAAATTGCCGATGATCTTCAGACCTTCGGGGAAACGTTCGCGCAGGTTCATCCGCAGGAAATCGCCCTCAATCAGCCGCGGTGCAAATTCCGGGTAATGCTCGTGCAGGTATTCGACGCTCTCCGAGTCGATTTCCGCACCGTAAGTCACGATATCGTCGCGGCGCAGCAGGAACTGCGTCAATATGCCCATGCCGCACCCCACTTCGAGCACCGTCAACGGCCCACCGGCCGCATCCCCGCCCGAAAGCGAGTCGCAAATCTTGCGTGCAATATTCAGATCGACCAGGAAATGCTGTCCCAGTGCTTTTTTGGCCCTTACTTCACCCATAGTTTTCCATTCTCGGCTGTAAAGGTACGAAATATTCGATTTATTGCTACCTTTGTCGTTATACTCACTGAAAAAATGAAACGTATTTCCTGCCTCCTGCTGGGTCTGGGCTGCTTTGCAAGCGCCTCTGCACAGTTCAAAATCGAATCCATAACCCCGCAAAAAGCCGATCCGGCAAAGGTCGAACCGATCGTCTACGATTCGCTGGCCAATATCCGCGTGAACGGCCCGGAGGAATACTACCGGGGACTCGTCGGGCAGCGTCTGCTGTTCTATCCCCGCGACATCCACGCCGGTCTGCGGCCGGTCGCCTACTTCAATTTCCTCGCGGAAACGCCCGCCGTCGTGCGCGTCGACACCACATGGCTGCGCAAGCCCCGCAGGAAGGTCCGGCCCGAGGATTTCCGGATCGACACCCTTTACAGCGACGCTTACCGTCCCCGGTTCTACAAAGACGAACCGGCGGCCGCCTGCGGATGCACGACAATGGAGTCGTACGTTCTCGGTCGGGATCTCTGCGCGACGGCTCCCGAAACAGGCTGGTTCACTCCGGCCGAAGCCATCGAAGGGAAAACATTCGAGATAACCGGCGTCGGGATCCATGCGATCTCGGAGCAGAACCTGCGGTTTTTCCGGCTCCGCTCCGAAGAGGGCGAAACACTCTATTGGTATGCACATGCGGGAAACGACAAAACGAACCTGCGGGACGAATTTTACCCGGTCGCCGTCGAAGGGCTGGTCGAGAAGTACCGTGCGGCGTACATCGGCAAGGAGTTCTTCCTCACGAAGCGCAAACCCGAAGCTCCGGGATATGTTTCCGGATACTTCGGATTGCAGGCCAAGACTATGCAGGGCGAAGAGAACCGGCTGAATTTCGGCACGGAACTGAAGTGCCTCGACATCCGGCTGATCGGCGACGGAAAGGGTTACGCCGTGCCGTCGTTCGTTTTCGAAAAGAAAGAGGACAGCGTACGGATTTACATGCCGCTCTGTCGCTTTCCGGCGCCTTTCGGCGTCGAAGGATACACCCTCGGCAGCGACCGCGCCTTCATGGAAGAGCTGATCTTCACCCCGTCCGAAGAGGTATACGCCCAGCGCGCCGAGGAGGCCCGCAAGCGTGAAGAGGCCCGTTTGCAACAGGAAAAAGAGCAGAAGGAGCGTAAGGCTGCGCTCTACCGGAAATACGGCAAGGCCACCGCCGATTTGATCCTGGAGGGCAAAGTCCGGATCGGCATGACCCGGGCCATGTGCCGTGAGGCATGGGGTTCGCCCGAGGACATCAACACCATGTCGGGAAGCTGGGGCGTACACGAACAATGGGTCTACGGGCTGAGCAGCTACCTCTACTTCGAGAACGGAATACTCTCTTCCATCCAGAACTGACAAACGAATCCGCCGGATGAACAATCATCCGGCGGATTTATTCTACAAACGCCCCATACAACGCGGCGATTATCAGACAAAGAGTTTACCCGGAAGCGTCCCGGCAATTCCAAGCACAGGGCCGGCGAATTTATCCCGGTGCGGATTTCGCACCCGGAACCGGCGCCCCGATCGGCAGATCCCCTGCCTCACGAACGCGGTCAGCGCTTCGAACGGCGCTGGCGCTTCTTGTCGAGGCGCTGCTGTTCGCGCTGTGCACGGGCGGCACGGCGCTGCGTCAGGCGGAACGTATAGAGCAATCCGACGAACCCGATGCCGAGCAGCGAGACCCAAAACCACACGGCGATGCCGCGTTCCATGAATTCGATGGCATAGATGATGCCCGCAATAGCCAGCACCATCAGTACGAGGCGCACGAGCTGCATAAGATTGGTTTTCATATCAATCCTTATTTTGGGTAGGTTTCCTTTTCCGGTGCTGCAACGCTCCTACGGTCATCGTGGCGGATGCCAGGGCAAGAATCACGGGAACATACCAGATATCTCCCCCGTCGGCAACGGCGACCCGCCATGCCGAAACCAGGGTCCCAATGAAAAATACAACAGCCATGATGGCCATAAAGCGATCAATTACACGCATCAGCTAAGGAATTTTGTGCTTGTTCACCTCATCGAGGTGCTTGCATTTCTTTTTATTAAATTCGTTGTAAACCATTCCGATTCCGACCGCAACAAACAACAGGGCTACGACCATATCGAACACATTATTCTGGCGGGTCAGGGCCCAGTAGATGTTGATTCCGAACCACACGAGCGTCACAACCAGAAAGATCACGGCTAAAGTAAAAGTCTTCTTGTTCATAGGCGTTGTAATTTTAGGTTATACAAAATTGTCTTAACGTCTCTATGCCCACTTAATCAGCGCGGCCCGGGCCGCTTGTTCATCCGCTCCGGAAGGAAAGAGGAACAGATGCGGTGCATCGTGAAGTCCGGTGCAAACGGGATTACGGACATTCCCCGTTCGGAACGGGCAAGGGACGTGCCCGAGTACCTTGCAAAGCCGGAAATCAGTTGCCCTGTTCGCACATGAATTTGATACGCACCAGACGTATCTCCTCCTCGGTATATTCGGCCCCCAGCTCCTCGATGGCCGCATCGAGCGAATCGCTCTCGGCGTCCTCCTTGAAGTAGAGGTAAATGTCCTCGATCTTGTCCTCGTCCATAAACTCCCTCAGGTAGTACGAAATATCGAGCTTCGTGCCGGAGTTGACGATACCTTCGATTTCGGTCAGCAGTTCGTCGAAATCGAGGTCCTTGGCGCGGGCGATGTCCTCGAAATCCATCTTGCGGTCGATCGACTGGATGATGAAAATCTTGTTGCCCGACTTGCTGGCTACGCCCTTGACGATCATGTCCTGCGGACGGATGATCTCCTTCTCCTCGACGTACGCCTTGATCAGGCGGATAAACTCCTCGCCGAACTTGCGCGCCTTGCCCACGCCCACGCCCGTGATGTTCTGCATTTCCTCGACGGTGATCGGGTACTGCACGGCCATGTCTTCGAGCGACGGATCCTGGAAAATGACGAACGGCGGCAGCCCGTGCTGCTTGGCGACCTTCTTGCGCAGGTCTTTCAGCATCGAGAACAACTCCTCGTCGGCAGCGCCGCCCTTGCCCATCGGAGCGACCGATTCGGACTCTTTCTCTTCCTCGTCGTAGTTGTGATCGAGGGTCACGGTCACGGGGAACGGCATGGCGATGTAGCCTTCGCCCTTCCTGTTGACCGAGATAAGCCCGTAGTTCTCGATATTCTTGTCGACGAGGCCCAGGATCAGCGCCTGGCGCAGCACGGCTCCCCAGAAGCGGGCGTCGTGCTCGGCCCCCGCACCGAACCATTTCGACTTATTGTGTCCGTAGCTCTTGATCAGGGCCGTGGTCTTGCCCACGAGGACATTGACCAGGTAGTCGGCCTTGAACTTGTCGCCGATGTCGCGCAGGGCCTCGAGCGCCATCTTGAGCGACGCCCGGGCGTCGACCTTCGGCTTGGGGTTGCGGCAGTTGTCGCAGTTGCCGCAGTTGTCCTCGGTATACTCTTCGCCGAAGTAGTGCAGCAGCGTCCTGCGGCGGCACATCGAACTCTCGGCATAGGAGACCGTTTCGAGCAGCAGCAGCTTGCCGATCTCCTGTTCGGCGATGGGCTTGCCCTGCATGAACTTTTCGAGCTTCTGGATGTCCTTATAACTATAAAAGGTCAGGCAGTAGCCTTCGCCGCCGTCACGGCCGGCGCGGCCCGTCTCCTGGTAATAGCCTTCGAGCGACTTGGGAATGTCATAGTGGATGACATAGCGCACGTCGGGTTTGTCGATGCCCATGCCGAAGGCGATCGTCGCTACGATGACCTCGACGCGCTCCATCAGAAAGTCGTCCTGATTGGCGGCGCGCGTCGACGCGTCCATACCGGCATGGTAGGCCAGCGCCCGGATGCCGTTGGCCACGAGCAGTTCGGTGAGTTCCTCGACCTTCTTGCGGCTCAGGCAGTAGATGATGCCGCTCTTGCCCTCGTTCTGCTTGATGAAACGGATGATGTCGTGGTCGACATTGTGCTTGGGCCGGATTTCGTAGTAGAGATTCGGACGGTTGAACGACGACTTGAAGACCGAAGCATCGGACATGCCCAGGTTCTTCTGGATGTCGAGCTGCACTTTGGGCGTGGCGGTCGCCGTGAGGGCGATCAGCGGCGCCGAACCGATCTCGTTGATGATCGGGCGGATGCGGCGGTACTCCGGACGGAAGTCGTGGCCCCACTCCGAGATGCAGTGCGCCTCGTCGATGGCATAGAACGAAACCTTGATTTTGCGCAGGAACGCCACGTTGTCCTCTTTGGTAAGCGACTCGGGGGCGAAATAGAGCAGTTTGGTCTTGCCGTCGAGTACGTCCTGGCGGACCTGCGCCACGGCAGTCTTATTGAGCGACGAATTGAGAAAATGCGCAATTCCCGACTCGGCCGAGAAAGTGCGCATGGCATCGACCTGGTTCTTCATCAGGGCGATCAGCGGCGATATGATGATCGCGACACCGTCCATCAGCATGGCCGGTAACTGGTAGCACAACGACTTGCCGCCGCCCGTGGGCATCAGCACGAAGGTATCCTTGCCTTCCAGCACATTGCGGATCACCGCTTCCTGGTTCCCCTTGAACGACGAAAAGCCGAAGTACTCCTTCAGCTTATCATGCAGCAGGGAAGAATCAAATTGTTTCATTTCGCCGTTACTATGCTTTAAAATCAGAAAATTCAATGTAAAGATAAAAAACTTTTCGGAAAAAAGCATAACTTTGTAAAAATTTCATCGAAAACGCAATGCGCCTTTACACCAGCGAACTCGTCAAAAAATACAAGGCCCGGACCGTCGTCGACCACGTGTCGATCGATGTCAATCAGGGAGAGATCGTAGGCCTGCTGGGCCCTAACGGAGCCGGCAAGACCACGACCTTCTACATGATCGTGGGGCTGATCAAGCCCAACGAAGGCCGCATCTTCCTCGAAAGCGACGAAGGCCAGACCACCGAACTTACCAGCCTGCCCGTCTACCGCCGCGCCCAGTTGGGCGTGGGTTACCTGGCGCAGGAGGCTTCGGTCTTCCGCCGCCTGTCGGTGGAGGACAACATCCGGGCCGTACTGGAGATGACCACCTTTTCGAAGGAGTACCAGAACGAACGGGTCGAGGCGCTGATTGAGGAGTTCCGCCTGCAAAAGGTGCGCAAGAGCCTCGGCATCCAGCTCTCGGGCGGCGAACGCCGCCGTACGGAGATCGCGCGGGCCGTGGCCATCAACCCGGCGTTCATCCTGCTCGACGAGCCGTTCGCAGGCGTGGACCCGATCGCCGTGGAGGACATCCAGTCGATCGTAGCGACACTCAAACACAAGAATATCGGCGTGATCATCACCGACCACAACGTCGATGAAACGCTGGCCATCACCGACCGTACCTACCTGCTCTACGAAGGCAAGATCCTGAAAACCGGTACGGCCGAAGAACTTGCTGCCGACCCAATGGTCCGCAAAGTCTACCTCGGCCAGCATTTCGAGCTCAAGAAGAGCCACCAGTTGACACAGGAGATGAAAAACCGCAAAGGACAGGAGGTTAAGGAGTAAATATGGATAAAACGGTTCCGCAGGGCCGCGTGAAAGGCACGCTGAAGCCGCCCTGCTCGAAAAGTTATGCACAGCGCGCCCTCGCGGCAGCGCTGCTCTCGGAGGAGGTATCGGTACTGCGCAACATCGAATTCTGCGACGACACCCGTTCGGCCCTGAGCTGTATCGAAACGCTCGGCGCACGGGTGCACCAGGTCGACCCCACGTCGCTCTCGATCGAGGGAGGGCTCGACCCGAAGGGCCATGTGCTCAACGTAGGCGAATCGGGTCTCTCGACGCGTCTTTTCACTCCCATCGCATCGCTCTGCCCCACGCCCATCACCATCGAGGGGCGCGGTTCGCTGCTGCGGCGTCCGATGCACATGATGTTCGAGCCGCTCCGGCGGCTGGGCGTGAGGGTGCGCGACAACGAAGGCTACCTCCCGATCGAGGTCTGCGGCCCGATTCAGGGCGGAAAGGTCGAAGTCGACGGATCGGGTTCATCGCAGTTCATCACGGGACTGCTGCTCGCGCTGCCGCTGGCCAGGCGCGACACCATACTGCACGTCGACGGGGCGGTCTCGACACCTTATTTAGATATGACCCTCGACACGGCGGCGCGTTTCGGCATCGAGATCAGCCAGCGCGATTACGAGGAGTTCTACATTCCCGGACGGCAGCGTTACCGCTCGACCTATTTCAGCATCGAGGGCGACTGGAGCGCCGCGGCGATGCTGCTGGTAGCCGGCGCTACGGCCGGAGAGGTCACCGTGCGCAACGTCTCGATGCTCTCGAAGCAGGCCGACACGGCCATCTGCACCGCATTGGTGCGCGCGGGAGCCGCAGTGATCAACGAGGAGGAGTCGGTAACGGTGCTGCACCGGCCGCTCCGCGCCTTCGAATTCGACGCGACGAACTGCCCCGACCTGTTCCCGGCGCTGGCGGCGCTGGCCGCTGCGGCCGACGGCGTAAGCGTCATCCGGGGAACTTCGCGCCTCGAATACAAGGAGTGCAACCGTGCGGACGCCATCCGCGACGAATACGCCCGCCTGGGCATCGAGGTCGACACCTCGGAGGAGGACCTGATGAAGATTCGCGGCGGAAAGGTTCGCTCGGCACGCACATCGAGCCACGGCGACCACCGCATGGCCATGTCGCTGGCCGTCGCCGCACTGCGCTCGGACGGCGCCGTCGAGATCGAAGGAGCCGAGAGCGTCGCAAAAAGCTACCCCGGATTTTTCGAGGATTTGGCACGCATCCGAGAGTAAATCCCGCTGCGTGCGGCACGCCCTCCCGAGGGAGACAAAAAAGGACCGACAAGTACACCACATCAGACAACCAGCGCTCTATGAATCAATTCGGACATAATTTCCGGCTCGCCATCTGGGGAGAGTCGCACGGACACCAAATCGGCATTTCGCTGGACGGCATTCCGGCAGGCATTCCGCTCTCGGAGGAAGATTTCGCCGAAGACCTCGCACGGCGCCGCAGCGGAGCCCCGGGGACCACGCCGCGGCGCGAACCCGACGTGCCGCAGATCGTGTCGGGCCTCTACAACGGCCACACGACGGGCGCTCCGCTGACCATCGAGTTCGCCAACACCAATACCCACTCGCAGGACTATTCGACCGTCATGCGCCACTACCGGCCTTCACACGCCGACCTGGTGGCTTACCATAAATTCGCCGGATTCAACGACCCGCGCGGGGGCGGGCATTTCTCGGCGCGCCTCACCGTGGCGCTGGTCGCCGCGGGTGTGGTGGCCAAGAAGGTATTGCCGGCAGGCGTACAGTTCGCGACCCGGCTGACCGAGATCGGCGGCTGCACCGACCCCGAACGGTTCAACGAGGTACTGCACGCCGCAACAGCCGACCGCGACTCGGTGGGCGGCATCGTCGAATGCCGCGTTTCGGGAGTGCCCCTCGGACTGGGACAACCCTTCTTCGATTCGGCCGAAAGCCTGATCGCCCATATGCTGTTCGCCGTACCGGCGGTCAAGGGGGTCGAGTTCGGCAGCGGATTCGCCGGGGCCCGCCTGCGCGGTTCGCAGAATAACGACTGCTTCGTCGACTGCGACGGTACGACGACGACGAACAACGCCGGAGGCATCAACGGCGGCATCACCAACGGCAACGAAATCGTGGTCCGCGCGGCGCTGAAACCCACGCCGAGCATCGGCCGCGAACAGATAACCTACAACCTGGCGACAAACAAGGTCGAGCCGCTGGAAATCCACGGCCGCCACGATGTCTGCGTCGCCCTGCGCGGCGCGGTGGTCGTCGAAGCCGCCGTAGCCATCGCGCTGGCCGACTTTATCCGCTGATGACGCGCCGGGAGACCATCGACTCTCTGGCCGCACGGCTCACAGGGCTTTACGACGCACGCGAAGCCCGCAGCATCGCGCTGGCCGCCGTAGCCGAGCTTTCGGGACTCACGCCGTCGGCGCTGCTGACCGATCCGGAGGCGGAACTCGCCGTCGGAGGATTGGCCGGGGCCGAAGCGCAGCTTGTGTCCGGGAAACCCCTGCAATACGTCGTCGGATATACGGAATTCTACGGCCGCCGCTTTGCCGTACGCGAAGGGGTATTGATCCCGCGTCCCGAGACCGAAGAGCTCGTCGACTGGGTTCTGCGCGACGAACAGGCAGCCCAAAGAGTGCTGGATGTCGGAACGGGAAGCGGCTGTATCGCAGCATCGCTGGCCCTGGGACTGCCCGGGGCAGCGGTTTTCGCCGCCGACATTTCGGACGATGCGCTGGCCGTCGCCGCGGAGAATTTCCGGGCGCTGGGCGCAAACGTGGCGCTCCGCAAGGCGGATGCGCTCGGAGGACTGGCCGAGGCCTTTCCGGAGCGTTTCGACGTGATCGTGTCGAATCCGCCCTATGTTCCCGAGAGCGACCGCGCGGCGATGCACACCAATGTCCGCGACCACGAACCCGCCCTGGCGCTGTTCGTGCCGGACGACGATGCGATCCGCTTCTACCGCGCCATTGCGCGGGCGGGACGGCAGATGCTGCGCGAAGGAGGAAGGCTCTATTTCGAGATTTACGAACGCGCCGCAGAGCAGATCACCTGCATGCTCGGCGCCGAAGGATATACCGACACCGAGGTCCGCACGGACCTCTTCGGAAAACCCCGCATGGTATGCAGCCGGATGAACTGAAGAAAAAACGCACCAAAACGCCCGACGAGGCGCTTGCATCGCTGATGCGCCTCTGCGCCCGCGCCGAGAAGTCGGAGGGCGACGCACGGCGGCTGATGCGCGGCTGGGGACTGGCGGAGCGCGATGCGCAGCAGGTGCTCGACCGACTGCTCCGCGACCGGTTCATCGACGACAACCGCTATGCCGAGGCTTTCGTGCGGGAAAAACTGCGGCTGAGCGGCTGGGGCGAATACAAAATCCGCACGGCCCTGCAACGCAAAGGGGTTCGCAAGGAGACGATCGACGCGGCGCTGTCGCAGGCCGACCGTTCGGACATGGGGGAACGGCTCGCGCAGCAACTCTGCCGCAAGGCCCGAACGGTGAAATACGCCACGCAATACGAATTGAAAACCAAATTGATACGCTACGGGCTTTCGCTCGGGTACGACTACGAGGCCGTTCTGGACGCCGCCTCGGCAATGGTCAGGGAGACGGATAGATGCGACGACTTTTAACACTGTTCTTATTTACGACAATCAGCTTCGGGGCGAGGGGACAACAACTCGATCCCGAAGCGTATATTTATCCCCTGCGGGATTTGAAACAACGGCTCTACTCGGCCAATTTCGGCGAAATACGCCCGGGGCATTTCCATGCGGGCGTAGACATCAAGACCGACGGCGAGGAAGGCAAACCGGTCGTGACTGCGGCCGACGGCTATGTTTCGCGCATAGTGCTGCAGGCGGCCGGATTCGGACGCGCTGTCTACGTCACGCAGAAAAACGGAACGACGGCTGTCTACGGCCACCTGCAACGTTTCCGCGACGACATCGAGGAGCACGTGCGCAAGGAGCGTTACGCACGCCGTTCGAACAGCGTAAACCTCTGGTTCGGAGCCGGGACATGGCCCGTGAAGCAGGGCGATGTAGTGGCCTACTCGGGCGACAGCGGTTCGTCGGGCGGCCCGCACCTCCATTACGAAATCCGCGACACGAAAACCCAGCGGCTCTACAACCTCGTCCGCGAAGGAATCATACGCCCCAAAGACAACCTGCCGCCCCGCATCATGCGCCTGCATTATATCGAAGTCGACACCGTGCAGGGCGTACCGGTCCACAGCGCCCCGGAGAGTTATGCCGTGGTACGCACGGCCGAAGGCCGCTACCGCCTGACGCACGACGGCCCCGTCGGCACGGGCCGCAAGGGTTACTTCGTGGCGGAAGTCACCGACCGCCGCAACGATGTCTGGAACACCTTCGGGGTGTGGCGCGTGACGGCATTCGTGGACGGCGTCCCCCGATCCGAATTCCGCATGGACGGTTTTACGTACGACATGTCGCGTTACAGCGACGCCGTGAGTTACTACCCCATACAACTCGATTCGCGCAACGAGGCGATTCGCCTGGCGCAGTTGGCCGGAGCGCCCGACAGTTTCTATCCGGTGATGGAGGAGCGCGGGCTGGTGCGCACGGCCGAAGGCGAGGTGCGCCGCATCCGCATCGAGGCCGAAGACGACTGCGGCAACTGCTCGACGCTGGAATTTTCCGTCCGCGGACGCGCCGGGGAGTTCCGCGCCGAAGCCGACACAACAGCCGTAACGGTATGGCCCGGCCGGGCGTCGACCGTGCGTATCAGCGGCGAAGTGGAGGTCCGCATTCCCGCAGGAGCAATCTACGAACCGATCTTTGTCCGCCCCGGGCTCGGGGAGGCCCCGCAGGCAGTATCGGGTTTGGTGGTCCTCTCGCCCGCCTACCACCTTTTCGATCACACTACGCCCCTGTTCCGGTCGGTGGAGGTCAGCGTGCGCACCCGCATACCGCGGCAGTTCCAGTTGCAGGCCCAGTTGGCTGTGCGCACACGCAAAGGAACGCAGGTGTCCGCCGGGGGCAGATACGCCGACAACGCCGTAACCGCCCCGGTACGCACGGCCGGCGACCTGGTGGTCGTGGCCGATACGCTCCGGCCCGTGGTCTGTCCGCTCTTCGCCGAAGGTGCAGACCTCACCAAAGCCGACGGAGTGCGGTTCCGGGCTTCGGACAACTTCTCGGGCATCGCTTCGTGGACGCTGCAAATCGACGGCGAGTGGGTTCCCTGCGACCGATTCCCGATGAAAGGAACGCTGGTTCACCTTTTCGACGCCCCGGCACAGCGGCGTACGCACACCGTGCGGCTTTCAGTCGCCGACGGATGCGGAAATACAACGCATTTTGAAGGAACATTTTACCGCTGACGAACGAAGTTTTCGGGAAATATTTCCTATATTTGCACTGATTGCAATGTAGCGTATAATGACAGACAATAACACAACCGAGCGCAAGCCGCTGATCCTGATTGCAGAAGACGTGGAAAGCAATTACAAATTGCTGGAAATAATTCTCAAGAAAGAGTACGACCTGATTTGGGCGAAGAACGGTAAGGAGGCTGTGGAGTATGCTCTCTCACAAAATCCGGACGCCGTGCTGATGGATATTAAAATGCCCGTTATGGACGGTATCGAAGCCCTGAAGGAGATTCGTACCCACACGGACAAGCTGCCCGTCATCATGCAGACGGCGTATGCTTTCGACACCGACCGGCGCATCGCCGAAGAGGCCGGCTGCAACGGATTCATCACCAAGCCCGTCATGCCGCGCGAACTGAAAATGTACCTCGACAAGTACCTCACGAAATAGGGTCACGATCCTATTCAAAGCATACTGCGGGCCGGAAAGTTTGTCCGGTCCGTTTTATTCACCACCCAAAAGTTGCGTATCGGCCGTTACGGCTGTTTTATAAATGCCCCGTCTCCGGAAAATACTCCTTGCAATCGGCATGCTGTCGGGCACTTGTCTGAATGCAACTACCTACCAGCAGGTGTCGGACAGCCTCCAGCATGTGCTCGCCTATACGGCCGATCCCGGAAAACGGGTGGAGTTGTTGCTCGACCTAAAAGACCTCAACGAGGATTCGAACCTCAACCTGGCCTATTCGATCCAGCTTTTCCGCGAAGCGGCAGCCATCCGCGACACCTATGCCATGACGGCTGCAACCGTGCCTATCCTGGTGCAATATGCCCCCTATCCCGAAAAAACCGATTCGCTCAACTATTATGTCCGCGAATTGCGGGAGCTGACACCCGGAACGCCGGAAGAGGGCATGGACGCCTATGCCGAAATGTCGATCTCCTATTACCGGCTGAACAGCGAATACGACGAGGAGAAAGCGCTTCGGCTGGCCCACGAGATCGACGCATGGTGCAACGACGACTCCGCACATCGGGACAACATTTACCACCAAGTCAAGAGGCTCTTGCTCAAGGGCCATGCGGGAATCACGATCGGCTATTACGAAAAGGGAATCAAGTCAGCCTATATCCCCCAGACGAAAATCTGGGAGGAGGCTTACGAACTGACGCGGCAAATGCCCGAACTGCTCGTGCGCAAGAATTTCGCCAACCTGGTATATTTCCTGCTCAGCGGGGCCTACAACCAGGCCCGCGACTACGACAACCAAGTAAGGCTGACCACGGATTACATCGCCCTGATAGACTCCTACTACGCCATGGAGGACCTGTTGCAGCGCCGCCCCTATCTCTACCGCGACAACAGCTACGTGAACCCCTACCGGCAGCTTATCCGCTGCTCGATCAACATCGAGCGCGACGACCTGCTGGAAAAAAATTTCGCCGAGTTCCGGGACCGGATGCTCAACGCCGAAGGCGAAAACCTCGTGCGGAACAAGACCTATGTTTACGAACTGGGCTACCTCTGGAACGGAATCCGGGGCCACTACGACCAGAGCATCCTCTACTGCGACTCGCTGCTCACGATGATCGACCAGGGCAAAGGCTATTTTCGGATGAACCCCTCGAAAATCTACCAGGTCAACCGCGACCGCAGCGTAATGCTATACCGCGCAGGACGTTACGACGAATCGTACGATTCCTACGAACGTACGGCTGCGGTGCAGGATTCAATTTTCAGCGCCGAACGCCGCGAGCGGAGCGAGACCATCCGCCGTCGTCACGACATGGACCGGCTCAAGCTCGCCGAGACCCATGCCCTGATTCGCAACCGTGCGGCGGTGATCTTCTCATTTGTCGCCATCGGCATCCTGCTGATCGGCACGGGCGTCTACTTCACCGTCGCACTGCGCCGCAACCGCCGCCTGCAAGCCGACATCGCACGGCACAACCGCAAAGCAAAGGAGAGCGAGCACATGAAATCGATCTTCATCAGCACGATTTGCCGGGGCATCGGGCAGCCGCTGGACACCCTCGACCAGACGGCGCAGAAACTGATGCTCGCCGACACCGGGATGGAAACGCGGCTGGAGATGCTCGGCTCTATCCGCGAAAACACCGACCTGCTGCTCTCGACGCTCGACAACATGCTCGAAGCCGCCAACCTCGACAGCCTGACCGACCAACTGCAGCTCGAAGAGACCGACATCGACGAATTGTGCCGCGCAGAACTGCTCACGGCCTCGCGCCTGCAACACGGCAGCGAAGTCGAGTACCGGATCGAAACGCCGGGAACACGGTGCATCGTACGCACGCACGCCCAGTACTTTTCATTCGTAGTCCGCGCACTGCTCGACAACGCCGCAAAATTCACTTCCTCAGGCAGCATCACGCTCCGTTACGAAACCGACCCTGCCGCCAATATGCTCCAGGTCTCGGTGACCGATACGGGCTGCGGAATCGCCCCCGAACGGCAGGCGGAGATTTTCCGTCCACTGGCCGACGGACCGGTGGCGTCGCGCGGCCTGAGCCTCTCGCTCTGCCGCATCATCGCCGAACACCTCCGCGGCTCGATACGTCTCGACTCGGCCTATACCGCAGGGGCACGGTTCATCTTCACAATCCCCCTGAAGCCATGACGAGCCGCATCCGATCCTTAATTGCGTCAGCGGTGCTGGCTCTGCTGACCCTGACGGCCTGTCCGCACAGGGCTGCGGCGCAGCCGTGGCTTCCCGAAGACAACGACAACGGATTCGGCGGCAAACCCGGCATGCACCTCTTCCTGCCCAGCCGATTCATCAAGTCGATCCGCGAGGACCGGCTGACCATGGCCCGCACCCGCTACTTCCAGGCCGCCTACCGCAAAGCGGTCAACCGCGGCGAATACATCCGCGCGCTGGCCTACACCGATTCGCTGATCTACCTTGCCGAGCACCGCCCTATTCCCGGCGTCCGACCCACGGTATGCTACCAGAAACGTGCCTGGATGCTCCACAACCTCAACCGTAACAAAGAGGCCTCAGCGGCTTACGAACGAGCCGTGAAGGTCCGCAATTCGGCCATGCACCTCGAACAGACCGAGGCCCTGCGCGAAATGCAGGCTTCGTACGAACTGGACCGGCTGGCCCTGGACAAAGCGCTGCTGACGGCCCGCCACCACAAGATAGCCCTCATTTCACTGCTTCTCCTGCTTATGGCCGTAGCCGTAGCCGTGGCGTTCGTCTACGCAAGCAACCGCCGCACGAAACGGCTCCAGCAGGAATTGCTGCGACAAATGGAGCAGGGACACAAAAGCGAGGAGAAGAAGACGGCCTTCATCAACTCGATCTGCCACGAAGTCCGCACGCCGCTCAACAGCATCGCCGGATTCTCGGAACTGCTGTGCACGGAGGAGGTGTCGCCCGAAGCACACGGCCAATACTGCGAAATCATCCACGAAAGCCGCCGGCAACTGCGCTACCTGTTCGACGACATGCTCGAAGTGGCCCAACTCGAAAACCTGTCCGAACCGCTGCCGCGCAGTTACCTCGACCTCTGCGCCCTGTGCCGCTCGCAACTGCGCGCCATGAAAATCCGCTGCCCGAAGATCGGACTGGTCTACACCGACGGCATCCCCGCCGAACAGATCGCCATGGTCACCAGCGAAAAATACCTCGGCATTCTGCTCGCGGCGCTGCTCGGAAATGCCTACAAGTTTACCCGGCAGGGCGAAATCCGCCTCGAATGCGGTCGTGAAGGAGACGAACGGGTATACATCGCCGTAACGGACTCCGGATGCGGAATCCCGCCCGAAAAATACGACGAGGTATTCGAACGCTTCACCAAGCTCGACCCCTTCAGCCAGGGCAACGGACTGGGGCTTTACCTCTGCCGCCTGATCGTCCGCCACCTGGGCGGCGAAATCCGCATCGACCCGCAATACACCGAAGGGACGCGCGTCGTAGTCGTCCTGCCGCGAAAATAGGCCGAATCAGCTAAAAAAACGGGGTCCGTTGGGACCCCGTTTTTCAAATGCAGGCTTCCCTACTCTTTTTTAAGCACGATATTGGCACTGAAGATTTTAGCGCGCCCGGAGATGAAGTCACGGTACTCCTCGAACAGGTCGCGGGAGTAAGTGCCGGCGTGCATGCAGGTGCGCTGTTCGATCGTGATCACCTGGTCCTGCACCTCCATGCGCAACGAATAGGTCCCGAAAGGCGTCGTGACGCTGCACGGACGGGGCCGTGTCTCGACGTGCATATTCGCGGGAAGGCGGATTTCGACGGTCGTAATATCTTCGTAACCCACGGCGCGGTAAATGTCGTACAACCGCTCCTTGTCCCGGTACTGCGAAGCGTCGCGGAACGGCGTCTGCGCGAGGAAACAACGGCTGCCCGTGCTGGTGACGTATTTCTCCGAAGCGATGTTGTAGGTGACGGTAATCGACGGCAAAGCCTCTTTTACCTCCTCGCAGGCAATGTTTTCGACCCGGATCAAGGGGATTTTGAGGTCGCCGAGCAGGAGGTCGGCCTGCTTCTTCGCATCCTTCTTCGGGAAACTCATCAACGATTCATACTGCCCCACGGCATAACATTCGGCGACATGTCCCGTCGCCGAGCCGTCCGCGGCAAGCGTTACTTCGACACGCCGGACCATCCGGTTCAGCGTGTCGGCATACTGCGGCAAAGTCACGAATTCGCCTGTGCCGTTGCGGAAAAGAACGGCGTCGTGCCCTGCAATGTCTTTGTGGACATAACCGAACGGAACGTCCGTATTGGTACATTCGAGCCACAGAGTTTCGTCTTCGAGCGGCACGCAGAGGATCGCGTGGTTGGCCTGGGCAGGCGATGCGAAATCGGGATACATCCTGCGGCGGTCCGTATGGATAATCACGTAATGCGACCCGATGCCGCATTCGTGAAGCATCGCGCCGAGGTAGTTAGACAACGCCTTGCAGTCGCCGAACTTCGTTTTGAAGACCTCTGCGGCAGACATCGGCTGCTGTCCCCCGATGCCGAGCTGGATGCTCACGTAACGGGTCGACTCACCCAGGTAATCGTACAGCGCGCGCACCTTCTCGCGCGGCGTCGGCAGCGCATCCGTACGGCGGTGCACCTCCTGTTTGAGGGCATCGGGCAGCACGTCGCGTCCTTCGAGCAGCCCGCACTGCCAGACTCCGTAGGAAGCCCAGTCGCACATGCTGCCCCGCGTCTTCCCGTACTCGAAATCGTAGGGAGCAGCGAGCACGACCGGCACAAGGTCGACGGACGGGGGCGCTGCGGGTTCGGGTTTCACGGCGGGGAAGTTCTCCAGCGTCCAGCGGTAAACGTCGCGTCCGTCGGCGGTGGTTTTGACAGGATCGCCGATATTGGCCCCCTTATAGCCGAATTGCAGCCCGGCGGGAACCGAGACCGTATAGACGCCCTTTTCGAGCGACACCCCCGACCAGCCGACGGGCGCAAAAGCCGGAAAGGTGAGCAGGCCGTTCTTATAGCCGATTTCGTATTCGTAGCGGACCGTGTAGGGATACGACGGCGAATGGACCTCCAGGTAATAGACAGCACCGTCGGAGGCAAGGCTCTGGGCCGAAAATTCAGAATACCTGAGTTCCGAGCGTTTCAACTTACGGACCGTTTTCCCCTGCGCATCGCGGATCGTTCCGCTGAAACTCTTCAGCGTGCGCGTCGGATCGACATAGCAGGAGAAATTACCCTTTTCGGCCGCCGAACCCTTCAGGACGGTGATCTCCTCGACGTAGCCGGCCGTCGCCGAGACCGGCGAAGAGTAGACGAAATCGACGGTGCAGAGCCGCACGACGGCATCGCTATGCCGGAGCAGCTCCTCCGCAACGGCAGGGGCCTGCGCCTGCGCGGCAACCGCACAGGCGCATCCGAGAACCAGGGAGAGCAATCGTCCCATCATTGCGCGGCATTGGTTTTACGGAGCACGATCCGACTGTTGCTCAGGTCGGCAACCATGCCGTAGAACGCATTCACATCCTGGAATTCCGAGGGCAGGAAGAGGATGCGCGGCTGCCGGAAGATGAAATTGAACTGGAGATATTGATGCGTAAGCTGCGAGAGGTATTTGCAACTGAGTCCCTTTTCACAGGCCGTCATGTTGATATCCTTAGGCAGCTCCTCGACAGCGTAACCCTCGGGCAGTTCCAGCGAGCAGCGGATGTCGTAGGTAATCGGCTGCGGGAACTCAATGGGCAGCGTACGCGACTGGGCGTTGAGTTCGTTCGTCGACATAAAGGGAATTACCGTCGAATTGATGTAGATGAATTCGTCCGTACAGTCGAGCTGGCGGGATATTTCGTAGTCCTGGGCGACCTGAGCCGTCCCGGCATCCCTGACCTCCAGTTCTTCGATCTGGATTCCGTGCTCCTTTTCCAGCGACTCGATGTACTCCTCCTTCGACTTGGCGGCGGCGTACCTTTTGCTGAGGGTCATCGCCGGCTGGTTGAAATAGGACTCCATAATCTTCCCCTTCAGCGTACCGTCGGGTTCGACCCGGACGATCATGCTGATGCCCACGCGGTTCGGCGCCAGATCGGTGAGGTTGCACCACCCGGCTTCGCCGTCCACGCCGTAAAGGCGCGCGCGGTCCACCGACAGTTCGACAGGCAGCAGGTCGATATCGGAATTGATATCCGTACCGTCGACATAAACATATTTATCGGCATTCGAAGCATCACACCCGCCGACGCGCAGCACAAAGGCGTGGATGCCGTCGATAGTCGGATGCGTATAGGAGAGGCGCCCCAGGTGGCGGGGACTGAGCATCACCGGGACAACGCTGAATCCGGCATCTTTCAGGGCTGCCATCAGCACGAAATTGATGTCGGCGCTCGACCCGGTCCCTTTGCCGGCGGCTGCACGCGGGCCGTCGGAGAAGAGCCGGTAATCGCCGTTCCACTTCATCTTCGACTGCACAAGGCGCAAGACGGCGCGGGCTTTTTCGACCTGCGTACCGTCAGCGGCTTTGATCGCGGCAACCTCGTCCTTGAAGGGGTTGTTGATACGGGTATGGGAGTCGAACGAACTCTTATGCAAAACCTCGTTGACAGCCCTCCACGAAGTCGCGAAATTCTGGACTATCGAATAGGGCAATGCGATCTGCGCCAGTTCGAATTTGAGCATCGACCGGAAGTCGTCGAGACACCACACGTAAGGTTCCTTCTTGAGGGCGGGGATGTCGGTCCCTTCCGCCTTCAGTTTGGTAACGGTATAATTCAAGGTGTTGGCCCCCGAACCGAGCGACTCCGTCGCACTATCCCGGGTGACATTGATCCGCACATATCCCGTGCTCTCGGAGTTGAAGTTGAAAAACTCGGGGATATTGGCCTGCATACGGCTAAATGCCACGGGAATATCGTGCTGGAGGACGAACGAAGGAATGTCGGTGATGTTGGCCGAAGTCTTGCGGTATCTGTACTCGATGACCGTGCCTTCGCGCACCTCGGGGATCGAGAATTTGATGAGACGCCCGTACTCGCCGATCGCCTCGGTAAAGATATACTGTCGTTTGAGCGGGGTTTTCACGATTTTCCCGTCCACCAGGTTGTAAGCCGCCGCATCGATACCCGTGATGTTTTCGCGACTCGCCGGACGGTCGTAATAATAGACGCTGACATCGGCATTGCCGACGCCCTCGGGTTTGAGAATTTTGACGCGGGCCCGGTACTCCTGGACCAGGCTGACCGTCGTGGTGAACTGGTAACTGAGGTAATTATCCTCATAGAGGATGACTGCATCGGCATCGGGGTCTTTCTCGTAACTCTCCATGCGGAGTTCGTCGAGAGAGACCTTTCCGAAACGATAGTCGTGCTCCTGCGCACAGACGGATGCGCAGGAGATTATCGCCAGAAGCGACAGAAGGGTCAGTTTTTGCATGATGGGTGAGCGTTTGGGTTTGTTAAATTAAGCAAATTTTCTCAATTTGAACAATTTAAAGCCCAAAATTTTCATTTTCCGGATCATTTTTCCCAATTCGCCCGCTCCGGCAGTCCCGGGTCCGGCAAAAGGCAGCGGCTTCAGACAGGCTGCGGAACACAAGAAATCGAACGATAAGTTTGCAGTTAGTCCGAAATTTCTTATGATTAATCACAAAAAAATAAATAATAGCCCCAATACCCTTCTACCCCATATTTGCACGTTGTCAGAAAAAACAAGGGCGATCTTCATGTTATATGAAGATCGCCCATCGTGAAGTGATCTCGGCGCGGTTCGAACGCGCGACCGACGGCTTAGAAGGCCGTTGCTCTATCCAACTGAGCTACGAGACCATCGTCTGATAAACGCTGCAAAAGTAAGAAATTTCGGAGCAACTACAAACATATCCTTGTGATTAATCACAAAAAAATAGACGCCGGTACATTTCCAACATCAATCTCTTCCCCTCACATTTCAACATCAGGTCTTCTGAGTTTTTATTCAGAAGACCTTTTTTCTTTGGGTGGAATACTTCTTTGTGATTTATCATAAAGAAAGTGGCCCTACCGTAGCCGACTGCGGATCAGCGGCCGCTGCCCACAGATCCGGTATGGAAATATCTGGTCCGCTGCACCCACCGGAGGCCAGTGGCAAATATTTTCTCCCGTCCCCTTGCTTTGAGTCGTCGTAATCGGCAGGGAAACCTCACCTACGATCCCGTCGAACAGCTTCATTACGAATACAACGAACTGAACCTTCCGAGCCGTATATTTGGAAATAACGGAGAAGTTCGTTATATTTATAATTCCGAGGGTCAGAAACTCGCAACCCTCACAAACGGTTCTTTCACATATTACCGCAGTGTAATGGTCTATGGCGGGATTACGGGCGGCAACGAACAGTTGCAGTACATGATTCATCCCGAAGGCACAATCCAACACAACAATGGTCAGTTCGCCTACAACTACCACCTGACAGATTATGCGGGCAACGTGCGACAGGTCGCAGCCGCAGACAATGCCTCCTCGTGTCTCGTTGTACAGCAGGAGATGAATTACTATCCTTTCGGTCTGGCGCACAATTACAACAACCTTCACCGGAACCGCTATCTTTTCACTGGCAAAGAGCTCCAGGATCAAACCATTGGAAACTCGGGATTCCTCGGTTTGTACGACTTCGGTGCACGTTATTACAACCCCATGCTCGGACGTTGGTTCAACACGGACCCGGCACAGCAAACCACAAATCCCTACCTCTTTTGCGGAAATGCTCCAATGGCATATATTGATAAGGATGGGCAGTTCTTTTTTACTATCCTTGCCAGTATTTTCTGCCCGGTTCTGACACCTATGACGCTGGGGCTTGATGCCGGTATGATGAATGGAGGCATGAAATCGCTTGCACAAGGCGGATCATTCTGGAATGGAGCCCTGAGCGGAGCACTTGCAGTCGGCATAAGTATGGGAGTAGGCAGCGCTGTTGGAGCGGCCTTACCCGTAGCAACCAATGCAGGCGGGTTCATTAGGAATGGTGCAATTACAGGCCTGTCATCAGGGTTTGCAGGAGGACTTGTTGGAAGTTCAATAGATGCATGGTCCAATGGAGCTAATTTTGGGCAAGGATTAAAGACTGGACTCATCGGAGGTGGAATCGGCGGGGCCGCAGGATGGGCCTGGGGAGGGATCAAAGGAGCAATCCAATTTTCAAATTTGAACAAACTTTTTCTAACAATTGAAAGCCCTAGTGGTATTACAAATAGTGATGGTTCTCTTATCAGAAGTAATGAAACATTAAAAACATATAATGATACATATTTTTCACAAGCTACATATTACGATATGGCAGAGCATGTTTATGATCACGATGCTGTGACAACCAGGAATAAGAATGCTCTTGCACATACAGACCCGAACAAGGTAAATGGTAAATATATGGTACGTTATGCCGATGGAGCATTTGATGATAAGCTTTCATTGTGGATTTCAATGGGGCACGAATATGTTCATGTTTCACAATATTCTAGCGGATTACCATTCAGTCGTGGATTATATGAAGGCGGGGCATATCAATGGCAAAAAAACGTGATGTCAAAAGCTGGCCTTCAAAACAATTCGTTTTATACCCAAGCAAAAGCCCTGGTTGATAGTTACAGTAGAACGACTAATAATTTTCTCAAGCGTCTTTCTCCTTATATGCCTGGCCATCATGGCTGGAACCTACCAACAGCAATACCTGGAACTGTCTTAAAATAGAATTCGATGAAAAAATTATCATGGGGAACATTCATAGTTCTCGTCATTCTACAGATTTCTTGCGAGCAACACGATGTCATTGTAAAGCTGTCATTATACGAAACAGACTATTATCATCGGCACTATATCAAGGCGAAAGTCAGCAACAATACAGATCGGGATATATTTATCCCTTATTGCGGCGATTGTATCTCGGTTTATTACGACGACATTGACATAACGGATTTAATCAAACAAAGGGAATGTGATTCTAAATCATTCCCAGAAATATTATCACAGTTGAAGCCTGACACATTGGCATTAATGGGACATAAAGATGTTGAAGGATTAATCGAGAGCGAGTTTAAATCATTTCTAGTATACAATAATTTAGATACAACAGTTATCCCTGAAGGGGAATTATCACGTCTTAAAGATGAACTGATAGATCCATTTTGTACTATAAAATATTATAGCGCAATTTTTATAAAGGCAGGAGAGGTAATCGAGCGATATATTCCAATACACAATCTATATTGTGAAGACTCGGACAAACTTAAAAACGATTTTGTCATCAAATTTGCCCGCCATAGCGCTTATGTGGGGTTAATATGCGATACAATAGCCTTTGACGGGTATAAGCTATTGACCGGATATTCAAATAATATTGTCGGTTACGATTGTTATACAGGCTCAATAAAATGTGATGATGTCATTAATTTAAATTCAAGAAGATGGTAAAAATAATATTGATAGCAATTTTCATTGCAGCTATTTGCCAAAGCGAACTTAAGGCACAATCGACAAAGGAAGGTCCGGAAATCATGACCGGCATGGTTATAACGGACGGGCCTGTTTTCAAAGGTGACCTTAAACAGTTTATTCAAGGTAATATCCAGTATCCGGCTACGGCTCTTCGGGATTCTGTGGCCGGGCGTGTTATTGTCGGGTTTCTGATCGATACCTTGGGAATAACAAAGAACCATAAAGTCTTAAAAGGTATTCGAAACGATTTGGACACCGAGGCACTGCGAATCGCCCGCCTGATAAAATTCGACTCTCCGGCAATGCAATACCATAAAGTTATTCGGATTGAATATCAGGTGCCTGTCGATTTTATTTTAGATAAAAATATTCACAAACAGTCCAAGGCAAAGAAGAAAAAACTGCATTAGTTAAAGTTTAGACTTGTCAGAGTTTAAAGGAAAGTAAATTCTACATTAACAAAAGGCTCTGCGACACAAACGAGTTTGATGATATCAAAATTGAATTTTTAAATATGATACAGAGAGAGAGAATCTTACCATCGATTTATCACCCATCTAAAACAAACCGTATTTCAAGCAATTAAATCCAATCCATTTTTTATTTCCTCCACATAGCAAAGTTCATCGCAACAGGCTGGCTCCACCGTTCGGACCGCGGCGGCGACGGCGTAAAATGCAGTTTTTTACGACATTTATTTTGCCGGGCGGAATATTTTCCCTACATTTGCAGGCTTAAAAGCCCGAAGGGGTTAGCGTTTTTTATTAATTACACAAAATTTTATAGCAAATGGCTGTTAAAATTCGTCTGGCACGTCACGGTAAGAAGGGTTATGCCTTCTATCACATCGTTGCCGCAGATAGCAGAGCGCCACGTGATGGTAAATTCATCGAGAAGTTGGGAACCTACAACCCCAACACGAATCCTGCTACGATTGATCTGGACTTCGTGAAAGCCCTGGATTGGTTACAGAAAGGCGCACAACCTACGGATACTTGTCGGGCTATCCTCTCGTACAAGGGCGTAATGTACAAGAAACACCTGCTGGGTGGCGTAGCCAAGGGCGCGTTCACCGAGACCGAGGCCGAAGTCCGCTTCAACAAGTGGATGGAAGCCAAGTCGGGTAAGATCGAGGCCAAGACCAACAAGCTGGCGACCGACGCCAAGTCGGCCGAGAAGGCTCGTATGGCTGCCGAGGCCAAGATCAAGGAGGAGCGCGCTGCCGCAATCGCCGAGAAGAAGGCTGCCGCAGACGCCGCTGCCCGCGAGGCCGCTGCTGCCGCAGCAGCCGAGGCTACGGAAGCACCCGCCGAAGAGGCTGCTCCGGAAGCACCCGCCGCTGAATAAGCAGGTTCTTGTTCCGATAAAAACGGTAAACTTCCGCAAGGGAGATTACCGTTTTTTTTGTATTTTTACGCCATAATTCAACCGACATGATCGTTCCCGCAGGCAGAATCAACAAACTTTTCGGCACGGAGGGCGGAGTGATGCTCTCGCTCTACCCCGCTTTTCCGGAGGATTTCGACTTAGACACCCCCTTGCGCGTCACCATCGACGCACTGGAGGTTCCGCTCTGGTGCGAGCGCTTCGAACGCCGCGGCATCTCGGGAGCCACGGCTGCTTTCGCCGACTTCGACACCCAGCGCCGGGCGCAGGAACTCCTGGGACTGGAATTCCGCATCGAGCTGGGAGAAGACGAAGACGACGATGAGTTTTACCTCGAAGACCTGATCGGTTTCGCTGTCGAGGCCGAGGAGGCCGGGGCCATCCCCCGGACCGCCGAAAGCAAGGGTGCGGCACAGGTCACGGAAAAGCTGCACGGCACAGTCACGGATTATTACGACAGCGATGCCAATCCGCTGTTCGAACTGGAACTCGGCGGCCGGCAGGTACTGGTCCCCGCCGTCGAGGAGTTCATCGCGCACATCGATTTCGAAAAGCGCACGATGCACCTGATACTCCCCGAGGGGTTAATCGACCTGGAACGATGAAAGGAAAATTCACGACAGGACGCCTGCTGAAAAGATGGCGAATCGCGTTGGGCTGCATGCCGTGGTGGAAATTCGCCGCGCTGGTATTCGTCGCCACATTCGCGGTCAAGACGATCGCCATCCTGCTGTTCGGCATCACGACGGGAATCGAGGACGAGGACGTAGACCCCGAACGCGCCCGGCGCATCGGCTGGTTCATAGCCGTCGTCGTCGTGCCGCTGCTGGAAACGCTCATCGCCCAAGCGCTGGTCATCTGGCTCGTGCACAAGGCGCTACCCAAATCGTTCTGGTGGCCGGTCATCTTCTCCGCGGCGGTTTTCGGCGGCGGACACCAACAGAGCCCGGTTTACCTGGTCTGCATGCTTTTCGTAGGACTGGTATGGGCGTTCGCCTACCAGAGCCGTTTCGAACGGCAGGGGTTTGCCCAGGCATTCTGGCTCATCTTCCTCATACACGCATCGAACAATGCAATAGCTTTTATTCTCTGATATGGCACGGGTGGTAATCGGACTTTCCGGCGGCGTGGATTCGTCGGTGGCGGCCTGGCTCCTCAAACAGCAGGGGCACGAGGTCGTGGGACTTTTCATGATCAACTGGCACGATACGACGGGAACGCTCGAAGGCGACTGTCCGTGGTACGACGACCGGGTGTTCGCCGAACTCGTGGCCAAGAAACTCGACATCGCCCTGCATGTGGTCGACCTCTCGGCAGACTACCGCACGCGTGTCGTGGATTACATGTTCGCCGAATACGAGAAGGGCCGCACGCCCAATCCCGACGTGTTGTGCAACCGCGAAATCAAATTCGACGTTTTCCTGCGGGAAGCGCTGAAACTGGGCGCCGACTACGTCGCCACGGGCCACTACTGCCGCAAAGCGGAGGAGACGCTGCCCGACGGGCGCACGGTTTACAAACTTCTTGCGGGCAACGACCCCAACAAGGACCAGAGCTATTTCCTCTGCCAGCTTTCGCAGGAACAGTTGAGCCGGGCATTGTTTCCCGTCGGCGGCCTGCTGAAACCCGAGGTGCGGCGCATCGCCGAGGAGCAGGGGCTGGCCACTGCCAAACGGAAGGATTCGCAGGGTATCTGCTTCGTGGGCAAGGTCGACCTGCCAACCTTCCTCCAGCAGAAACTCGCCCCCAAGAAGGGCAACGTACACGAAATACTCCCCACGTGGCCCAAATACGTACGCGAGGCCGTTCCGGCGCAGGGAGCCCCGACGAGCGAACGGTTGGCCGCCCTGGCCGAGCCGTGGCGCTACACCGTGCGCGACGGCAAGAAGATCGGCGAGCACAACGGCGCCCACTACTACACCATCGGCCAGCGCAAAGGACTCGGCATCGGGGGCCGCAAGGAGTCGCTGTTCATCCTCGCGACAGACGTGGCGCAAAACGTGATCTACGTCGGCGAGGGCGACGCACACCCCGGATTGTGGAGGCCCGCGCTGCACATCGCCCCGGAAGAAATACATTGGGTAGACCCCTTGCATGCCATGCAAACGCTCACGAGCCGCCGTTTTTCGGTCCGCATCCGCTACCGCCAACCCTTACAGGGGGCAACGCTCCACATGCGTCCGGAAGGGCTGTATATCCTGTTCGACGAGCCCCAGCGCGGCATCACCCCGGGGCAGTTCGCTGCGTGGTACGACGGCGACGAGCTGGTCGGATCGGGCGTGATCGAGAACTGACCAAACCTGAAACCATGATAAAACACCTTGCACTTATCGCCGCCGGAGCGCTGTTTCTGCACACTGCAACGGCCCAGAAGTACGTCGACGCCTCGACGCTGACCATCATCGGCCGCACCTGTCCGATGGAAGGACATCCCTATTACCGGGTCGATACGACACGCTACCATTTCGACGAAAAGATCATACGCACTTACTGCGGCTACCCCGCGGGCATGGCCGTGCTTTTCACCACCGACAGCCGCCGGATCGAGGCCCGCTGGACCACGGCCCCGCGCAACTACGGCTGGAACATGACCCCGGTCCTGCAACGCGGCATGGACCTCTACGTCCGGGAAAACGGCGTGTGGACAATGGCCGGGGCGGCGCGTCCCGGATTGCAGGACAAACACGCCGGCACGATCGTCGACCACATGGACGGACAGCCCAAAGAGTGCATGCTCTACCTGCCGGCGTGGAGCGAGTTGCTGACGCTGGAGATCGGCGTGGACGACGACGCTTCGGTTTCTCCGCTCGAATCGCCCTACAAACACCGTGTCGTCGTCTTCGGATCGAGCGTCACCCACGGCGCCTCGGCCAGCCGCCCGGGTATGGCTTACCCGGCGCGCATGAGCCGTATGACAGGCATCGAGTTCGTCAACCTGGGTTACAGCGGCAGTTGCAAACTCCAACCCGAATTCGCGCGGCTGCTCGCCGAAACCAATGCCGACGCATTCCTGTTCGACGCTTTCTCGAACCCCGGCCCGGCCCAAATACGCGAACGGCTCGACGAGTTTGTCGCAACGCTCGTCAAAGCCCATCCCGACAAACCGCTGATCTTCATGCAGACCCACTGGCACACCGCGGGCAACCTCGACCAAGAGGCTGCGAAATTCCACCGCGAGCGGATCGACACCGTCGACGAAATGATGCGGCGGCTGGCGAAACAATACGACAACGTCTATTTCCTCGACGGCGAGTGGTTTCTCGGCAAAGACGCCGAAGGGACCATCGACTGCGACCACGGTTCCGACCTGGGATTCGACCGCATGATCGCCGAGCGGCTGCCCCGCATCGCGAAAATCCTGCGTAAATACGGGATCAAATAGCCTTTCCCGCATCGTTACACCCCGGCCGGCATGGCCGAAAGTCCGAAGTACGACATCAAATACAATGTAAACCATATCAGCGAAATCGCCAGGTTCCCCGGCTGTTCGCCGCGTGATTTCCTCCCCGAAAATTCCCTTTAAACCCCGATCGTGAAGATTCGCCGCCTGATAACGTCTGTCCTGCTCTGCGCGGGATGCTGCGCCGCCCTCGGACAACGACCTGTCGGCATCGCCTTCTACGACGTGGACCGGATTTACGACACCCTTCCGGCCCTTTTCTACGACGATGCGGATTACACACCCGAAGGCCGCCTGCGCTGGACATCGGAACGCTATACACGCAAAATCCACAACACGGCAGCCGTGATCGACTCGATGGCCCTGCCTCTGGTCGCCCTGTGGGGCGTGGAGAACGAACAGGTCATGCGTGACATCGCGGCAGCCTGCGAAGGCGAATACTCCTACCTCCACCGCACGCTCAATTCGCTCGACGGAATGGATTTTGCGTTGCTCTATTACGGAGACCTCTTTTTCCCGACCTACGACGAACCGGGACGCCGCTACCTCTACATCGAGGGCGAACTGGGGCGCGATACCGTGGGACTGGTGCTGTGCGGCGATGCGCGCATGGCCCGATGGGTCGTGAAGGACCTGCGCGAAGAGCGTCCGCACGCCAAACTGATCGTAATGGGACGCTCGGATTTCCCGGCCCCCGAAACCTGGGGATTGCACGATGCGACCCGGCGCGCCGAACAGGCCGGGCGGGGCACGGTACGCCGCGGCGGACGGTGGCAGATGCGCGACCGGATACTCGCCGATACGGCCCTAAAAACCTCGGAAGGCGATGTTTTTGCGCGTCGCTATCTGGTTGACCAAAAGACCGGTAACCCCTTCACAACCTACTCCCGCGGGGCTTATCGGGGCGGCTATGGGTATTCACTGCCGGTATTTGTATACATCCGGTAGATTTTTTTGGAATTTTCGAAAAGTTTTCGTATTTTCGCAATCCCTTCAACGGAAATGCATTTTATGGATGCGGTAACGGAAACGTCACCGCAATTTTTCGGCTTCACGGGACAGGAATAAGAAAAAATTTTTATATTTATAGAACAATTCAAAACCAAAAAAAGTTATGGCAGACGTAAAACGGGTCTATACCTTCGGTAACAAAGAGGCCGAAGGAAACGGCAAAATGCGTGAACTGCTCGGCGGCAAAGGTGCGAACCTTGCGGAGATGAACCTTATCGGCATCCCCGTACCTCCGGGATTCACCATCACCACGGAAGTATGTGCGGAATTCTATAAACACGGCAAAGAGGCCGTGATCAATATGCTCCGCCCCGAAGTCGAGAAGGCGATGCAGAACATCGAGAACCTGACCGGCATGAAATTCGGCGACAAAGAGATGCCGCTGCTCGTTTCCGTCCGCTCGGGAGCACGCGCGTCGATGCCCGGCATGATGGACACCATCCTCAACCTGGGCATGAACGACCAGGCCGTAGAGGCTGTAGCCAAGCGTACGGGCAACCCGCGTTTCGCCTGGGACTCGTACCGCCGTTTCGTACAGATGTACGGCGACGTGGTGCTGGGCATGAAACCCGTATCGAAAGAGGACCACGATCCGTTCGAGGTGATCATCGAGGAGCAGAAGGCCAAGAAGGGCGTGACGAACGACACCGACCTGACCACCGACGACCTGAAGGAGCTGGTGAAGAACTTCAAGGCCGCCGTGAAGAAGCAGACCGGCGAGGATTTCCCCGCCTGCCCGTGGGAGCAGCTCTGGGGCGCCGTTTGCGCCGTATTCGGCTCGTGGATGAACGACCGCGCCATCCTCTACCGCAAGCTCAACAACATCCCCGCCGAGTGGGGCACGGCCGTATCGGTACAGGCCATGGTATTCGGCAACATGGGCGAAAATTCCGCGACGGGCGTAGCCTTCTCGCGCGACGCCGCAACGGGTGAGAACCTCTTCAACGGCGAATACCTGATCAACGCCCAGGGCGAGGACGTGGTTGCCGGCATCCGCACCCCGCAGCAGATCACCATCGAGGGTTCGAAGCGCTGGGCCGTTGCCCAGAAGGTTTCGGAGCAGGACCGCAAGACCAAATTCCCCTCGCTCGAGGAGGTGATGCCCGAAGTCTACAAGGAACTGTTCGACATCCAGCACCACCTGGAGCAGTATTTCAAGGATATGCAGGACATCGAGTTCACGATCCAGGACGGCAAGCTCTGGATGCTCCAGTGCCGCAGCGGCAAGCGTACGGGCGCCGCGATGGTCAAGATCGCGATGGACATGCTGCGCGAAGGTTTGATCGACGAGAAGACCGCCGTACTGCGCTGCGAGCCCGCGAAGCTCGATGAGCTGCTCCACCCGGTATTCGACAAGAAGGCTATCTCCAACGCACAGGTCATCACCAAGGGCCTTCCCGCATCGCCGGGCGCTGCCACGGGTCCCGTCGTATTCTTCGCCGAGGACGCCGAGAAGACACTGGAAAAGACCGGCAAGCGCGCCATCCTGGTCCGCATCGAGACTTCGCCCGAAGACCTGAAGGGCATGCTCGACGCAGCAGGCATCCTGACCGCACGCGGCGGTATGACCTCGCACGCAGCCGTCGTAGCCCGCGGCATGGGCAAGTGCTGCGTATCGGGTGCAGGCGAGTTGCAGATCGACTACAAGGCGCGTACGATCCAGGTGAACGGATTCACCGTGAAGGAGGGCGACTGGATTTCGCTCAACGGCTCGACGGGCGAGGTTTACCTCGGACAGGTAGCCACCATGGCCGCCGACGTGAGCGGCGACTTCGGCCAGTTGATGGACCTCGCCGGCAAATACTCGGTGCTGAAGGTTCGCGCCAACGCCGACACCCCGAAGGATGCCGCACAGGCATTCTCGTTCGGCGCCGAAGGCATCGGCCTCTGCCGCACGGAGCACATGTTCTTCGAGGGCGACCGCATCAAGGCTTTCCGCGAAATGATCCTCGCCGACGACGAAGCCGGACGCCGCGTGGCGCTGGCCAAGCTGCTGCCGATTCAGCGCGGTGACTTCGAAGGCCTCTTCAAGGCCATGAACGGATTCCCCGTGACGGTGCGCCTTCTGGATCCCCCTCTGCACGAGTTCGTACCCCACGACGAGAAGGGCCAGAAAGAGATGGCCGCCGAAATGGGCGTATCCCTCCAGAAGATCGTCGCCAAAGTCGAGTCGCTGGCCGAGTTCAACCCCATGCTGGGACACCGCGGCTGCCGTCTGGGCAACACCTACCCCGAAATCACCGAGATGCAGGCACGCGCCATCATCGAAGCTGCGATGAACGTCCGCGCTGCGGGCATGCCCGTTCACGTGGAGATCATGGTTCCGCTGGTGGGCAACCACAAGGAACTGCGCTACCAGAAGAAGATCATCGACGCTACGGCAAACGAGGTATTCTCGGAGCGTAACGACAAGATCGACTACATGGTCGGCACGATGATCGAGGTTCCGCGCGCCGCCGTGACGGCCAACCAGATCGCCGAGGTCGCCGAGTTCTTCTCGTTCGGAACCAACGACCTGACGCAGATGACGCTGGGCTTCTCGCGCGACGACATCGGCAAGTTCCTGCCCGTATACCTGGAGAAGGGGATCCTGAAAAACGACCCCTTCCAGATCCTCGACCGCAACGGCGTAGGCCAGTTGATCCGCGAAGCCGTACTCAAGGGACGCGGCGTTCGCGAAAACCTCAAGTGCGGTATCTGCGGCGAGCACGGCGGCGAACCTTCGTCGGTAGAGTTCTGCCACTATGCAGGCCTGAACTACGTGAGCTGCTCGCCCTTCCGCGTGCCCATCGCACGCCTGGCCGCCGCACACGCAGCGCTCAACTAAATACGATCCCGGCTCCGGCCGGGACCGATACGACCCGGAGGTCTGCGCACGATTGTCGCAGACCTCTTTTTTTATTGGGAAAAAAGTCCGGTTCGTTGAATTTATTTGGCCGCCAACGGGAAAATTTCTATATTTGTTTTGGCAAACAGTTTGAATAACGTTTATTCAATATAAAAAAAACGGAAAAATGAAAAAGATTCTTTTAACGGCGATTGTCGCACTCTTCGCAGTAACAACGGTATCGGCGCAGGACAAAGGCAACTGGGCGCTGGGACCCCGCATGAACATCTACACCAACACGGGTGACGCCGTGGTCGGTCTGGGTGCATTCGGGCGTTACAGTTTTACGGATAACTGGCGTATCGAACCGTCGCTCATGGCATTGCTCCACAGCGGCTGCTCGATCGACCTGAGCGTCGACGCCCAGTATGTTTTCCACTTGGGCGAAGGCTGGAGCGTTTACCCCGCAGTGGGTTTCACGGCCAACGACATCGGCAAGTGGGCTGCGGGCCTGAACATCGGCGGCGGTTTCGACTTCTCGATCGCCCGCGACTGGGACCTTTCGGCCGGCCTGAAATGGCAGCCCATGTTCGACGACTGGCGTAAAAACCCTGTAGTCATCAGCATCGGCGCGGCTTACAAGTTCTAAGCTCCGATATGCAACGAAAAATCCGGAAACCTTGCAGTTTCCGGATTTTTTACATTTAAAACGACCGCTCAGCGCTTTTCGTTCACATATACCATCTCGAATATCTTATACCCGATCGGCGCGTAACTGCGCCATGCGGAGCGTTTGACGCTGTAAACAGAAGCCCGTCCCCCGACATAGACCGTCACTTCGGGCAAAGCCCGCTCGTCGAAAAAACCGCAGAGTTTCGATCCGTCGGCATCGAACGTATAGCGGTGCTTCCAGTCTTTTTTCCCGGGTTCGAGGTAGAGTTTTTCAACCGGGCCGGACATCGTCATGGCGCCAGCCGCAAAACGCACGGAATCGGCCGGAACGGCATCGGGCATGCGGCAGGTGAAATTGATCGTGGCACGCCCGCCGCGGTTCTCCTTGTAGGTAATGTCGAATGTCAGGTCGCCTGTCTCGCGGTTCTCGAACAGCGTCACGGGGAAGGTATGGTAAATCACCCCGTCGGCCTCGGCCTTCGACACATAATGACTGCGGATGTTCTGCGCCGAAACCATCGAGGCTCCGGCGATGCATGCGACAGCCAGCAGGAGGCGTTTAGTCACCGTAAACGATGATCGTGTAGATCGTATAGACGCCTACATAGGACTTGGCCTGGTAGTCCACGTGGTGGATGCGCGTGATGCCGGCCTCGCGGGCTGCAGCCTGGATGCTCGCATCGCCCATAGCGACGACACCCACATAACCTTTGGCCTCGGCCGTGCCGACCTTGCTCGATCCGGCGTTACCCGTCACGGCCAGTCCGTCCTTCACGTCGGTATAGATTCCGCCTACGAGGGGCGATTTGACGCATCCGGCAAACATCATTGCAGCGAATGCACATGCGAAAAGTTTTTTCATATTATTTGGTTTTATAGGCACAGCGGTATTTGCCCTTCGCCAGGTTCAACAACTTGCCTTTGAGCAGTTGACGGCGAAGCGGAGCGATGCGGTCGGTGAAAACGACCCCTTCGATGTGGTCGTACTCGTGCTGGATCACCCACGCCTTGAGTCCCGTGAACTCTTCGTCGTGCTCGACGAAATCGGTATCCAGGTAGCGCATACGGATCGACAACGACCGCGCCACGTCGGCATGGATGCCGGGGAACGAGAGACAGCCTTCGTTGTAGGTCTTTTTCTCCTCGGAGAAAGCGTAAATTTCGGGGTTGATGAAAGCGCGTTTGTAATCGACACACGACGGATCTTCCTCGGCCCACGGCGTGCAGTCGACGATGAACAGGCGGATGTCCTTGCCGATCTGGGGCGCGGCCAGTCCGACGCCTTCGGCCTCTTCGAGCGTGAGGAACATATCCTCGACGAGTTTTTTCACTTCGGGGTAATCGGGTGCGATCTCCGCACAGCGTTTGCGAAGCACCTCGTCACCGTAAATAACAATCGGGTATATCATAAACTAAAATTCCTTTCTTTTTTTACGCTTTTCGTCAGAACGAGTTGAATTTCGGGCTTCGTGCCGCGGGACACGGATGGGATGTACAAACAGTACCTCCCATTCGGGGCACGCAAGGGAAATGCGAAATTCAACCGTTATCACGGAAAACGACAGATTCCATATAGGACTGGAGTATAATCGTCGCCGAAATCTTATCCACCAGGGCTTTGTCGCGGCGGGCCATCTTGCCGATGCCGCTTTCGAGCATCGTACGATGGGCCATCACCGAGGTAAAACGCTCGTCGTAAAAGACCACCGTCTTATCAGGATAGGCTTTCCGCAGACGCCCAGCCAGCGGCTCGATAAACCGCCATGTCTCCGACGGCGTTCCGTCCATGCGCGAGGGCTTCCCCACGACTATCGTACTAACGTCCTCGGCGGCGAAATATTTTGCCAGCCACGCTTCGAGCCCCTTCGTCTCGACGGTCTCCAATCCTCCGGCGATCAGGCGCAGGGGATCGCTCACGGCGATTCCCGTACGCTTCGTGCCGTAATCTATGGCAAGGATGCGTCCCACTTGTCAGAGGTTTAGCCCAGATTGAGCGTCCAACACCTCATCCGGTAACAGCAGCCAGACGAGGAGCAGTACGATCAAAAATACAAGTAACGCGAACTTCCAAGTCGCATACCATTTTTTCTTTTGCTCCTCCATATACTACATCTACTGATTTTGTTTTTTGAATAACTTGCGGTAGGAGCACTCCTCGTCGACCATGGCATGCAGGGCCTCGATCTTGACGCGCTCCTGGGCCATCGTATCGCGGTGGCGGACCGTAACGGTTCCGTCTTCGAGCGTCTGGCCGTCGACCGTCACGCAGAACGGCGTACCGATGGCATCCTGACGACGGTAACGCTTGCCGACCGAATCTTTTTCATCATACACAACATTGTAGTCGTATTTGAGTTCGTCGACGATCTTCCGGGCCACTTCGGGCATGCCGTCTTTCTTGACCAGCGGCAGCACGGCGACCTTGATCGGAGCCAGCGCAGGCGGGAATCTCAGCACGACACGCGAATCGCCGCCTTCGAGCGTCTCTTCGGTATAGGCCGCCGACATCACCTGCAGGAACATGCGGTCCACGCCGATCGAGGTCTCGACCACATAGGGAACATAGCTTTCGCCCGTCTCCGGATCGAAGTACTGGAGTTTCTTGCCCGAGAACTTCTGGTGGCTGCCCAGGTCGAAATCCGTACGCGAGTGGATACCCTCGACCTCCTTGAAGCCGAACGGGAAGTTATATTCGATGTCCGTCGCAGCATTGGCGTAGTGGGCCAGTTTGTCGTGGTCGTGGAAACGGTAGTTGTCGTCGCCGAAACCCAGGGCGCGATGCCAGGCCATGCGGGTGTTCTTCCACTCGTTCCACCACCCCATCTCGGTCCCGGGGCGTACGAAGAACTGCATCTCCATCTGCTCGAACTCGCGCATGCGGAAAATGAACTGGCGGGCGACGATCTCGTTGCGGAAAGCCTTACCGATCTGCGCAATACCGAACGGGATTTTCATGCGGCCCGTTTTCTGGACATTCAGGAAGTTGACGAAGATGCCCTGCGCCGTCTCGGGACGCAGGAAGATCGTATTGGCGCCTTCGGAGGTCGAACCCATCTGGGTCGAGAACATCAGGTTGAACTGACGCACGTCGGTCCAGTTGCGCGTACCCGAAATCGGGCATACGACCTCGCAGTCGACGATGATCTGGCGGAGTTCCGCGAGGTCGTTGGCGTTCAGCGCATCGGCGAAACGCTTGTGCACCTCGTCGCGTTTGGCCTGTGTTTCCACGACACGGGGCGAAGTCTCGCGGTATTTGGCCTCGTCGAAATCGGCCCCGAAGCGTTTGCGGGCCTTCTCAATCTCCTTCCCGATCTTTTCATCCTGCTTGGCGAGCCAATCCTCGATCAGTACGTCGGCACGGTAACGCTTCTTCGAATCCTTGTTGTCGATCAGCGGGTCGTTGAAGGCCGACACGTGTCCCGAAGCCTCCCACGTCTTGGGATGCATGAAGATCGCAGCGTCGATACCGACGATATTCTCGTGCAGCTTGACCATCGAATCCCACCAATAACGCTTGATATTGTTCTTCAGCTCCACGCCGTTCTGGCCGTAATCGTACACAGCTCCCAGGCCGTCGTAGATTTCGCTCGAAGGAAACACGAATCCGTACTCCTTGCAATGGGCTACCAGCTTTTTGAAAAGTTCTTCCTGAGTCATCGTATTCTCTATTGTTTACTGATTTTCTAAGCTACAAAAATACAAAATAAATGGTAACGAAGGCTTTTGATACGGATTTTATTTCTATATTTGTATCGGCAGCCTGCGAGGGCCGCCGACATACGACGATAAAAAGCGCATCGGCTTTTTTCTTACAGGTGAAAATTGGACACTTTCGCAGAACAGTAAGGAATTAAGGTGATGCTCTCGCTGTTTTTCAGCGTGGGCATATTCTATTATTCTACTGTTCGGGTCGTCCAATACCTCACTTGTGGATATGGAATTTTGCCTGCGCCTTTTGTTTGCCGGGACGGAAACATCCTTTAAACAAAATAAAAATGAAAACAGCAAAATTCTTCATGGCGTTCATCGCCACCGCGCTGCTCGCGTCGTGCAACGACAAGGACAACGATTATTCGGGCGATTTCGGGCAGATCAAGGTCCCGGACACCCGCCAACTGGAGCAAACCGTCACCGCCGACGAAACGCAGGCGGCTCAGGGCGTAACGTTCACCACCGAAGGAGCCTGGACCTCGGCAATCACCCAAACGCGCGCCGAAGCCCCCGACTGGATCACGATCTCGCCCGACCACGGCGACGCCGCAGGCAGCTACACGATCAAAATCACCCTGGATTCCAACAGTTCGGAAGAAACCCGTACGGCAAAGATCGTCATCTCGTGCGGCACGTCGAAAATCGAAATCAACGTTACGCAGGAAGGCACGGACAATCCGATCACCCCGACGCCCAATTCCCGGATTTCGAAGATCGAATGCTTTTACGAAGAGGATGAACACCCCGAAAAGGCCCGGCATACCTGGAATTATTATTTCGAGTACGACAACCAGAACCGCATTACAAAATGCATCTTTGAGGACCTGGAAGAGCCATCCGAGGGTATGAACCAAGTGGTCGCATTCTCCTATCCCGACGCCACGACACTGAAGATCGTTTCGTCCGGAGAGGACCACAGTGAGACCCGCCGGTACACCGTCACACTCGACAAGGCAGGGCGTGCCGTCGACGTGCGCCGCGACGAAAACACCTCGCGCTGGATATTCTCCTACGACACCGGGGGACGCTGCATCGAGTGCAGGCAATCCGGCGTCGACGAACCGATAGTCTATCCGCGCACGACCTTCGGCTGGGAAAACGGAAACCTGACGAGCATCAACACCTTCGACGATACGGGTAAGCCGGTAAAAGACTACAGTTTCACCTGCACATACAACAGCGAAATGAAGAACTCGGCCGAAGCCATAAGCATCGACCTGAACGCCCTGCTTTTCGATGTCTGCCCGGCTTACATGCCCGTCTATGGTCCCGACATCGCGCAGATACTCGCCATGGCAGGCCGCCTGGGCGTCCGCAGTGCCAACCAGACCACGACGAATTTGATCGAAGAAGAGTTCGACGAACAGTTGGATACCGACACCAATACGCGTTACTATTATCAGGTCATACCCGAAAATGAGATCATCGGATGGCTCCAGGAGAACGAAGGCCGCGTTGATCAAGTAGTCTACTCCTCTCTGGTCCAATATATCAAAGAGACTCCGGACGGCGAGAAAGAGATGATCTCCGACAAAAGCTACACACGACACGAAACCTACAAGATCTTCTATTGATCGCTCCACTCCAAAGAAACGGACGGTTCCCGGGAAGGGAACCGTCCGTTTCTCTTTTTATCCGCACCGCTCTACCCCATCAGTCCTTCGCGCAGGAACGAAAAATCCCCGTCGCGGGCGATGATGATGTGGTCCAGCAGCCGGATGTCGAACAAGGCGGCGGCGCGCGCAACCCGTTCGGTCAGGGCCTTGTCCTGCCCGCTCGCCTCGGGAGTACCCGAAGGATGGTTGTGCACGAGAATAAGCTGCGTAGCGAGCAGTTCCAACGCCCGCTTGACGATCAGCCGGTGATCGACCACCGTACCCGTCACCCCGCCCTGGCTGATGCGGAGGCGCTCGATGACACGGTTCGACGACGTAAGGTAAACTACCCAGCACTCTTCGTAGGAAAGGCGTTCCAACTGCGGCCGGAACAGCCGCACGACATCGTCGCCCGTATTGATGAAGTCGGCCCCTGAAACCCCGGCAGCGGCAGCCCGCCGCCCGAATTCAGCCGCAGCCAGCAGCATCCGTGCGCGTTTCAGCCCCAATCCTCCGACCATGCGCAGGCGGGCTTCGGGCTGGTCGCCGATACGCGCCAGCGACCCGTCGTAGGCCGAAAGCACCACCTCGGCCAATTGGTCGTCCTCGGTGAGCAGGGTCAACAGTTCACGGTCGCTCAGGGCTTCCACGCCCCGGGCCGCCATTTTATCGGTGATATTATTCATCGGCAAGACATTCTGCCCGGACTGCCCCGGACAAGCTATTGTGCGAGTTTATCGACTTTATCCAGCAGCGTGGCGCACTGTTCGTCGCTCATATACTGCGACACGGAGAATGCCGCACGTTGTTCGGCCTCTTTCTTCGAATCCCCGGCGCCGTGGCCCACCTCCATGCCGTCGACCAGCACCGTGCAGTAGAAAACCGGGTGGTTCGAGGCATACTCCTTGTCGTGCTCCGTACGGAATTCGATCCGATGGCGGTTCTTCTGGCTCCATTCGATCAGGCGGCTCTTGAAATCGTTCTCCGACTCGGTCAACTCTTCCAGGTCCAGATGCCGGAAATAGATATTGTTGATCAGCAGCCGGTTGACGAATTCATAGCCCTGGTCGAGGTAAACAGCTCCCATCATCGCCTCGAAGGCGTCGCCGTAGATATGCTTCTGGGCAATGCCCGTACCGCCGTTCGAAATCACATGGGCATCCAGTCCCAGCTTCACGGCCAGCGCATTGAGCGACTGCCGCGATACGATTTTCGACCGCAACTGGGTCATAAAACCCTCGTCCCGGTCGGGATATTCGATAAAGAGGTAGTCCGAAGTCACGGCCTCGATCACAGCGTCGCCCAAATATTCCAGGCGTTCGTTGTTGATCGCACGGCCGTCCTCCAAAACTAAAGAAGCTGACTTGTGTATCAAAGCCAGCTTGTAAAGTTCGATGTTGTGCGGAATGAACCCGAACAAATCATCGACAATTTTGTAATACTCCCGGTCTCGCCCGAAATTCCGTCGGAAAGGACGCAGCAAAAAGTCAATCACGGCGCGGACGTTACAGGTGTTAGAGTTTGCGGAAAATAACCGTCGAGTTGTGACCGCCGAATCCGAACGTATTGCTCAGCGCGCACTTCACGTCGCGCTTCTGCGCTACATTGAGCGTCAGGTTCAGTTTCGTGTCGATCTCGGGGTCGAGGTTCTCGCAGTTGATCGTGGGGGGCACTACGCCGTGCGTCATCGCGAAGATGCACGCCAAGGCTTCGACAGCACCGGCAGCACCCAGCAGGTGTCCCGTCATCGACTTGGTAGCAGAGATATTGACATTGTAAACATGGTCGCCCAAAACGCCGGCAACAGCCTTCAGCTCAGGACCGTCGCCCGCAGGGGTCGAAGTTCCGTGCACATTCACATAATCGATATCCTCGGGTTTGATGCCCGCGTCCTTGATGGCGTCGCGCATCGCCTTCATAGCGCCCTTGCCCTCGGGGTGGGGAGCCGTGAAGTGGTAAGCGTCGGCCGAAGCGCCGCCGCCAATAACCTCGCAATAGATTTTCGCACCGCGAGCCTTGGCATGCTCGTACTCCTCCAGAATCAGCGCTCCGGCGCCCTCGCCCATCACGAAACCGTCGCGGTCCTTATCGAAAGGACGCGAAGCGTGCTGGGGATCGTCGTTGCGCGTCGAAAGCGCCTGCATGGAGTTGAATCCGCCGACCGAAGGTTCGTTGACCGCAGCCTCCGAACCGCCCGTAACCATAATATCGGCCTTGCCGTAGCGGATGGCCTCCATGGCGGCGGTGATGCCGTGGTTCGACGAAGCGCAGGCCGACACGGTGCAGTAGTTCGGTCCCATGAAGCCATACTTGATGGAGATGAAACCTGCTGCGATGTCGGAAATCATGCGGGGAATAAAAAACGGGCTAAACCGCGGGGTTCCATCCCCTGCGGCCCAGCCCAGACATTCATCGAAGAAAGATTTGATTCCTCCGATGCCCGAACTCCAGATAACGCCTACCTGCTCCTTGTCGATCGTCTCGAGATCGAGAGCCGAATCTTCCACGGCCTGTGTGGCCGCGATCAGAGCGTACTGCGTGAAAAGGTCGTATTTTCGAACCTCCTTACGGTCGAAATACTGGTTCGGGTCGTAATTTTTTACTTCACAAGCGAACTTGGTCTTAAATTTTTCGGCATCGAAATGAGTAATGGGTGCGGCTCCGCTGACTCCCTTCTCCAGATTCGAAAAATACTCCTCTATATTATTACCGAGCGGGTTAATCGTACCGATGCCCGTAACAACTACTCTTCTTCCTGTCATAAATTTAAGGCTTTATTAGCCGTGAAACGTTGTTAAAAGAAAATTATTTCTTGTGTTCCTCGATGTAGGTGATCGCATCGCCGACGGTAGCGATCTTCTCAGCGTCCTCATCCGGGATCTGGATATCGAAAGCCTTCTCGAACTCCATGATCAGCTCTACAGTGTCGAGCGAGTCTGCGCCCAGGTGGTTGGTGAAGCTTGCTTCGGGGACTACCTCCGACTCCTTAACACCCAGCTTGTCGACGATGATCTCGACAACTTTTGATTGAACTTCTGACATAATTTTAATTTTTTAGTTAAACAATTATTTGGAAATAGTTCTTTTACATTTCCAGAGCAATTTTGCGCAAAAGTAACACTTTTTTTATTACTTTTGACAAAACGGCGTGATTTTTTATTCACAACTTTTTCGACATTTAGCACAAAATTTAAATTAATACATTCAAAACCATAGCCTTATGAAATTGCTTCTGATCTCGAATTCTACCAATGCCGGCGAGGAATACCTGCGTTATCCGCTGCCTGAGATAGGGAATTTCCTCGGCGGGGTGCGGGAAATCGTCTTTGTTCCCTATGCCGCCGTCACGTTTTCCTATGCCGACTACGAGAAGAAGGTACAGGCGCGTTTCGCAGAACTGGGCATCCGCGTGCGTTCGGTACACCGGGCCAAAGACCCTGCCGCCCTGATCCGCGGGGCGGAGGCGATCTGCGTCGGAGGCGGCAATACGTTCGCGCTGGCCAAAAAGATGCAGCAGCAAGGGCTGATGACGGCTATCCTGCGCAAAATCAAGGCCGGAACGCCCTACGTAGGATGGTCGGCAGGCAGCAACGTCTGCTGCCCGACGATCTGCACAACAAATGACATGCCCATCGTGGAACCCGAATCGTTCAAGGCCATCGGAGCGGTCAAATTCCAGATCAATCCCCACTACCTCGACGCCAACCCCGAGGGACACGCCGGGGAGACCCGCGAGCAGCGCATTCTCGAATATATCGAGGCCAATCCGCGCCGTTGGGTGGCCGGCCTGCGCGAGGGGTGCATGCTGCGCTGCGAAAACGGGAAACTGGAGCTGATCGGCCGGCGTCCGATGCGGATGTTCCGCAAAGGTGTCGAAACGTTCGAGGTCGAACCGGGCGGCGACCTGTCGTTTCTGTTGTAACGCTTTTTTATTATATAAATAGGTATGAAAGTATTGATTGCGGGTCTGGGCCTCATCGGAGGCTCATTCGCTTTAGCCCTGCGCGACCACGGCATCGCGGAGGAGATACTCGGGGTCGAAGGCTCTGAAGAACACGCCGCCGAAGCGTTGCAACTGGGCCTTGCGGACCGGATCGTGACGTTCGAAGAGGGCATCGCCGAAGCCGACCTCGTAGTGCTGGCAACCCCTGTCGACACCATTCCGCTGATGGCCGTCAAGGCGCTGAACCGCGTGAAAGACAACCAGGTCGTGATGGACATGGGGTCGATCAAGGGCGAGTTGTGCGAGGTGGTCTCGATGCACGCACGCCGCGGACGCTTCGTCGCCGCACACCCCATGTGGGGAACCGAATACAGCGGACCGAAGGCCGCCCAGCGGGGCGCGTTCACGGGCCGCAGCGTCGTGCTGTGCGATACGGTGCGCAGCGACAAGGACGCCCTGGCCACGGTCGAAGGCATCTTCCGCACGCTGGGCAGTCCGGCCGTCTACATGGACCCCGAGGAACACGACCTGCATGCCGCTTACGTCTCGCACATCTCCCACGTCACCTCGTTCGCACTGGCGCTTACGGTGCTCGAAAAGGAGCGCGAGGAACGCCACATCTTCGACCTGGCGGGCGGCGGTTTCGAAAGCACGGTGCGCCTGGCCAAGAGTTCGGCGGCAACATGGGTTCCGATCCTGCTGCGCAACAAATACAACGTGCTGGACGTATTGCGCGAGCACATCCACCAGTTGCAGATCATGCGCCGGATGCTCGAACGCGACGACGCCGAGGGACTGAAAAACGCTATGGAGCGCGCCAACACCATCCAACGCATCATCCACTGATGACCGCGGCAGCCGAAACGGGCCGGGCCGGCGAGCGCGCCGCGGCGGAATATCTCCGCCGTGCAGGGTATGAAATCTGCGCCCTCAACTGGCGTCAGGGCCGTTACGAGCTGGACATCGTAGCCCGCAGGGAGGAGGTGCTGCACTTCGTGGAGGTCAAGACCCGGAGCACCGGATCGCTCACGCCGCCCGAAGCGGCAGCCACACAGCGCAAGTTCCGGGCCTTGTCCCGGGCTGCGGCCTGCTACCTGCGCGCAGTGGGCTGGGAAGGCGAAGTGCAGTTCGACCTGGCGGCCGCCGAAGCCGCTCCCGACGGGAGCGTACGCGTGGAGTTGATTGAAAATGCACTGGAATACAACTGGTAATTTTGCAGTTCCGACAAATTGTACTATCTTTGCCGGACTGAAAAAGAACTGCCTGACGCTGGGTTAGCGGGCACAGGCGTTAAAACTGAAAAACTCAACACCGTTAAATACCGATGTGGTTCTATAATTTCGGTCTGATTCTTTACGTTTGGGCCATCCGTCTCGTGGCTCCGCGCCATCCGAAGGCCCGCCTCTGGATCGAAGGCCGCAAAGACCTCTTCCGCCGCATGCGCGAGGCTATCGATCCCTCGGACAGGATCATCTGGATACACGTCGCATCGCTCGGGGAGTTCGAACAGGGCCGCCCCATCATCGAACAGCTCCGCAAGACACACCCCGAATACAAAATCCTCCTGACCTTCTTCTCGCCTTCGGGCTACGAGATCCGCAAGGATTACAAGGGCGTCGACTACATCTTCTACCTTCCGATCGACACGCCGCGCAACGCCCGTCGTTTCCTCGACGCCGCGCATCCCGAAATCGCGATCTTCGTCAAATACGAATACTGGCTCAACCTGCTCCGCGAACTGCGGCGCCGGAAAATCCGCACCTACGTCGTGTCGGCTATCTTCCGCCGCAACTCGGTCTTCTTCCGCCCCTACGGCGGCATGTGGCGGCAGGCGCTGGAGTCGTTCGACGTGATGTTCGTGCAGAACGAGGAGTCGAAGAAACTGTTGGCGACACTGGGTTTCGACAACGTGCTGGTAGCCGGAGATACGCGTTTCGACCGCGTGGCGGAAATCGCCCGTGCGGCCAAGCACATCGACATTATCGACCGTTTCAAGGGCGACAGCCGCCTGTTCGTCGCCGGTTCGACCTGGGGACCCGACGAAGACCTGCTGATCCGGCTGATCAACGACAACCCCGACGTAAAATTCGTCGTCGCACCCCACGAAATGGACGAATCCCGCATCGCACGGCTGATGAACGAAACCAAGGGCGGTGCACTTCGTTATACGCAATGCACCCCCCGCACGACATACGGTTCGCGGCAACTGCTGATCCTCGACACGGTCGGCATTCTCGCCTCGGTCTACGGTTATGCGACGTGGAGCTACATCGGCGGCGGATTCGGCGTCGGCATCCACAACACGCTCGAAGCGGCAACGTTCGGGCTTCCGGTGGCCTTCGGCCCCAACTACCAGAAATTCAAGGAGGCCCGCGACCTGGTAACGCTCGGCGCAGCCCGTTCGGTGGCCGACTACGAACAACTGCGCGCATGGTTCGTTCCCCTGCGCGACAACGAGGAGTTCCTCCTGAAAACCAGCCGCATCGCCAAGGACTACACCACCCGCCATCAGGGAGCCACGGGAATCATCGTCAAGACGATCTTTCACTAAACCCGAAAACCATATTCTGAAAAATCCCCTCTTCCGAGGGGATTTTTTCGTTATCGAACAACCGGCAGATTAGGGAACGAGGGATAGTCCCCGCCCTGTTATTCGTACAGCGATTCGCAGTATTGCTCCAGTTCCTTCCACGGATAGTAAGGACCTCCGGCGACGGGCAGGCGCGCGTCGCGCTCGTTGAGCAGCACACGGACACGCACGTCGCCTGTTTTGGCGTTGCGGAAAAAGACGAACTGGACGTTGGCGGCCATCGGGGAAACCTTCTCGACGCTCCACGCCGAAGCAACGTCATCGAGCGACTCCACCCGGGCCGAAGCACCTTCGACGCCCAGCAAAGCCACCAGCGGAATGACAAAAACATCGTGGCCGAAACGAAGTGACGCCGCGAGGTCAGACCGCCCCTCGACGACCTCCCGGGCCGTTTCGACAATATTGCGCAGCAACGATTTGGCATCGGCGACAATCGGGTCGCCGAAGCGCGCCGAAGGCCCCATCTGGAGGTAACGGCGGACATTCTCACACGCCCACAGGTCGTAGAGTTCCCGGTCGGTAAAGATGTCGTAGAAAGGCTCTATCCCCAGATGATCGGCATCCTGGATGACCGAAGTGAGAATATATAGCTGCCGCATCAGTTTCACCGGATCGCCGACGCCTGCGAGATCGGTAAAGAGCGATTTCATCACCCGCCCGGGATTCATGCGCGCCCCGAAAAGACTGTCGGCCTCCTTCAGGGCCGCAGCGCTGGAGGCCGACATCGAAGGCCCGTAAGCCATGTAACCGAAATCGCGGACGCTTGCGTCGCGGGTAATCCGAATCGCCGGATTCAGCTCCTTGAGGCGTTCGTTGAAAGCCGCCATGCTCAGCATGCAGCGCGGAACCTGCGTCGAACGGCTCTCGATGCGGCACACACGGCCCTTCCGGGTCGAGAACACCGCAGGATAAGCGGCATACATGCGTCCGGCAATGGCACGGTGTTCCGCGACGCCGCGGGGCGAAAGGTCGCCGTAACGGCCCTCGGCGCCTGCGGCCAGCGACTCGGCTTTGGCCAGCACTTCGCGGCCCTTCGGGGTCAGAATACCTTCCCCGGCGGCTTTGCGAAGTATTTCGAGGGGTTCGGTATAGGTCGATGCAGAAGCGTGGTAGCGGCTCCCGTGACGGCTGTAATGGCTGATATAGAAAGGCGTATAACCGGCCGGGACCGGAGCGGCCGGACCGGGCAGGTACTCGTAGGAGTGGTAAATGCCGGCCGCACGTTCGGGATTTTCAGCGATTTCGGCAGGCGTGGTCTGCGCGGCGGCACAGGCGGCAGTCAGCAGCAGGAGCGCCAGCAAGCGGACTTTCAAGGTAAAGCGGTTCGTCATATGGAATACGGTAGTTGCCGGGACACGGGCGGCCGCGTACCGCAGGCGTGGTTTATCGAAAAAAATGCGCACCGGCCAGGCCAATGCCTGCCCCGATGCACATTTTCAATCCTGAATCCGTCGGATTATCGGTAGCGGGATTCGCAGTATTTTTTCAGTTCCTTCCACGGATAATAAGGGCCTCCGGCAACAGGCAGGTTGGCGTCGCGCTCGTTGTGCATCACACGAACACGCACGTCGCCCGTTTTGGCGTTGCGGAAGAAGATAAACTGAACATTGGTTCCCATCGGCGTCACCGTCTGGGCATTCCACGCCGCGGCAATGTCGTCGAGCGACTCCACCCGGTTTGCGGTCCCTTCGGCGCGCAGCAGGGCCAGCAAGGGAACCACATAGGTATCGTGCCCGAAACGCAGCGAGGCCGAAAGGTCGGATTTCCCCTCGACAACCTTGTCGGCCGTCTCAACGATGTTGCGCAGCAACGGTCCGGCGTCAGCGACGATCGGATCGCCGAAGCGCGCCGACGGGCCCATGATCAGGTAGCGGCGGGCATTCTCGCACTCCCAGAGCTTATAGAGTTCCTCCTCGGTAAAGATTTCATAGAACGGATCTATGCCCAGATGGCTGACATCCTGCGTAATAGCGGCCAGCATGAAAAGCTCCTTCATCAGTTCGAGCGGCTCGTCGATGCACGAAGGATCGGTAACGAGCGATTTCATCAGCCTGTCGGGATTCACCCGCATCCGGGTAAGGCTGTCGGCGACCTCTCCGGCCGCCTTGCGGCTCGCCTTGAGCGAAGGACCGTTGGCCAGATAACCCATATCGCGGGCACTCGCGTCACGCGTAGCGCTGATCGCCGGATTCAGTTCCTTGAGGCGCTCGTTGAATGCCGCCATGCTCAGGATACAGCGCGGAACCTGCGTCGAGCGGCTTTCGATGCGGCACACGCGGCCTTTGGCCGTCGAGAAAACTTCGGGATAAGCCGCATACATACGCTCGGCGATACCCCGGTGTTCCTGCACGCCGCGGGGCGAAAGGTCGCCGTAACGTTTTTCGGCATCCGCGGCCAACGCCTCGACTTTGGCCAGTACCTCGCGGCCCTTAGGGGTCAGCTTACCGGCCTCGGCGGCTTTGCGCAACGCGGCGAGCGGCTCGGCATACGCGGCCTCGGTGGAATGGTAACGGCTGCCGTGACGGCCGTAATGGCTGATGTAAAACGGTTTGTAACCGGCGGGAACCGGAGCGGCCGGACCGGGCAAAAACTCGTAGGAGTGGTAAATACTCGCGGAACGCTCGGGACGAGCCGCAAGTTCGGCAGGGGTGGGCTGCGCAACGGCGCAGGTCGCGGCCAGCAGCAGGAGCGCCAGCAGGCTGGTTTTCAGTGTAAAGTATCTCATAGTCAGCATTTGTTGGTCATTATTCGGAGTACGAGTCGGTCGGTTTCATTCATACCGTCGCGGCCTATGGACGTGAGGTTGCGGATACATTTGTCGACATCCTCCTCGATAATGCCCTCGACAGGGCTGACGCAATGGCCGTCCATGGCCATCATCGCCGACAGGACGGCCGTCGAAACGCCGCTCGTAAGTTTCATCGCACAACTGGGCTTCGCCCCGTCGCAGATCATGCCAGTCAGGTTGGCTATCATGTTCTTCACCGCAGCAGCAGCCTGGTCGTAGCCGCCGCCCATCAGGTAGGTAATACCGCAGCTCGATCCCGTCGCCGCAACCACACAGCCGCACAGCGCCGAAAGGCGGCCGAGGCTCTGCTTGATGTAGATGACCGTAAGGTGGCTCAGAGCCAGCGCCCGGATCGTCTGCTCCTCCGAAGCGTGTGTTTCGTCGGCATAGACCACCACAGGCAGCGTCGCGGCGATACCCTGGTTGCCGCTTCCCGAATTGCTCATCACAGGGATCATCGCCCCGGCCATGCGGGCGTCGCAGGCGGCCGAAGTGTAGGAAAGTATCCGGGTGAAGATGCTGTCGCCCATCACCTGCCGTTCGCGGTCGCAGCACAGCGTGCGGCCCACGCAATGACCGAACTCACCGGCAAAGGAGCGTTCGGCGGCAGCCTTGTTCAGGCGGCGGGTTTCGAGAATGAAACGCAGTTCGTCCAGGGGTGAAGTCGTAGCGAAGTCCCACACGCGGCCGAGGGTCAGGGGCACGTCGCCCTCCTGGCAGTCGCCGGCTGCGGGAGTGCGCTTGTCGAGCAGCACTTCGCCGTCGCGGCTGACGAAGACAAACGAAGTGTGTCCTCCCGCGATGACGGCCACGGCCTTGCGGCCGGCAGCTTCCGCCTCCACTTCGATATAGAGCTTGTCGTCGATGTCTTCTTTCAGGCAGATTGCGATCCGCCGCTCGTCGATCATGCGGCGGCCGCGCTCAACAGCCTCCGGCGTCACGTCGCGCAGCACCTCCAACCGGTACTCCGAACGCCCGACCAGCGCCCCGAGGGCTACGGCGATCGGCAGGCCGATCATCCCCGTACCGGGGATTCCGACGCCCATGGCATTCTTGAGGATGTTGGCGCTCAGGCGCACCGTGATTTTCCCGGGCTCCGCGCCCAGCGTCTCCGCCGCACGCGCCGTACAAAGGGCCACGGCTATCGGCTCGGTACATCCGATAGCAGGGACCACCTCCCGGTTGATAAGGTCAATGATTCGTTTGCGTTCCGTTTGGGATATCATGCGGTTCCAGGTTGAGAGGCAAAGATATAAATTTTTTCGCTATTTTTGCAGCATCAAAACAGACTCCCGCCATGGAAAACCCCAAAAACCGCAAGTGGAAAGTCCTCACGAGCGAATACCTGGCCCGCAAACCGTGGTTCACGGTACGCCACGAAAGCCTCGAACTGCCCGACGGGCGCCGTGTTCCGGACTACTACGTGCTCGAATACCCCGACTGGATCAACGTGATCGCCATCACCCGCGACGGGCGGTTCGTCCTGGTCGACCAGTACCGCCACGCACTGGGTGAAACGTCGTACGAGATTCCCGCCGGCGTGACGGAACCGTCCGACGAGTCGATGGTTGCCGCAGCGCAGCGCGAACTGGCCGAGGAGACGGGTTACGGCGGCGGCGAGTGGCGTCTGCTGACGACGCTTTCGCCCAACCCGGCCACACACACCAACCTCACCTACTGCTTCCTTGCAACAGGCGTCGAAAAGCTCGGTGAACAACACCTCGACCCGACGGAAGACCTGCGCGTGCACCTGATGACGCGCGAAGAGGTGCTCGAACTGCTCCGCACCGACCGCATCCGGCAGGCCCTGATGGCCGCACCGCTGTGGCGTTATTTCTCGGAAAACAACGAATAGAAAGCCCGCGCTACCAACTCCGTATCTGGGCATCGAGCCAGGCCAGGCGCATCGAATAGCTGGCCTTCAGGCGGTCGACGGCCTCGTCGAACGCGAGCAGTTCATCGCCGTTGGGCATCAGGACCTCCTCGCCGGAGATGTCGATCTCGGGCCAGCGGTCCTGGTTGCGCCGGGCCGAATCCAAGATATAGTCGCGCTGCGCCTCAATGTAGTCGGGCACGGTCGCTAAGAACGGGTAGAGCGCTTCCCAGCGTTCGCGCGCCTGCTTGCGGACCGCACGGCTCAGAAACAGCCGCGAATACCACATGCTGGTCTCCCTGACCATCCACCGCTCGGCGTCGGCCAGCGTCAGCGTGCCGTAGTCGAAATCCCAGACGGGACCCGCCGTCAGTTTACCCCCGCGGGGCTTGTGGATATAGAAACTCTTGGGATGCTTGATCTCCTGGTTGCCCATCAGTTCGTTGACGATCCAGTAATCGACGAACGAGGTGATGTCGAACATCGCCGCCGGATCGCGGTAATCCTTGTCGAAGAGCAGGTTGTCCGCTTCGTTGAAATAGTTCCGGATATACTGGAACTGCGCCCCGGTAATCGACTCATCGGGCGACTTGATGTTGACCGGCATGTCGGAATACGACGACCGGAATTTATTCATTTCGTCGAAGTAGGTATCCATTTCGAGCAGGTAGCCGCCCGTCAGGGCGTCGCCCGCGTTGTCGTCGGTGGTCAGTTCGTCGATGTCGAGGCGGTTTTCATCGATCTTGATCTGCTCGACGACGAGGTAGTTGCCCAGATATTCGCCGTTGAACCAGACCTCCGCATAGCGCGTGCGGGGCGTCCATTGCAGCGAAGTGTGCGAAGCCACGTAATGGGCGATGCGGTTGCGCATCAGCGTCCGGTCCATGTAATTGGCGATCAGACACCAGCGTTTGTGTTTCGGCATACCCAGTATCCCGGTCTTCTTCGAGAGTTTCAGCGCATAGGGCTTCTTCTCCCATTTCCACGTCGAGTTGCCGCGCCCCTTGACTTCGGTCGCCATCGCCGGCAGGTCGTCGAAACCGCCGTTGCCTTCGATGCGGATCGTCCCGGCGACCCACGTATCGGTATCCACGACCGGGGACGACGCCGTAACGTAGACCACGGGCAGGCCCGCAGCCGACGCTGCCGAACTCCTGAGCGTAAACGGCTCGGAGGTCATCCGCTGTCCCCCGACCTCCACCGAGAGGCAAACCTGCTCGTCGTAGGCTTGCCCCGCAGCCGGATCGGTGATATAAATCGAGAACACGCCGTTTACCGGGCCGCTCCAGCCCGTCACCGTGCACCCCGACGAGAACGATCCGCCGGGCGCAGCCGTGAGTTCGGCGCGGGAGAGAGTCCACGCCGGTTTCCAGGGCGAGAGCGAAAAGCGCAAACAGCCCGTCTCGCTGCGCTCCAATTCGAGCGTCTGCGACGCGAGCGTGATTTCGAGCGGCTTGCCGGGACCCTCGTCCGAGTCCGAACAGCCGGCGGCGAACAGCGGCAGCAGAACCGCTAAAATCCGGAATATCCTATTGACGTGCATCTTCATAACTTCCATCGACATAATAACCTTTTTCCGACTCTTTACCGTCGACCAGCTCCTTCACGATGCCGTTCCGGAGGTTGTATTCGCGGAAGAGTTCCTCGTAATCGCGTGTATAGGCCGCATCGGGCACGACATTGACATCGAAGCGGAGTTTCAGCACCCCCGCCGGAAGGATGTTGCCGTAAACCCAGACGGTGTGGTCGACCGCGCCGACGTTCTTATTGCTATTGTACGTCAGGCGGATGTGCTGCGTACGTCCCGGGGGTACGATGATGCGCGACTTGCGGTCGGCGATGATACATCCGCACGAAGTCTGTATCTCGTGGATCACCAGCGGGTTGTCGCCCGTATTGGTCACCGGGAATACCAGGTCGAGCGTCTGCCCCTGCAAAATCGGGAAATAGTGCCGTACGGGGTCCTTGGCCTCGACGGAGGTCGGCCGCACACGCTTGCTGCAGGAGGAAAATAACACGGCTGCAACGAGCAGCACGGCGTATGTCAATCCGCTTTTTCGCATAACTACGGAATTAAGTAAATTTCATCGGCGGCAAGCTGCACGCGGCCGCCTTCGGGACGCAGCGCTTTGACCGTAATCCGTTCCGCTCCCGAAAGGTCCACGGGACCGGAAACCGTAAAAATTCGTCCTTCGGCATCGGACGCCGGTTCGAACGTTTTGTACAACACGCCGTCCTTGTAAATCGCTACGCTCTGCGGCGCACGGAGGCGGTGGCGGGGCAGGTCGAGGAACGACATTTCGAACCGGTGCGCCCGGGAAGCCGCCCCGGCAGGGATTCCGACCTCCAGGTCGGCCGAACTGATGTGCCAGCCGTAGTGGTATCCGGCGGAAAGTCCGCGCACGCCGTCGGTCAGCACCCCGAGGTCCGCATAGCGTTCATCGGGCTTCGACACGGCTTTCAGCCCGGCGCCCAGCAACAGGTCCGAAACCGTTTCGGCCCGGGCAATGCGGCTGCGCCATGCGTCGAGGTACTCCCCGACGGGAAGCCCCGATTCGCTGATGTGTTTCATCGCGGCGAAGGAGGCGGACTCTTCCAATGCCGCGAGCCATTTTTCGGCCTGCGGCTTCACCCGGAGCCGGTCGCCCGTCCGCTCCGCAAATCCGAACGGATCGGCGGCATGGCGGCGGGCCACTTCGAGCCGCGTATAGCTCAGGGCCGTCAGCAGTTCGTGCAGGCGCCGGCGTTCGGCATCCTTCGCCGTGGGCAGTACGCGCCCCAATGCGTCGTAGAAGGCGACGAACTCCCCGGCGTCGAGCCACGAGGCCTCTGCATCGCGGATACTGCCGTAGAGGTTCAGCCCCGTTCCGGAAGCTGCGGCCCGCCGTTCGGCCTGCACACAGAAATCGGCCAGCAAATCGCCCGACTTCGGATAATTCACCGCAAAATAACGTCGTATCAGCCCCTCGACGGGCTGGGCGGGATCGCGCATCAACGACGCCAGCACATAGGTCCGCATGTCGTCAAAAGGCACGTAGTCGTAGCCGCTGCCGTTGAGAAAAACTCCTTCCACTCCCTTGTCACGGTAGAAGCGCAGCCGCTCGCCCATTCGTTCCAACACGGGAAACGGCGTCAGGTAGTCGTCGTAATTCTGGATGTAGTCCCAGATGTAAACCTTGCCGGTGACGTTCTTCCAGCGGTCGAGCCGCGCGGCGAACTTCTTCCCCCGGGCGGATTTCAGCGCATCGGCCGACAAGGGCAGTTCCATGGCGCTGACGATAACTCCCGCATTGGCAGGCATCTCCACGGCGGGAGGTTCCTGCACCGAGAGGTAACCCAGCGTGAAGAACGTGTGGCGGGGAAAACGCCCGGCGAGCCGCCCGATCATCTGCATCACGGCCGGAGTCGCGCTCTTCGGCGTATTGCCTACGGCCGAACAGGCTTTGCAGGTACAGACGGCATCGTCGTCGGCCGGGGCGATCACGAACCGCTCCGGAATGGAGTCGCCCTCGCCAAAGTTATCCACGACGTATGCTTCGATGCGGCGGAACGTCTCGTCGGACGAAAAACAGAACTGCCCGTCGTAGGCCTCGCCGCCGACCGTAGCGAAGACCTCCTGCGAAGCATCCCCGGCCAGCACACGATCCAGTTGGTGGCCCCAAAGCCCCCACCCTGTTTCGACGTTGTCCGTCGAGAGGATTCCCGCGAGATCCACATCCTGCGCCGCAGGGGTGTAGAGGCCCCGGTAGCCGAACGCAAAGCGTCCCACCGTATCGCGCAGGCCGACTGCCGCAGGCGGCAGGTCGGCAGCCTCGATGCGCGCATCCTCCCCGGAAAGCGACTTCATCAACTGGTATTGCAGCCAGAGCATCGTCCGCCCGTCGCGGGCTGTAATGCGTATGCCCCGGCGGTCGCGTTGCACGCAGAAATCGCCCTTCAGCAGCGAGTCGACGCGTACCGTAAGCCCGAACAGCTTCCGGTCGCCTGCGGCTTCGTCCGAAACCGTCCGGCTGCCGCCGTCAGCGCGCCGGCGCAGGTGGTCGCGCAGGTAATCGGCCCAGCGGACATCTTCCCGCGAACCGTCGTCGGCAGGCGCGACCGCATAACCCGCGCAGTCGGCGGGCGACAGGCCCGCAGCGGAGCAGCCCGCCCCGGCAAGAAGCAGGCACAGGGTCGCGCAAAGGAGCGCCGGAATCCGCTTAGAACGAGATATACAACTGGACATAAATATTGTACATATTTCTGTATCGGGTCTGGACCGCATCGTATCCCATGCGTTTCTCCGTATAATAGGTATACCACGTGCCGAGCAGGCCCATCGTGATATTGGGCGCAAACATATACTGTCCGCCCATGCCCACCATCGTATTGGCATGGTCGAAGGCTCCCGGCAGCGCCCGGTCGAGCACCGACAGTTCGGGAGCCGAACCGATGCCCGCCATGCCCACCACGTACGAACGTCCGTCGTCCACCGGATAATAGCGCACCTGGGCCATTGCGTTGTAGTAGAATTTCGAGTCGATGACAAAGAAATCGCATTTGCCGTTCAGCCACACCGGACCGATGAACTTCGCGACACCCGGACCTGCGGACCAGAGGTTGCGGTCTTCGAGCCGGCGATAGCCGACGCGGGCTTCGGCTTCCCAGTCGCGGCGGAAGAACTTGGTCACCGAGGCATTGCCCATCCACCTGGGGAAATACTGGTCGGCCCAGGCGAAATTCACCATCGTCTGCCAGTCGCGCGGGAATTTGTGAATCCATTCGCCCTGCAACTGGACGCCCACGCCGCCGCCGTCGAATGACGTGGCGTTGGCATTGATATCCTCCTCGCGCTCGCCGTTGCGGCCCGCATAGTTGACCCGGCCCGTATAGGTATTCTTCGGCTGTTTGCGCGTATACTGGAGCGTGGCGACGGACTGGATGGCGTAATCGTCGCCGTAGCGCGACTGCAGGTATTCCAGCCCTATTTCGTTTTGGAGCATCCCGTAACGCAGCCCCTTGAGGTGGCGGTTGAAAGAGTAGAACTCGGCAGCCGAAGGCTCGTAGTTCTGCTGGTAGAAATAAGCCAGCCCGTACTCCTTTTTCTTCTCGTAGGCGAGGCCCTTGGCATAGAGTAGCGACTTGTTTTTGGCATCGTAGTAGAGTGCCGTATCGAGGACCGCCAACGCCTCGTCGGCACGCCCCCGGCGGGTCAGGTCCAGCGCCCGGTACTCGCTGCTCTGCGAGAGCGCCCCCGTCAGCTGGCGGTTGCCGGGATAGTCCCACAGCACGGGCCGGACCAGTTCGATCGAGGCCTCGTACTGCCCTTCGGCATCGAGCGAGGCGGCCTTCTTGGCCAGGTAGAACGGTTCGCGGGGATGGCGCGCCAGTCCCTGGTCGGTATATTCGCGGAAAACGTCGTCGCGTCCCATCTGCGAAGCGGCATTGATGGCGTAGCGCAACGCCTGATCGTTCGACGGGTCCAGCGTCAGCAGTTGGTCGGCCTCGGCGAAAGCATGGGCCATGGCCCCCTCCTCCAGGCACTGCTTGATGTAGGGAATAGCGATGTCGGCATAACCCGCCACATAAAAATCGCGCATCTGGGGATCGGCCCGTTCGATAGCGCCCAGGTAGAGATACATCGCCTCGGACGTGCGGCCCATGCGGTCGAGTACGAGGGCCCGTTTGCCGATCAGGTTTTCCGTATCCGGGAAACGCGTCGCCAAGGTATCGAGCGTAGCCATGGCATCGGCGTAACGCTTCATCCGGATGCGGCACGAGAACACCTTCTCCCAGGCGGCACGGAGCGTCTCCGCGTCGGTCGGCTGCCGGGTGACGAACATCGCGGCAGGCAGCGCTTCGGTGAAGAGTTCCTGTTCCATCAGGCGGTCGGCACGCTGCAACTGCATGCGGCAGAGCGCATCGGTCAGCTCCTCATCGCCGGGATAGCGTTCGCACAACTGCATCAGCCGGTTGAAGGCCTGTCGCTCCTCGCCCATGTTGCGGTAAATCAGATATTCCTTGTAAAGCACCGATTTATCGTCGCCGTAGTAACGTTTCGTCTCGCGCAGGTAGAAGAGCGCGTCGTCGTTATAACCGCGCATCATCGAAGTGTTGAGCAGGTAGTCGAGCACTTCGCGGCTGTGGTCGCCGCGTTCGAAAGCCGTGCCGTAGAGCACATACGGGTCACGCTGGCGCTCGGCGCGCGCGGCATCGAGCACCAAGGTGTTATAAAGCCGCTGCAATTCGGGCGAAGTCCGCCCCCGCAGGCGGTCGCGCATGAAGGCCAGCGCCTCGGGGTGGCGGTTCATCTCGCTCAGGATGCCCACCTTTTTATACACCAGCGTCACGCTGCCCGGCAGGGCGGCCAGTCCGCGCGAGGTCCAGGCCAGCGCCTGCTCCTGTTCGCCCTCCTGCAAATGCAGGTTGATGATGTCGAGGTAATACTGTTCGTTGTCGGGAACGCTTTTCAGCAGTTCTTCGAGCGTCAGGATGGCTGTTTTTCGGTCCCCGGCGCGTTTCTGGCGCTGGTAGTTCAGTTCCATCGAGTAGACCATATCCTTGTGCAATACGGTATCCTGCGGATAGATCTGGTTGATGCGTTTCAGCAGGCGGTCGGCTTCGACGTGGTTGCCCTGCTTGCGGTAGAGATCGATCTTACGCCGCCACAGCCCCCGCCAGTAGGGATTCACCTCCAGCAGTTCGTTGACGAAACAGATGGCACTGGAGTAGTTCTGCGTGATGTCCTCGACATCGACCAGCAGTTGTTTGGCCTCGACGTTGTCGTAATTGATATCGACGGCCTTGAGCAGGTAGTAGCGCGACTTGTCGTAGTCCTTCGCATTGAACCAGTATTTTCCCAGCAGGAATTGCAGGTTCGAGGCAAACGAATACTTCTCCACGCCTTCGTCGAGCAGCCGCTTGCCCTCTTCCCACTGTTCTTCGGCGAAATAGCCCTGCACCTTCTCGGCATACTCCTCCGGCGTCATGTCCCGCGCGGAAACGTGCAGGGGCGCCAGGACTGAGAAAAGAAGAACGGCCGTAAACAGGAGCCTTGCGAGAATTCGTATCGGATTTTTCATACTGCTTACAGGATTTAATGATCATTACCAGGAGTAGTCCCACCAACCGAGGGGGGGGGAACGTTCGGCCTGTCCACCGCTACGGCCGCATCACGCTGGCTGAAACCCTTGCGCGTCATCTGGCCCCACTTGTAGTCGCGGGACATGAGGTGGTTGAGATACCCCTTCAGCGAAAAAAAGGTGATCAGCGGATGGTAGATAAACGGCTCGAGGATGGATGCTGCAATGATCCATATGTATTCATAGCCCCGCCGGTAGAGCGTGCCCAGGTAATAGTCGTAGGCGACGACGACCAGCGAAAGGAACTGACAGAAAAGGTAAATGGCCAGGAAAATCACCCACATCGTACTCCAGTTGACGGCCCCGGTGATAGCCAGGAAGAGGAACACGAGAAATCCCGTGGCCTCGATAATCGGGGCCAGGAATTCGAAGATGACCATGTAGGGCAGCGTGATGAGGCCCGTCTGGCGGTAGGTCTTGTTGAAAATCATCTTGCGGTGGATCATCAGCGCCTGCATCAGTCCGCGGCCCCAGCGCGTACGCTGGCGGTAGAGCACCACGAGGTTCGGGGGTCCCTCCGTCCAGCAGCAGGTCTCGGGGACCTGCACGACCTTGTAGGGACGCGAGAAGTCGCACATGTAGCCCACCATGCGGGCCAGCAGGTCCATGTCCTCGGCGAAGGACATCGGGTCGTAACCGCCCGCCGCAATGGCCACCTGGCGGTCGAAAAGCCCGAAGCCACCCGAGACGTTGGGCATGGCGTTGATCGCCGACCAGCCCATCTTGCCCACCAGGTAGGAACGCATGTACTCCAGGTTCTGGAACAGCGGAATCGGCGTATGGGGCGGCCGGACCTCGACCACCTGCCCGTCCTTGATCCGGCAGCCGTTGGCCATGCGCATCGTGCCGCTCACGGCAATCACATGCTTCGACGACGAGAGCACGGGCCAGATGCAGCGGTAGAGGGCGTCGCGGCGCAAGATGCAGTCCACGTCGGTACAGATGAAATAGGGATACGATGCGGCGTTGATGCCCGCATTCGAAGCGTCGGCCTTCGTACCGCCGTTCTCCTTGTCGACGACGATCAGCCGGTGATACTCGGGGTTCGTCGACTTGAGCACGCGCCGGAACGGCTGGGTCTTGATGCGCTCGATATAGGCGAAGGGGACCTCGATCAGTTCATAGTGCTCGATCAGCTTGTCGAGCGTCGAATCCTTGCTGCCGTCGTTCACGATGATCACCTCGAAAAGCGGATAGTCCAGGCCGAGCATCGAGTCGACGTTGTCGATGATGGTCTTCTCCTCGTTGTAGGCCGGCGCGATCACCGACACGCCGGGCGTATAGGGCGATTCGCTCAGCACCTTGCGCACGTAGTTGTCGTCGTAATAGCTCTTGCGGAGTTTCAGCGAGATGAACGACAGGAACATCATGACGATAAAGCTGATCGCCAGGAAACTCGTATAGAAGAATACGAAATAATTGAAAAAATCGAACAAAAACTCTTTCATGCCCGGTTCGTTAAGGGGTTCTTGACGTGGGCGAAAAGTTGCGAGGCATACCCCGTCGTCAGGGCTTCGAGCTGCCCGAAAAGGCTGCGGCCCGACTCTCCGTAATCGTAGAGGCAGGTCAGCGCACAGAGTTTCGTACCCTGGTCGTCGGCACGCTCAAAGGCTTCGTGAAGGAATCCGAGCGCCCGCCCGGTCCGCAAACCGGCCACGGAAGCCAGGATGTTCCGCTTGATGTATTCGGGCTGCACGTCGTAGATTTCGACCATCTTCGGCTCGGACTCGACGTATTGCATGCCGCCGAGCGTGCGGATGATCTCGTTGCGCAGCGTCCAGGTTTTCGTGTTGAGCATGTCGAGCAGCGGCGGACAGTTGTCGGTCTGTTCGAAGAGCTTGATCTCGCTCACGAAGAAAGCCTTCACATTGTCCTCGACCGAACTGTTAACCCACTTGAGGAAACTCGGAACCACGAATCCCATCTTCTGGCGGTGCTGCACGATCATATGGATTTCGGCCATGTCCCACTTGCTGAGTTTCATCGTGGTATCCTCGTCGAAGAAGCGGAACGGGTTGCTCTGGCTCAGCCACATGTAGGCGAAACGCGCAGCGTGGCGCAATTCGATGCGGCGGTGGTAGAGGAAACGCACCAGCACGGCCTCGGAGACGTATCCGTTGACCGACTGGATCGACAGCAGGGCCTGAATCTTATGCCGCGGCCGCCCGAACTGGATTTCGCGCTCGAAGAAACTGCCTACCTTGAATACGCCCTGCACATTCTGCATGTTGTAGTTGTTGAGCGCCTTGTCGCCCAGCTCGCTCTTGATCTTGATGAGCACCTGGACCAAAAAACGCATTTCCTGGCGCTTGAGGCTCTTTTTGATGTCATGTCCGACCAGGTCGGCGATCTCGCCGATGGTGCGGTTCTCGCGGTCGGCCAAGACCGATTTCAGGGGATCGTAAAACCGCTTGTAGATGCGGGCGAAAAGATTCTTTTCCCGCTGGCGGCGGTAGATGCCATAGGCCAGGTAGAGAGCGAGGAACAGGTAGAAAACCACGCACAACGTAACGACAGCGATACAGATGCGCAGCACGACCGGATAGCCGATAAACTTATAGTACAGCAGGTAAAAATAATATGTCAGGTAATCAAACCCGGACAAAACTTCATCCATCGGCTCTCGTTCAAATCGTCCTTTCCGCCGCACAACCGCGGATTAGACCCGTACAGGTCACAAAGTTAGGGATTTTTTGGAAAAACCGAACAACAATGTGCACTTTTTTATTTACCACATCATTCATAATAACACACAACACCCCGAAAACACCCTGCAAAAACCAAACATATCCGCCTAAATACAAACCGATAACGTCCGATCAAACATTAAGAATCACCGGCAGCGGCCTGCGTCACGGCGATTCTTTTGCCCGTAATTTGCAATTCCACCTCAAAAACTCCGTCTATGTACCTTTCGATCACCGTCAAACTGCTCGTCGGCATGCTGGGAATTATCTTCTTCCTGCGCGTCTCGGGCAAAACCCAAATGGCGCAACTCACACCGCTCGATTCGGTCAACGCCTTCGTACTCGGCGCCCTGGTCGGCGGGGTCATCTACAATCCCGACACCTCGGTCTGGCAGTTGGTCTTCACGTTCGTCGTCTGGACCGCCGTGAACGTCGCCCTGCGCTACCTGATGCGCTTCCGCCGCATCCGCAAAGCGATCAAGGGCGACACAGCGATGCTCGTCCGCGACCGCAAGTTGGTGCTACGCGAGTTCCGCCGCAACGGCCTCGAAATGGAACAGTTCCGGACCCTGCTGCGCGAAAACGGCATTTTTTCGATGTTCGACGTGGACGACGTGCGTTTCGAGACCAACGGCCGCATCACCGTCTCGCGGCGCAACGAACCGCCCGAGTCCTACCTGCTGGTCAACGGCGGCAAAATCCTCGACGACTCGCTCCTGCGCTGCGGCAAAACCCGACACTGGCTCACACGCCGCCTCCGGGAGGAGGGCTGCCCCGATGTGGAAAAACTGTTCTGCGTCGAATGGACGCCCGGCAAGGGGTTCTACATCGCCCCGATGGAGGAACGCGGGCGGGGCTCCCGATCCGGGCAGGACACTCCGTCGGCCGACTGACGACGCAAAAAAGGGCGGCCCACGAATGGGTCGCCCGGATCATCGGCCGATACGGTTATTTGCCGACGGTCTGCGCCAGCGCCACGAAGTAACGCGCAGGCTCCAGCCCGAGGGCTGCCAGCAGTTCGGCCTCGGGAGCGCTGCCGCGTGTGATCGAACGCAGGCCGTGACCCGCCGTATAGATATTCACGTTTTCGGCATAACCCGCGGCGTCCTGCCCGCAGAGGTAACGGACATGCTCCGCCGGGATGTTCTTACCCTCGTAAGCCGTCAGGTCGGCCAGGTAAACCAGGTTCAGCGGAGCGGTATAGACAAAGTCCTGCATTCCGGCCAGTTTGCGGCGGTCGCCCTCCAGCACACGCACCAGTTTTTGCCCCTTGGCATCGTAGGAATAGACGCCTTCGGCAAAGAACGCATAGACACGGATCGGATAGAGCGCCAGCGCCGAAGGGGCCGTCAGGCGGTTCGGGCCAGGGCGGTTGATACCGGCGGCAGCCCACATTACACCCGAAAGCTCTTCGAGCGTCAGCGGCGCAGCCGCATATTCACGCCACGAGCGGCGGTTTGCCAGCGCCTCGTTCACGCTCGTTCCACCCACGGTATCGGGCATCACGAGGGCGATCTCCGGTCCGTATTTCACTTCGGTTTTCGTCGCCGCGGCCTTCTCGGCCGACGGACTCCCGCAGCACGCCGTCATCAGCAGCGCCGCGCAGGCAATCAGATTCGTTTTCATTTTTTCCATGTAATTAGTTGTGTCGCAGCTAAGATAAAAAAAATTCCGATTCGCGCGCATGTTTATCAACACAAATCCGATTTCGAACCCTTAATCGAGAACAGATTCCGAAACGGAATCGAGCACAGTGACGATCTCCTCGCCGTAAAGTTCGGCCTTGCGGGCCCCGAAGCCCGCGATCGTGAGCAGGTCGCCGGGCGAACTGACATCGCCCCGGGCCACATTGAGCAGGTCGCGGTTCGAGGCGATCACAAAGGGTTTGTGCCCCATGTTCGCCGCACGCGCGTCGCGCCACCGGCGGAGCGCCTCGAAACGCTCGCACTCCTGCGGCGTAAGGTCCGATGTTACAGGCAGAAATTCCCGGACGAGCGCCGCCTGCAATGCAGGCGCGTCGGAAGCCTCTTCGTTGTAGAAAATAATAAGCGTCCACGAATTGCGGCTTCGCAGGCATCCGCAGTGCATGCGCGATACGCGGACAGCCGAAAGAAATTCGTTCACCGTCCGCTCGTCATGCTCGCGCAGAGCCGGGTCTACGCGGATTTCAAAAGTTTTGATCCTCATAATCTGTCGTTTAAAGTTGCGGAGCCAAATATAGACGAAAGAGGCGGAATATGCAACATTTGGTCCGGAGCCCGGGATTTTTGATTACCTTTGCAAAAAGCCAACACCGAAATATGAAACCGAAAACCGTCTGTACCGTCGTTTTTTCACCGACGGGGACTTCGAAAAAAATCGCCGCGGCAGTGGCCCGGGGCATCGCCTCCCGAGCCGGGGAAGATCCCGCGGAAGCCGCCGCCCTGAAAACCATCGATCTGACGCATGCAGCGGCACAGTCCGCGACGCTGCCGGCGGACACAGTGGCCGTCATCGCCGCCCCCGTCTACGGAGGACACGTCGCCCCGACGGCCGTAAAACGGCTCGAAACGCTCCGCGGCGCGGGAACGCCCGCCGTCATCATCGCCGTCTACGGCAACCGGGCCTTCGAAAAGGCCGCGGCGGAGTTGGCGGAACTGGCCTCCCGGCAGGGATTCGTCCCCGTGGCCGCCGCCGCATTCGTCGGGGAACACTCGTACAGCACCGACGCCGCACCCATTGCCGCAGGGCGGCCCGATGCGCAGGACCTCGCCCAGGCTGCGGCGTTCGGCGCCGCAGTCCGCCAAAAACTCGCGGCAGAGACGCCGGCGCCAATCGACGCTGCAAAGCTGAAGGACCTGCATACGCCCCTGCTGCCGATGCTGCGATTTATCCGCTTCGTCGTGGGCTACCGTCGCCGCCAGAAGAAAAACCCCGTCGTCTACCTGCCCGCAGGCGATGCCGGCCGCTGCACCCATTGCGGCCGCTGTGCCGCGATCTGCCCGACGCAGGCCATCGCACGCGGCGACGAAGTGCACACGGCCCCGGCCCGCTGCATCCGCTGCTGCGCCTGTGTCAAAGGGTGTCCGGTAGGCGCACGTACCTTCGAAACTCCCTTCGCCGCAGCCCTCGCACGCAGTTTCACCCGGCGCAAACCTCCCGTAATGCTCTTATAGACAGTGATCGAACGACTACCGTCTCCAGCTCCGCACGAACTCGACGCCCTTACCAGCCTGTGGGAGAGTTCGGTACGCGCCACGCACCGATTCCTTGTCCCGGAGGACATCGAATTTTACCGACGCATGGTGCGCGAAGAGGCGCTTCAGGCCGTGGAACTCTATGTAATACGGGATAACGAAAACGGCTTCGCGGCCTTTGCAGGCGTCGAAGCCGATATGCTCGAAATGTTATTCGTCACACCCTCCGCACACGGAAAGGGATTGGGGCGCAAACTCATAGAATACCTCGTCGCCCACCGCGGAATCCGGCGGGTGGATGTCAACGAGCAGAATACGCAGGCCGTGGGATTTTATGCCCGCATGGGCTTTCGCGTTGCATCGCGCGATGCGCTGGACCCCTCGGGCAGACCCTACCCCATTCTCCACCTCACACTTTAAGCCCGGATTACCACCGTCACGGACATCGGCCCGTGGGCGCCGAAAACCAACGCCTGCTCGATGTCGGCGGTCTTCGAAGGCCCCGACACGAAACAGCCGTAGCCGAAATCGTCGACTTCGGGCCGCACGACGGCCTCGTGCATCGTGTCGACAACGGCATCTTTCGGAACGACGATCACGAGCGCCGTAGCTCCGAAATAGAGGGCTTTGTGGCGGATGTCCTGCGCGATCCACACCGCACCGTTCTCCGCGACACCGAATGCTCCCGCCACGACGCCCAGGTCGACATCTACCAGGCAGCGCGGGTCTTCCACCGAATCGGGATCGAGTGTGGCAAGGGTCAGCTCCGGCAGAACCGAAGCGATCGTCCGTGCATCGGGATAACAGCGGCGAACCACCTCGTCGAGGGTTTCGCCGGGCTGCATCCGCACGGCTTTGCCCCCGGCAGCTTCGAGCCGCCCGGCAAACGTCGCCGCGGGATCGTCGAACCGCTGGGGCGTGAAATCCGCCTCGGGACGCGGATATTCGGGCATCCCGTCGGCGGATAATTTTTTCAGTATTTCGTCTTTACTGCTCATCTTTTTTTGTTTTTTTCCACCAGGCATTGAACGTCTTCGGCGCAAAGGGCGGCATAGCGCGGCCGGGAGCGCTCCACGGATTCAGCCCGTTTTCGAGCACGAAACGCGGCAATTTTTCGGCGACACGGGCCAGGGCGATACCGCCGTAAAAGCGCCGCCGTCCACCCATGACAAAATCCATTCCCTTGACCGAAAGTTTCTTCACCGGATCGGCCAGGCGCAACCCGTCGAGTTGCTGCCGCCACATGTAGATCTGCTCCCCGAGGTCGATCCGCGCCGGACAGACATCCGAGCAGGAGTAGCACAGCGAGCAGGCCGAAACATTGCCGTGGTAGAGCTTCGGCGAACGGAGCATCCCGAGGTTGATGCCCAGCGGCCCGGGAATGAAATACGAATAGGAGTAACCGCCCGAACGGCGATAGACCGGGCAGGTGTTCATGCAGGCCCCGCAGCGCAGGCATTTGAGCATGTTGCGGTGCGCAGCGTCGGCCAACCATTCCGAACGGCCGTTGTCGACCAGGATGACGTGAATCCGCTTGCCCGGCGCAGGCTTGCGGTAGAGCGACGTATAGGTCGTGACGGGCTGCCCCGTGCCCGAGCGGGCCAAAAGGCGCGTGAAAACCGCCAGCGCCTCCATGTCGGGAATCACCTTTTCCAGCCCCATGATGGCGATGTGCAGGTCGGCGAACGAGGTTCCCAGGTCGGCATTGCCTTCGTTGGTGCAGACGGCCAGCGCCCCGGTCGAGGCCACGGCGAAATTGACGCCCGTCATCGAGACATCGGCCCCGAGAAACTTGGGACGCAGGGCCTTTCGTGCGGCATGGGTCAGGTAGGTAGGGTCACTGTTGCCCGGTTCGGTGTGCATTTCGCGTTCGAACAGCGCGCCGACCTCCTCGCGCCGCACGCCGATCGCCGGCAGGACGATGTGGCTGGGCGGCTCGTGCAGCAACTGCATGATCCGTTCGCCGAGGTCGCTTTCGACGGCATCGACGCCCCGTTCATGCAGATAAGGCGTCAGGGCGCACTCCTCGGAAAGCATCGACTTGCTCTTGACGAGGTTCGAACCTCCGTGCTCCCGGATCAGTTGCCAGACCGTTTCGTTCATCTCCGCGGCATCCTGCGCCCAATGGACCGTCATGCCGTTGGCCGTGGCGTGGCGTTCGAATTCACAGAGATAGTACCCCAGACGGCTCAAGGTGTGGCGTTTGATCTGAGAAGAGAGTTGCCGCAGCCCTTCCCACTCGGGAACGGTCATCATCATCCGGTCGCGTTTTTCACGCACGGCGTACAACGCCTTGTCGTGCCAGGCCATGCGTTCGGCATCGGCGACGAACCGCTTCGCGGCTTTGGAATGCGTGCTCATAACTTCGAATTGAGGATTTCAACGATATGAATGGTCTTCACCGGCAGTTTTTCGCGGTCGATGATCCCCTGCATGTGCATCAGGCACGACGAGTCGGCCCCGGTGACGTATTCGGCCCCGGTCGCGATGTGGCGATCCACCTTGGCGCGTCCCATGGCTACCGACACGGCATTCTCCTCGACGGAGAACATGCCGCCGAACCCGCAGCACTCGTCGCGGCGCTGGGGTTCCGCAACCTCGACACCTTCGACCAGCGACAGCAGGTCGCGCAGTTTCGAATGGTAGGGAACGTTCAGTTCGCTGGGCGACGAGAGGTCCATCTTGCGCACCCCGTGGCAGGAGTTGTGCAGGCTGACCTTGTGCGGAAAACGGGCGTCGAGCCGCGCAGGCTTCACCACGTCGTGGAGGAACTCGCAAATCTCCCAGATGCGCGCATCGATGCACGCATGCTCTTTATAATTGGCCAGCAACCGCGGATAGCCTTCGCGCACGAAGACCACGCAACTGGCCGACGGGCCGACCACATAATCGTACTTTTCGAAAAGCGCATCCATGCGCTCGGCCAACGCCCGGGCATCCTTCTCGAAGCCCGCATTGGCCATCGGCTGGCCGCAGCAGGTCTGGTCGAGCGGATAGTCCACGTCGCACCCGACCTTGCGGAGCAGCTCGTACGACGCCCGCCCCACTTCGGGATACACTGCATTGATATAACAGGGAATGAATAATCCGACTTTCATCTGTTTTCCTTTTTTTACACCAAACTAAACCACACCAAAGATAGGGATTTTTTCCGAGACTCGTGCATGTCGGGGATCTTTCCGTCTGCTAAATTACAAAAAAAAGGAGAGTCCGGTACTCCGGACCCTCCCGATTCCGGGAATATTTCCTACTTAACTTCGACCTGGCGGGCTGCAACGGCAGCTTCAGCCTCTTTCTTTTTCGGAATCCCGATGGTCAGTACGCCGTTTTCGACCCGGGCCGCAATTTTCTCGCGCTCGACATTGTCGGGCAGCAGCAGACTCTGCTGGAATTGCGTGTAGGAAAACTCGCGCCGCAGGTACGTGCCCTTGTGCTTTTTGTCCTCCTCCTTCTGCTCGGCCCGCTTCTCCATCGTGATAATCAGTTCGTTGTCCTTGTTGACATGCACTTTGAAATCGTCGCGGGTCATACCCGGGGCGGCGACTTCCACCTTGTATTCGTTCTCATCCTCGAGAATGTTGACGGCGGGAGCCGTGGAATTGTGACGCTCGGCGAGCCATTCGCTGCCCAAAAAATCGTTGAATATGCCCGGCAGCCAGTTTTGATTACGTCTTACAGGTACCATAGTTTTGTCCTCCTTGGTTTTATTTTGGTTTAACGTTTCGTTCCATTCCCGCGCCTCCCGGCGCGTTCATATCCGATACAGTCAAATCCTGTGCCAGGCAGTAAAAACTGATAAAATGTCACAAATTGACACAACAAAAACAAAAAACCAGAAAAAATGTCCGGACGGGAAGATATTTTAAATATTTTTATATATTTGCAACATGGACAACGAATTGACTTTCCGGCAGGCAAAGTCCTGCGAAGCAGACCGCATCATGCAGATCATCCGCCAAGCTCAGGCCCGGATGCATGCGGCAGGCAGCCGCCAATGGCAGGACGGATACCCCGCTCCGGGGCACATTTCGGCGGACATCGGCCGCGGCCGCGGCTATGTGCTCTGTAAATCCGACATGGAAGGCCCCCATGCGGTAATCGCCTACGGGGCAGTGGTTTTCGGCGGCGAACCGGCATACGACGCCATCGAGGGCCAATGGCTCACCGATGAACCGTACGTACTGGTACACCGCCTGGCCGTCGCAGACGGAGAGCGGGGACGGGGCGTAGCGGCGGAATTCCTCCACCGCACGGAGGCGCTGGCACTCGAACAGGGAGTCCGGGCATTTCGTATCGACACCAACTTCGACAACCATACCATGCTGCGTCTGATCGAACGCGCCGGGTTCACTTACTGCGGAAAAGTCATCTACCGGAGCGGCGAACGGCTGGCTTACGAGAAACAACTCTGAACGAAAAAACAGAACCCGGGGCTCCACTCCCCGGGTTCTTTCATTTCACTAACGCGTCACTATCTTTTTGAAGAAATCCTCCAGCGGAACATTGTAATAGTCACACAAATCAGCCAGCGTCGTCAGCGAAATGCTATGTTTTCCGCTTTCGATCCGACCGATATTCAAGTCGGTATCGAACCGGACGTTTTCTTGGGTTAAACCTCGTTCACGGCGGACCATCTTCAGTCTCTCCACGACCTGTTCTACCAAAATATCATTACGCCGCTGCCGTTTCATAGTGCAAATTACCGGAATTATGAAATGAATTTTTACTACACGCTTGTAGCTAGGCGCAAAAAACCCTGCCTTCAAACGTGTAGTTGCCGGGAGCACTACGAATACTAAACCGTTTGCATTACTTTTCGAACGTTTTGGAACACGCAAAAATAGATAAATTATTGCACGCTGCAACAAAGGTCAATAGTTAAATGACGAAAAATCCGGTTCGGAAGACCAGACGGAACAAAGCATGACGGATGAATCGGGAAGAAAGTGGCCCCCCCGGACAGAAAACCGGACAAACAGCGAAAAGCCATCGAAAAAATATCGTAAAACTTAGGAACCGCCCTCACAGCACACAAAAACGTTACGAATCGACGATCCACAACGTTTCCCCGACCGGGCTTCAAACCACCCTGCCGATCCGGCGGAAATGCCGAACTGCCTCCATAAAAAAACGGGGCCGGTATCTGCAAATACCGCCCCGACAATTCATCAAACAGTAGTTTAATGGTCAAAGGTCGTGTAACCGAAAGACCGCTGTACCGACACGGCCGCCTCGCAATTACAGATCCCTCTATCACATCTTCGTTTTACCTATGTTTTACCTCAGACAAAGAAAAAACGTTGTAAGTTATTCACCTACAACGTTCTATTCAATCTTAAAAGTGGTACCACCAGGAATTTATATAATCCAAGGCAGATTTCATAAGATCAATGAATTAACTTCATTCCTATATTTCAGTTCACACGATTAGCACACGGTTCAGGTTCACCGTTCTTCACCAATTTGTGTCTAATTCATTCAGTAATCATATTAAATGTAAATTTACAACTTTCTCATAAAACAACAATTTTTTTAGAAAAAAAATTACATTTCAACATACCCTACTCCACCCTATTAACACAATAGCCCTGAATTCAAACGAATATAGCTCCCTATTCCAATCAGACCGCAATAAAATACAATGTCACATAGAGCAATTGAAAACCGAGCCTGCCAAACAGTGATCAAGGATAAAGAATTGGCACATATCATACAAAGCGCAGAACAACCCAATATTACAGGATCAATAGATCGAAAATTCAGATTTATCGCAGACACTAGACAGCATTTTTAATAAATCATTAGACTCCTCTTCAATCCACTGATTCTTTCTTATCAATTGATTAATCAAATCTATCTCCTTTGCCGTGAAATAGCTTATATCAAGCCCCGAAAAAGGAACCGATTGATTCCATTTACTGTTATGATTAGGGGAATCAATCGATAACCTATTTTGAAAATTGGACGGATAAAGTAAAACAACATCTTTTCCTTTTACTTTTAAAATATCTTTTATCCGGCAGTAAATTCTCAGACCGTCATAATCCCAATCGCAGGAATAATATAATGGTTTACTAAGTTTCTCGGAATTGATATGATGAATATTTGATATGTTGTTTCCTCCAACATACCAAAGTTCTATATTGTGTTGACGAGCAATGTTTGGAGTTTTGAGAAAATCAAGGTTTTCGCAAAGCACAACTAATTCCGGATTTAGACAATCGACCACAAATCTCCATTGAAGAACTTTAGGGTCTTCAGATGGGAAATTCTCAATATTTAGAATCTTAAGCACCATTTTGTCTAATCCATGGTGATTTTCTAAATATTTTGACCCTCCATATTTGAATACCTCGCTAGAAAATGTACGACGTGTGGTTAATGATTTCTTCACCTCTTCCAAATGGTCTGCAATAAGCATTAAGGTTTGTATATCTCTTACTGTACATGTTTTCCGTCCGTCTGTCTCCGGATCTACAGAAAGAAGGAAATCTTCGTATTGCTGAAAATCGTGTAAAAAGTTCTTCTCATAATACTCGTCATACCCAGCAAGGGGCACGAAATAGTTGCTGTTGCCATGTTGGTAGCCAATTAGTTTCCGACTAAGAAGATGCTTTATTTGACTGTCAGACTTATTTCCGACAAGAATTTTCTTCTTCACATATAATGTATGCATGGCTTTCAGTATCCGCCATGTCAAATCGCCACTCATACCTCAACCATTTCTGTTAGGTTATCTTTAATATCAATTCTGCTACGAATAGCCATTGGTGTTAGGTTAATATTTGCATCGACATCCGGATTCCTATGAAGAATATAGATAAACTGCCCATCGTAGCGTCCCAATGGATTAATTGCAAATGTTACAATTTGATAATCATATTTTTGAGCAATTTCGTTTAACAAGTCAAAGTTACTACCCAACCCTTCGGCTTCATCGATAGGCATAAAACGAATACCAGTATCCTTATTGTAATTTTTACTTCCAACGATAGATAACCGGGCAATACACAATAATGCAATGGCAGCATAAGTTTGCCCTGTACTTCCTTTATTGGATTTTCCTCTTGAATCTTGCATCTCAAGACTCAGCTCCATATAAGAATTAGGGTTTAATATGTCTTCGATAGCTACATCGCCATTTCGATTACCTGTCAATTCTTTAAATGCCTCCAAAATCTTTTCGTCAATTGACACAACGGAAGATAATTTATCCGCAATTGAGATATCAAATAAATTAAGTTGTTCTTGTGCTTTTCTTTTAAAATCGGCCAACCACTCAACAGGGAAGCCTTTGACTGAACTACTGACTAAATTGAGTTTGTAATTTCCACTAATTCGTCTTTCTCCTCCACTAAAGAATCGATTTATTTTACGGACAATATCTTCTTGCACACCAACTGCCGAACGTACATCATCCAGCAAGTCTTCTATTTTCCGTATTTTTTTCGAATTCAAATCTCGGTTTTTATCGTTAATTTGTTTTAGATGTGCTTCTATCTTACTAATAACGTCTTCTTCAATTACCCTTTCGTGTTTAAAAATATCAGGAAGCAAGTGGGCTACCAAATCTGCAAAATCTTTGTTCTCTCCCTCGAATCTATACGACTCACTTGATAAAAAATCCCCAACAATTCCATCAAATTGATTATTATAAGTACTCTTGGCTCCAATATATGCTTCTTTTTCCTGCTGAACCTGTATTTGAGTTATAGAATCATTATTTTCCTCCGCAACTGGCAATTTCTGATAAAGAGATTTATAAGTTTCTTCTTTACTCTGCAACTCAACCACAAGCAAATCAAACCTTGATTTGTCGCTCCTAAGAGATTCAATTACATCAATATTTTCTTTCTGAATGCCACATTCTATAGCGAAAGATTCTATTTTATCAGTGCTGTTATAATAAAAGTTCAAATCATAATCAGATGACGGATTGATTGGAAACCGTTGAGCAATATTTGATAATAACTCCTTATCGGCTTCAATGCTGCGTAACAGGTCTTCAGCTTTTTCGACTTTCACTGGCAACCTATCGGAAATTGCCTTATTCTCACTTTGTTTAGCAATGGCCTCGTCATAATCCTGACAAGCCTGTTTGTATTCCCTTTCAATAACATCCTTCCGCTTCAAACAGTCTAAATAAGATTGAAGCGTTTCTACACTTATATCCAGCAAATTATTCTCTCGGTAATGATTCAATTCTTCTTTCTTCCGATATGCTTCAATTGCACCGGACGCATTGGACAATTCTGAAAAAATATCGTGTAGACAAACAAGTTTTTTCTGCTCATCCTGTAGTTGCTTCCGCTGCTGTTCAACATTTTGCGATTGTGATTCAAAATACTTATTTATTGCATTTTGGTCAATCGTATTAAATCGCTGTTCGGAAACATATTCAACATATTCCTGGATTCCATCCAAATCGATCCAAAACCCATTCTTTTGCTCTTGAATCTTAGGATTATCGAATAAGACGGACGGGATAGGTAAATAACGGTCTCGTTTTCTCGGATTTTCCGGTTGAGTACGCTGCAACGTCTGAAAATGCAGCATTAGACTCTCTTCTATTCTCGTAAGGGGGCGTTTAAGTGAAATAGCCCATCGAACCAAAGACTCTGGATTGTTTACATCAACGTATTCTGACAGAAGATCAAGATTCTCCAAGTTTGACTTTATCTCACCTATCCGTTTTCCATAGTACTCATTGCCTGCCTTCAATCCTTTCACCCATTCAGATTGCTCAAAAAATGATTGTACGTTTTTAGCCGATAACTTTGATAGAAAATCTTGCAGAATTACATATTGCCCTCTCGTTCTTTGATAATTCCGACAAACTGGTTCTAGCTGATTTTCATCTATTTTTAAACTATCAATCAATTGCCGCGCATTATTCAATGTCACATAATGCGTTTTAGCAACAAACTGGATATCAGACATTCTTTGAACATGAGCGGAGAGACTATTTTTCGTTTTTTCTGCTTGAATGATATCCTCCCTCACGGCATTGATCAACTGCTGTAAGCAATGAGAAGCCTCCAAAATTTTATCTGAATTTGTTTGTATTTTATCAGATAATCGTTTATACTCTTCTCGATGAAATAATAAATCTGAGGTAAGATACTTTTGTTCCTTGCTGTTTTTATTCTCCAAAGAAGATTTTAAAGAACGTATTCGCTCAAATCTTAAAGTCAATCCTTTAATAATCTCCAAATTTTGCCCATATGCAAGGGTCGTATTCCCAAGATCCCTGACTATCTGAACATATTTATTATTCAACTCCTTTCCTCTCTCCTGCCCGAATAAAAAATCCAAAAGACTTTTACTTTCTTTTGTATTTAAGGTTTTCCCACGAGAAAAGGACTGGATAATTTTTGCGTAATCAGTCAAAACCTTATCGTTAGCAGACAAATCCAATGGGAGAATATTATTATTGTATAAAATACGATGATATGCACTAATTCGTTCCCATTTTTTGAATACCAGTTGTTTTTCCTCCATCGCATCCGTTAGCTCATCCAAGTCCAAAATCGTATTCCCTTTCTTGAAATCAATTGCCTTCAGAGGGATGTACATCGGAGTCAGTTTTTCGTTCTCGATCTCCGTACTCGATTGTATAATAAATGGCTTTGTATTTTTGCTGGTACTTTCAAAATAGGTTCCAATAACAATAAATTGTTCACTTGCAGTTTGAATATTCAAGAATGCATAGGCAATATTTATTCCTTTTCCCGAAGTATTTATAACCAATCCATCCGGATCGCGTCTTTCTTTCAACGTTGCTGTTGCCGATCTAAAAGTCGTCGAACCAACAAATATCAATTGCAGCAAATCGGCAATAATACTTTTACCCGAAGCGCTATCCCCCATGAAATCGGTTCGCGCCGGATGAAATTCATAATCAATCTCATGATGATGAATAAGCCCTATAGTAGACAAGCTATAGATTCGCGGGTAACTTTTCATCCTGACTTTCTTTTAATAATTCTTCAATGTTGTTGATATAAGGGGCAAACTCTCGTGTTATTCTAAAAAATGAGGGCAATATCTCAAAACTATCACCATCCATTTCAATCCATTTTATTTTGTTGAATTCATCAAAGGCACTTTTAATACAGGCATCTATTTTCTCGTCATTGAACTGTGTTGCCTTTTCTTTCTTAACCTTAGCCAAAGTTTTTATTATACCAGGCTTCAAATCAGGATAATCAATCTTTATTATCCGTTGAAACTTACTCAACGAATCAAGTTCAATATTGCAATCATTATAATAAACTTTGTATAGAAGTAATCCGACAATAATATTTTCTTTTGACATGAGATGCTTGTGGTTCGTCGGAATTCCATTTTTCAAATCAGGACAGAATCTGAGGTAATAATATTTTTCGGAATCGTTGCCTCCCTGTTCAAGTTCAAGCCCCCAAAATTCGCGATAATATTGCACCAATGTCGGATAAAACCGCCGGAGATATGAATACAATTCTTTCTGTTTCCCGTACTCTTGAATATGTACCCCGTCTTTTAATGCATAATCAAGCGGAGCAAAAAGTTCCTTGCCCTGCTCACAATCCAAAAAGTCATATGGATTTCTCATTTCTGTTTCATCCAAATATCCCATATCGCATATTTATATTTGTCGCCATGAATCATTTTTTGCGAATCAATCTCAATCTGCCATCTATCATGCTTATCAAAATAGCTCATAGCCTGATATATAACACTGACAGCCAATTGCAGATCTTCATTATGACGTTCGAGTATCTCGAAAAAAACATCAGACAAATGATATTCTTTGGTCTGTAGAGATACCCTTTTTATCCTCGCCATCCATTGATCAATATAGTTTTGTCTAACTAGCACCCTATTACTTTGTTGATACGCAGCGGCTTCTCTTAACGGATCGTTTATATAAGAAGGAGATTGATTCTGCTTCCCAATAAAAAGTCCGTCCCGTCTTTCAATAATTGTAAAATTCGAAGATGACAAACGGGTAATAAAACTTTCATTCGCAATAGGAAGTGTTAATTCACCAGAAACAACTTGACTTTTATCCAATAAATAGGTTAGAAATTTTTCGACTTTTCTATCAAATAAATGGCGATTCAATGATCCAAAAAACTGCTGAATTTTAGGTTGTATTTTATCAATCCGAGAATCAACCATATTAAGCAAAGTCCTTACACTCTCAAAGTAATCGATTACTTCTGATACTTTATCATCAATTTCGGCATTTTCTCTTGCCGGGTGTGTCATCAAGATTGACTTTATACGGTCTATTTCACGAAAGGCACCACGTAACTCCCTGTTTTGCCGACGTATCTCATCCAGCTTATTTTCAATATCTCGTAGAGCGACGACCAAAGAATCACAATTATTCAATTTGGCTTTTTCACTCAGTTCTATAACAGACTTGTCTATTTGTTGGTTTAAATAATCAATTTGTTCTTTAAGATGGGATTTCGCCTTGTCAAAATGTGCTTCCAACCAGATTGTCAAGTCTTTTGCATCCTCTAGTTTCTCATACAAGTCCGTACAAGTAATTTCAATTACAGTAGGATTAAACCTATCCGATAGCATTTTAAATACTTTATCGCATAGGTAAGTTGCGTATTCTTTGAATGTGTAAGTCTGGTTTTCTTCATCGTATAATAAGAAAAACTCCTGTAAAGCCATGATTTGAGAATTGTAATATTCCCACTGTTGCCGTTCCCTTTTTTCCTTGTTTATAATACTTACTTCGTCAAATGCTTTCCGAATATCTTTTTCTTTAAATATTCCTTTTTCGAAATATCCGTTTTTTACTCTTTCATACAACCATATAATAGCCAATCCTTGCTCCTTTTTGGGAAAGAACAATTCATAAGTATTCTCTATTGCTATATGGTCGAAGATCGAAGTCATTCACAATTTAGTCTTACACCCAAAGTTACAATTTTTTATTGAGATTCAAACTAAACTGCGTATTACTAGCAATATCTATATTAAAATAAAGTAAGATTATTGTTCACCAACATCCAGAGGACTCAATAATCAACCTTAGATATTATCCCCAAAAATAAATTTTTAGAATTGCAGTAAGAATAACAACACTCCGGCTAAAACAAATTGTTCTGCGAGATAAACGCTTCAAATGAGTTCTTACTGTTAGATTATTTCGTTCAATGTGATTAGTTCCATATAGAGAAGTACGATGAACCCTTCTATCAATCAGCGAGCGATAGTTTCGCAAACGATCAGTATATATTCTCTTGGCTTCTGACAAACGCAGAGTTTCCAATACTATATTCAGCGTGCTATTCGTTCGAGTACCAACACTAAAACTAACGACTTGTTTCGAATAACGGTCTAGAGCATAGGCAACCCAAATATGATTGTTTTTACGTCGAATAAAGCTCTTCATCTCATCGACCTCATATACCCTATGTTTGGGAACAATAGGCCGTACGATTGATTTCGCTATCGTAAGAATACGCCGAAAGAGAGTTCCTATAGATATATGAAGAATTCTTGCCGTACCGCGAATCCCAACCCCTTCTTTAGTTAATACGATTATTCGTTTATTCAAGTTAGGATCATATGCGTTATAAGTGTATAATTCCTGCTGTTTTTTCCGGCAATGAACGCATTTATATCGTTGTTTGCCGTTAGCCTGATGACCATCTTTTTCACAGTTACCTCCGCAATATTTACAAACCATTTTTGCTCATCCCCTATTTTGATACATGAAAGTCAAAGTCCGACCATTAAAAATCATTTTAAGCCGGATTCGGGGCGCAAAAATAATAAAGACGATTGAAATTATCAATCGTCTTTATTCAAATCCACCAAAATTAGTATTGTCATTCAATGAATTAGGATTCGTTTTTTAACAATCACCTAATTTGGCACATTACCCAAACAAAGAAAAAACGTTGTAAGTTATTCACCTACAACGTTCTATTCAATCTTAAAAGTGGTACCACCAGGAATCGAACCGGGGACACAAGGATTTTCAGTCCTTTGCTCTACCAACTGAGCTATGGCACCATACTCTTACAGATGATTTC
>ENA-UESI01000004-UESI01000004.1-human-gut-metagenome-genome-assembly--contig:-NODE-4-length-161764-cov-7.298101_pt1 | contig 161764 bp, 126 predicted proteins | sample MGYA00243005_ERZ508006 | MGnify/ENA primary metagenome ERZ508006 (study PRJEB26167, sample SAMN06115436) | human gut metagenome | host: Homo sapiens | place: China:Shandong | collected 2015-06-10... | reverse complement strand
TGCCGCGTCGCCGAAGAACTGGAGACGCTCTCCCGCTCGGTCGACATCCCGCAGATGGTAAGGCTGATGAAACAGACAGTGCCTGAGTTCATTTCCAAAAACTCCAGGTTTGAGGTCTATGATAAAAAGAGGAACCAAGGGTAAACAATTTAAAGTGCAATTCAAGCAGGATATCGTGTACATTTCGGATTTCCTGCTTGGCTGCTTGGCTGCTTGGCTGCTTGGCTGCTTGGTTGCTGTTTATGTTCATAATCTTGTAATGAACCGGATCCATTCATATGTTGATGCCTGAACGGCATTAAATTTTATGTTATTCCTATATCCAAACTATGTCTTTGAGGTTAAGTTTTCACAGTCCTCAAATTCTCTTACTTAACATGGTCGATATTGTTGTCTCCGGTTCCGCGTTCGGCAATTCTCATTTGCCCGTTTGGATATTGGTCGGGGTCAGTGTCCGATTTGCGATTTCCTTCGGGGTTGAAAGATCACTTGTCGCATATACGAATCAACGATATCATAATCATTTCAAATTATGGCTTATAAGCATTTGAAATTTCCTGAGAACTCATTGTTCTTAGTGACCGGTGCTGCTGGTTTCATCGGTAGTAACCTGTGTGAGGCGCTCCTGAATATGGGTTACGGAGTTCGTGCGCTCGATGACCTTTCGACGGGTCGGCAGGCGAATATTGATATGTTTCTAGACAACTCTCGTTACGAATTTGTTAAAGGCGATATCAAAGATCTTGATGCCTGTATGAAGGCTTGCGAAGGTGTCGATTATGTACTTAATCAGGCAGCATGGGGGTCTGTTCCCCGCTCTATCGAGATGCCTTTGTTTTATTCGCTCAACAACATTCAAGGAACCCTCAATATGTTGGAAGCCGCTCGCCAGAATGGAGTGAAGAAATTCGTTTATGCCTCTTCAAGTTCTGTCTATGGCGATGAACCCAATCTTCCTAAAAAAGAGGGTGTCGAAGGAAATTTGCTCTCTCCTTATGCAGTCAGCAAACGTTGCGATGAAGAATGGGCGAAACAATACACTCGTCATTACGGACTCGACACTTACGGAATGCGTTATTTTAATGTTTTCGGCCGTCGCCAGGACCCCGACGGAGCATATGCAGCCGTTATCCCCAAGTTCATCAAACAACTGCTTAACGGTCAAAAGTGTCGCATCAATGGCGACGGGAAACAATCGCGCGACTTTACATATATCGAAAACGTCATTGAAGCCAATCTTAAAGCGTGTCAGGCCCCGTCCGAGGTCGCAGGCCAGGCATTCAATATCGCCTTCGGCGGTCGGGAGTTTCTCATTGATATTTACTATGGTCTTACTAAAGCCCTCGGTGTAGATGCAGAACCCGAGTTCGGGCCCGACCGTGCGGGCGATATCAAACACTCTAATGCGGATATTGCCAAGGCGAAGAATCTCCTTGGATACAATCCTGAGTGGAGCTTCGAGAGAGGTATTATGGCTGCCATCGATTGGTATAAAGAGAATTTGTGAAAATAATTTAACTTCTTAATTCGAAAAAATGAAAGAAACGAAAATTTGCGTGATCGGCCTCGGGTATGTCGGCCTTCCGCTTGCTCGATTGTTTTCAACCAAATACCCTACTGTCGGTTTCGATATGAATCAGTGTCGCGTAGATGCCCTCATGAGCGGTCATGACACTACGCTTGAAGTGCCCGACGAACTTCTTCATGATGCTATCGAACATCATGGTTTTAAGTGCACTACCGATCTCGACATTATCAGGGACTGTAATTTCTATGTCATTGCGGTACCTACGCCTGTCGATGCCGACAATAATCCGGATCTCACTCCTCTTTACGGAGCCAGTGCCACTGTTGGCAAGGTGATAGGTAAAGGCGATGTTGTTGTCTACGAATCCACCGTTTACCCCGGTGTTACTGAGGACGAGTGCATTCCGGTTGTGGAGAAGGTCAGTGGTCTGAAGATGAACGTGGATTTTTACGGCGGTTACTCTCCCGAACGGATCAACCCGGGCGACAAACTGCACACGGTCGAGCATATCAAGAAAGTAACCTCCGGTTCCACTCCTGAAATCGGTCGGTATATTGATGCCGTTTACTCGTCCGTGATTACCGCGGGAACGCATCTCGCCCCGACCATCAAGGTTGCTGAGGCCGCAAAGGTTATTGAGAACAGTCAGCGTGATATCAACATCGCCTTCGTCAATGAACTCTCCAAAATTTTCAATAGGATGGGCATTGACACCCTCGACGTATTGGAGGCTGCGGGTACTAAATGGAATTTTCTTCCTTTCCGTCCCGGACTTGTGGGCGGTCATTGCATCGGCGTTGATCCCTATTATCTCGCACAATGCGCACAGCGTTACGGATACAATCCCGAAATCATCCTTGCAGGGCGGCGTATGAATGACGGTATGGGTGAATATGTTGCTACTGAGACCGTTAAGTTGATGCTTAAAAAGGGTATACAGGTTCTCGATGCCCATATTCTCATTTTGGGCTTCACTTTCAAGGAGAATTGCCCCGATGTGCGTAATACCAAGGTCATCGATATTTATAAAGCATTGAAGGAGTATAATGTCGCTATAACTGTTTACGATCCTTGGGCCAATCCGGATATTGCAAAGCACGAGTACGGTATCAATATCGTTAACGATCTCCCTGCGGAGAAGTTTGATGCTTGTGTGGCGGCCGTTGCGCACGAAAAGTTCGAAGGTCTCGATGTGCTTGCATTGCTGAAAGAAAAGCACGTGATCTTCGATGTGAAATGCATGTTGGACAGAAGTCTCATCGACGGAAGATTGTAAATAATCAAGGTAACTGGTTGTACAGGTAGGGCTGTTGCCTATGGTTTGATTCCATCAACCGGTTTCATTCTTTTCCAGACAATATATGCAAGCACTGATTCTCGCTGCCGGTATGGGTAAGCGCCTCGGGGACCATACTAAGAACAACACCAAGTGTATGGTCCCTGTCAATGGGGTGCGTCTCATTGATAGAGTAATTGATCAGTTGTCGAAATTCGATCTCACCCGTCTGGTAATGGTTGTGGGATACGAGAGGCAAAAGTTGGTTGATTATATCGGCCATCGTTATGATGATGTACTGAAAATCGAATTCATCGACAATCCGATATATGATAAGACCAACAACATCTATTCGCTGGCTTTGGCGAAGACGCAGTTGTGTGAGGACGATACGATTCTTTTGGAATCCGATCTCATATTTGAGGATGGATTGCTTGATCTGTTGATCAATCATCCGGATAAGGATCTTGCACTCGTCGCAAAGTACGAGGCATGGATGGACGGTACGATGGTGCGTATCGATTCGGATCGCAATATCGTGAACTTCATACCGAAGGAGGCTTTTCGTTATGAGGATGCGGATGTCTATTATAAGACGGTCAACATCTACAAGTTCAGCAAGGAATTCTCTGCCAATTTCTATGTTCCCTTCCTCGAAGCCTATTGCAAAGTGATGGGCAATAACGAGTACTACGAACAGGTGTTGCGTGTGTTGCTTCATTTGCACAACTCTTCTTTGAAAGCGCTGCCCATCACCAACGAAAAGTGGTATGAGATCGATGACGTTCAGGATTTGGATATTGCATCCACCATTTTTAGCGCCGGTGAGGTGAAATATCACGAATACCACAAGCGTTATGGCGGCTACTGGCGTTTCCCCCAAATGCTCGACTACTGTTATTTGGTAAATCCCTTTTTTCCAAACAAGCGGATGAGGGATGAACTGAAGGCCAACTTTGACATGCTGCTCGAAAATTATCCTTCGGGTATGTTCGTTAACTCACTCCTTGCGGGCAAGTATTTCGGTATCAAACAGAATTATGTAGTGGTCGGGAACGGGGCGGCTGAACTTATCAAAGTCGTGATGGAAAAACATGCGGACGATAAAGTCGGCATCATTTATCCCACGTTCGACGAATATCCGAACCGTCTTCGCGAGGAAAAGATTGTACCATTTATTCCGCAGACGGAGAACTTTGACTACACAGCCGATGATCTGATGAATCATTTCGGTGATAAGGACATTTCTTTGTTTCTACTTATCAATCCGGATAATCCGTCTGGTCACTTTATGCCGAAGGCGGATGTATTACGTTTGGCGGAATGGTGTGCGGAACGAAATATCCGTTTGGTGGTTGATGAAAGTTTTGTGGACTTTACCTACGATTTTGAGCGGAACAGTCTGTTGCATGATGATATTCTTGAACGGTTTCCGAAGATGGCCGTAATGAAATCCATCTCGAAATCCTATGGAGTTCCCGGCCTTCGTCTCGGTGTTTTCGCAACGGCTGATACTGAACTGATCACCCGAATGAAGAAAGAGGTGAGCATCTGGAATATCAATTCCTTCGCTGAATTTTACCTTCAAATCTATGGCAAATATGAGAAGGAATACAAGAAGGCGTGCGACAAGTTTATCGAGGAGCGTGAAATGTTTTACGATGAACTGAAGACTATTACTTTCCTTCGGGTTATCCCGTCGCAAGCCAACTATTTTCTTTGCGAGGTCGTCGGCAGGTATACTTCGGCCGAATTGACGCAGAAACTTATAGAGAACGATGTAATTATCAGTAATTGCGGACTGAAGAGTAGAATGGCAGGCAAACAACTGATTCGCTTGGCTGTCAGAAGCAGACAGGATAATGCGAAATTGATATCGATATTGAGATCATTATAATTCTCGGGCATGAAAATAATAACAGAAAAAGAGATTCGCGGACTGAATATCTCTCCTAAGATATGTGTGGACTGGATTCGTGAAAGTTTCTCGTTGAAAAGAATGGCTCAGTTGCCTGCCAAGATCAGCGTGCATCCGGCGGATACGGACTTCTTTACGTCGATGCCGTGCCTTTTGCCTGTCAATGAAGAGGGGAACAGATATTTCGGTATCAAAGAGGTGCACAGAATAGAGGGCGCAGTTCCGAGTCTTGGTAGCGATATGATGCTTTACGATGCCAAGACCGGAGAGTTGCTCGCTCTTATCGATTGCGATTGGATAACGACCATGAGAACGGGAGCTGTTGCTGCAGTCTCGGCACAGGCGCTTAGAAAAGAGAGTGCATTGGTATATGGTTTTGTCGGACTCGGAAATACTGCTCGTGCGACTTTGTTGTGCATTCTTGAGAATGAACCTGGAAAACAGTTTGAAGTGCGGTTGCTCAGGTACAAGAATCAGGCAGACTTGTTCATCGAGCGTTTCAGGGACTACGATAATATTGATTTCGAGATAGTCGACGATATTAACGAGATGGCTTCCGGAGCGGATGTGTTCATCAGTTGCATTACCAGCGCCGAAGGTTTGTTGATCGAAGATGAAAAAATGTTCCGACCGGGGGTGACGGTTATTCCTGTTCACATGAGAGGCTTTCAGAATTGCGACACGGCCTTCGATCGTGTTTTCGGGGATGATACCGAACATATAAAGGGATTCAGGTATTTCCCGCAATACAGGGATTATAATGAGATTGGCGAAGTTTTGGCGGGAAGAGACCCCGGTCGAAAAACTCAGCAGCAACGAATCATAGATTATAACTACGGCCTTGCGATACATGACGTTTTGTATGCGTCCAAAATTTACGAATCGATGCGTGGACATGGCGGTTCGGTTGTTTCTTACGAAAAAGAGACGAAAAAATATTGGATTTGATCTTTCCTGAAATAATTGCTTTATAGGGTGAATAAAGAATTATATTGGGGCGTTATATTATCGTACGTAACGACTTTCGTATCATTAGGAGTATCACTTCTCCTAACTCCGATTATCATCAGACTGTTAGGTCAAAGCGATTACGGATTGTACGAATCCATAGGATCTTTTGTTAACTATCTTGCGGTACTCGATCTGGGTTTTAGTGCGGTGGTTACGCGATATGCTGCCAAATACCAGATAAACGGAGACATAGAGGGGAGGGATCGATTCTTATACACTTGCAGGAATATCTATTTGGTTCTTTGCGGTATTATATTGGCTATCGGCATCGTATTGTACAATTGCATAGACAGTGCTTTCGGACATAGCTTCGACGCCGTAGAGTTGCACAGGGCCCATCAATTGTTTATTGTGGTATTGCTCACCACGGTAGTTTCTATTTTTAGCCAGGTCTATAAAGGTGTACTCACCGGTATAGAGCTTTTTATCTGGCCGAGGGTCATACAGTTGTTCAAGGCGGTTTTCAGTAAGGTCGTATCTATTGTCATTTTGTATCATGGAAGCAATAGCGTGGGTTTCACCTCGGTCATGCTGGCATTTGAAATCGTTGCTTGTTTACTCGTGATGTATAAGGCGCATCAACATGTCCATTTTAGAAAAAATAGCATGCCTTTCAGCCAGGTCAAGGAGATTTTTCTGTTCTCAGGCAATCTGTTTATAATGGCTATTGTCGCCCAAATTTATTGGCAGGTGGATAAACTCGTATTGGGTATATGCGTCGGTACTGTCACCGTAGCTATTTACAGTGCGGCTCTGAATATCGAGAATATCGTAAGAAACGTCTCGTCTTCCATAAAAGATGTTTTGATTCCGAGAGCTACGCGGATCGATCTGGATTCGCCCGATTCCTCGCAGCGTATTACGGATTTTATGGTGAAAAGCGGTAGAATCATATTTGTCGTGTACGGACTCTTGATATCCGGACTTACGGTTTTGGGTTATAAATTCATCTATTTGTGGCTTGGAGAGGATTATGTAAGTGCTGTGCCGATTCTCTTGATCTTAGGATATTCGACTTTCATCCCGACCGTTATCCTTCCTGGAGAAGAACTTTGCAAGACTTACAATAAGCACGGGCCTCTCGCATTCATGTATCTTTTTATATCCCTTGTGAATGTAATACTGACTTTTGTGTTGGTTAAACAAATGGGGATGTACGGTGCGGCGATTGCTACGGCTGTCGGTCTGTTCGTCGGGAATGTTTTCATGTCTCTGTTGTATTACAGAAAAGTTTTGTCGATCCGTATCGGGCGATTGTTTTTCGGGTTATTTCGTCGGTTATTCGTCGTTTTCCTGTCCACTACGGTGTTCGGATACTATTTGAATAAAGTGTTGGATTATCAGAACTGGCTTACTTTAATAGCCGAGGGTCTCGTTATGACGATATTTTACTCTGTGTTTTTAATGTTGTATGGGTTCAATTCCGAAGAGAAGACCTTGGCGATTCGATTGCTTGAGAAAATCAAAAGATGATATAATATGGTGAAAAATTCCGATAGCGTAATTCTCATTTCGAAGGATGTGCTCGGTAAATTCTATCTTCCGATTTACGGGAATACTTTTTGGAAAGGGAAAACTCCAAATATCGATGAACTCGCTTCAAAAGGGACTGTATTCAACAGACATTATACCGCGGCTCCTTCGTCGGCAATGTCCTATTTCAGTATGTGGACAGGTGTTTATTCTCATCAAACGAAACGAAAAGACTATTTACCGATCAAAGAGAAAGAAGGATTCGGATCTTTGTTCAATAAGGCATTTGAGCTAGGTTTTGACAATCACATTATCTGGGATGAGAACTGGATGATAACCGCCAAACTTTATTCCGAATGTTACGGAGACCATGTGACCTACAATTCGATAAAAGGCATTCGACAGCCTGTAGGTACGCACCAGCTTCATCCTCATGCATTGGAGTGTGATGAATATCTCGTCGATGAGACTGTTTCGAAGATAAAGCGGGAAATCGAATCGATATGTTCAAACGAGAAGAAAGTTTTCATTTGGATGCATCTGCCACATGTTCTTCATGGTCGCAACACCTACGGCTCGGATATTGACGTTTTCGATCGGGTTGTCGGTATTGTACGAGAGTTCTTCAATGATGGAAATATCTTCATAACTGCCGATCATGGCAATATGAACGGGGCCCACGGAAAGGTGGGGTATGGATTTGATGTGTATGAAGAAGCGTCCTGCATACCGTTGATAACTCCGAGATTCGAAAATCTCGCGATTGTCGATTTCCCTACGACAACCTGCGATTTATTCAAGATAATCTTCGAACGGGCTGTTCCTCGTCGCGAAGTCGTTTACAGCGATTCCGCATATTATTGTCAGCTACATCGCAAACTAGCGATCATCAAAGGCGATTATAAATATATATTCAACAGAAAGGATCATTCCGAGGAGTTATACGATGTAGTCTACGACCCTGAGGAGAATGTCAATCTGATTTCCGATAAAATCTATGATGCCGACAGGCATCTTCCTTGTCCCTTGCAGGAAATGTATTTTTATCCCCGTTGGAAAGATATGCCAGCCATTCGTGAAGAGATGAGAAACCTTAAGAATGAAGTTTGGCGCGAAGGTACGTTTACGGATAAACTACATGCTTATTATCTTCATTTCGGAAAGTCTCTTTGGCGAGTAATCAGCGCATATCTACACTCTCACGGTATTGATATGACAATCCATTCCCATAAAAAGAAATGAGAAGAGAGATCATCGTCTTATTCTTGTTGATCATTACAATTTTGACCTTTCTCATGCCACGCTCTTATTTTTCGGAGGGTATGGTATGGATATATATTGCGATGGGGGTGGTATGCGCACTGTCTTTTTTTTTCGTCAAGGAGTGCGACAACAATATCCGGATGATTTTCCTTCGCCCATCATTTCTGTTTGTTATCGCTTATTTGATTGTATTTTTTCAGCGGCCTGCGGACTATTTGTTGGGTTATGTGAGCGGATACATCAAAATCGGTGAAGTGCAATTTATGCTGACGAGCCTGAATTATGCGGTAGTCGGGTTATGTCTTTTCATAATAGGATATCTGATAGAATCGAAAAAATCGACATCTGGTAGAAATATCTGGTTCCATACGAATATCGTATCTCTAAACATTTATGCCGTTTTATCGTCTGTTCTCATTGTTTTGGTTCTCCTTCTCGTCCCGAAAGAGGTGCTGATGGGTGGTTATAGCAACGACATGCTGACCAATGCTTCGATTTACAACTATCTCGCATCGTGGAGCAATACCATCCTTATCGCGTATATCGTACAATTCACAATCAATGCTAAGCAGACTCGGAAATTGGAAGGATGTTCCGTTATCCGATATCTCCGGGGTGTGGGAATATGGCAGAATGCGAATGTAATCGTATATACGCTCATCATTTTGAATGTAGGAGATCGGGGACCTCTTGTCGTTATGGTATTTTCGTATTATCTTTCTTACATTATCGTATCCAATCGGAAGTTATCGAAAATACTTATCATGATAGCTTTCTGTCTAGGGATTGTTGTAACATCCATTTTGGGCAACACCAAGCAATATCGGGACAACAATACGATTATGGATCGGTTGACCTCGTTGTATGAAAATCAAGATAATCAGCCCAAGGAATCATTCCTGCCAGCAACGGAGCAGCTCTCCGGTTCATATTGCTGTCTGCCTATATCTCTCCAGATGGTGCCGGAACACGAAGATTTCAGCTATGGAGCTTCTACCTTTAGCGATTTGGTTTCAGGAATTCCTTTCGCCGGCAGGTTTTTTCATTTACCGGCAAGTACATCCTATCGCATATCCAGATATGCTATGGGCGAAGATTTTAGTTTCGGACTTGGAACGAATTGTCTCGCAGCGTTATACATGGATGGCGGATTGTTTTTCATTATATTGGGGATGTTTGTTTTCGGGATCGTATTGAGGAAATTCGAAGTGTGTATCTTTTCCGGAACAGCTTCGTCATTTTTCGTATTCTGCATGGCGTTCTATTTCCTGACACGTGTCGTGTATATTCCTCGAAGCTCCCTGCTTTCCCCGTTTAAATACGCTTTGTGGATGTACCTGATCATGTCTCTGATTTCTTACTTGTCCGCAAAGAGAAGACGATCCTCATGAAGAGATTCTTGTTTATCATAACCTCTCCTTCCGCAGGAGGAGCCGAAACTTATTTGATACGGTTCCTTGAATATGCGAAAGGGATCGAGACGACTGTTTTGTGTAAGAAATCTGTTCATGGAGAACTGGAGGAGAGATACAAGGCAGTGAGTCGTCTGGAGTTTATCGGACATTTGGGGCTTGTCGATCCTCTATCGTATATAAGGCTTGTTTCGTTCTTTCGTAGAAATAAATACGATGCAGTTTGCGATTTTACAGGGAATTTCTCCGGATGGGATTTGTTGTGTGCCGAAGTCGCGCATGTGCCCGTGCGCATCGCCTTTTACCGGGAGTCACGGAATCAATTTAAACCTACACTTTTTAAGCGGTTGTATGCTAAGGTCATCACGCAAGTAACTCGTTATGCATCAACCAGAATACTTTCGAATTCGTTTGAGGCGCTGAATCATTTCCATCCTTATTGGAAAAAGGGAAAAGAAAAGTATGCGGTAATATATAATGGACTGGATATGTCCAAGTTGTCCGTCATGACCAGGACAGATGCGAGGAAATCGTTGTGTCTGCCGCAAGATGCTTTTGTTGTATGCCATTCCGGCCGGTATTCTGATGCGAAAAATCACAAAATGATTCTCCGATGCGCCAAGGAATTATGCGATAAATACCGGGATATTGTTTTCGTTCTTGCCGGTAGGGGAGTCCGCGAGGGGTTGGGGGATGTTGTCGAGAAGTACGGGCTGTCCGATCGATTCATCATGCTCGGATATAGAAACGATGTGCTTGATGTGCTGAAATGCGCGGATGTATTTTATTTTCCGTCGCTCAATGAAGGACAGCCGAACGCGCTTATCGAAGCGATGGCTACCGGGCTTCCTTTCGTAGCATCCGATATTCCGTCGATAAAGGAAATGGTTCCTGAGGATCGGATGGCCGATTTGATCGATCCCGATGATTTGCAGGCCAATGTTTCCGCCATTGCAAATCTATATGATAATAGGGATCGTCTCAGTAATTATGTCTGTGATCGATGGGTGCGGGAACATTTCGATGCGACGCGATTGTTTAATTTATTTTTATCCGAATTGATATGAAAATATTATTTGTTCATGACCATAGGTTTTATGAGCAGGCCGGAGTGTATTATTCGATGAAATTCTCTGAGACCATCTGGAAACCGTATGTGATGGGTGATAATATCGTTACTATGTTTGCCCGAAAATCGAAGACACCGTGTCCTCAGGTAGCTTCATGCAATAAGGTGAAGTTTAAACTTTCCAATAACTATTCGTCGCCATTCAGCGCCGTAACGAACTATCGTAAAATAAAAAAAGAGTTAGAGCCGTATGTCGATCAAAGCGATCGGGTGATCGTAAGAATGCCGAGCATTTTGGGTGTTATAGCCTCCGAGATAGCGATCGTGAAACGAAAAAAAATTATGGCGGAAGTGGTGGGCGACGCATACGATGCCTATAAATACTACGGCAGTTTCAGCGGGAAAGTTCTTGCTCCCGTATTCCGGTATCTCAATAAGCGGGCTATATCCCGATGCGATGCGGCTATTTATGTTACGCAGGATTATCTGCAAGACCGGTATCCTACGCGTGGGTTCAGATGCGCTTGTAGCGATGTACTTATAGAGGAAGTATCTCCGAGTGTTCTGAGTAATAGGCTCGAAAGAAACAATCGGCCAAAGCGAAAACTTATCTGTGGGGAGATCGGGAATGTATCCATGCCTTATAAGGGCTACGAGATAATGCTGAGAGCTATGCAGATTCTTCGGGAGCGGGGTATAAGGATTGAATATCATATAGTGGGCGGAGGGAATCCGATTGATGTATTGAAAATTGCTGAAAAATGCGGAGTGGGCGATTCTGTTTTCTACGACGGGATGATAGACCACAGTCTCATATATGAGTTCTACGACTCACTCGATGTGTATGTACATCCTTCATTTACGGAAGGTTTGCCTCGGGTTGTCGTCGAGGCTATAAGCCGGGGGTGTCCGTGTGCCGTGTCGGATGCCGGCGGAACACCTGAGCTCATCGATAGCGAATTCATACACCGAACGGGAGACGCGAATAAACTGGCTGACGATCTCATGCGTTTTTATCGGGACAAAGAGGTCATGAACCGAGTTTCGGTTGCGAATTTCGAAAGAGCGAAAGCGTATTATGCCTCAACGTTGGAAAGCAAACGTCTGGATTTTTATAGTAAGTTTTACACGTTATGAGCGGCAGAGAAGTGTTCGGGAAGCTAGGGAAAGCGATAAATCTGTTCGCTCGCATCGTATCGGTTCTGCCCCGACCGTTCAGAAGATGGTTGTTTCGGGTCAACAGGAATACGGGCGGAAATGTCGGCATATTTATCAGATACATATTGATCAGACATTTGGCCAGGCAATGCGGCGACAATGTTTGCATCCGACAGTATGTAATTCTTGAAAACATCGACAAAATATCGTTCGGGAATAATGTTTCCATTCATCCTTTCTGTTATTTGGACGGTAAAGGAACGATAGAGATCGGAAACGAGGTATCCATTGCGCATGGAAGTTCTGTTCTATCGATGAATCACACCTGGGCTTCGCGCGATATTCCCATCAAATATAATCCGGTAAGCCTGCGAAAGGTTGTGATTGCCGAAAGCGTTTGGATTGGATGCGGGTGCAGGATCTTAGCAGGAGTGCATATCGGTAAACGGTCTGTCATTGCCGCTGGAGCAGTTGTAACCAAGGATGTGGGATCCCATGAAATAGTCGGAGGTATACCTGCCCGACATATAAAGTCTATATAGAGGATGAGAATGAAAGAACTTAAGGCGCTTATCATGACCGACGCCTATCGCTATACCGGAAAAAGATCGCGGAAATCGGTTTTACGGTTATATTTCAAAACTCCCGGATTCAAGTATACATGCAAAATCAGATTCGCGAAATTCTGTAAGACAAATAGATATTGGAAGATATTGTTTCCCTTAGCCTATCTGTCATATAGACATTGTATGATAAAATTCGGAATCGGCATTCCGTATATGACAACGATCGGCGAAGGATTCTATATCGGACATTTCGGAGGTATAATAGTCAATTCCAATGTAGTCATAGGAAAAAACGTAAATCTGTCTCACGGCGTTACGATAGGCAAGGGCGGCGGTGATGCCGGTTGCGGCAAGGGATGTCCAATCATAGGTGATTGTGTTTATATTGGTCCAAACTCGACGATCATCGGTAAAATCACTATCGGAGACAATGCGGCTATAGGCGCCAATGCTTTTGTCAATAAAGATGTTCCGGGCGGTTTTACCGTCGGTGGCGTACCCGCGAAAACGATTTCACAAAAAGGGTCGATCGGTTATATTCATAATAAAGTTTGATTACATGGGCTACGACAGTTTTTACAACAAATACGCGAAGCGATGGATCGGTTTCCTCCTTGCCGTCATTCTGATTCTGATTCTATGGCCGTTTTATTTGATCATAGCAGTTGCCGTCGCTATCGAGGACGGGCTTCCCGTTTTCTATCGGCCGCAGCGAGGCGGATATAAGAATAAGTCTTTCCGTATATTCAAATTCCGCTCTATGGTGAAAAATGCGGATAAAATAGGAGGCGGAACTACTGCGCTGAACGATCCGCGTATTACGAAAATGGGCAATTTCCTCAGAAAGACGAAGCTGGATGAAATACCCCAATTGTTCAATATCATTGCGGGTTCCATGAGTTTCATCGGTCCCCGTCCCGAATTGCTTCGTTACGTGAATCTGTATGAAGGGGAGGAAAAACTCATTTTGCAGGTTCGTCCGGGAATAACTGATTTCAGCAGTATCGAGTTTATTGATCTGGACGAGGTGGTCGGAAGCGCGAATGCCGATGAAATGTATGAAAAGCGTGTGCTGAAGAAAAAAAATCGGTTACGGATAAAATATGCCAGGGAAGTCTCCTTCGTCACTGATTGCCGACTTTTTCTGCGAACGGTCCGGGGCGTGATAAAGAAGGCCCTCACGTTTATTCTGTGTAAAAATCACAAGTAATTTTATGGAATATATCACGCTGAAAAATTCCTGTCTGAAGGTTTCCCGTCTTTGCATGGGAGGATGTCCTATGGGCGGATACGGATGGGGCGATGTACAGGAACGGGAGCTTATTGATGCTATTTGCTGTGCTGTGGATAATGGGGTCAATTTTTTTGATACAGCCGATACATATGGTCTTGGACGATCGGAGGAAACCTTGGCTAAAGGTTTGGGTGCCAGGCGTAAGGATGTCGTTGTCGAATCGAAATTCGGGGTCCGTTTCTGTAATGGCGCTTCTACTTATGATAACAGCCCGGCTTACATTCAGGAATCTTTGGAAGGTACCCTGCGACGATTGAACACCGACTATGTGGATATCTATATTGTCCACTATCGCGACGGTAAGACACCTATGGAAGATGTAGTCGGGAAATTGGAAGATCTGCAACGAGTGGGAAAGATCAGGTATTTCGGACTATCCAACATTCACGAGGAAGGAATTGCGGAAATGCGGCCTTACCGGGGAAAGTTCGTATGCTGTCAGGACGAATACTCGTTGGCTTGCCGAAAGTTCGAAACGGACCTATTGAAGGTTCAGAGTGAAATCGATGTCACCCCGCTTACATGGGGAAGTCTCGGACAGGGCATTCTCACCGGAAAGTACGATCGCAATGCTTCGTTTGGACCGAATGATCGCAGGAGCCGGGATATCTATGTGAATTTTCATGGTGAAACGCTGATGAAGAATATGGATATCGTGGATGCGATGCGTCCTATTGCACTCGCTCATGGTGTGTCGATAGCGGCCGTAGCTATTCGTTTCATAATGGATCGCTTAAAGGATTCCGCCGTACTTGTGGGCGCCAAACGGCCTGCACAGATCAAAGGCAATTTGGAATCCATAGGTTGGTCGCTTATGCAGGAAGAAATAGATTTATTAGACCGAATTTCAAAATAAAAAACCTGATTATGACAAAATCGAAATGGACCAGCGAGGAATTGGCTTGGAAGATTCGGCGTCACGGTGTGGAGATGACCCACCTTTCGGGCGGAAGTCATTTGGGAGCGATCTTGTCTGTTGCAGACATTGTGGCTGTGCTATACACCGATGTGCTCAATTATGACCCGCAGAATCCGAAATGGGAAGGGCGCGACCGTTTTATCCTGAGTAAGGGACACGCCGGAGCTTCCATCTATGCCGCATTGGCAGAAAGCGGATTTTTCGATGTCGAAGAGCTGAAAACGCATTATCAGAATGGCAGTCGGTTATCTGGTCATGTGTCCCACCATCTGCCGGGTGTGGATTTCTCGACAGGTTCGCTCGGACACGGCCTTTCAGCTGCAGCGGGTATGGCATTCTCGTTCAAGAAAGACGGACGCAAGGAACGAGCTTTCGTTGTTCTTGGAGACGGAGAGTGTGATGAAGGATCAATATGGGAAGCTGTGCTTTTTGCAAACCATTTCCGTCTGAACAACCTTTGTGCAATCGTCGACCACAATCATATGCAAAGCCTCGATTTCAATGAGAATACATTGGAACTGGAGGATTTGGGAGAGAAATGGAATGCATTCGGATGGAATGTTATCAGGATTGATGGCAATGATCATGCGGCACTCAAAGCGGCCTTCGAAAAGGTTGATAAATACAGTAACGATGAGAGTCGTAGGCCGACGGTAATCATCGCCGATACCATAAAGGGATGTGGTATCTCTTTTATGGAAAACGATATTCTGTGGCATTATAGATTTCCTCACGACGGTTGGGAGTATGATTGCGCCGTTGCGGAATTGCACAAATCGAAACCGGAGGGGGTTGCGGATCCCTATACGCCGAATGGTATAGAGGATCCGACATTGCCTACGGAGATAGATGATGTTAATCACGACCATACCTTCTCCTGCACATGGAATACGACCTATCCGGAAAAAATGCGTAGAGTAGATGCCAAATCCGGCACTTCGGAAAAAGTTCATCCCGTTTAATCGAACCGAGCTATGCCAGGGAAAGAACTGCGTTTTATCACGATAGCATATGGCATAGCTGCTATATTGGTCGTGTTGGGACATTCTCATCCTCTACATCGGGATTATCCGACTTATATCAGCCGATTGATCAAGTTCATTTATACCTTTCACATGCCTTTATTCTTCTTTATTGCCGGCATGTTGATTCGTTACACGGATCATAACAGATCGGTACCTCGATGGTGGTGGGAAAAAGTAAAGAAACTTATGATCCCTTACATCGTACTTTCTGCGGTTGCCTGGCTCCCGAAGGTTTTGCTTGATAGTTTTTTGAGCGATAATATGGAATTGTCGGCAACTAACATCCTACGAATGATATTTATTCCGAGAAATGGTGTCTGGGGCCATTTCTGGTTCATTCCAACCTATCTTATACTGTCATTGATAGGAGCCTGTTGTTGTAAGTTGCCGAATAATAGGTATATCAATGCGGGAATGATCGGGGGGGGGGATTTTATTGTTAGTTTTTCCGATAAATACGGATTGGATCGGTCTGAGAGATGTCTCGCTGAATTTATTGTACATTTTGGCAGGCGTGGTGACATCGCGCTATCTTATTTCGAACGAACTTAAGTATGGTAAACCATCCGTTGCCGCCCTGACTTTCATTGTTTCGTTGTGTATTTTCATTCTGTCGCAATATGTCGGCTCTAACGACAAAACAGTCTTGTATACGATCGTCGCTTTCAGTATGATCTTCTTCATCCTGGTTTGTTCGATTTTGCTGTCGAATAAAAAAAACAGAGGATTGAAATATGTGGGGGAACGGGCTTTTACTGTTTTCATTTATTCATGGCCTGTTCAGATAACGGTTGAAATGGTGTGTGTTATGGTTTTGAAACTCAATTGGGCCATCGTTTTTTTGGGGATGTTCACTGTCGGTCTTTTATTTCCGCTGTTGTTGTATGAATTTTATTTGAGATGCATTCCGCGACGAAGATTCCTGGATGCACTGATTGGTATTAATAAAAACTAATTGGAATAGATAGCATGAGAGATACATTTGTAAGAACCTTAGTTGAAATCGCTAAAACAAATAAGAATATAGAACTCGTCACAGGCGATTTGGGTTTCGGAGTCCTGAAGCCATTCTGGGAGCAGTGTCCGGACCAGTTCACCAATGCCGGTATTGCAGAGCAGAACATGACTACAGTCGCTGCAGGGATGGCTTTGACCGGCAAGACGGTGTTTACATACAGTATTGGAAATTTCCCGACTCTGAGATGTTTGGAGCAAATACGCAATGACTGCGCCTACCATGAGGCTAACGTAAAAGTGGTTTGTATCGGCGGTGGATTCGTATATGGCTCTTTGGGTATGAGCCACCAGGCAACGGAGGATCTGGCTGCCCTTCGGGCACTTCCGGGAGTTGTAGTAATGGCTCCGGCGGACCTTGTGGAGGCTGAGGAGTGTACGAGGGCTCTTGCCGAATATAAGGGAACTGCCTATCTGAGATTGGGCCGAGGCGGCGAGAAACGCATCCATGAGAGGATAGAAGGCTTTAGGATCGGTAAAGCTGTAAAGGTCTGCGATGGTGAAAAGGTTGCTATTTTCTCTACGGGGGCTATCTTTGAAGAGGTGAAAACTGCTCGGGAAATTCTGACGGAAGCTGGTTACGTCCCAGCCGTTTATACCTTTCCTACGGTAAAGCCGATTGATAGAGAGGTCGTTGAACTGGTTTCTCGCAATTTTGATTTGGTGGTGACCTGTGAGGAGCACAATATTGTTGCTGGTTTCGGTTCGGCCGTGGCCGAGGTTATGGCTGAAATGAATGACCGGAAAGCGAGACTTCTTCGAATTGGATTGAATGATGAGTATTCGATTCGTGTTGGGAATCAGAAATATCTTAGAGCGCAGTATGGGATTGATGCCGTGAGTATTAAGGACAAGACGATCGAGGCCTTGAAGCGATGAAAGTTTTACTGATAGTTAATGAATATACGACTATTATCAACTTCAGAATGGAGTTAGTGAAGTCGATGGTTGATGCCGGACACACCGTTGCCGTCGCTTTGCCCGACCATGAACGAAACGAGGAGATTCGGGAAGCAGGATGTTGCATATATTCGTTGCCGATGGAACGAAAGAGCAAGAATCCGTTCAAAGATTTCAGGATTGTACATCGCATATATCGGATATTGAAGAATTATGCACCAGACATAGTCTTCACCTTTACCATTAAACCGAATGTTTATGGTGGTATGGCATGCGCGATGAAACGAGTTCCGTATGTTGCTACCATTACGGGGCTGGGATCTTCCATCCAGAATGACGGATTGATGCGTAGGATATCTCTGACAATGTATAGAATAGGGCTGAAAAAAGCACGGGAAGTATTTTTTCAAAATACGGACAACAGGGATTTTTTGCTGAAGCGTAAAGTATATACAGGTCCCTACGATATGATTCCGGGATCCGGCGTCAACCTGTCTAGATTTCACTTGATGGATTATCCAGCTGAGAATACGCTTAATTTTGTATTTGTCGCAAGAGTGATGAAGGAGAAAGGGATTGAGGAGTTTCTCGAAATGTGTATCTGCATCGGGCAAAAATACCCGCAGACCCGGTTCCACGTCTGCGGGCCGTGTGAGGAGTCGTACCGAACGCAGTTGAAAGAGTTGGAGGAAAGGGGGGCGATAATTTATCATGGCATGGTGAAGGATATGCCGCGGATATACGCCTTTGCACATTGTATTGTTCATCCGTCTTATCACGAGGGAATGGCTAACGTGTTGTTGGAGAGTGCGGCTTGCGGAAGAGCCGTCATTGCATCGAATATCGCCGGATGCAGGGAAGTGGTCGAAAGTGGAGTGAATGGTTTCCTGGCCACGGTGGGAAACAGTAAGTCGTTGATTAAACAGGTTGAAAAATTTATCGCTTTATCGCTCGAGGAACGTAAGCGCATGGGGATTGCAGGCAGAAAAAAGATGGAAAAGGAGTTCGATAGGCAAACGGTGGTGAAAACTTATTTGAAAACGATTGATGAACTATAGTCGTTCGGGGACCGATCGAAAACATAAAAACGATACGCATAGCGACTCTCTTAGTTGCTGAATCATTACCTTGTATAATATATCCCGCAAAGTCCTGTATTAACATATAGGACTTTTGTTTTTTAGATAGATGAATAATGAGCCGAAGAACTATCCATCCGCCCCTAAACTAGCTTGCTTAAAACCAAAAATCACAGAAATACTCCAAAATCCGTTCTCGGACGGCCTGTGATCGTATGGTCCGGAGTGTTACCGGTTGAGCCATTGCCGGAAATCCTGTGCCCGGTCGGTGCTGACGAACGCCTCCTCTCCTTCGGCGAGGGGTGGATTGAGCACCACCTTGATCCGGCTGCCCGAGTAGCGGATCATCTCCCGGATCGAGTCGAATGCGATGATAAAGCGGCGGTTGATGCGGAAAAAGAGGTTCGGCGGCAGTTTTTCACCCACCTCGGTCAGCGTGCGGTCGACGATGTAGTCCTTTCCGTCGTGCGTCACGAGGTGAAGGTATTTGCCGTCGGCCATGAAGTAGGCGATCTCGGCCGTGGTGACCGATTTCATCCGGGCGCCCATGTGTACCAGGAAGCGTTCCTGATAAACCGGAGACGCCAGTGTCGGGCCGTCAGGCTCCGCAGACGGGCTTCCCCCCCCCGATAGTAGTCCCAGCTTATCGATCGCGCGTTGCAAATCGTCGTGTCCGAAGGGTTTCAGCAGGTAGTCGATGCCCTTGTTCTCGAAGGCTTTCAGGGCGTAGGAGTCGTAGGCCGTGATGAAAATGACGGGTACGGTGATGTCCGTGCGTTCGAAGATGTCGAATCCGCTGCCGTCTTCGAGGTGTATGTCCATGAAAATCAAGTCGTGACTGACGCCGGCGATGACTTTGGCAGCTTCCGCCACCGATGCAGCCGTAGCGACGACCTCGATTTGCGGCGCAACTTCCGCGAGCGTCGTGCGCAATTCGGCGACCGACAGCGGCTCGTCCTCTATGATAATGGCTTTCATGACGCGTAAAATTACAAAAAAAACAGTCCGGTGCAAAAACCGGACTGTTTTTTCATCGCGCCCCCGCAGGGCCGCTGGATTCACCGTTGCTAATTGTTCAGCTCGGGATTGCTGTCGATGGCCGACTGCGGGAAGGGCAGCGTATAGCGCGAGTCGTTCTCGACCAGCGATACGGTCTGGTCTCCGTACTTGTGGACGATGGCCGGCCGGGTCGTGCGGCGCAGGTCCATCCAGCGGTGTCCCTCTCCGACCAGTTCGCGGGCACGCTCGTCGGCGATTTCCGCACGTAACTGCTCGGCGTTCATCGCTTCGACCTTCGTGCGCTCGGCGTCCATCGCTTCGGGCTTCAGCCGGTTGGCTTTCAGGGTGAGCAGGTACATCTTGGCGTTCTCCAGTTCCGCCGGGAGATACGAACCCGCTTCGGCGGCGATCAGGTACATCTCGGCAATGCGGATCGACACGCGGTCCGACGACGAACGGTCGGGAACGTAGCCGACGGTGGAGGTGTTGTAATCGGTCACTTTTTTGAGGTACGCACGGCGATTGTCGTTCGCCTCGTCGAACAGTGCGAGCAGGTGTTCCGAGAGGAATCCGGCATTGCGCAGGTCGCCGGCTGCTCCGCTGAAAGGCCGCTCCCAGGCCATGATCATCTCTTTCGACGGGGCTTTCCACGGCAGGCTGTCGGCCTTCGGCGGATTGTTCAGGTCCACGAGTTCGTATTCGGGCAGCAGCGACGCCGACAGGTCGTATGCCTCCTGCCAGTCGCGCATGTAGAGCTTTACGCGCGCCTTGAAAGCCGTGAGCGCATGCTTCGAGAACCGGTAGTTGTAGTTCGTTTCCTGTTTTTCGACCTCCATCAGCCGTTCGGAAGCGGCGATGTCGTCGAGTATCTGTCCGTAGACGGCGGCGACGTTCGAGGGACGGTATTTCTGTTCGATGTCGATCTCCGGGGCCAGCGGCACGGTGCGGTCCGTGGCAGCCGTTTCCGGGTTGTAGGGCGCACCGTAGAGGTTCACCAGGTCGAAATACGAATAGGCACGCAGTGCGTAGGCTTCAGCCATGATCTGTTCGTTCGATTCCTCGGAATCCTTGTCGGCGTCCAGTATGTCGTCGATCACGGCCTGGGCCTGGAAAATGGCCCGGTAGTAGTCCCTGTAAGGATACTCTTTCATCTGGCGGCCGTAGTCCCAGCGGTAGTTGTAGGAGAGTGCCATGCCTACGCTGGCCTCCCAGATGGTTCCTTCGTAAAAATATCCGGCCTCGTCGGAGAGCAGTCCCGTGTAAGTTTTCGAGTCGAAATAGGGAAAGCGGAAATAGCCCTCGGTGAGCAGAGCCCGGAATTCGGATGTCTTGTGGGGTATGACTTTGCCCACAGGCTCTATTTCGAGGTAATTGCAGGAGGCAAGACCCAGTGCGAGGAGTAGGATATATGCTGTTTTTTTCATAATTGCCAAGTGTTAGAAAGTGATGTTGAGGCCTACCGAGTAGGTGCGTGCTATCGGCTGTGCGTAGATGTTGCCATAGGTCTCGGGGTCGAAATAGCCGTCGTAATTGGTTGCAATTACAAACGGGTTGCGGGCCTCGAAATGAACGCGCAGCCCCGACATGTGGAGTTTGCGGGTGATTTTTTCCGGGAAGGCGTAGCCCAGGCGGATGCTGTTCACACGGAAGTAGTTCATCTTTTTCTGCCAGATGTCGAGGTTGTTGAAGAACGACGTCTCGCTGGGAGGATAGTTCGCCATGATCCACCTCATGACACGGTAGGGATCGGGATTCTCGGCCCATTCGCTCCATTCCGAACCGTCGGCCTGCATGTTGCCGACAATGGCGGGATACCGGCCCGAAGGGTTCGAGGGCGACCACACCTGCAGCATGTCGGTCGTGTAGTTCTGCCCCGGGTTGACTGCCGTGGGATTGTAGAAGGGCGAACGCATGACGTTCTGTCCGAAGACGAAATTACACGAAATCGCCAGGTCGAAGTTGTGGAAATAGAACCGGTTGTTAAAGCCTCCCGTTACCGACGGGTTCATCGAACCCGAGTAGGTCAGCCGCGAGCGGACATCCTGCTGCGACATGTCCATTGCGGGCGAATACCAGGCGATGCCATAGGGGTCTTCGAGGCGGAAGTTCACGAACTCCTGGAGCGAGACCTTCTCTCCGTCCTTCCAGAACATCGGGATGCCGTACTCGTCGAGTCCGGCGGTTTTGATCGTGAACAGCGCACTCGACGAATATCCCTGCACCGAGGGAGTCCAACTGTCGTCGTCGATGCGGATTTTCTCCACCTTGTCGGTGTTGTGGGCGAGGTTGATCTGGGTCTCCCACCGGAAATTCTGCGTGCGGATATTCACGGTATTGAGGGTGAATTCGACGCCGCGGCTCGATATTTCGCCGTAGTTGCTCGACGTGGATGTGAACCCCGTTTCCGAGGGAATCGTGCGCGTGGTGATCAGGTTCTCGCTGCTCCGGCCGTAGAGTTCGAACGTGAAGCCGAGGCGATTTTCGAAAGCCGAGAAGTCGAGCGCCGTGTTCCACGAATAGGTCGTCTCCCAGCGCAGGTTCTGGTTGGGCGGCGAGGTTACGTCGATGCGGTCCTCGTTCACGTTGCCGATGGTCGTATTGGCCCACGTGCCGAGGATGTAAGGCGATGTCGTACGGTCGATATTGCCCTGAACGCCGTAAGAGGCCCTCAGGCGCAGGTTGTCGAGCCACCGGGCGTCGCGCAGGAACTTCTCGCGGTTGATGCTCCAGGCTCCCGAAACGGACCACATGGGGTTGAATTTGTACTTGGGGTCCACGCCGAAGAGGTTCGTACCGTCGTAACGCATCGAGCCGAAGAAGGTGTATCGGCTGTCGTAGGTGTACGATCCGGTGAAGAAGTAGGACAGGTAGCGGTTTTCGTAGAACGATTTGAGGTATTGCTGGTAGTTTTTGTCGTCGACGTATTTGCTCCCGTCGGGGAAATTCACCGGCTTGGAGGTCATGGTTTTATGGTCGTAACCGAAGCCTTTGGTGTGTATGGTCGTACTCGTTACGCCGCGCATCTCCAGACCGGCCATCAGGTCCAGCTCGTGCTTTCCGCCGTATGTGCCCGAATACTCGGCCTGTGCTTTCCAGTTGTACTGCGACAGGTCGCCGTTCCAATTCTGGATGATGCCGCCCTGGGGCAGGAACGACTCCCCGTCGTAACGCGATTTGTGGTTGTATTTGCGTGTGAAATAGGTGTTCTCCTGCGCCATCTTCTCGGTCATCGAATTGTCGACCTGCAAACCGAACTGCGTGTAGAGTTTAAGTCCTTTTACCGGCGTGTAATCGAGGTCGAAAATCGTTTTGATCGACCGGGTTTTGAGCGTGTACTCCGTGCGGGCGCGCTCTTCGAGGTAGTTGAAGTCCAGAATGGTCTCCTCGTTGCCGAGGTTGTAGGTCATGTCCGGGTCGTAGATGTAACTGCCGTCGGCGTTGTAGGCATTCAGGTAGGGGTTTACCGAACGCGTGTAACGCGAAGGGTTGGTGAATACGTCCGTATCGGAGAGGTACGAATCGTTCTTGTTCTGTCCCACGAACACCGAAGCGCCGAAACGCAGGTTCTTCAGCAGGTCGTAGTCGGTCTTCAGCGTGAGGTTCAGACGCTCGAAGCCCGTTCCGACGGTCGTTCCCTGCTCGTTGTAGTAACCGCCCGAGAAGTAGTAGCTGGCCTTGTTGCCGCCGCCCGAGAGGCTGATGCTGTACTGTTGGTTGAGGGCCACGCGGTAAATCTCCTTACCCCAGTCGGTTCCGTTCTTGCGCAGGGCGTTGATCTGCGCTTGTGTCTCGGGCGAGAGCGAAGAGAACGATCCGCCGTTGATGAGCAGGCCTCTTTCGCCCGCCTTGTCCAGGATGCGGGCCACGCCGCCCATGTTTTTCATGTAGTCCAGCGTGCCGTTCGCCGCCAGCCCCAGTTCCAGGTCTACCTTCTGCGAAGCGTTCATCAGGTTGAGTTTCTCCAGGTTGGGACGGTCCGTTACAAACAGCGATGCCGAAACGTTGACGCGCGTCGCCTGGTTGCGGGCTCCTTTCTTGGTGGTGATGATGATGACGCCGTTGGCCGCGCGCGCTCCGTAAATGGCCGTTGCCGCGGCGTCTTTCAGGATGGTGATGTCTTCGATGTCCGACGGGTTGAGGCCCGCGATCGACATGTTGTAGAGGTTGTCGATGTTCTCCTTCGACGACCAGTCCGACGGGATGTCGTTGCCTTCGAGGGGCATGCCGTCCAATACCCACAACGGGTCGGTGTTGCCGTTCAGCGTTACGGTGCTTCGGATTTTGATTTTGCTGGCCGCACCGGGACCGCCCGTGGTGGGGGTCGATACGAGACCGGCGATCGAACCCGAGAGCATCTCGTCGACGCTCGCCACGCCGTCGCGCGAGATGTCCGACATCTTGACGTTCGAGATCGACGAGGTCAGCTTGCGCTTTTCGATGCGCTGGTATCCGGTCACCACTACGGCATCCACCTTGTTTTCCGATGCCGAGAGATAGATCGTAAAGTTGCTCTTACCCGAAATATCGAGTGTCTGCGCCTCGTATCCGAGGTAGCTGACTACGACTTTCTTGACGCTCACGGGCAGTTTGAAGGCGAAACGCCCCTGCTCGTACGCGATGGTTCCCTGCGGGTTGTAGTCTTTGGCCTGGGTCTCCTCGGGCGCGATGAAGACAGTAGCGCCCACGAGCGGCGCTCCGTCGGCGCGGTCGAGCACCTGGCCCGAAATCTGCCGGGTTTGCTGTGCGAGAGCGAACAGCGGACAGACCAGAACGAATAGCGTAAGGAATTTTTTCATATTACAAATATAGATGTGTTTGAGTTGTTTATCTATTAAATCGAAGTTGTTTTCTGTGTATTTGTTTGGAATTGTAACCTGCTTAAGTCTCCCCTTAGTTGCTTCAAAGCCGTCTTTCCGGATGGAAGACGGCTTTGAAGCTCTGAGGTTTATAACATTCGCAAGGCTTCTTTCAGCCTTAATTCCAAATCCCGGTAATGGTTGCGGGTCGCCTGGTCGCCGCTTTCGAAGCGGCCCCGGACAATTGTCAGCAACCTCCGCATTTCAGCCCGCTTGGCCGATGTCGTCTCGCTCACACGCTGCATCATGTCGTAGTTGCGCGCCGTCCGCAATTCCAGTTCCTCGGGTCTCGGCAGCGGTTCGAGGGCCAGTTCGGGAGCGTCCTGCATCAGCGAGCATGTGCATCCGCGCCCGTCGTGTGCGTGGTCGTGGAGCGTCGATCCCAATTTGGTGGTCTTCACCATCGTCAGGTTCGACGAGACGATCAGTGCGTCGACGTAGTTCTTCTGGCTCATCCGCTCGTAGAGCGAGAGCGTACGGCCGCCGGGACGGATGAAGACGGCGCGTGTGATGTCGTCCAGCATCTGCTCGGGCGTGTAGGTCTTCGCCCCGCGTCCCTGCCGTGCCTCGACTTCGTACATGCGTACCAGCCGCTGGTCGGCCAGCAGTTCGTAATAGGTCTTATACTGGAGTTCGCGCGCAAAATTGTAGGGCGCGTATTCCATCTGTCCCACGGGCGACATACGCTGCGCATAGGCCTTATCCCACGCTTTGGCGTTGAACAGCCATTCGGGAGTGATGAACACCTCGTCGATCAGGTATTTGACGCTCTTGCGCTGGTAGTCGGCCGGAACCGGTACATAGCGGTCGATGTCGTGGCCCGCAACGACGTTGTTGAGGTAAAATCCGCCTACGTTGGTCTTCACGTGGTCGGCATAGGTCAGCCATTGGAAAACAATGGCCATCAGGAACCGGCCGCCTTCGTATTGCAGTTTGCCGTCCTCCGAGCTCCAGTCCGTCACATGGGGGATGATGCGCCGGAGGTTCTTTATACCGTATGTGCTGGCCCCGACGGCGTCGTTGCTCAGGTCTTCCGACTGCGAGCGGGGATCGATGCCCTCGCGCGACTGTTCGCCGTACCAGTATTCGGGATCGTTTTCGTGCTCGCGCAGCCAGGCGTTGAGCGTCGGCAGTTCCTCGTGCGGGTCCTTTACGTCGAGCCAGCGGTAACCCCAGTTGATGGCATGCTTGTCGTAGGTTCCGATCTTGGGCGTCAGTTGCGTGATTCCGTCCTCGGGCTGCGCCACGTAGTTGAAACGGGCGTAGTCCATGATCGAACTGGCCGTGCCGTTCGCCGCGGTGTAGGTCTTCGAGCGGAGCGAATCCACCGGCACGGCGTACGAAGCCCCGAAGTTGTGCTTCAGTCCGAGGCTGTGGCCCAGCTCGTGCGACGAGACGAAACGCACGGCGTTGCCCATCAGCTCCGTCGGCAGCGTGTTGCCGCGCGCCGCAGGGTCTACGGCGCCGGTCTGCAATCGGATCCAGGCCTGGAGGATGCTCATTACGTTGTGCCACCAGATAATGTCGGCTTCGATGATTTCGCCGCTGCGCGGGTCGATCACCGAGGGACCCATGGCGTTGGCCATCTCCGATGCGGCATAAGTCACCACCGAGTAGCGCACGTCGTCGATGTCGAACTCCTTGTCGTCGGGATCGACCTCTTTGGCTACGATGGCATTCTTGAAGCCTGCGGCCTCGAAGGCCTCCTGCCACTCGACGATGCCCTTCTTGATGTAGGGAACCCATACGGGCGGGGTCGCCGGGTCGATCCAGAGCACGATCGGTTTTTTAGGTTCCACCAATTCTCCCTGCTTGTAGCGTGCTACGTCTTCGGGTTTCGGCTCCAGCCGCCAGCGGTTGATGAACGCCCGCTCTTCGGCCTTCTGCTGTTTGTCGTTGAAATAGAGGTGTCCGATTTCGAAATATCCTACCCGGTCGTCCGAGAAACGGGGACGCATCGGCTCCTTGTCCAGCAGCACGAGGTTCGAGGTGATGTCCACGGTCAGGGGAATCGTGGTTCCCTCTTCGGTATGCGAGGTCGAGAGGAGCGACTTGACGATGATGTTTTCGGGGAAAGACTTGACGGATTCGATCTTCGAAAGCTCCTTCTTGGGCGAGCCGGGTAGTCCGATTGCGCCGAAAACGTTGTTGAAACTCTTCTCGCTGCCGTCGAAGACTTTGTTTACCTTGATGACCACCGTCGTAGAGTCCGGGTTGTAGGCCTCGATCGGAAACTGTTCGATCGCCGTTTCGCGGTAGTTGTCCTTCACCGAACGGGTGATGCGGTCGCCTTCGGGCGAGGTGATGCGCGGGTCGTAGGTCATGACCCATACCTTTTTATAAAGGGTGTCTTTGCGGAAACGCACGATCTTCTCGCCGTAACCCATTCCTTTGTTGACGCCTGCGTCGTTCAGGACGTAGGGGACGCCCGATATCTTGTTGACGATCAATATTTCACGTCCCATCAGCGAGTCGGGAATTTCGAACCAGAAATCCGTGCCTTTGCGATGTACGTCGAACATACCCTTATCGGTCACGGCGCCTTTCAGCAGTGCTTCGTAACCCTTCTTGTCCTTTTTGGTCGTGTCGGCTTTCTCGGCTGCGGCTTCGGTTTTCTTCGACTTGCGGCCCGGTTTGCCCTTCGCTTCGGCCGGCGAGGCCGTCAGCAGGAAGAGCGCCGCGAGTGCAAGCATCGTTCCGGTCAATCGTCTTTTATTCATCATTTATTATTGCAGTTTTTGTTGCGGATATACAAAATCCGCAGGATGCAATAATAGAATTTAATTTTTTTAAAGAAAAGTGATCGGGGGCGAATGCCCCGATTGGGGGAGTGAATGCCGCGATTAGGCGGATTACTTTTCGGGCGGCAACAGCGGTAACCGGCAATTGAAGGTCCCTTCGCCGGCCGAAATCGTGATGTTTTCCTCGGTGTAGAACCGGTAGACCGAACGGATGCGCTCCAGCCCCACGCCCAGCGATTCCGCATTGCGGTCGTTACGCGGGGTGTAGTTGTTCTCGATCACGAGGCTTTCTCCTTCGGTGCGGATGCGGATATGCAGCGGATTGCTGCCCGTGATGCTGTTGTGCTTGACGGCGTTTTCAACCAGCGTCTGGAGGCTCATCGAGGGAATCCGCCAGTTGCGCAGCGCGGGGTCGATGGCCGTGGTAAGTTCGATACGGTTGTCGAAACGGATTTTTTGCAGCGTGTAATACTGCCACGTGAAATCGATCTCTTCGGAGAGTGTCGAAAGTATCTGCTTGCGGCGTTCCAATACCCGGCGGTAGACGCGCGAAAGGGTGAGCGTGAACTCCCGGGCCTGGTCGGGGTTGCAGCGGATCAGCGCATAGAGCGAATTGAGCGAGTTGAACAGGAAGTGCGGATCGATCTGCTCCAATACCTGTTGCAGGTGTAACTGCTCGGACTCCCGTTCCGAAAGGCGGCGCAGGTCGTATTCGCGGCGCCAGCGACGCTGAGCCACGGCGAGCAGCACGGCGAAGAACAGCACCGAGATCACGGCTGTGAGAATCGTGTAGAAATGGAAATCGTCGACCTCCTGCTCGATGACCAGCCGCGGGATGCCGATGCCGGCCACCCAGCGGCGGCCGCTTATCTGAATGGGGTAGTAGATGCGTTCCTCGTCGACGCTGAGGTAGTCCGAAACCGCGTAGACGGAGACCCGCTTTCCGGTGGCTATAACCTCCCGGAATGCCGTCAGTCCGGTCGAATCGCTCGCCGGGAGGCCCAGTTTCAGGCTGTCGGGGTGGTAGACGATCACTCCTTCGGGATTGAACAGGGTGGCATAACTGCTGCTGGCCGGGCTCTGCGTCATGTAGGCATAGATCTCCGGCAACGGGAAATCGACGCCGCAAATGTGCTTGCGGCCCGACTGGTCAGTCACGCGGCAGGCCATGCTCCAGACCTGGACCTCCCCCGAGCCGCTGACGTGGCTGCGGATCGAGTCGCCGCCTGCCCCGGCGATGAGTTGCTGCCTGAAATCCGTGGCGGCCTCCGTGGTCCGGGGCTCATCGCTGCGTGGATAGCTGCGGATCGTACGGCTCCCCGGCTCCGTGAACCAGATGCATCCCGCTTTCGGATCGAGCTGCATCAGTGTCGCCGCGAGTACGCGTAACTCGGCCTCCGTCGGTGCGGTGTGCGCACGCATGAATTGCACCGAGGCGTCCAACACCTCTTCCGAGCGTTTGAATTCGACTTGCAACAGCCTGCAATGGTATTCGCTGATCTGCATGACGATGCGGTCGCTCATCTGCACGGCCATGCCGTTGATGATGCGCCCGGTGACTACGATGCCCGCCACGAGCAGGAACAACAGAATCGTTCCCGTCACCAGAAGCCGCCCTTTGGGTGTGTGTCGCCGTCGTGCCATGCGGAACAAATGTAATGATTTTTTCGGCCCTGTTGCGAAAAACCCCGCGGAAATCTTCCTGCGGGGTTTTACTCAGTCGTTTTTGCGTATTTTCAGCCGTTCCCAGAGCCACTCCGGGATCAGTTTCCAGAAGAAGACCAGCACGGCGTAGCGGCGGTCGATGACCACGCGGCGGCGCGGATGCCGCAGGACGTGCATGATGCGCGCTGCGACTTTTTCCGTGTGCATCAGCATCGGGTAGTGTCCGTCTCCGGCCAGCAGCGGCGTTGCGACGAATCCCGGACGGATGTCCGTAAACCGGATGCCGTATCCCTCCATGCGGGAGAGCTGTGCCAGCGCGTCGATATAGGTGTTCTGCATCCGTTTGGTCGCCGAATAGGCCGGGGCCGTTCCGAGCCCCTTGGTTCCGGCGATCGAACTGATGACGGCTATGCGTCCGCCTCCGTGTCCGCGGAAATAGCCGAAGGCTGCCGTGACCATCCGCACGAATCCTTCGCCGTTGGTGCGCAGGGTTGCGATTTCGATGTCGGGTCGTAACTCGGTATTGCGGCTGCCGATGCCCGACGCATGGAAATAGATGTCCATGCCGCCCAGGCGTTCGGTCAGCCGGGCGAGAAGCTCGGGAGCATCGTCGCGGGTGATGTCCATCGACTGAATTTCCACTTGTGCAGGCGCTTCGGCGCGGAGCGCTTCGAGGGCTTCCGTACGGCGCCCTGCCGCTCCGACCCGCCATCCTGCGCGGATCGAGAGCCGTGCCACTTCGAGCCCGATGCCCGACGTGGCGCCTACGATGACGATTCGTTTCATAGCGCTTTGTTTTTCGGTTTTTGCCTACCTAAATATACAATATGTATGCGGGATATGCAAATTTTCGCCACGGATCCATAAAAAAGCGGAGCGCCGTTTCCGATGCTCCGTTTTACTGGCTTCACTTCTCTTTGCGCGGCTTTTCCCGCTCCGGCGGCGCGAGCAGCGCCTCCCGCTGTGTTGTTGCCAACCGGGCCGGAGTGATGCGCAATACATAGTGGCTGATATCGTTGTCTTTGCCCGAGGCATAAGCCTGTACGAACTCCCAGCCGAGGCTGCCCATGTAATTCACGGCATCCATGCCCGAACTGAAAAGCAGTTTGTTCCCAGCGGCATCCGTCAGGTAATTGTATTTCCACGCCCCGGTCTTTTGTCCGAAATCGAACAGCACGCCGTTGCTGCGATGAGTCGGCAGATGCCCGGCGATAATCTCGCAGTAGTAATAGGGCGGCGTTGCCCGCACGGTATCCGCCGTGATCTCCTGCGCCGAACCGAATCCCGCGCATGCCAGGGCTGCGAAGAGGAAGAGTGCCTTTTTCATCGGCTTACTCCTTTTGCCCCAGTTCGCACTGCACGCATTCGATGCCTACGCGGCGCAGCAGGTTCAAACCCTCTTCCGAACGGTAATCGTCCGAATAGACCACCCGCTTGATGCCCGCCTGGATAATCAGTTTCGAACATTCGATGCAGGGCGCCGCCGTGATGTAGAGCGTCGAGCCGTTGCAGTTGTTGGCCGACTTGGCGACCTTCGTGATGGCATTGGCCTCGGCATGGAGCACATAAGGCTTCGTGCGGCCCTCTTCGTCCTCGCAGATATTCTCGAAGCCCGACGGAGTGCCGTTGTAACCGTCCGAAATAATCATCTGGTCCTTGACGATCAGCGCTCCTACCTTGCGGCGTACGCAGTATGAATTTTCAGCCCAGATGCTTGCCATGCGCAGGTAGCGCAGGTCCAACTGGTATTGTTTTTCCTCGTTGTAAGCCATATTCCGTATTCTTTATCCGCGAACTCCCCTCAAAGGCGTGCCTTGTTACATGCCTTTGCCGTGGCAGTTCTTGTACTTCTTACCCGAGCCGCAGGGACACGGATCGTTGCGTCCGGCTTTTTTCTCGACGTGCATGGGCATCGGTTTCTGCTGCTCCTGCTGTCCGGCCTGCGCCGCGGCCTGCATGCGCGAGGCCTGCAACTTGTTGACATCGACCTTGGCGCGCTCCTGCTGCTGGCGCTGTACAGCCTCGGCATTCTGGTCGCGCACGGGGATGTAGGCCTTGTTCAGGATAGCCAGCACGTCGCGGTTGACCTTGATGATCATTTTCGAGAACAGTCCGAACGATTCGAACTTGTAGATCAGCAGCGGGTCTTTCTGCTCGTAGGTGGCGTTCTGCACGCTTTGGCGCAGGTCGTCCATCTCGCGCAGGTGCTCACGCCATGCGTCGTCGATGGTGGTGAACATCACCACTTTCGAGAATACCTTGTAGATTTCCGCCCCGTCCGTATTCTGGCATTTCAGCAGGTTGACCGGCACGTTGTAGCCCAGGTGTCCGTCGGTCAGCGGGAAGTAGATGTTCGAATCCAACTGATCCTTGCGGTCCTCGTAGATGCGTTCCATGACCGGACGCACCGTATCGGCTACGGCTTTCGCACGGCGTGCGTAAGCCTCCTTGAGCGCTTTGACGATCGCCTCGACCAGTTCGCCGGGCTTGGCATCCTTGTAGGTCGCCTCGTCGATCTCCGGCTCGACGGCCACGTCGCGGATCAGCTCCATGCGGAAGTCCTCGAATTCGATGCCGCGGTTTTCCTCGACGAAGTTCTCGGCGTAGTCGTACATGATGTTGTTCAGGTCGATCTCGATCCGCTCTCCGTAGAGTGCGTGGCGGCGGCGGGTGTAGATCACCTCGCGCTGCGAGTTCATCACGTCGTCGTATTCCAGCAGGCGCTTACGAATGCCGAAGTTGTTCTCCTCGACCTTCTTCTGGGCGCGCTCGATGGCCTTGGTCATCATGCCCGCCTGGATTACCTCGCCCTCTTTCAGGCCCATGCGGTCCATCATCGCGGCGATGCGGCCCGAACCGAACAGACGCATCAGGTCGTCTTCGAGCGATACGAAGAACTGCGACGATCCGGGGTCGCCCTGACGGCCGGCACGTCCGCGCAGCTGGCGGTCGACGCGGCGGCTTTCATGGCGTTCGGTTCCGATGATCGCCAGACCTCCCGCGGCCTTTACCTCGGGCGTCAGTTTGATGTCGGTTCCTCGGCCGGCCATGTTGGTCGCGATGGTCACCTGCCCCGAGCGGCCGGCTTCGGCTACGACCTGCGCCTCCAGTGCATGCTGCTTGGCGTTCAGGACGTTGTGCTTGATGCCGCGGAGTTTGAGCATGCGGCTCAGCAACTCCGAAATCTCGACCGACGTTGTGCCGACCAGTACCGGACGGCCCGCCTCGACGAGCTTCACGATCTCTTCGATCACGGCGTTGTATTTCTCGCGCTTGGTTTTGTAGATCAAATCCTGGCGGTCGTCGCGAACCACCTTGCGGTTGGTCGGGATCACCACCACGTCGAGTTTATAGATGCTCCAGAACTCCGATGCCTCCGTTTCGGCCGTACCGGTCATACCGCCCAGCTTGTGGTACATACGGAAGTAGTTCTGCAGCGTAATCGTGGCGAAGGTCTGCGTTGCGGCCTCGACCTTCACGTGCTCCTTTGCCTCGATGGCCTGGTGCAGTCCGTCCGAATAGCGGCGTCCTTCGAGGATACGGCCGGTCTGCTCGTCGACGATTTTCACCTTGTTGTCCATCACCACATATTCGATGTCTTTCTCGAACATAGCGAAGGCTTTCAGCAACTGGATCACCGTGTGCACGCGCTCCGATTTGATCGAATAGTCGTTGATCACCTCGTCGCGCTTCTGCGCTTTCTCTTCGGCGGTCAGATTGCTTTTCTCCAGTTCGGCAACTTCGGCCCCGATGTCGGGCATCACGAAGAATCCGTCTTCGTTGAAGTATTTCGACAGCACCTCATGACCCTTGTCCGTCAGTTCCACCGAGTTGAGTTTCTCGTCGATGACGAAATACAACTCGTCGGTGATTTCGGGCATGCGGCGGTTGTTGTCCTGCATGTAGGTGTTTTCGGTCTTCTGCATCAGCGCCTTGACGCCCTGCTCCGAAAGGTACTTGATCAGCGGCTTGTATTTGGGCAGACCTTTGTGCGTCCGGTAGAGTTTCACGCCGCCCTCGTCGTTCTTGCCCTCCGAGATCAACTGACGCGCTTCGGCGAGCAGCCCCGTTACGAGGTTTTTCTGGAGGTTGTAGAGGTTCTCGATCGCCGGACGGTACTGCTCGAACATCTGGTCGTCGCCCTTGGGCACGGGACCCGAGATGATGAGCGGCGTACGGGCGTCGTCGATCAATACGGAGTCGACCTCATCGACGATGGCGAAATGGTGTTTACGCTGTACGAGGTCCTTGGGCGATGAAGCCATGTTGTCGCGCAGGTAGTCGAAGCCGTATTCGTTGTTGGTTCCGAATGTGATGTCGGCCATGTAAGCCTTGCGGCGTTCGTCGGAGTTGGGCTGCGTATCGTCGATACAAGCCACCGACAGGCCGTGGAACTGGTACATCGGACCCATCCACTCGGAGTCACGCTTGGCCAGGTAGTTGTTCACCGTCACCATGTGCACACCCTTCTTGGCCAGTGCGTTGAGGAATACGGGGAGCGTCGCCACGAGGGTTTTTCCTTCACCCGTCGCCATCTCGGCGATCTTGCCCTGGTGGAGCACCACGCCGCCGAACAGCTGCACGTCGTAGTGGACCATGTCCCACTTCATGTCGTTGCCGCCGGCCAGCCAGTGATTGGCATAGATGGCCTTGTCGCCCTCGATGGTGACGAAATCCTTTGTCGCCGCCAGGTCGCGGTCGAATGCGTTGGCAGTCACTACGACCGTTTCGTTCTGGGCGAAACGGCGTGCCGTGTCCTTCATGATGGCGAAAGCCTCGGGCAGTATCCGGTCGAGCACCTCTTCGATCTTCTCGTCGATGCGTTTGGTGGTCTCGTCGATCTCTTTCGAAATCTTCTCTTTCTCTTCGAGTTGCGTTTCGGGCTTTTCGAGCAGGGCCTTCAGCTCGACGATGTGGGCTTCATCTGCGGCGATGAAATCGGCGATCTGTTTTTTCAGGTCCTCGCTGCGGGCGCGTAATTCGTCGTTCGAGAGTTTCTCGATCGAGGGATAGATGGCCTTGATCTTCTCCAGGTAAGGCTCGATCTGTTTGCGGTCCTTGTCGGCTTTCGAGCCGAAGAGGGCTTTGATGATACTTGCAACTATATCCATAATGCGTTTGTTGTTATTCGGGTTCGGGTTGTAAATCCTACAAAGATACTTATTTTTTGCAATTTGTCAATCTTCCGCCGGGCTTTTTGCATGCTGATCCTGCGGTCGGGGAGCGGCCAGTTTCCCGATGTCCGATTTCCAGGAGATGAACTCCTTGTGTTCCGGGAACTTTTTAAAGTCTGCCGAGTTGGTGTAGATCACGTTGAGCGATGTTTCGCTGATGTGGGTGTCGAAGATTCCGAAGTCGATTTCTTCGTCCTGTATCAGCAGGATCGGCATCCCGGCCATCAGCCCCATGCCGATCTCGATTTCGTTCCACGGCGTGGGCAGCCAGCGGTCGTTCCACGTTTCGCATTCGTCGGTCGCGGGCCGGAAAGTCGCCTTTTCGATGTGAAGCTGTTTGAGGCCGAAGACGATCATGCCGTCGCACTGCTGGATCAATGTCCGGATATTGCCCAGTTGGCCGAATTTGCGGTATTCGCCCCGTTCGTAGAAATGGGCGTCATACCCTTCCTGCTGGAGGTAGTCGCGGAAGGAGCGTATCATGAGCGATTCTTCGATGCGGAGTTTCCCCGGCATGCTGAAGAAGATGCGGTGTTTTCCCGCCGCCGCATTTACCGAAACCGGTTCGGACAGGGTGTAGCGGCCCTCTGCGTCGAGATGCCCGGCGATCTGCTGCGGGAGATTCATGCAGCCCGAGAAACAGGCGTTTTCGAGTTTCACATCGCGCAGGACGATGTGGTTGAGGTCGGCCATCGCAAAATTCGCTTCGGAGAGGTCGCTGTACTTTATGCTCGCATGCTGCAGGTTGCTCTGGTAGAACACGGCTTTCCGGCCGTCGATCCGCTCGATCAGGGCGTTCGACAGGTCGGCTTTGAAGAGGTCCGCTTCGCGCATGTCTGTCGTAATCTGCTCCTTGAATCCGATGTAGGCGTCTTGCAGGTTGGTTTTCTGGAGGTCCGCTTTGGCCAGGTCGTGTCCGTAGGCGAGTCCGTCGGCCAGTGTTTTCTGGAAAATGCCCGTCGGAACTACCCGCAGCAGGGACGAGAGCACGTAGATCGCTTCGTTGCGGTAAAATCCTTTCTCCGCCGTGAAAAAACGCCGGATCAGGATCGCCGCGGCGAGCCTGCTGGTATCGCTTTCCGAGGAGAGCTGCCGGATCGCCGCGTCGAACTCCTCCTTGAGCATTCTGCGGCGGGAGGATTTGCTCTGAATATCGAAAAACTTGAGGGCGATCACGATTCCGGCGACCAGCAGCGAAATGGCGAGGAAGATTCCCTCGATGTGTTCCAGGATGTAGTTGATGGCGTTCATGGCAGGCGGTTATTTCAGGTTGTTCGGGTATTGTGCGATTCGCCGTCCGACAAAGCATTCCGCGCAGCGTTTCGCCGCGCAGTATTCGGTCGCCAACTGCAGCAGGGCCTGCGATTCGAAGGCGTTGCGCGGGCGTATCCCCGCCGCCTGCCACGCGCGCATGTAACGGTTGTCCTCGGCCGGCAGGCGTTCCAGCAGCGTGAGGGCGCTGTCGCGCAGCCGCTCGTTGCCGGTGTAGCTGCCGTAGGCGAATTGCAGGACCACGACGAGGTTGATTCCGATGATGTTGGCTTTGAACGCCCCGATGCGCTTGGGGCTTTCGTCACTCTCTGCACCGGGAATATGGTGCGTACGCCAGTAAGGCGATGCTTCGATCGAGAAAAGGCGGCGTATTTCCTCCTCCGTGCGGCAGGCCATGGCGCGTTCCATCACGAATTCGTCCTGCACGAAGAACTCCGCGGCCTGCGCCAGCCGCAGCACGGGATGGTTGGCCGGGCGAATCTCCGTGAGCGCCCACTCCGAGGCGTCCATCGGTTCGATGTCGTACTTTGCCGCGAGGTATTCGAAACTGCGCCTCAGGTCGAGCGTATAGGTGTCGTTGCGGTAGAGTTCCAGAAGTCCCGAAGCTCCGAAGAGCATCGCTTCGACGGCGTGCGGCGCCAGTCGTTCGCGCAGTACGATTTTGTAGGGGACCTTCCGTGCCAGTCGCAGGTAGGCCTCCTGGTTCTGCCGGTCGCCCAGTGTGCGGAAATAGAGCAGGTAAAAGGTCTGGTTCCAGTTCTCGGAGGCTTCGCTGCGGAGCGCTTCGACCGTGTGCATTTTCCGCTGCAGGCGGTCGAAGATCAGTGCCGTGCCGATTTCGGTGCGTTGCAGTTCGTCGAGCGCGGCCAGGTATCCGCCGCAGGCGTAAGCCCCGGCCCCGGCCTTGAGCCGTTCGATCGTCCGTGCCTCCGCATCCGCCATGTCAGAACAGGTTGAGTTCCAGCAGCGCCTCTTCGGACATCATGCTCTTGTCCCACACGGGGTCGAACGTGAGGATGACGTTCACCGATTTCACGCCTTTGACCTTTCCGACCTGAATGTTCACGTCTTCGACGAGCATGTCGGCCATCGGGCAGTTGGGGGCAGTGAGCGTCATGCGGATGGTGGCCACGCCGTCGGGCGTGTAGTCGATTTCGTAGATCAGCCCCAGGTCGTAGATGTTGACCGGGATTTCCGGATCGTATATGTTCTTGAGGGTCGCGACGATGTCTTTTTCGACCTGCAATATCTCTTCGGGTGTCATGTCTTACTTGTTTTTGCTTGCGAATGCCAGGGCGTAGAGCCGCATCTGCTTGACCATCGCCACCAGTCCGTTGGCCCGCGTGGGCGAGAGGTTGGCACTCAGGCCGATGGCGTCGATGAAGTAGAGTTCCGTGTCGAGAATCTCCTGCGGCGTGCGTCCGTTCAGTACGCGAATCAATAACGCGATAATGCCTTTGGTTATTATGGCGTCGCTGTCGGCGGTGTAATAAACCCGGCCGTCCTCCAGTCTGGCGTCGACCCAGACACGCGACTGGCAGCCCTGGATCAGGTATTGCTCCGTGCGGTGCTCCGCCGCGATGGCCGGGAGCGTCTCGCTCAGGCCGATCAGGTAGTCGTATTTGTCGAGCCAGTCGTCGAATACGGAAAACTCTTCGATGATCTCCTCTTGTATGCTATCCATGGTATAACGTTTTTTATGGTCGTTTCTCTTCCGTGCGTCGTTGTCGCCGCCCGTGGCGTCGTTTGCAAGTCTGACCCCGCCCCAAACCCCTCCCTCGGGAGGGCCTTATCGCATGCGACCGGGTTTCGGTCGAAATTACTCCTCGTTCATTCTGCAATTTCCTCCAAAACTCCGCCCTCCGAAGCCGCCGGTTCGCGCACGCCGGCAAGGCGTGCCAGCGTCGGGGCCACTGCCGTCATGTCCACGCGGCGTTTCACCCGCTGCGGACCTGCGCCTTTGCCGTAGAATACCAGCGGCACTTCGGTGTCGTAACCGTACATCGATCCCGACATCGACCAGCAGCGCTCCTGCTCCTCGATCCAGCCCGGCATGAGGTTCAGGATCACGTCGCCCGAACGGCGGGGATAGAAGCTGTTCTGCATCCGCCGCGCATAGCCGCTGCCGAAATAACTCGTCCGCATGGCCGTTGCGGCCAGCGCATGGGAAATGCCGCTGAACTGCATGGCGAAGATGGCCACTTCGTTCTGCACTTCGGCGAGATTGAGGCCCCGCTCGTAGATCAGGTTGTGGTTGAGCCACACACATTTGTCGCTGTATTCCACCACCCAGTCGCCCATGCCGTAACGGACGTTGAGGAATCCGTTGACGATAACCTCGAACTGCCGCGGGTTGAAGCGGTCGGCCTCGGCGGCCCCGGCGTCGAATGAGGGGCTGGTTCCGTGGTCGGAGGTGAGCACCACCATCGCGTTCCCGTCCTTGACCTGTGCGAATACGAAGGTCAGAAAGTCGGCCAGGTTGCGGTCCAGCCGGTAATACATGTCTTCGACTTCGACCGACTCGGGTCCGTAAGCTTCGCTGATGCGGCGCGGCGTGTCGAGGCAGATGTTCAGCAGGTCGGGGATTTTGTCGTCTCCGAGTTTATATTGGGCGATGGCTTGTTTGGCCAGTCCCAGCACCGCCGTGTTGCCTGCCGGGGTGTAGAGCAGGCGTTCGAAGTCGCTCCGCATTTTGAGGCGTCCCGCGCCGTTCCGGTCCTGCTCCTTTTTGTTCTTTCCGGCCAGTGCGATGTCGTAATTGCGGGTATTGAGGTAGCGCCCCCGCTCTAAGAGCGTGCGCCACTCGTTGGCGATGTACGAAAGGTTGTAGCGTTCGCGGTTGCTGCGGGCGATCCATTCGGGAACCTCTGCGGCGTAGTAGGGCGAAGTCACCCAGTCGCAGCGCGCGGAATCGAGCCAGAACACCTCTCCGCAGTGCCCGGCCATCACCACCGCCGAGACGGCTTCCGGGGCGATCGTGACCGAACGGCTGCCCGGGGCGTGCTGCAACAGCGTTTCCGAGAGCGTCGGGGCGATCAGGTGGTAGGCGCCGGGGCCTTTGCGGCCTGCGGTCAGTTCGACGACCTTGTTGGTGGTGTAGTCGACCCAGCGCGAACCGATCACGCCGTGCGTCGAGGGCATGGCCCCCGTGGTGAGCGTGGCCAGAGAGACAGGCGTGGTGGTTTGCAGGTAGTCGTAGCGGCTGTCGGCGTAGACCGTGCCGCCCTCCGTGAGGCGCCGGAAACCGCCTTCGCCGAAGTTTTCGGCGTAGCGGTCGAGGTCTTCGCCGCGCATCGAGCCGACGACGATCTGGACGATCAGCCGGGGCTGCGCCGCGGCGCTCTGGAGTGCCGCCAGGGCGGCTATGGCATATACGAATAGTTTTTTTGTCATTGTGCGATGAATTGGCCGCAAATTTACGAATTTATTTCGAGACATCGGCGGAAATACGCCGTTTCCGCCCGAAAATCGATGTCGGAAAGTGCGGCGATCCGTTCCAGCTGGCGGCGGCAGAAGGCGCGGTGGGCTTCGCTCTGCGGATTGCGGGGACGGTGGGCGGCCGCCGCAACGATCGCCTCGACCTCCGGAAGCAGCTGCAGGGCTTCGTCCGTCAGGGCTGCCGGAGCGAATTTCTCCCAGATGTAGGCAATGGCCTGCGGCGCGGGGTGTACCAGGTCGTCGGCATAAAAACGATAGTCGCGCAAGTCGTCGGTAAGTATTTCGAATGCAGGGAAATAGACGACGCACTTAAACCTTTCGGTCAACTGCTCGGCGGCCAGCCGCAGCGTCGCTTTGCTTGCGGCGTTGCCGGACAATCCGTCGCCGATATGTCGTACGGGGCTGACCGTCAGGATGATCTGTTTCCCGTTGAGCGGCCCTTCGATCAGCCCTGCAAATGTTTCCACGATTTCATCTACCGAAAGTCGCCTTCTGGTAAATTCCGCGGCGGGCCGGCGGTGGCAGTTGGCAACTACCTCTCCCGCGTGCTCGTAGACCCATGCCGTGCCGAAGGTGAGGATCACGCGGTCGGCCGCGCGGAGCGCTTCGGCTCCGGCCTGTCGCGCGGCGTTCATCTTTTGCAGTGCCTCGTCGGCTGTCGGGGCCGAGAAATCGCCGTGGAATCCGAAATGATGCCACAAACCCTCCCCGAATCCCAGTTCGCTGTGCACCACGGGTGCAGGGGCAGCGTAACTGCGGATCGCCGCAGCGATCGAAAGCGGGTTGAACAGGATGCCCGAAGGGTTTTTCACGACCAGGAATTTAGCTTCTGTGAGCTTTTCGGCGATGTGTGCCGCGAAGCACGAACCGAGCGTCAGTGTCCGGTTTTCATAGCCGATTTTCACCCCGAGGGGCGCCATTTCGATTTCAGTGCGGAATTTCATACGACAAAAATAGAAAATTCTTACCTTTGTTCCATGATCTTGCGAGCAAACTGCAAAATAAATCTGGGCCTCGACATTCTGCGCCGCCGCGCGGACGGTTTTCATGATTTGGAAACGGTCATGTTCCCCGTCACGGGCCTCTACGACGAGGTGGAGGTGGTGCGCACCGGCGCGTCCGGGAGTGTGTGCGGGGCGACCGGTGCACCCGGCGCTGCATTCCGGGCCGAAGGGTTGGCTGTAGACTGCGCCCCCGAAGAAAACATCTGCCTCAAGGCGTTCCGGCTGATGCAGCGGCATTACGGCGTGGACGGCGTGTCGATCCGCCTCGACAAGCGCGTGCCGTTCGGCGCGGGGCTGGGCGGGGGATCGGCAGACGGTACGGCTGTGCTGATAGCTGTCAACGAGCTGTTTGCGCTCGGATTGTCCGAGTCCGAGCTGATCGCCCGTGCCGCCGAACTGGGCAGCGATACGGCTTTCTTCGTGCGCAATACGCCGCAGTTATGTAAAGGAAGAGGTGAAGTGATGGAGCCTTTCGCGCTGGACCTGAGTGGAATGACGCTGGTTATTATCAAACCCGACGAGGGGGTTTCGACGCGTGAAGCCTATGCCGGGGTGCAGCCCCGGATTCCGGAAACGCCGCTTGCGGAACGTCTCAGGCGGCCTGTGGCCGAGTGGCAAGGCCTGGTTACCAACGATTTCGAAGAACATATTCTCGCCGCGCATCCGGCTATTCTCGCCGCAAAGGAGTGCCTGCTGGCCCGGGGGGCTGTTTATGCTTCGATGTCGGGCAGCGGTTCGGCGGTCTTCGGACTTTTTGACGGCGGTCGGAACCCGAAAAACAAAAGATTGGAAAACCTTTCGCCTTTTGTGTTCGAACTGTAATCGTCTGCCGGGGCCGGGAGTTCTCCCGGAGCGGCCTGAATCCATACTTATCTTGCCGGGAGCGAATCCGTCGGAGACTGCACGGTCTGCGTCTCGTCGTCGTCCGGTTCGCTGAGGGCTTCGACGATTCCCTGGATGGTGTCGCGGAGGAGATTCTGCGTCTCGCCTTCCTGTTGCCCGGCGTGCAAACTGCGGTTGAAGGTGAATGTTTCGCGGCACTTCTCGGGTGAAATCAGGTAAAAGCCCCCGACGACGACCGAGCAGAGGACCAATGTTGCAACGAAAATGTAAACGTATTGCAGCAGGTTGGCGAGCAGCGTGCGCAACAGGGCTGATCGTTTCTTTTTCAGCCCGAAGATTTTCAGGAAAACGAATGTCGTATAGAGGAACAGCGGCAGTGTCAGCATGTAGAAACTGCTGTACCATGGAATCAGCAGTTCGGCCGGGAGCGCCGCGATCATCAGCGTGATTTCGAAGATCGAGAGAAAAATGCCGATGTATAGGTACTCGACATAACGTAGATCGGTTTTTCGCCGGAAAACCGTCTTCATAGCCAGTGCAAAAAACGGCAGCACCAACAGCAGGTAGCCCGCCGGGTGGAGCGAGGCGTAGTCGATGTAGGTGCTTACGAGCCACTGGAACAGGGGCTGGTCATCGGCGGCGATCGGCGTATAATCCTTGCCCACGAGCAGGAAGACCACGGCGTAGAAGGTCGACAGCAACAGCAGGATCGCAACCGGGTTGAAGTATTTGCGGCGGCAGCCCGCGATGAATTCGGGAATGACCCGGTGAGGGCGGAACAGAATCGAGAGCCATGTCATCACGGCTCCCTTGCGCATGTTCATGCCCCGCAGCCCGTAGGCCTCGTCGCCGATGAAGGTCGAGGTGACGCTCTCCACGAGTGCCGCCCAGCCCAGGCGCCGTGTCGAAGTCCGCTGTCCGCAGGCCGGGCAGTAGTTGTTGTCGACAATGTGACCGCAGTTGCGGCAAAGCTGGTGTTTGGACATTCGGGGAGGTTCTTCGGACGAGCGGGCCTTATTTGCAGCCCGCTACGGGCATCTTGGCCAGGCGCGCTTCGTGGCGTCCGCCTTCGAACTCGGCGGCAAAGTAGGCGTCGAGCATCTTGACGGCTTCGTCGTTGGTGACGAAACGCGCCGGGAAGACGATGATGTTGGCGTTGTTGTGACGGCGGATCAGCGAAGCGATTTCGGGCTCCCAGCTCAGCCCGGCACGAATGCCCTGGTGCTTGTTGAGCGTCATGGCCATCCCTTCGCCCGAGCCGCAGAGTGCAATGCCCTGTTCCAGTTCGCCGCTTTCGATCGCCGCGGCCAGCGGGTGCGCGTAGTCGGCGTAATCGACGCTCTCGGGCGAGTTGGTCCCGAAATCGAGCACCTCGTAACCCATGGCGCTGAGATAACCTACCAGGAATTCTTTCATTTCGTAGCCGGCGTGGTCGCTGGCGATGCCTATTTTTTTCATCGTATTTCGGTTTATTTGTGTTCTCTATTACAAAGATAGTCGAAGCCGGACTGTTGTCAAACCGGGTCGTATCCCGTTTGGGACGGCCTTCCGGTTCGTAAAAGTGCCGTTGCGACATCAAAGATAGGTAAAAATCCCGTTTTGCCGTGCGGTGGGGCCCTGAATTTATGCTATTTTTGTGCCGTGAAAATTTTCCTCGCCATATTGGGGTGCGTTGCGCTCGTGCTGGGTATCGTCGGCATCTTTGTCCCGCTGCTGCCCACGACGCCGTTTCTGTTGCTGGCGGCGGCCCTCTGGGTCCGCTCGTCGCCGCGGCTTTACGAATGGCTGATCACGCACCGTTACTTCGGCGAATACATCCGCAATTTCCGCGAAAACCGCGCCATACCCATGCGCGCCAAAATCATTTCCATCGCCCTGATGTGGGGCACGATGCTTTACTGCGTCTGCGCGCTGCTCACGCAGTGGTGGTGGGCCCAGATCGCGCTGCTGGCGGTGGCCGTCGGCGTCACGTGGCATATCCTCTCGTTCGCTACGCTCCGCAAATAACCTTCGCTGGCAGCGAAAACATTAGGAGGTTCGTGCCTTGTGTTGGCGACGAAAAAACGGAATTTTATTTTTCGGGCAGTCCTTCTGAATCTTTTTTCTCGCTCGAAATCAACTCCTTCAGGTTGTATTTTACGGTCCAAGAGTCGTTGTCGATCAGGTGCTCCTGCGCCTTGTCGTATTCGGCGACGGGCTGGATGCGTACGTGCGCTTCGTAACCGGGTTTGAAGTCGAAGCCTTCGATCTCCCAGGGAAACGCCTGCCAGCGGGGTTCGGGGTAGCGCGTGTCCTTGAACCAGTAGGCGGCCATATGGTTGTCGGCACGCTCGGAGGCGATGACGATTTCGAGTTCCGGGCTGAATGTCTTCGGATCGACGGACGGTTCGGCGGGTATGCGCGAAAGTTGCCGGATCATGGTATACCGTAACGAAGAACCGTCGGCGGGAGGGTCGGGGACATGGTCGATGCGGACGAGCATGTCGGTTTGGTATCCCTTTTCGAAGGCGAATCCCTCGATCGGGCCCGGGGCGATTTCCCAGTCGGCATCCGACCCTTTTTTTACGATATAGGCCGGGACATAACCAAAACCCATGAAGACACCCGTAACGCCTTTTTCAGGGGCGACGGTCCAGGTTTCGGTGTACGACTTGTCGTCGTCGCAGCCGCCGAAGACGAGCGGCAGCAGCAAAAGCAGGGCGAAGTATTTTTTCATAGAGGTCGGAGGTTTCCCTAAAAACGGGGCCAATGCCCTGATACTGCACGGACTGGCACAAAAAAACGGACCGGAGTCCGTTTTTCGGGTTATGCCAGGTAACGTTCCGCGACGCTGATCAGGAAGCCGAACAGCAGTGCGTTAAACAGCACGACCGGAATCGCCTTGCGCTCTTTGCCGGAGAAGGTGAACAGCACGGGGATCATCAGCATCAGTGTGACGCCCATGCCGTCGGCCCACCAGGGGAGGTAGGGCAGGTCGCTGTAAAAGACGATCACTGCGGCAAAGAAGAAGATGAAGAACGCCGAGAAACACGAGCGGGGCGGAAGCCTCTGGAAAATCATGGGGATGACATCCAGTGCTCCGACGACGGCGCCTACGGCGAGCGAAAGGGTGAAATGGTCCATCGCTATTTCGCTGCGCGTTTGCGGTCGTTTTCGTCGAGCAGGATCTTACGAAGGCGCATGGCGTTGGGAGTAACCTCCACGTATTCGTCGCCTTGGATGTATTCGAGGGCCTCTTCGAGCGAGAAGACCTTCGGCGGAGCGATCGACGTTTTGTCGTCCGAACCCGAAGCGCGCATGTTGGTCAACTGCTTGGCTTTGGTGACGTTCACCGTGATGTCGTTCTGGCGCGTGTGCTCGCCGATGACCTGACCGGCGTAAACCTGCTCCATCGGGCTGATGAAGAAGCGGCCGCGGTCCTGCAGTTTGTCGATCGAGTAGGCGAAGGCCGTGCCGGTCTCGCCCGAGATGATCGAGCCGTTGGTGCGCATCTCGATTTCGCCGACCCACGGTTCGAAACCTTTCAGGCGGTGGGTCATGATCGCTTCGCCGGCCGTGGCGGTCAGCATGTTCGAGCGAAGGCCGATAATACCGCGCGAGGGAATATCAAATTCCAGGCGCGTGCGCTCGCCGTCGGAAGCCATGTTCGTCAGCGTGCCCTTGCGGCGCGTCGTAAGGTCGATCACCGTGCCTGCATATTCTTCGGGGCAGTCGACGGTCATCTCCTCGATCGGCTCGCATTTTTTGCCGTCGATCTCCTTGATGATGACGTGGGGCTGGCCCACCTGGAGTTCGTAACCTTCGCGGCGCATGGTCTCGATGAGCACCGACAGGTGCAGCACGCCGCGCCCGAAGACGTTGAACGAATCGGCCGAAGGGCCGGGCGTTACGCGCAGGGCGAGGTTTTTCTCCAGCTCGCGGTCGAGGCGCTCCTTGATGTGGCGCGAGGTGACGTATTTGCCGTCCTTGCCGAAGAAGGGCGAGTTGTTGATCGTAAAGAGCATCGACATCGTGGGTTCGTCGATGGCGATGGGAGGCAGCGGTTCGGGATTCTCGTAGTCGCAGATCGTGTCGCCGATCTCGAAGCCTTCGATGCCCGTGATAGCGCAGATTTCGCCGCAGGGGACCTCTTCGACCTTCTTCTTGCCGAGGCCCTCGAAGACCATCAGTTCCTTGATGCGGGTTTTCTGCATCGTCACGCCGTCGCGCTTGGCGAGGGTGACCATCTGGCCCGCCTTGAGCGAACCGCGCGTAACCTTACCCACGGCGATACGGCCCGTGTAGGCCGAATATTCGAGCGACGTGACGAGCATCTGGGGCGTACCCTCGACGATCGTCGGTTCGGGAATCTCGTCGACGATGGCGTCGAGCAGCGGGACGATCGAATCGGTCGGTTCGTTCCATTTGTGCGACATCCAGCCCTGCTTGGCCGAGCCGTAGATGGTCTTGTAGTCGAGCTGTTCCTCGGTGGCGTCGAGCGAGAACATCAGGTCGAAAACCTGCTCGTTGACGATTTCGGGGCGGCAGTTGGGTTTGTCGACTTTGTTGACGACCACGATGGGCTTTTTGCCCAGCGCGAGGGCTTTTTGCAGCACGAAACGCGTCTGGGGCATCGTGCCCTCGAAGGCGTCGACGAGCAGCAGCACACCGTCGCACATGTTCAGCACGCGCTCGACCTCGCCGCCGAAGTCGGCGTGGCCCGGGGTGTCGATAATGTTGATCTTATAGTCCTTGTAGATGACCGAAACGTTTTTCGAAAGGATCGTGATGCCTCGTTCGCGTTCCAGGTCGTTGTTGTCCAGTATGAGTTCGCCGGTCGGTTTGGCGTTGTCGCGGAGAATGTGTCCCGCCAGAATCAGTTTGTCGACGAGTGTCGTCTTGCCGTGGTCGACGTGGGCAATAATCGCAATATTGCGCAGTTTTTGCATAAAAGTATATTTTGTGGTGCAAAGGTAACAAATTCTCGGGAAATTATACTAATTTTGCTTGTTTCTTAAAAAAGTTAAATAATGAAACCTGCCTTCAACGTTCGCCAGCAGAGCGAAATTTTTATCGGACCGACAGCGGATATTCTCTCCGGAGTACTTCCCGAGGGGCGTGTGGTGGTCGTTTCCGACTCCACGATCGACAGGTTGTATCATCCTGTACTGGCCAACTACGACACCGTGCTGATCGGCCTGGGCGAGAGCATCAAAACGATGCAGACCGTCGAGACGATCTACCGCCGTTTCATCGAACTGGGTGTCGACCGTTCGACGTTCGTGTTGGCGGTCGGGGGCGGCATCGTCACTGACGTGGCGGGATTCGCGGCGTCGACCTATATGCGCGGTCTGAAATTCGGATTCATATCGACGACGCTGCTGGGGCAGGTCGACGCTTCGGTGGGCGGCAAGAACGGCGTGAACGTCGACGGATACAAGAATATGGCCGGGACTTTTACGCAGCCGCAGTTTGTCATCTGCGACCCGGAATTGCTGCGCTCGCTTCCCGACAGGGAGTTTCGGGCCGGACTGGCCGAAGTAGTCAAGGCGGCGATTATCGCCGACGCCGACCTGTTCGGACGTATCGAGCAGACGACCTTCGAGGCGCTGCGCACGGATACCGATCTGTTGTCGGACGCCGTTTCGGCCGCGATTCGCGTCAAGGCCGACATCGTCGAGCGCGACGAGCGTGAGTCGGGGGACCGCCGCAAACTCAACCTCGGGCATACGCTGGCGCATGCCATCGAGAAGTGTTCGAACCGCATGAACCACGGCGAAGCGGTGGCGGTAGGTACGGTGCTGATCGCCGGGGCCGCCGTGAAGCTGGGCGTACTGACGCCGACCGACCGTGACCGGATCGTGAATCTCTTGACGAATCTGGGTTTCGATCTGACGCCGCCCGTGGAGGTGAGACGCCTTTTAAAAGAGGTCGGCAAGGACAAGAAGAACGAGGACGGCATGCTGCGCATCGTCCTGCCGGTTGGTATCGGCGACTGCGAGGTGCGGCCGATGACGGTGGATGCCTTTGCGGCGTTGTTTTAGAGCCATACGGGCTGGCCGGCATTCAGGCCGGATTCTGCGCCGACGGAATGGATCTTCTCAAACATATTCAACTGGTGCATCTGCGCCAGAGCTGGATATGGACACAGAACCTTTGGAATCCGAGTGATATTACTTACATGACCGCGCCCGTAACTTGGTTCTCGCCGGATGTGCTGGCCGGGGCGTTGTTTTTGATTGGGGCGTTATTCTCTTTTCGGGGCGGAAACAGTTGTGTAAACATATTCGTTTTTTCAGTGGATTTATTCGCCCGTATTGTGTAAGGTCGGAAAAAAAGTTTTTAAATTTGTCGCCGCATTTGGTAAATATGTACTAAATCTCCTCGCGCCCGGCAGGTATGACTGCGTTTCGTACTGCTTTCGGGAGCAATCAATATTATGTACATGCTTTTTCACAAAGAAAGCTATGTGGGTTGTATATAGTTTGATAGGGATATTAGCGATAGCTGTCCAAACTGTTTCTGCGCAGGAGGTGCGCAGGGATACCTTGCACATATCGGTCTATTTCACTCCGGGTTTTTCATCCGTTACTTCCGAATCCGAACTGTGCAAACTCGACAGTCTTGCAGATCGGCTACAATCCCTGCGTGCCGCAGCAGACGGCCGAATCTCCGGTATTTTGATAAAAGGGTGGGCTTCTCCTGAAGGTGAAGACCTGCTGAACGAACGTCTTTCCGTGAACCGGGCCCGCAAGGTGGGGCGGTATCTGGCCGATCGTGCGGTGCTTCCCGACACGTTGCTTGCGGCCGAAGGCGGCGGTGTGGATTGGCGGCATCTTGCAGAAGAGGCTTCCGCATGCCCGGAGCTTCCGGACAAAGAAGAGGTGTTGCGCATTCTTGAAAATACGCCCGTTCGGGAGGTTCGTGACGGCCGGGTAGTGGACGGCCGCAAACGACGTCTGAGGATGTTGCAGGGTGGAATACCTTATAAATATCTGTATAAGGGGGCTTTTCCCGCTTTGCGGCGTGCCGACATCCGTGCGGTCGTAAGCGGAGGTTCGCAATTACCCCCCCCCTCTTCCTCTAAACATTCCGTTGAAACATATTCCGACGATGAGGGACACCCTGCCGATGTTCCTGCGGATTCGTGCCGGCCTGCGGCAGCGGAACATGCTGTTGCTGTGGTATCGCTTCCGGCAGGAAATATGCCGGAAGGGAATCCTGTGCAGGTGTCCGAATCCGGCAGTGCTCCCGAATCCGAATCCGTAGTCCGGTCTGTTTCCGATCCCGAACCTGCCGTGCGTTCGACGCGCGAGCCGTGGGTGGCTCTCAAAACCAATTTGCTGTACGATGCGCTTCTAGTTCCCAATGTAGGAATCGAGTTTCGCTTCGCCGACCGATGGTCGGCGGGAGCCGACTATATGCACGCATGGTGGAGCAACGACAGAAAACACCGCTACTGGCGCTGTTACGGCGGTGAAGTGACGCTGCGCCGTTATTTCGGCGGGACGCCTTTCACCGGACACCACGTCGGCATCTACGGAACGATGCTCACCTACGATTTCGAATTTTCGGAAAAAGGATGGCAGAGCGACGGATTCAGCTACGGCGGCGGCCTGGAATACGGCTATTCGCTTCCGGTGGCGCGCCGTCTCAATATCGACTTTTCAATCGGCGTCGGATATTTCGGTGGCCGTTACAAGGAGTATGTCCCGATGGACGACTGTTATGTGTGGCAGTCCACCCGGCGCCGGCATTGGTTCGGACCTACCCGGGCGCAGATCTCTCTGGTGTGGATTTTAGGCGGCGAGCGCCGCAGCGGGAAAGGAGGCGTGCGATGAGAAAGACGATCAGCAGGCTGTGTTGCGCCGGGCTCGTCTGGCTCGTTTCGGCGGCATTGGTCTCCTGCCAGCACAAGGAGCTGTGTTATGACCACAGCCACGTCGTGGAGGTGAGGGTGAATTTCGATTGGTCGAAGTGTCCCGATGCCGCGCCGCGCACGATGGTTCTGCAATTGTTCACCCCCGACGGCAGCCACTGCGACCGTTATGAGTTCGGCTCTCCGAAAGGCGGTGTTATCCGCGTCCAGGCCGGCTCCTATCGGATGCTGTTTCACAACGGCGACATGGAGAACGTCGTCGAGCGGGGAACCTGTTACGACGATTACGAGGTGACTACGGCCGCCCGTGCGCTGCTCGCTCCCATCGGACGCGGCGGAGAACAGGCCCCTCCCCGTCCCGACGACGCGCAGGAACAGCCCGTGCGCCATGCTCCCGAACCGGTTTGGTGCGGCCGGTTCGGCCCCGTGGACTGGTCGGCCGTTCCCGAGGAAGGGGAGTTGTCGGTGACACTCGTTCCCGAACGGGCTACGGCTGTCTATACGGTGGATTTCCTCCATATCGAAAACCTTGGTTCCACGTCCGATATCGGCGCCGCCGTCACCGGCCTCGCCGGTTCCTGCCGCCCGTGTCACGGGGTTCCGGGAGGGGAGTCCGTGACGATACCGCTCGACCTGACCCGCATCGACGACCGGACGCTTTCAACCCGCTTCGCGACGTTCGGGCACTGCCCCGTCGGGACGGAGAAACATACCCTGTCGATATATACGGCCGAGAAGTGGTTCAGCCATTTCAACGTGACGGAGCAGGTGCACGGAGCCCCCGATCCGCAGAACGTGCATATCGTGATCGACGGTCTGCGGCTGCCCGATTCGTCGGGCGGCATGGATACGTCGGTTTCGGACTGGGACGACAGCGTGATCGATACCGATATCAATATGAACTGACGCGGCGGAACGATTCTGAAACGAATGACTATCATAATAAATTATCCAATCATGAATGCAAAAATGAAATTGTTGGGACTGACTGGCATGATGTCACTCATGTTGGTTTCCTGTTCGAAAGATGAAGTGGTGGCAAGTTATCCGGGCGATGAGATCGTCTTCAATACCCGCGTGACGCGGGCCACCGAGACGACGACCTCGACGCTGACCAAGATCAGGGTTTACGCCGATGCACTGAATTATCCGACGATGTTTATCAACGGCGACGTGGCCGAGAAAAAGGATAACAACGGATATTTCAAGTTCTCTAAGAACTACTATTGGCCGAACGATGTGAACACCATCCGTTTCTGGTCCTACGGACCTGCCGACATCTTCACCGAGCAGGAGATAAAGAACCATGTGAAGATCGACGCGAGATCGCAGCAGTTCACCGACTGCACGCCGCTGTCGGGCGTCAACAATCCCGGCAAGGAGCACAAGGACCTTGTCGTGGCCTATACTTCGGCCAATCGTCACAATGACGAAAACGTGAGCGGTTCGAATGTTAAACTCGCTTTCCACCATGCCTTTACGCAGATTGTCGTAAAAGCCAAAAACGGAGGTGCATCGGATGACGATTCGAAAACGATCAAGATCAAGGGTGCGTGGATCGTCAACGTGAAGCCGACGGGCGATCTTGTCTTTACGGAGGATGCCGTGTCCAACAACTATATGTCGTGGGTTGCGAAGGGCGAAAAGACGTATTACGGTCTGTCGTACGCCGATAACCAGGAGGTTCCGCTTTCGCATGCATACGTTTCGCTGATCGGCGCCGACAAGGACAATTCCAGCCTTATGCTCGTTCCTCAGAAACTGGACAAGTGGGACTTGGAAACGGACAAGTCGAACAGCAAGAACGGAGCCTACATCCTGCTTCTGTGCCGTATTGAGATCAAACACGCCGGAGCGCTGCATCCCGACGGCGATACCAGCAACGATCCCGTAATCTCCGACGGGGAATACCATTACCACCAGCTCTTCCCCGTTAGTGGAACGTACAACGCAAATGCTTACGGCTATACCTGCGTGCCCATCGACACCGAGTGGCTGCCGGGCAAGAAATATGTTTACAACCTCGAATTCTGCGGCGCCGAGAGCGGTGCGGGTATCTATCCTCCGGCTCTTCCCGAGGAGTTCCCCTCCGGGGAGAATGTCATCCCCGACAGACCGGAAGGTAAGGAGGTCGGCGATACGGTGCTGGACGACCCGATTTCGTTCAAGGTTGTGTTGGAAGAGTGGACCGATGCCGGTGTGACGGAGGAGGAGACCCCCTCGATGTAAATCCGCCGAAATACCTTTCCCGGAAACCGGGAACGACGCTCCGGTCCGGACGCTCCTTCGGGAGTGTCCGGACGGCGTTGTAATCAGTTTGTAACGAATATTTTACCGATCATGCAGATACGACATTCACACGATCTCCGATTTGTTTCCCGTATGGCGTGCCGGGTCCTCGCGGCCTGCGCGGCGTGTGCGGCGACGTCGTGTGCGCAAGATGTGCTCGACGGGCAGGACACCGATCCGAACGCCCCCATGACGTTTGGCGTAGCCGTTCCCGACTCCTGGATCGACGGTACGCCCGTTCGCCCGGCCCGTGCAGAGACGATCGCCGTCGATGAACTGGCGTGTCCCGACGGCATGCAGCCGCTCTACCTCGTGACGGAGGTATCGGAACCAGCCGTTGCCGAGGAGCCGCAGGACGGGCGCGACGCCGCGACCCGCGGGGTGCAGATCGGTTCGGCGGGCGAGTTCCACGATTCATTCGGACTGTCGGCCGTCTGTTATACGGGGAGTTTTCCCGCGGACGGGGAGGCCGACGGCCTGACCACCAATTTCGCCCACGACATCGAGATGGTCCGCACCGCTTCGGGGTGGGACGGGAAGAAACTCTACCGCCCCGGCTCGGGACGCCTGCGGTTCTTTGCCTATGCGCCCCATTCGTCCGACGAGCGGCTCGGCGGAGCTCTCCGGCAGGTGCAGCAGGGCGAGGGCGGGCTGCCCCGCATCGTCTATACCGTTCCCTTAAAGACTGAGAATCAGCTCGACATCATGGCCGCTACGGCCGATTGTGCGGGCAGCGGGAGCGCTCCCGTGGAGTTGAAGTTCGGCCATGTGCTGACTTCCGTCACCGTTAAGACCGGTGAGGCGATGCTCGGCGGCACGGTGACGAAGGTGGAGTTTTCGGGCGTCTATCGCACCGGTACGCACGTTATCGGCAGCGGCAGTTGGTCCGGACACCGCGATACGGGAACGTTCACCGTGGAAAACGAGGTCGAACTGCCGGATCAGTCGGACGAGAACACGGATAATGCCTACACAAAGCCCGGGACCTCCCTTGTGGAGGGAGAACTGACCCTGCTGATGATTCCGCAGACGCTGCCTGCCGACGCCAAGCTGAAAGTCTATTTTACCGACGACCTGACCGGCACGAAGCGCACGCTGACCGCCTCGCTCGGGGGCAAGGTGTGGCCCGTGGGACGCCGGGTCTCCTATTCGGTTTCGTCGACGGGAATCGTCATCGAACCCACCGTGAAAATTGAAACCTCCGAACCGGAGGTGCATATCAACGGCTATCTCTCCGGTGTGGAGTTGGCAGCCTATGCCCGTGTGGTGCAGAAGGACCATCCGGAAGCCTTCGTGGCGCTGCCCTACGTCGTGGAGTATTCCACCGACGACGGCAAGACCTGGACCAAGGGCGGGTGGATGCCTGACAAGACGCCGTCGGAAGGCGCCGGTCCCGCAGCGAAGGTCGCGGGACGCCTGAAGCTGGAGCCGCAGCCCTCCTTTACGGACCAGCGATCTTATTTTTCGGAGCGGCAGCTTGCGGAGCATTACGGGTCGGAGGCCGCTCCCCACGATCTGTCGGGAGGCGGCGAGACCGCGAACTGCTACCTCGTGCACAGCCCCGGCTACTATTGTCTGCCCCCGGTCTACGGCAACGCCCGCACAGGTGGAGCGGCGTCCTATTCGTATATTGGTTCAGAGGCGGATATTCCCGAAAATACAAAGAATTTCATCCTGCGCCGATTCGTCGATCATAACGACCAGTCGATTTCGGGGGCCGATATTCCGGGTGTGGCAGATGCAGTGCTCGTGTGGCAGGACGCTCCCGGACTGGTGACCGACGTGAAATACGAGAACGGTATGGTCCGGTTCCGGGTGGCCGAGGAGCGGCTGACGCAGGGAAATGCCGTTGTCGCCGTGCGCGACGCCTCGAAAACCATCCTTTGGAGCTGGCACATTTGGGCCACTCATTATATGTGGGACGGGACGGAGGATCTGACGGCGACGACTGCCAAAGAGATCGACGGACCGAAGAGCGTCGCTTTTGCCCCCTGCAACCTGGGATTCTGCGAACCGCGCAAGGGCAACCCCGCGCGCACGTTCCGCGTCCGCTTCGTCTTTACGCTTCCTGACGGGAAGAATACGACGAAAGCCGTCGAATGCGGGCCGTTCACCCAGCCGGAGATCGTCGCCTCGGTGGCGGGCGACAACACCTACTATCAGTGGGGACGCAAGGAGCCTATGCTGCCGGGCATTTATAACAAGGAAGTTCGGGACGCGGCGGCCGGGCGCAGCGATACGCAGTTCAATATGATCGACAAGCCTTATTACGTCGATCACGAAGAGTATAAGTTCCGGCAACAGGATAACAAGAATGCTTCCGGGACACCGATTGGAGCGACGATCGGCGAAGCGATCCGGCTGCCCCATGTCTTTTTCAAGCACAACATGAAGTCAAGTGATGGAGAAGAAGGATATTTCCGACGTCATTGGCACAGCGGCGAGGGGAGGACGCCCAACAATCTTAAAACGATCATGAACTATTGGAATTCGCAGCTCGATCAGATTTCCAATGTGGGAACGGGCGAGGCTCCGAATGGATTTACGGTTACGAAAACCATTTATGATCCGTGCCCCGTCGGCTATCACGTTCCCGCACCCAATGCTTTTGCGGCATTCGGGACCGTGATGGGGGCGAGTGACATTAATACAGTCTACGGAATAGAACATATTACCGATCCTGATACGGGGCTTCGCATTGGCTGGAAGCTTTCCCTGAACGAGACCGCCGGAGGTCCCAAGATTTTCTTTCCGGCGACCGGCCTGCGCGACATGGGACTCAATATCGAGTCAAGCCAAAATCCGCCCTTTCCCAAGGATATGCAGGAAGATACGACATGGCCCGCATTCGCAGATGTGACGTTCGTGACGACGACCGGTTTTGCGCCCTCGCAGGGAAACTACCAGTCCATGCTGTTTTATTTGGATAATCGAAAGAGCGGTAGTATTCACATCAACGTCAGTACGAACAACGCTTACGGGTTCACCGTGCGTCCGGCACACGATTGAAAGGAGCGGTATCGCGGCCTTTAAACGGAAATTCCGTGACCTTTGTGGGGCCGCGGAATTTTTCGTTATTCGGTCCGGGTGTAGCAGAGGGCGCACCTCCTGAATTAGATGATTTATTCCATCTGGATTGTCGATTCTGTGCTTTTGATTTACACCAGATTACAGGGTCCAGGGTTCCGAAGAGGTATTATCCAAACGGTTTCCGCGTAGAGCCAGGAAGGCAGAAATGACGGGAATAAAAAAAATCGCGGATTTCCGCGATTTTTTACTTGTGTATGGAGTATGGCTTTATTCTACTTGTTTCCGGAGTTTCTCGGCATAGGCGTCCCAGTCTGTGATCGGATTTTTGGCGACGCCCGATTCGATGGCGGCTTTGGCTACGGCCGTGGTGACAGTGCACAGCAGGCGCGGGTCCATTGGCTTTGGGATCAGGTAATTGCGGCCGAATTCGAGTTTCTCGACTCCATAGGCGCGCAGGACCATCGCCGGAACCGGCTCGCGGGTCAGTTCGGCCAGCGCATGCGCCGCAGCGAGTTTCATCGGCTCGTTGATCTTCGTAGCCCGCACGTCGAGTGCGCCGCGGAAGATGTAGGGGAAGCCCAACACGTTGTTGACCTGGTTCGGGTAGTCCGAACGGCCCGTTGCGAAGATGATGTCCGGGCGCGAGAGCATTGCGGTGTCGTAGGCGATTTCGGGATCGGGGTTGGCGAGGGCCATGACGATCGGGTTTTCGGCCATCGTGCGCAGCATCTCCGGCGTCAGCGTGTCGGCCTTCGAAACGCCCAGGAATACGTCGGCGCCGTGCAGCGCCTCGGCGAGCGTCGAAATGCGCCGTGTAGTGGCGAGTTCGCGCTTCATGGGATTGATGTCCTCGCGGTAGACGGTGACGGCTCCCTGGCTGTCGCAGAGCACCACGTTTTCACGGCGGATGCCGAGTTCGATGAACAGTTTTGCGCAGGCGATGGCGGCGGCTCCTGCGCCGTTGACCACGACGCGCATCTTGTCGAGTTCCTTGCCGGCGATCTTCGCGCCGTTGAGCAGCGCTGCCGAGGAGATGATCGCCGTGCCGTGCTGGTCGTCGTGCATCAGCGGGATGTCGAGCTCTTCACGCAGGCGGGTTTCGATTTCAAAGCACTCCGGGGCCTTGATGTCCTCGAGGTTGATGCCTCCGAAGGTGGGTGCAATGGCTTTCACCGTGCGGATGAACTCCTCGGGATCGGTGGCGTCGACCTCGATGTCGAAGGCGTCGATACCTGCATAGGTCTTGAAGAGCATGCTTTTGCCCTCCATGACGGGTTTGGCCGCCAGGGGGCCGATGTTGCCCAGTCCGAGTACGGCTGTGCCGTTCGAAATCACGGCGATGAGGTTACCTTTGTCCGTGTACTTGTATACGTCGTCCGGTTCCTCGGCAATGGCCCGCGAAGGAGCCGCTACGCCGGGCGAATAGGCCAGCGACAGGTCGTATTGCGTGTGGTAGGGTTTGGTCGGTACGATCCCGATCTTTCCGGGACGACCCTCGCTGTGATAGCGCAGCGCAGCATCGTCAAGTTGCGTTTTTGTACTCATCTCATTTTCCGTTAGTAACCTAATAACTCTAACGGCAAATATAGTACAATTATTGTCCCGATCTTAACAATTTTTAGAATTTTTCGAAAATATTTTAGAAATAAAATGGCAGTCTCTGTTGATTTCGGACCGGTCTTGTCGGATGATACGGCAGGACGAAGGGTCAGAAATAGAATCGCAGGCCTCCGTCGAGCGATAGGCGGGCGATACCGTCTTTTTTGTACGAAGCGGATTCCGAGTCTGCATAGTTCGACGTATTGAAACTGACGCTGTAAGCCCCGATGCTGAAGCCCAGGCCGACGCTCCGTGAAAGTTTGTATTCGACGCCGAGGTCGACGTGGCTGCCCAGACCTGCCTGGTTCATGGAGAGTTTGTAGATGGTTTCGCTGTATTGGGCATAACCCAGGCCGATCGATTCGTGGAAGGCCCATTTGCGCCCGAGGTTTTGGCGCATGACGAACTCTGCGCCTACGTAATGCAGGCGGATGTCGAATTTCGTACCGTCTAATTTTGCCGAGGTGAAATAGCCCGAATAGCGCAGCCCGAAGCCCAGTCCGCTGCGTGCCGTCCACTGGAAAGCGCCGTTGATGTCGAGCCCGCGGCGCGGGTTTCCGGTGACGCCTTCGGCCGTTTTGGTCTTGGAGAGGACGAAGGCCGCGCCCGCGTTGATCATAATTGCGCAGGGTTTGCGTTCGGAGTTGGCCGGGAGGGGCGCCTTCTGGGCCGTATTGGCCGGGATGTCCAGTAAGTTCGTGCGGTAGTTCTGGAGTGCGATATTGTCGAAATAAAAAGCCGTGTAAATGGAGTCGGGCAGCAGCAGAACGCTGGCGGCGATCTGGTGGCACGAACTGCCGAATGCCGAGGGTTCCTTGTGCCAGGTGAGGATCAGTCCGTTGCCGCCGGCGTTGTTCGTGGCGTCCTTGGCCAGTTGCAGGACCTGCCGGAAGCCGCAGTTGGACGAGAGGCCGTTGTCCCGGACCTCGACGCTGCCGAGCACTTCGGCCTGGGAGGGCAGGGTGTCGGTGAGGTTGTAGACCAGCACGGTGGACCCTTCGGGCCGTGCCGGGTAGCTTTTCTGGATGCTGGAGTAGATTTTGGGTGCACAGCCGACACTCGGGAAGAGCAGCGCGGCGATCAGGAGGCGCAACAAGCAGGGGAGGAGGCGAACGTTTTGCATGTAGTTTGGGTTAGATGGGTAAGTTGCCTCCCCTCGGTCAGAAAAGCGAGGCTTCCCTGCCCCGGGGGGATGTGAATCCGAGGTGTTCATAAGCCAGCGGAGTCGCTTCGCGGCCGCGCGGGGTGCGTTTGAGGAAGCCTTCCTTGATCAGGAACGGCTCGTAGACCTCCTCGATTGTCCCGGCCTCTTCGCCCACGGCCGTAGCCACGGTGTTCAGGCCTACGGGACCGCCGTTGAATTTCTCGATGATCGTGCCCAGGATTTTGTTGTCCATCTGGTCCAGTCCGCGTGAGTCGATGTTCAGGGCCGTGAGGGCTATGCGGGTGATTTCGAGGTCGATGTGTCCTTCGCCCTTGACCATCGCGAAGTCGCGGACGCGGCGCAGCAGGGCGTTGGCGATACGCGGCGTGCCGCGTGAGCGCAGGGCCACTTCATGAGCCGCATCGTCGTCGATTGAAACGTCGAGGATGCGTGCCGAGCGTTTCACGATACCCGCGAGCACCGGGGCATCGTAGTATTCGAGGTGGCACTGGATGCCGAAACGTGCGCGCAGGGGCGAAGTCAGCAGGCCGCTGCGCGTCGTGGCGCCGATCAGCGTAAAGGGCGCCAGTTCGATCTGGATCGAGCGGGCCGACGGGCCTTTGTCCAGTACGATGTCGATTTTATAGTCCTCCATCGCCGAGTAAAGATATTCCTCGACGATCGGGCTGAGGCGGTGGATTTCGTCGATGAAAAGCACATCGCCCGGATTGAGGTTGGTCAACAGGCCCGCCAGATCACCCGGCTTGTCGAGCACGGGGCCCGACGTGACGCGAAGCTGTGCCCCCATTTCGTTGGAGATGATATTTGCAAGGGTCGTTTTGCCCAGGCCCGGGGGGCCGTGCAGCAGGACGTGGTCGAGCGAGTCGCCGCGCATGAGCGCCGCTTTGATGAAGATATGGAGGTTCTCGACGATCTTGTCCTGCCCGGAGAAGGTTTCCAACTCCTGCGGGCGGATCTTGTTTTCGAATTCGAGATCGCTTTCGGTATTGCGTACGATTGACATAATGCAAAGATAGCGATTTTCGGCAAATCTGTGCCGTTTGGACGAAAAAACAATCCGGCGGAAGGCGGTTTGCTGCGGGGTCCTGCGGAATGCCGGGGCGGGGCATAAAAAATCCGGCCCGCAGAGTGGCGGACCGGAACAGCTGCCGATTGAGGAGTGGCTACTTCTCCTGCGGCAGGTCGAGTTTGATCTCCTGGGGGCCGTTCTCGCGGGTCTCGATGTGCAGGATGACACCTTTCTTACCCTCGAGCTGCCCGGCGAGCGGTGTGAGGTCGAACGAGAGGTAGTACCCCTTGGTGTAGCCCTCCGTGTCGCCGCCTGCGCTGTGGCGCAGTTCCAGGTTCAGGTAATTGTCGTCGGCCTCCTGTGCGGGCGCGGGTTCGCTGCCGCTCTCCACGTTGTTGACGATCACCGTGAAGTCGTGTTTCGAGTTGTCTGACACGGGATAGAGCGCGTAGAAGGTGAGCCACTCTTTGGTGAGGTTGAACGTGTTGTTCTGGAAGCCGGTCTTCTCGCTGCCCAGTTCGTCCAACTGCTCCTGCGTGTCCACGATCATCGAAGTGCCGGTGAAGATGTTTTCGACGTTGTAAAGGGCGATGTTATAGTCGTAGCCTTCGATGCCCGAGAGCAGGTTGAACCAGATGATGGTCCGCTGCGTTTTGTCGGGGTCGGGTTTGTAACCCGGGACGCGGCTCTTGTCGCCCGGGTAGAGCGTCTCGCCGTTGTCGCGTTGAAAATAGTAGTCTCCGCCGTCGAGCGAGTGGACGGTGGTGATGAGCGGCGAATATTTCGGGTAATCGCCGTCGTCGTCGTTACAGGAAGTAAACGCTGTGCCGGCCAGGGCCGCGATAAGGAATAAACCAAATTTTTTCATAATATCCGTATTTTATGTTACCTTTCGCTCTTAAAACGTCCGGCAGGGCGGAATACTGCATGAAAAATTATTTTTTTTCACGGCATGCAGTCTTTTGCCTTCCGCCGCATTTATAGAGTGTATTGAGTAATGCAGATGGAGGAACAGATACTGGCCGAAGGGTGCAGGAACGGGGACGATACGGCCCGGAAAGAGCTGTACGACCGCTATGCAGGCCGTCTGTTGGCGATATGTATGCGTTACGCCGGCGACCGTGCAACAGCCGAGGATCTGCTCCACGACGCTTTCCTGAAAATCTACGGGGCGTTCGACCGCTTCACCTACCGGGGACCCGGTTCGCTGCGTGCCTGGATCGAGCGGGTGACGGTGAATGTGGCGCTCGAATGGATTCGCAACCGCAATAAACTGGGAAGCGTGGCGCTCGATGAAGGCAAAGCCGCAGCGGAGGTGGCGGAGCCCGATGTTTCGGAGATGGCCCGTGTCCCGCGCGACGTGCTGATGCAGTTCGTCGGCGAGTTGCCCGAAGGCTACCGGGCGGTCTTCAACCTCTACTGCATCGAAGAGTATTCCCACCGCGACATCGCCCGGATGCTGGGAATCAACGAGAAAAGCTCCTCTTCGCAATTATTTCGCGCCCGGGCCCTGCTGGCCCGCAGGATCAGGGCTTATCTGGAGACGCATTGACAGGATGCAGTTCCGGGAATATTTAAAACAAGGTGGATCATCCGGTGCTGCCGGACTCACATAGAACTATGAAACAAAACAAAGATTGGACCGATGCCATGCGGAGCGCGCTTCGCGACGCCGAGCTCCCGCCCCCGGCGGGAGGCTGGGAGCGTCTGCAACGCGAGCTGGGCGGTGCGGCTCAGGAGCCGGTGGCTCCCGTGACCAAACCCCGCGGGTCCGTGTGGCGGATCTATTGGCCGCGGTTTGCCGCCGCAGCCGCTGCGGTGCTGATCTGCGTCGTTGCAGGTGAATTCCTGCTCCGGCCGGACAAGGCGTTGGTAAACGATGGGACTGTTATCGCATCGGCAGCGGAGGACGGCGCAGCCGCGGTTGCCATACCGCAGCAGGCGGAACCCGAATCCGTGCAGGACGCCCTTGCACAGGCTGTCGGACTGCCCCGGGAGCGAGTCACCGAAACCACCTCCGTTCCGGCCCGGCAAACGCTTCTGGCATTGACCGCTGCGCAGCCTGCGGAAGCAGTGCGGCAGTCTGTGGTTTCGGAGACCGACGATGCGGCCGCAGCGAGGGTCGAAGCGGATGCGGCGCCGGAAGTTTCCGGGGAAAAAGCGAAAGACGTGTCCGGCGAAAAGGCCAAACCGACATCGAAACAGGCGTCCGGACAGTCCGCTGCGCGGTCGGCGGCAACCGGTACGGCCCGCCGCTCGGCGTTCTCCGACGAGCCGTTCGTGGCTTACACCAAGCCGCGCAAAACAGCGTCGTTCTCGCTCTTTGCCGGCGGCGGCGTGTCGGGCGGCGCAGGCGGAACCCTGGCCCCGCGGCTGCTCTATTCCTCGACGACAAGCGATGCTTCGTCGGTGGTCGGCAACGGTGACAAAATAGCACCCCTGCGGCGGAATGAATATGGCGAGAGTTCGTTCCGCCACCACCAACCGCTGAGTTTCGGTCTCTCCGTGCGCAAGGAGTTCGCACACGGATTGTCGCTGGAAAGCGGTGTGAACTACACCCTGCTGCGTTCGGATGTGAGGATGCAGTACTCTTCGGACGATGTGGGCCAAAAGCTCCACTTCATAGGGGTTCCCCTCCGGGTGAACTGGCAGTTCCTCGAACGCGGCCGCTTCTCGTTGTATATGGGTGCGGGCGGAATGGTCGAGAAGTGTGTCTCGGCAAAACTCGGCTCCAAGACCATGGACGAACCGGGAGTACAGTGGTCGGCGCTTGCCGCCGTGGGAGCGCAATACCGTGTAGGCAGTATGGTAGGGCTCTATTTCGAACCCGAAGGTTCGTATTACTTTACAGAAACGGAATTGCGTACAGCTCGTACGGATTCACCCTTGACGCTAACCTTGAGACTGGGCGTGCGCCTCTCTTTTTAAAGTCTGATTTTTTAAATCGCACATTTATTGTATAAGAGGAGTTCGCACCCCGGGTGTGCGGATTCCTCCTTTCATATATACATAGGTGTGCCCTAAACTGCTATTTGCAGGTCTAAAAATGTTATTTTTTATTGTATGATCGAAATTTGTTACTATTTTTGTTGAACAAATATAAGTGACGCCCGACCTTGCATTCGCCCAAACACGATAAAAAAACACAAGTGCGCTTGTCGCACACTTGTGTCATGGTAGTCCCGACGGGAATCGAACCCATATCGTAAGAACCGGAATCTTATATTCTATCCATTGAACTACGGGACCGGGTGTGCAAAGATGCGAAAAAATTTTTAATATTCGAAAGAAATGCGAGAAAAACAGAATAATTGGCAAAGAATTGAAGCCGTAATCAAGTGGGCAAATATGTCGACCAACTATTTTGCGCGATATATCGGCCTTGCGCGCGGTGAAAACCTCTATCAGATAAAGCGCGGCAACAACGGTATTTCGCTCGACGTTGCCGACAGGATCGTCGCGAAATTCCCCCAGGTGGACAAACTGTGGCTGCTGACGGGCGAAGGACAGATGTTCTCGGAAGAGAAAACACGCGGCGCGCAGATACCTTTTTATAATGTGGATGTCGAACAGGGCATCGCACACCTCGAACACCTTGAACCCGAGAGCAACCTCGTCGTGCCCCCGCTGGGTGCGTGCGACCTGGCGATGTGCTATACCGGGCGGGCGATGGGAGCCACCGTGCCGCCGGGAACGGTCGTGCTGCTGAAGGCCGTGGACCGGGATGCAATTATTCCCGGGGGTGAATATGTGATTGTCTGCCGAAAAATTGTAACTTTGCGGATAGTTAGGGCCGCCGATGAGGAGGGCAAAGTCCGCCTGGTGGCCGGAGATCGGGAAAACTATGACGACATCGTTTTGAATGTCAGTGATATAGTGTCGGTCTACAACGTAAAAGGCAAATTGATCATAAACAGTTGACGAATATGTTTTCAGGCATCGTGGAACGTACGGCGGAAGTGGTTTCGATCCGTACCGACCGTCAGAACAAGGATTTTACGCTCCGTGCGGATTTCTGCAAGGAGTTGAAGATCGACCAGAGCATAGCACATAACGGCGTATGTTTGACAGTTGTGGACATCACGGAGGATACCTATACCGTGACGGCCATGAAAGAGACGCTCGACCGGAGCAACCTCGGGCTGCTCCGCGAAGACGACCTGGTCAACCTCGAACGGTCGATGAAGCCCGATGCGCTGCTCGACGGACATATCGTGCAGGGCCACGTCGACCAGACGGCGGTCTGCACGGCCAAAGAGGATGCCGACGGAAGCTGGTACTTCACCTTCGAGTACGAGCCGCAGGGCGGCGGACTCTGTACGGTAGAGAAAGGTTCGGTGACGGTCAACGGCGTGAGCCTCACGGTCTGCGACTCGAAAGAGAACAGTTTCCGGGTGGCGATCATTCCCTACACTTTCGAGCATACGAACTTCTGCCGCATCGAGGTCGGGTCGGTCGTGAACCTCGAATTCGACATCGTGGGCAAGTATATCGCCCGGCTGATGCAAAATTACATGAAGTAAGCCTATGGTACACATCAAGACAAAAGAGGGGGCGTCGCTGTGGATCGCCCTGCTCGCCGCAGTTATCGTCGCCGTGGGCATGATGCTGCTCCACGTCGTGTGGTGGATTACGCTCTGCGCATCGGCAGGCGCGTTTATCGTGGTGGCGCTCGCGGCGCTGTTCATCATCCGTAAGTATGTGGCTTACAAACTCAAGCCTATTTATTCGATCGTCCTTTCGCGCGACGTGCACACCAACGAGATTTTCTCGGAACTGAAAGACAAGCGCGTCGAGAATATCGGCGAGGAACTGACGGCCTGGGCCGATACCAACGACAAGGAGATCGCCCGCCTGAAGGAGGCCGAGTGTTTCCGCAAGCAGTATCTTGGTAACGTGGCCCATGAACTGAAAACCCCGATTTTCAATATCCAGGGTTATATCTCGACGCTGCTCGACGGCGGGCTGGAGGACGAACTGATCAACCGCAAGTACCTCGAACGCGCCGAGAAGAGCATCGACCGCCTGATCAATATCGTCAACGACCTCGACACTATTTCGAAACTCGAAAGCAGCATGAACCGCCTGAATATGGAGCGGTTCGATGTGGTGGCGCTGGCCAAGGAGATCGCCGAACAGGCGGAGATGGAAGCCGACAAAAAGGAGATCCGGATTTCGGTCAAAGGAGCCGACAACCTGCCCTCGCCCTTCTGGGTGTCGGCCGACAAGCATTACATCGGGCAGGTGTTCGTCAACCTGATTATCAACTCGATCCGTTACGGCAAGGAGGGAGGCCAGACGCGCATCCGTTTCCGTGACATGCTGGATAAGATTCTGGTCGAGGTCGAGGACAACGGTTCGGGAATCTCCAAGGAGGACCTGCCGCGCGTGTTCGAACGCTTCTACCGGACGGATAAGGGGCGGTCGAGGGAACAGGGCGGCACGGGCCTCGGACTGGCCATCGTCAAGCACATCGTCGAGGCCCACGGCGAGCGGATCACGGTTCGCAGCGAAGTAGGTGTAGGCAGTACATTCTCCTTTACGCTGAAAAAGGTGAATTTGCAGGATATAAATAAATAAAGGCCTGCCCGTCAGCCTGCTGTCTGAGGACTTGGCTGCGTTGCGACGAGCCCTTTGAGGGTTTTGGGGCGGGCGGAATTGAATATGCGGCATCCTGCCGCGACTACGGCGGCCCGGAGCGGTCTTGGGGCCGAAAAAATGGATAAACTTATATAAATGATACTACAACCGTTAAGTATTGTCTGGGATTTCGATCCGGTGCTGTTCAGCATCGGGTCGCTCGACATTCGTTACTATGGCCTGATGTGGGCGCTGGCCATCCTGATAGGTGCGAAATTCTTCGATAATTTCGTCAAACGCGAAGGTTTGCCTGCAAAGGTCTCGGAGTCGATTTTCATTTACGGAACGCTTGCCACGATCCTCGGGGCGCGATTGGGCCACTGTCTGTTCTACGACACGATGGAGTATCTTTCGAAGCCGTGGACCATCATCACGGGATTCCGCGACGGCGGCATGGCCAGCCACGGTGCTGCTATCGGCCTGCTGATCGGCCTGTGGCTCTTTTCGCGGCGCAACAAGCTGCCTTACATCTGGTCGCTGGACCGTATTATGATTCCGGTGGGCATCGGCGGCGCGATCGTGCGGCTGGGCAATCTTTTCAACTCGGAGATTTTCGGCCAGGCGACGACCCTGCCGTGGGGCTTCGAGTTTGTCCGTTCGCATAAATGGGTGAGCGAGTTCGCTCCCGCGGCGGTGCACCCGACGCAGATTTACGAGGCGATCTGCTACCTGGTGACTTTTGGCATCCTTTGCTGGTTGTACTACAGGAAAGACACTGCGCGCCGCCGTCCGGGCATCCTGTTCGGAATCGGCCTGATCGGTACGTTCCTCACGCGTTTCTTCATCGAATACATCAAGACCGAGCAGGAGCCTTTCGAACTGGGCTGGACCCTCGACATGGGGCAGTGGCTCAGCATTCCGTTCATCCTGTTGGGAATTTATATGATCTGGCGGGGCGTTACACAGCCCGAGACGGTTCCGGCTCCGGCTCCGAAAGCCCCGGCTGCAACGTCAAAAAAGAAGAAAAAATGAATGGTAATCCGATGGAAGAGCAGATAGGCAGGCTTGTCGGCAACCTGCTGGCCGGCGTAGGGGAGGTTTACTTTCCCGGCGTGGGGTCGCTCTACACCGAGCGTCAGGGTGCGAAACGGCTCAGCCGGCGCACCGTGTTGCCGCCGTGTCGCACCGTGGCGTTCACCTCGCAGCAGCGGGGCGTGTCGCTGGTCGACGAGATTGCCCGTGCCCTGCTCGAAAGCGGTGAATACGAGGATCCCGAAGCCGAGGCGCAAGCCGTTTACGAGCGTTGGATCGAGCGGGTCCATCAAGTCAACCTGCTGACTGTCGAAGGCGTCGGGGAGTTGAAATTCAAGAATTTCATCCTCGACGAGGCATTCGACCTGAGGTTGAATCCGCAGGGGCACGAACCTGTGCGGATTCGTGTGCAGCGCCGTTTCGACTGGCCGTTGTGGGTGGGCGTCGCGGCGATCCTGGTCGCGGTCGTTTACGGCGGACGGGAATTCCTGCTGCTTTATCCCGAAGAGACGGAGACGGCGGCTGTGGCGGAGGTCCCGGCTGCTCCCGACAGCCTGCCGGTTGCCGGAGGAGTGACCGATGCCCTGGCTGAGACCCCGGCTGTGGAACTGCCGGAGGCCGAAGAACCTGTTTTACCGGCGGACGCTGTTTCGGGGACGATGCCGGAACAGAAATACGAGGTGTCGGAAACGCCGATGGCATTGCTTCCGGGCCGTCATTATGTGGTGCTGGGGGTTTTCAGCACCCCGGAAAATGCGGTTCGAGCCGCGCAGGAAGCCGTGGCCAAAGACCCTGTATTCCGCTGCCGGATTTACTATTTCGGGAAAAAATACATGGTTTCCCCTTTCTCGTCGGACGAAGCCGCGATGTGCACGAATTTTATCCGTGAACAGGGTGACGTTTTCTCCGGCATGTGGACCTATACTGCCCGTTGATGACTGTTGCGGAGCTGATAGCCAAGGCGATCGACTGGTTTTATATTCGCCCCGTCGCTGCGATTCTGCCCCGGCGGGTATTCCGCTATGCGGTCTGCGGCGGTATGAACGTCGTTTTCAGTTGGGTCTGCTACTTCTTCGTTTACAATTTCGTACTGGATCAGGAATTGCTCGATTTCGGGTTCATAGCTATTTCGCCGCATGTCGCAGCGATGCTGATTACCTTTCCGCTGACCTTTTTCGCGGGATTCTGGCTCAACCGCAATGTGGCGTTCCGCCGTTCGCCGATTCCTTCCGGAACCCAGTTGTTCCGCTACCTCCTGTCGGTTGCGGGTTCGGTTGTGGTCAACTACTTTTGCCTGAAATTCTTTGTCGAGGTTTGCGGTGTCTGGGCTACGCCCTCGCAGATGCTGGCGACGTGCGTCACTACGGTGTACAGCTTCTTCGCCGCGAAATATTTCACCTTCCGGCACGCTGAAAAACTGGAATAAAAAAGGACCGGATTCCGGTCCTTTTTTATTTCTTGCGGTTCTCCTCCCGAAGTTTCTGGAGTTCGTACATCCGGTCACGGAATTTCGCCGCAGCGAGGAAGTCCAGCGACTTGGCGGCACGTTCCATGTCCTCGCGCGCCTTGTCGATCAGTGCGTCGATATTCTGGCTGGCAGTGTAGTTCTTCTGCACGTCGGCCGCCGTGGCGTAGTGGTCTTCGGCAATGGGGTAGGCCGTCATGTCGATCTCCGAAGTGTCGATGCGGCCTGCCAGCAGGGCGCTCTGTCCCGAGCCGCTCTTCTGCGCCTGCCGCGGCAGCATTTCGTGCTCCATGTTGTAGCGCACCTGCTTTTCGCGGCGGCGGTTGCTCTGTTCGATGGCGTAGCGCATCGAATCGGTGCAGGTGTCGGCGTAGAGGATCACATTGCCCTGCGAGTGGCGTGCGGCGCGTCCGGCGATCTGCGTGAGCGAGCGGACGTTACGCAGGAACCCTTCCTTGTCGGCGTCGAGGATCGCGACGAGCGCCACCTCGGGGAGGTCGAGGCCCTCGCGCAGCAGGTTCACGCCCACCAACACGTCGAACATTCCGGCCCGCAGGTCTTCGAGTATCTGGATGCGTTCCAGCGTGTCGACATCCGAGTGGATGTAGCGGTTGCGCACGCCCACGCGGTCGAAGTATTTCGAAAGTTCCTCGGCCATGCGTTTGGTGATGGTCGTCACGAGCACCTTGTCGTCGTTTTTCACGCGTTTGTCGATCTCTTCGATCAGGTTGTCGATCTGGTTCAGCGTCACGCGTACCTCCAGCGGCGGGTCCACGAGGCCCGTGGGGCGGATCAACTGCTCGACGATCACACCTTCGCTCTTCATCAGTTCGTAGTCGGCGGGCGTGGCGCTCACGTAGATCGACGTGCCCTGCAACTGCTCGAACTCCGAGAAGGTCACCGGGCGGTTGTCCTTGGCGGCCGGAAGGCGGAAGCCGTATTCCACGAGGTTCTCTTTGCGGGCGCGGTCGCCGCCGAACATGGCGTGGACCTGCGGCAGGGTGACGTGGCTCTCGTCCACGACCATCATGTAGTCCTTCGGGAAGTAGTCGATCAGGCAGAAGGGGCGCGTTCCGGCGGCGCGGCCGTCGAAATAGCGCGAATAGTTTTCGATGCCGGGGCAGTAGCCCAGTTCCTTGATCATTTCCAGGTCGTATTCCACACGCTGTTTGATGCGCTGCGCCTCCATCGGGCGTCCGGCGCGCTCGAAGAACTCGATCTGTTTGCCCAGGTCGAGGTAAATCTGCTGCACGGCGGCGTTGATGCGCTCCTTGGTCGTCACGAAAAGATTTGTGGCGTAGAGCGTGATGCTGTCGAGCGAGGCGATGCGCTGTCCCGTGACGGGATCGATCGACTGGATGGCTTCGACCTCGTTGTCGAAGAACATCACGCGGAAACACTGGTTGCCGAACTCGCCGAATGCCGCCATGATGTCCACCGTGTCGCCGTTCACGCGGAACGTCGCCGGCTCCAGGTCGCGTTCGGTGCGGGTGTATAGCGCTTCGACCAGTTTGTAGAGGAAATGTTTGTAGCTCACGACCTGCCCGACCTTGATGTTGATGGCCGTGGCGTGGAAATCCGCCGGGTTGCCCGCGCCGTAGAGGCACGAGACGCTCGACACGACGATCACGTCGCGGCGGCCCGACAGCAGCGTGGCTACCGTGCCCAGACGCATCTTTTCGATTTCAGCGTTGATCGAAAGGTCTTTCTCGATATAGGTGTCCGACGAAGGCAGGTAGGCCTCCGGCTGGTAATAGTCGTAATACGATACAAAATACTCCACGGCGTTCTCCGGGAAGAAGTTGCGGAACTCCCCGTACAACTGTGCCGCGAGGGTCTTGTTATGGCTCAGGACCAGCGTCGGACGGTTCAACTGTGCGATGACGTTGGCCACCGTGAACGTCTTTCCGGAGCCCGTCACGCCCAGCAGCGTGTTGTGCTTCGAACCGTGTTCGATCGAACTCACGAGTTGTTCGATAGCCTCCGGCTGGTCGCCCATCGGGGCGTAGTCCGATACGAGTTTGAAATCCATAGGACAAAGTTACATATTTTTTCGGATATAGAACGGAAATCGCAGGCTGTGGCGTATGTCCGATAACATTCTTGATATTTTTCCGTATCTTTGTACGCTATGATCGACAGGGAAACAGTAGACCGCATTTACGCCGCCGCAGATATCGTGGATATCGTCGGCGAATACGTCACGCTCAAACGCAAGGGCGTGAACTACCAGGCCTGCTGTCCGTTCCACAACGAGAAAACCCCGTCGTTCGTCGTCTCGCCTTCGAAGGGAGTGTACAAATGTTTCGGATGCGGGAAGGGCGGCAACGCCGTGACGTTCCTGATGGAGCACGAGAACATCACCTATCCCGAGGCGCTGAAGATGGTGGCCAAACGTTACGGCATCGAGGTCAAGGAGAAGGAGATGACCGACGAAGAGGTGCGCCGCAACGACGACCGTGAGTCGATGTTCGCCCTGAACGGCTGGGCCGCGGAGTATTTTGCCAACTACCTCCAACGTGAGACCGAGGGCCAGAGCGTGGGACTGGCCTATTTTCGCCAGAAGCGCGGGATGACCGACGCCACGATCCAGAAATTTGGCCTCGGGTTCTGCCCGGCCAAGGGCGACCGGATGTCGAAGGATGCGATGGCTGCGGGTTACAAGGCGGAGTTCCTCGTTTCGACGGGCCTTTCGCTGCAGCGCGAGAGCGACGGTTCGCTCTACGACCGCTTCCGCGACCGCGTGATCTTCCCCGTGCACAATATTTCGGGCCGCATCGTGGCGTTCGGCGGCCGTACGCTGCGCACGGACAAGCAGGTAGCCAAATACCAGAACTCCCCGGAGAGCGAGATATACAGCAAAAAACGCGAGTTGTACGGCCTTTATTTCGCCAAGAAGGCCATTCAGCAGCAGGACTTCGCTATCATGGTGGAGGGTTACACCGACGTGATTTCGATGCACCAGGCGGGAGTCGAGAACGTCGTGTCGTCGTCGGGCACGTCGCTCACGACGGAGCAGATCCGCCTGCTGAACCGCTTTACGAAGAACATCACGGTGATCTACGACGGCGACTCGGCGGGTATTCACGCTTCGCTGCGCGGCATCGACATGATCCTCAAGGAGGGTATGAACGTGCGCGTGGTGCTGCTGCCCGAGCCCGAGGACCCCGACTCGTTCGCCCGCAGCCATACGGCGACCGAAGTGCAGGAGTACATCCGCGCCAACGAGCAGGACTTTCTCGAATTCAAGGCTAAACTGCTGTTGAAGGATGCCGAGGGCGATCCGATCCGAAAGGCGGCCTTGATCGCCGACATGGTGCAGTCGGTGTCGCAGATTCCCGACCCGATCCAGCGTTCGGTCTACATCAAGGAGTGCGCGCGGATCATGGACATCGACGAGCAGATTCTGATCTCGGAGGTGGCGCGCAAGCGTATGACCACGTCGGGCGACCGCGAGGCGGATGAATTCCTGCGGCGCCAGACGACGCTCAAACAACGGGAGGCGAAGCAGCCCGAAGTGGAGTTTGTCAAGCAGGTCGAGGCGGGGAGCAGTTTCGAGACGCTGGAACGCGAGATCGTGAAATACCTGCTCAAATACGGACACTGCTCGTTCGATTTCAAGGAGGGACGCACGATGGTGGCGTGCAACGTCGCGGAGGTGATTTTCGCGGAGTTGAACGACGACAATATCGTCTTCCGCAATCCCGTCTACAACAAGATCATGGCCGCCTACCGTGAGCAGTGGGCGCAGTTGGGGACCGGGACGGAGGTTCCGGCGCATGTCTTCCTGAACCACATCGATCCCGAGGTGTGCAACATGTCGGTGGACATCCTCACCTCGGACGACAACTATGTGGCAAGCGAATTGTGGCGTCGCAAGGAGATACACATCGACAGCGATGCCGAGATGTTGGCCGTGGGTGTTCCGAAGGCCGTGACGCTCTACAAGTCGAAGGTGGTCGATGCGCTGATCAAGGAGTTGCAGAGCCGGCTCGGCGACGAGGAGATCACCGACGAGGAGATGCGCGACGTGGTGCAGCGCCTGTCCAATTACAACAAGGTGAAAGTATCCATTGCAAAGAAAATACAACGACTGATTTTATAACCCGCATTCGGCGGGCTGAGCTGGATTTATAGGATGGTTTTGGTTGTTTTGCCCGTCAAATGCGGGTTACGGCATTGAAAATGCCGGATTTATATTAATATTCCCTCTAAATCTCCCTTTGTCAAAGGGGGACTCGGGATAAGGAATTTTTATTAAAAAAAGGGGCGGGTCTCGGGTCGTACACGCATCACTGCGCATACCGTGTGCAAACAGAAAATAAACAGAAAGATGTGTAAAACATATCAAAGATAAAAGAATTAGTTACCTTGACCGATTCCCACCCCTGCTGTTAAAATTGCAATTTGTGTGCCGTTTTTGAGTATTATGAGTGAACAGAAAAAGATAAATATCCGGAACAAGCGCGCGACGTTCGACTATGAGATTCTGGAAGAGTACGTTGCGGGTATTGTGCTCGTCGGAACGGAAATAAAATCCATCCGTGCGGGCAAGGCTTCGATGGTCGATACGTTCTGCTATTTCGACCGGGGAGAACTGTGGGTGCGCGGCATCAATATCTCCGAATATGCCTGGGGAACCTGCAACAACCACGTCCCGCGCCGCGACCGCAAGCTGCTGCTTACGGCGCGTGAACTGGACAAACTCCAGCGCGCTTCGCAGGACAAGGGGCTCACGATCGTGGGCCTGCGCCTGTTCCTGAACGAGCGCGGTCTGGCGAAGGTCGTCGTGGGGCTGGCCCGTGGCCGTAAGTCGTACGACAAGCGTGAATACCTGAAGGAGAACGACGCCAAACGGGAGATGGACAAGGCGATGAAAACGTATAGGAAATAATTCGTTGCGAAGACGGCGGATAGAGAAACCGATAGACACTTATGACGAAAGCGATATTTTTGGATGTGGACGGAACGCTGATCAGTTTTAAGACCCACGAAGTACCTGTTTCGGCGCTGGAAGCGCTGTGGCAGGCCCATGCGCGCGGTGTGCAACTCTTCATCGCTACGGGACGCGCAGCCGGCGACCTCGGGGAGTTGGGGGAGATTCCCTACGACGGGGTGGCGGCTCTGAACGGAGCCGACTGCCTGATGCGCGACGGGCGGGTCGTGGCCCGGCATCCGATTCCGCGGGTCGATTTCGAACGTGCCATGCAACTCTCCGACCGGTACGGATTCTCGCTGGCCTTCGAGTTGAACGAGGGATTGTTCGTCAATCGCCTGTCGCCCGGCGCCGAGGAGTGGTCGCGGATGGTGGCCCATCCCATGCCGGTCGAAACGAACCTCTACGAGTTGTTCGAAAACTGCGAGTGCTGCCAAATGTGTTTCTTCTTCGACCCGGAGACCGAGCGCAGGGTAATGGCCGAACTGCCGTCGCTCGTGGCGACGCGCTGGTGTCCGGTTTTCGCGGATATCAATGTGCGGGGTGTCGACAAGGGAACCGGCATGGCGGAGTTTGCGGCCCATTTCGGGTTTGCACACGACGAAACGATGGCTTTCGGCGACGGCGGCAACGACGTTGCGATGCTCCGGGCCGCAGGTGTGGGCGTCGCGATGGGCAATGCCTGCGATGAGGCGCTGAATGCCGCGGATTACATTACCGCATCGGTCGACGACGACGGCATCCGTAAGGCGCTGGAGCACTTTGGGATTATAGATAAACAATAAAAATATGTCTTTGATTCTTTGCATTGAAACCGGAACGGACGTTTGTTCCGTGGGGATCGCCAAGGACGGCGAACTGCTGTCATTGTGCGAGAGCGACGAGGGGCGTGACCATGCCCGCAAGGTCGGCGTGTTCGTCGACGAATTGCTGCGCGAGACGGGGATTGCTCCCGAAGACCTCGATGCCGTGGCTGTGGGTAAGGGGCCCGGGTCGTACACGGGATTGCGTATCGGCGTATCGTTCGCCAAAGGGCTTTGTTACGGTTTGCAGAAGCCGCTGGTGGCTGTAGGGTCGCTCGACGCACTGGTCGAGGTGGCCCGCGAAGATTATGAGGCGGGGATTCTTTCGGTCGAAGGCTGGGAGAAGGCTTATTTGTGCCCGATGGTCGATGCGCGGCGCATGGAGGTCTATGCGCAGGTGTTCGACGCCGACGGCCGACCGCAGAGCGAGGTTTCGGCCGAAGTGATCGATACGGAGAGCTTTGCGGCGTTTCGCGGGCAGGGACGCCCGTTCGTGATTTTCGGCAGTGGAGCCCGCAAGTGTGCCGATGTGCTGCCCGATGCGACGCTGGTCGAGGTGACCCCGTCGGCCCGCGGACTTGCGCGGCTGGCCCAGCAGGCGCTCGACGAAGGCCGCACGGTGGACATCGCTTATTTCGAGCCTTTCTACCTGAAAGACTTTGTGGTGACCACTTCCAGGAAAAAACTCTTCTGAGATTTGTCGTGACGATAAATCGCGGTTGGAGCGGCGGCCTGCTTCCCGAAGCCCGGAACCGCACCTGCTCTGACGGCAAATCGGAACCTTTATGACGCGCGAAGCCCTGATAAAACTCCTGTCGGAGCGGTTTTACGGCAATTTTGCCGATGAAACGGCCCGGCTGGTCCGTGATGCGGATGCTGTTGCGTTGCTGTATGAGACGGCCACTTCGCCGCACCCGGAGTTGCCGAAGCCCGTACGCCGGAAAGTGTTGTTCCGGGGTGCTTATGTGCTCGAACGCATCTACTTCGCTTCGCCCGGGTCGTTTCTGCCGTATGCCGATGCCTTTTGCCGGACCGATTTCCCGGCGTGCGGCAATGCCAGCGCGCGGCGTCATTTCGGGAAGATCATGGCCGACCTGCTGGAACGTTATGAACCGGATGGCGACGCTCTCGAAAGGATTGCGGAGACGGCTGCCGAATGGGCGGTTGATCCGGAGGCGAAAGTCGCGGTGAAGGTCTGGGCCGTGGAGGTGCTGAAACATTGCCGGGAGCGTGTCGGCTGGGTCGCGGAGTCGTGGGACGACCTCGTGGAGGCCCTTGCGCTCGACGCGACGCCGGGCATCGAATCGCGGATGCGCAAGAGTTGGAAAACAAAGCGATAACAGAGTACCCGAATTGAGAAACGCCGTCCGAAACGTTGTAACGTTCGGGCGGCGTTTCCGTTAGCCGGGTGGGGGCTTTGGGTGAGGCTTACCAGCTCATGACGCGGACCTTGTACATATCCAGGTCGGGGACTTTGATCGTACGCGTCGCGGCGGAGCCGTTTCGGTCGGCGGCATAGCGGATGGTCTGTGTCGACCAGGACTGCGAACCTTCCGGAATCGTCGAATCGGTGTACCACAATTCGCCCGTGTCGTCGTTGTAGTTGATCGACTTGATGGCGGTGGAGCTGGCGAAGAGCGTCATTTCGGTAAACTGGTTGGCGCCGATGTCGTAGAGGTATGCCCGGCGTCCGCCGATGCAGAGCGTGTTGGAGTTGACCAGCGACATGTCGTGCAGGCCGCCGTAAGGCGTCTGTACGGTTTTCTCCAGTTCGAGCGAAGGCGTTGCGCCCGTCCAGTCTTTCAGCTTGTAAATCTGGAGGCTCTGGCCCCCGATGGCGTAAAGCCGCTGGGTCGTTTCGTTCCAGACTACGCCGTGTGCCGAACCGAGTTCCGACTGGAACAAAACGAGGTTCGGGCGCGCGATGTCGTAGACCTGGACTTTGTTGTTGTTGGAGCCGCTGCCTTCGGAGCAGGCTACGGCAATGCGGTTGTCCGGGAGCATCTCCGCCGAATGGGCGTTGGGGGCTGCCGTGGTGTGGAAGAGCACCTCCCCGGTTGCGATGTCGAGCAGCGCGCACCAGTTGTAGGAACTCGTGACCAGGAGCTTTTTGCCGTTGTCGACGGGCTTGCAGTCGTCGAGGTGGTTGCAGCGCGACGCGGCCAGCCCGAGCGTCTCTGCTGCGGTGGTGGCGTCCCAACTCCACGTGACGGCATTTTTGTAGCCCGTTTCGTCGGCCAATCCCGCATCGATCATGTAGACCATGTTGTCGCCGCAGAAGATCAGTTCGGTTACCTCTGTCGAACGGGCGTCGTCGGTCTCGATCTTGTCACCGGCCGTGAGCGTCACGGGATCGGTCGAACTGACCGAAAACGAATGGCCGTCGGTGTCGGTGAGGGTCACGGTATACCCTTGTGAGAGCGTTACGGGGGCTATCATTACCGGAATCAGCCGGGCTTCGCCGGTGCAGTCTATGGGCGAAGGCGGCGTCACGGTGATCGTCTGCGCCGATGCGCTGACCGACCCGTCGTCGATGCCGATCGAAATATCCCCGGCAATCGTTTCGCCGCCGTTGGCTTTGACGACGGCCTTGCTGATCGAGTAATTTCCCTTTTTGACGCTGACGTACATCGTGCAGAAAAGCTGTTTGAGTTCGATGTCGTAGCCTTCATAACTGTTGGCGCGGGCCGTGGCTTTGCCGACGAGGCAGGGCGTGATGCTGCCGCTCTGGGTAGCGGGAATGGTCGCCTTCAGGGTGTTGTCTTCGCACGCGAGGGCCGCGTCGGAAGGGTAGAAGCCCACGAGCGTCGCATCGGCATGCGCCGGAGCGTCGACCGTGAAGAGGAAGAGCGACTTCTGGGATCCGGGGAGGATCGGCGCCGCGTAGGCGGGCTCCGCCACGCCGTGTTTGACGGCAAAGACGGCTCCCCGGTCGGAGCTTTTCCACGTGACGAGCGATGTCGCGCCCTGGTCGTTGTAGTATTTCGAAAGTGTCAGGGTGACTTTGGCGGCCAGTTCCGAGGTTTCGCCCGAGTCGTCGTTCGAGCACCCCGCACCGAGGCTGGCGGCGCAGAGGCCGAGCCACAGCATCGGCCGGATTTTATTCAGCAGTCCGTATTTCATGGCAGTGTATTTTGTCGGTTATTTTTTCTTGTTGCCGAGTATTACCTCGTTATAGGTTTTGACGATGTTTTCGGGCGTGGCGGCCTCCCCGGCACGGACTTCGTGCATGAAGACTCCCTTGTAGCCCGAAGCCTGCAGGCGGCGGAGGAAATCGGGCCAGTCGATGACGCCTTCGCCCGGCAGCCAGTGCCGTTCGTCCTTGCGGTCGTAGTCCGAAGCGTGGATCGTGCCGATGCGGTTGCCGACGGTCTCGAAGAAGTGTGCATGCTCCTCTTTGAGCAGGTGGTTCGAATCGAAGCAGACCATGACTTCGGGGTAGTCGGCGATGAGCCGCATGAGTTCGCCCGAGTCGCGGCCCAGGCACGTGCGGGGCAGGTTCTCGATGCAGAGCACCGCGCCGATTTCTTTGGCGGCCAGCGCGAGGCGGCCGATGGAGTTGGCCGAGTTTTGCAGGCGGGTCTCCCGTTCTTCGTCGGTGATCGGCTCCGAACTGGGATGGAGCACGAGACGCTGCGGGCCGAAGATCGACGCGAGGCGGATCATCCGCTCCATGAGCACGACGTTCTGCTCGCGCAGCGCCGGATCTGTCACCGAGATGTCGAGCTGGCGGCTGAACGGCAGGTGGCAGGACCAGACTTTGAGCCCGGCTTCTTCGAGCAGCGCCTTGACCCGGTAGGCCCGGGTGTAACATTCGTTCTCGGGGGCATTGCGCCAGAAGTAGTTGAAGACGACTTCGACGTGATCGACCCCGGAGGCCTTGATTTGCGCGAGTCCCTCCGCGGAGGGTGTTTTCAGCATGCTGAGGGAGATGCCGACCGGATATTTGGCTTGTGAAACAGAGCCTATCAGCAGAAAGGCCATGCTGAGGATTATAAGTTTTTTCATTGCGGTTACGGATTAGGGATGTAAAGGGAGGCCCCGGTGCGGCCGGCGCCTCCCGAATCGGTTATTTTACGCAGCACGAGCCGCAGAGGTCCCCGCCGTGGGTGCTCCAGCTCGAAGCCCGTTCGCCTCCGACGTATTTGCCGACGAAGATTCCGTTTTTCGAGGAACTGCCGATGAACGCCGAATAGAGAACGCCGTCGAGGTAGTTGTTGCCGCCCATCTGTTTCTGGTTGGTATCGCTGCCCTCGTAGCTCCACGAGTCGAGGACGTTGCCGTTCGCATCGAAAATGTAGGAGACGTTGGAAGCCTGTCCTGCCGTGATGTAGAACCGGTTTTCGGAGTCGACGCAGGGGTGCGCGAAGTTGAATGCGTTGGTGAGCGGGGTTCCGCTGGGGGTATGCGCATATTCCCAGTTTTTGGCCGAAAGGTCGCCCTTCACGTTGAACACCTCGCCGCTCTTCGATCCGGCGAAGACCGAGCCGTTGGGGGCTACGACGGGTTCGTAGATGTCGTTGGCCGTGGCATTGCCGCCTCCGGCCAGGAGGCGGCCGTGGATGGTGCGCGAAGTCAGGTTGACGGCTCCGATGTAGCCGGATTTAGCGCCGAAATAGGCCAGTGTCTTGTCGTTGCTGACGGCAAAACCCGTATTGTCGACCATCGTGCAGCCCAGTGCGACTTTGGCGATCTCCGCTCCGGTTTCGGCGTTGAGGAAGATGGCGTTGGAGGTCGTGCCGACGAGCAGTTCGTTCGCGAAGACCAGCAGGCCGCAGCCTTTGGCGCCGGCTGCATAGGACCAGATTTTCGATCCCGACGAGGCGTCGATCCCGAACGTGTTGCCCGTGGCGTCGCTGATGTAAACGACACTTCCGGAGGCATTGACGGCCGGAGAGCAGCTTTGCATGGAGCCGGCCTCGGTGAAGGTCCACTTCAATTGACCTTCGGCGGTCACGGCATAGAATTGCCCGGCGGTGGTCGTTCCGTAATAGATGTCGCCGGTGACAGGGTTCACGGTGAGCATGTTGTAGCTGTTCGACTTGGCTGCCGGGACGTAACGCCACTTCTCGCTGCCTGTGGCCAGGTCGAAGGCGTACAGGCCCGCCACCTTGTTGAACGTGATGATGTAGACGGTTTTCCCGTCGGGCGAGAATACCGGACAAGTGCCTTTGAAACCGTTGTAGTTCGAGCCGTCCTGCGCCCAGTCGGTGCTGTAAACGACGTATTCGCGAATCTCGACTTCGAGGTTCCAGCTCCGTACGCTGCCGTTGATGGTCGCGCTCAGTTTCACGGTCTGCGTGCCGATCGATCCGAGTCCGTATTTGACGACCGTGCCCTGCTTTACGACATCGCCCGGGAAAGTCCATTTGACATCGGTGGCCGTCGGGTAATCCGCCGTGTTGAACGTGAAGGTGATGGGCTGATTCTTGGCTGCCTTGTCGCGGTCGAGGGTGTAGGGGACGGCCTGGGTCGGCATGGCCTTGATGGTGGCCGCTTCAGAGGTTCCCTTGGCATAGTTGGCCACCAGCGAGAAGTAGTAGTTCTTGTCGTTGACCAGGTTGTCCAGCGTGATGGAGGTCGCATCCTTGTCGATGGGCTGTTCCGTCACGTCGCCGGTAGCGTCTTCGTTGTAGTAGGAGAGCGTATAGGAGAGCACCGTCGTTGCGGGTTTCGACCACGTGAGCGTGACGTAGGCGTTGCCCGCTTCGGCCGCGAGGTCGGTGACCGGGAACCGCGTGGTCGACGGTTTGCCCGTAATGCCCACGTAGTTCGAGATGTTTTCGCCGTAGACGGCCTGCACGTAGAATGTGTATTGCGTGCCGTTGGTAAGCCCGTTTACCGTGCAGTTCATCGGGCCGCCCGTACGCCGGGTCACGGTTTTCGAATCGGAGTCGGTGTAGTAGACGATAAAGTCCGTCGGGTTCCAGCCTTCGGGCATGCTCCACGAGAGCAGTACCTCTTCATCGCCCGGCGTAGCCGTGAGGCCGGTGACCTGGTGACGTGCCGCACCCGCCTCGGGAATGTCCTCGGTCCAGCACGCTGCGAGGTTCGCCGTGAGGACTGTGGCCAGCAACAGGTTGATTATCTTTTTCATGCTTGTTTTGACTTTAAGGGTTGATGAATTAGAAACCGGGGTTTTGCCACAGGATCGAGGGGTTGTTCACGATCTCGATCTGGTTCTGCGGGATGGGGAAGATCAGGTTGTGGGCGTCGAGCGTGTAACCCAGGTTGCGGAAATGCTCCACGGCCAGCCCCAGCCGCACGAGGTCGAACCAGCGGTGGCCTTCCAGGGCGAATTCGCGTCCGCGCTCGGCGGCCAGTTCGCGTATAAACTCGGCTTTGGTCTTTATGTCGTCCGAGGTCAGTTCGTCGAGTCCGGCACGGGTGCGGGTTTTGTTGAGCCATGTCAGCGCCGTCGGCAGGTCCGTTTCGGCGAGCGCTTCGGCGTACATCAGCGTGATGTCTGCATAGCGCAGGTGCGGGAAGTCGTTGCCTACCTGCGTATTGTAGGTAGCGTCGTAGGTGTCGTACCACTTGGTCATGGCGAAGAGGTTGCTCTGTATCTTCGTGTAGGTGCTGATCAGCGCCAGCCGGTTGTCGGTCTCGTCGTAAATCGCCTTGAATTCGGGGGTCGGGTTGCGGATGTCGGCCATTACATCGGTATTGGTACTGTACCAGTAACCGTGTCCGTTGTCGTTGGTCTTGTTGTAGTAGAGCGCGAAGATGACCTCCTTGTTCATCTTGTTGTTGATGTCGAAGACCCGTTTCGTCGTGGATTCCAGCCCGTAGCCCGTGGCCTTCATCGCCTCTTCGAGTGCGGTCTTGGCTTCGGCGTGCTTGCCGAACGTGAGATATACTTTCGCCAGCAGCGTGTAGGCCGCGATACCGGTCACACGGGCCGTCTCGGCGCCGCGGGTCGCGGGCAGCAGGCGTGCGGCCTCGGCAAGGTCTTCGGTCAGCAGGCTGTACATCTCCGCCTCGGTGCAGCGCGGGATGAGTTTGGCCGCAGCCGGGGGTACGACCGTGCGGGCGATCGGAACCACGCCGAACGTGCGGTAGAGGTTGAAGTACCACCAGGAGCGCATGAAGAGGCATTCGCCGCGGTACTTGTCGTAGTTGGGAATCTGCACGCCGTGCATGTGGTCGAGTACGTCGTTGCAGCGGTAGATGCCGTTGTACCAGGCATCCCAGATGTCGCTCAGGATGCCGTTGCTCGCCGTCTCGATGAAATTGTCTATGTCGTAGCGGTCCTGCGTCGAAACGGCCATCGATTCGAGGATGTTCTCGTCGCTGCGGTAACCGATCTCCGTGAGGTGGAAACTCATCATTGTCTTGAGTTTGGCGTAGCAGGAGACGACGCCCTGGTTGAAATCATCGTCGGTTTTGTAGAAGTTGCCTTCGGTGATGTCATTGCTGGGGTACTGTTCGAAGAAGCCTTCGCCGCACGAACTCAGCGCGAAAGCGGTGAAAACGAGGTAGTATTTCAGTTTCATAATCTTCGTCTTTGAAATTACAGGTTAAAGTTGATACCGACGCTGAACGTGCGCGAAAGCGGGTAGGAACAGTAGTCCTCGCCGGGGCGCAGGGCGTCTGCCGCGCGCTTGTTGACCTCGGGGTTGTAGCCCGAATAGTTGGTCCAGGTGAAGAGGTTGCTGCCCTGCACATAGATACGCAGTTTCGAAATTCCGGCCCGGCGGGTCCATTTGTCGGGGAAGGTGTAGCCCAGCGAGAGGTTTTGCAGGCGCAGGTAGGAGCCGTCCTCCAGGTGGAAGGTCGAGGTGCAGGCGCCGTTGTTACCGCTCGATTTGCGGGTCGCGCGGTTCAGTTCGCCGTAGGGGTAGCGCTGGAGCGATTCGCGCATCATGTTCGACGAAGCCTCCATGTTGAGCAGGTAGCGTCGTTCGAGGTTGAGGATTTCGTTGCCGTAGACCCCCTGGAACGCTGCGGCGAGGTCGAAGCCTTTCCAGGAGAGGTTCACCGAGAATCCGTAGTAGAAATCGGGCATGTAGTTGCCTACGATCACCCGGTCGGCGTCTTTTTCGAGAATGCCGTTGCCGTTGGCGTCGACGAAACGGAAGTCGCCCACCTGCGCCGTGTCGAAATGCGGGTAGGAGTCCAGCTCCTCCTGGTTGTGGAAGATGCCGTCCTGGACCATCAGGTAGTAACAGCCGACGGGCTGTCCGACGCGGGTGATGTAGTAGCCGCCGGCGTAGGAGGACTCCTTGATGATGTCGGCGTTTTCGTCGCCGAGGCTCAGCACCTTGTTGCGGTTGAGCGACCAGTTGGCCGAAACGGCGTAGGAGAAGTCGCCGAACGTGCGGCGCGAGGAGAGCGATAACTCGACACCTCTGTTTTGCATCGAACCGATGTTCATGTTCGAGGTCGTGAGGCCCGATACCGACGAGACGGGAACGTCGAAAAGCATGTCGGTGGTCTTCGAATAGTAGTAGTCGGCGTTCAGTCCGAGCAGTCCGCGCCAAAGGCTGATGTCTACACCGACATTGTACTGGGTATTCTTCTCCCAGCCCAGGTCGTTGTTGGCTATCTGTTTGGGGTAGACCTGCGAGGTGAGCCCGTTGCCCAGGTCGATGTTCGTCGTGCCGTAGAGCGCCAGGTATTCCGAGTTGCCGATCTGGGCGTTGCCCGTCTGGCCGACGCTGGCGCGGAATTTCATGTCGTCGATCCACTTGATGCCGCGCATGAAGTTTTCATCGCTGATGCGCCAGCCGATGCTTGCCGCAGGGAAGTAACCCCAGCGGGTGTTGGGGGCGAAGCGCGACGAGCCGTCGCCGCGGACCGAGACCGAAGCCATGTAACGCCCCTTGTAGGAGTACTGCGCACGCAGAAGCCACGAGGCGAACGTATAGGCGTACTTGTTGTTGTAGGTGTTGTCCTGGTCGATGGTTTTGCCCTTGGTGGACCGGATCTTGTCGTCGCCGATCGTGCCCGTCGAGACGATCTGCGCCGTCTGGGTGGTGTATTTCTCGGCTTCGTAGACGGCTACGGCATTGATCGTATGGTCGCCGAACGAGCGGTTGAAGGAGAGCTGGTTCGAGAGGGTCCAGTGGAAATAGTTGTTGTTGTAATAGTTAGCTGACGGGGTCGACTGCGCGTCGAGGTATTTGTAACCGCGCAAGGGGAGCGAGGAGGGGCGGTAGTAGTTGCGGATGTAAGAGTAGTAGTCGCCGCCGGCCGTGATTTTGTATTCGAGGCCCTTGATGAACTCGTAGGAAGCGAAGACGTTGCCCAGGATATTGAGTTTTTCGCGGATGTCGTCGATTTCGAGTGCCAGCGCCACGGGGTTGAGCACCTCGTTGGTCTGGGTGTCCCACGTATTGATGCGCAGGAAGCCGTTCATATCCCAGTTGTAGGAGCCGTCGGAGTTGTAGACCGGGAAAACCGGGGGCGCCATCAGCGCCGAGGCGATCACGCCGTCGCCGCCGTACTGGGCGTCGGCGTCCACGTAGTTCGACTTCGAATAGGAGGGCGAGAAGCTGACTCCGTATTTCAGGCGGTTGCGCTTGCCGTCGAGGTTGACGCGCAGCCCGTAGCGTTCGAAGTCCGAACCGATGATCGTGCCTTCGCGGTAGAGGTAGTTGGCGCCGACGAAATAGTTGATGCTCTTGGTGCGGCCCGATATCGAGAGCGAATGTTTGGTCGAGTAGGCCGTGCGGAAGATGGCGTCCTGCCAGTCGGTGTTGACCATCGTGCCGGTCTTGTCCTGCAGGTAGGCCGTGATGAGCGGGTCGACGCGGTGGTAGGTTTGCGGGCGGCTCTCGTAGGGATCGTCGATCGAACCCGTCGGAACGTTGAACAGGTAGGCGCCGTCGCGGGCTTCCTTGAAGATTTGGGCGAATTCGTAGGCGTCGAGCATTTCCATCGTTTTGGTGACGTTCGAAACGCTGAACTGTCCGTCGTAGCTGACGACGGGGTGTTCGCTCTGGCCGCGTTTGGTGGTGATGAGGATCACGCCGCATGAACCGCGCGAACCGTAGATAGCTGCCGCCGAGGCGTCTTTGAGCACTTCGAGGCTCTCGATGTCGCTGCCGTCGAGGTTGGCGAAGGCCCGGGCGTCGCACGGAATGCCGTCGATGACATACAGCGGGTCGTTACCCGACGTGGCGGACTGGATGCCGCGGATGCGGACCGAAACGTTGCCTTCGGGCTGGCCGCCCAACTGGAGCACCTGCACGCCCGGCATTTTGGCTGCCATGGCGTCGCGGAAATCGGAGCTGGGGACGCCGGCGAAATCCTCGGCTTTGATCGACGAGATGGCGGTCGTCACGTCGCGTTTGTTCTGGACGCCGTAGCCTACGACCACGACGTTGTCCATGGCGATGGCATCGGCGGTCAGCTGGACATCGGCCCGCGTCTGGTTGTCGGCGAGGGCCAGTTCGACTTTGTTGTATCCGATGAGCGAAATTTCGAGTACGGCGTTGCTCTGCCGGATATTGAGTGAATAGTTGCCGTCGAGACCCGACGCCGTTCCGGTCGTTGTGCCCTTGAGGATGACGGTCGCTCCGACTACCGGGGCGCCCTCGTCGTCGGTTATGCGGCCCGTGATTGTCCGGCTGGCGCTGGCATTGCGGGCGGCGGGTTTACCCCCCCCCGAACGGGTCGTAAGTAGTATCTTCAGTCCCTTAATCTCGACATTCACCTCGGGCAGGACTTCGGCGATGATCGATTCGATGCTCCGGTTCTCGGCCTTTACCGAGACCCGTTTCCCGGGGGTGATGTCGGCGTCGGCATAGGCGAACGTGTAGGGACTGTTGGCTTCGATGAGCCGCAGGAGCTCTTTGACGGTGACGTTTTTCGCCTCGAGGGTGACGTTCGGCACCTGGGCCGAAGCCGGGACGGCCGACACCGCACACAGGATGATGACGGCACAGAGGCGTCGGCAAATCCGTTTTAAAACGTTGGGTTCATTCATGGTAATTGGGTGTTTTTCGGTTTTTCAGTTCAAATGAAGGGTATTCCGGAACCTCTTCGGGGAGGCGCCGGCTGGGATGGCAGCTCGTTGTTTCAGGAATTTACTTCTTGGTTATCAGCACTTGGTTGCCGTCGATCCGGTAACGGATCGGGATGAGTGTGGCCATGACATCCAGGATGTCTTCCAACGGTTCGTGGTAGACGACCAGCGAAAGCCGTTTGTCGACGCGGATGTGTGAAGAGAGCGCTATTTCGACGTTGTACCTGCGTTCGAGATTGGTGATGATATCTGCGAGCGGCGTGTTGTCGAAGATCAGGCGGGACTCGAACCAACTGCAATAGTTCCGGGCGTCGACCTGCCGGACGGTGACCTGCCGGGTGCGGGTGTCCAACGATAATTTTTCGTCGGGCCGCAGCAGGACGGGTTTGCCGAGGTCGGCGCCGGAGACTTTGACCGATCCGGTTTTGAGGATAATTTCCTGGTGGGACCCGAACGAGTAACCGATGGCGTCGAACGACGTTCCCAGGACCTCGACCTGCAGGTTGTCCATGTTGACGTGGAACGGCCGCAGGGAGTCTTTGCGGACTTCGAAGAAGGCTTCGCCCGAGAGGGCGACTTCACGCGTCGGGCCGGAGAACTCCGCCGAGTATTTCAGCCGGCTTTCGCCGTTGAGCCAGACACGGGAGCCGTCGGGCAGCGTGAATTCGCCGACATTGCCTTTGGCCGTCAGCAGGGTAATCTCCTCGGCGGGCCGGACGGTCCGTGCGGCGAAGTAGTAACCTCCGGCAAAGATGAGCAGGACAGCGGCGGCTATGCCGGCGTAGCGCAGTATGCGGCGTCCCAGCATGCGGACCCGTCCGGGTTTGATCGCGGCATGGAGCCGCTGGAGGCCCAGCCGGGTCTCTTCGATCGTGGCGTCGGCCGTATGCCTGTTCCACATTTCCAACAGGATTTCGTCGATCTCGGCCTCGTTTTCACGGGTGAGCATCCACTCTTCGAATGCCCGGCGGATTTCTGCGGGAACATTCGGATTGTTGAAAATGTAGTCGATGATTTGTTTGCGCTGCTGTTTGCTCATGGTAGCCGGGCGTGTTGGGGTTTATGCTGCCTGCGGACAGTTACTGTTTCTGTGTCAGCGTGAAGGTCTCCGTATAGGTTCCGGCCTTGAACGTGACGGTTCCGGTACGCGGACCGGCTGACGGATTGGCCGTGTAGCCGAGTTTCACGACATGGATGCCTTTTTCGCCGCCGGCGACGGGATCGACGGTGATCCAGGTGTCTGCGGAGGCTGTCCAGGCGCAGGTGGTGAAGATCGTCACGGAGTGCGTGCCGGCGGCGGCATCCACCGTTCCCGTCGTGCTGTACATGTATACACTGTCGGGAGCCGCCTCATCTTCGTCCTTACAACTGCTTGCCAGGCACACGCATACGAGTGTCAGTAGGAGTAGTAGATGTTTTTTCATGTTAGGTTTTTTCGGGTTAAACGATTTTTTCGGATCCGTTTCTATTAATAAGACAACTTTCGGCGGCAGGATGCCAGTCTGTCCGGCGATATTTTTTACATTTTTTTTGCATGGCCGCTGTTTTGCGCGTTGGAGCCGTTCGGAGCCATGGTGGACGGGGTGGAAACCGTGAATATTTTATAAAATAGTCGTGAATAAATAAAAAATAATTCGAAAAGGTTTTTGATTCTTTGGAGTTAAATCTATATTTGCATAAACGGACCATGAATAGCGACGAACATATCCTGTTGCGAAAACTGCGGGAAGGGGATACCGAGGCTCTCGATATCCTTTACCTGCGTTATGCCGCGAAGGTACGGGACTTTGCGTTCCGGCTGCTCGGAGATAGCGTTGAGGCAGAGGATATTACACACGATATTTTTCTCAGGGTGTGGGAACAGCGCAAGACCGTGGGCAACGTCATGTCGTTCAAGGGGTATCTTTTCCGGATGACGCGCAACGCCATTTTCAATGCTTTCAAACACCGGCAGGTGGAGTCGAAATACCAGGCCCAGGCTGTGGCGGGCGGGACGGAAGCGCCTGCCGATACCGACGACCGCGTATCGACGAACGACCTGATGGAGATGATCGACCTGGCGGTGAGCAATATGCCCGAGCAGCGGCGTAAGGTGTTCTGCATGAGCCGTTACGAAAATATGTCTTACAACGATATTGCCGAGGCGCTCAATATCAGCCCCAAGACCGTGCAGTATCATATCTCGGGAGCGCTGGCCGAATTGCGCAAACTGCTTTCGGCGATTGCGTTCTTCGTGTAGCGGTTCATCTTATCTTCAAATAAAAAATCCCCGGAATGAACTTCCGGGGATTTTCTATGCAGGTGCGCGGTTATTTCACGCTTCCGATCACTTCGCGCAGGCGTTTTTTGAAATTGTCGCCGATGATCGTCATCCTGTCGGTGGTGTCGAACAGCACCGACTTGTTTTTCTCGTAGGCTGCGAGGTAGTCGGCGATGCGGAACGGGTCTTCGAGGATGAAGTTCGGGCACTGCGATACGTTGAGGTATTCGACGGGCAGCATCAGGTAGGGCTCCACCTTTCCTTGTTCGGTTTTGAATTCGACGGTCAGGTCGACGCAGCGTTTGAAAACGCCGCTCTTGCCGTAGAGATCGGCCTGATGCGTCACGGCATGCTCGCCGAAAGTCAGCACGACCTCCAGCGGACGGTCGCAGGCCGCTTCGCCCGTGTAGACGACCGGGGCCAGCGTGTAGGCGTCGTAAGTCCACTGGCCGGCCTTCGGGAAGCGGGCGTAGGGAATCTCCCGGCCGTTGACCGTCACCGATTCGGGCGGGAAGGTGGCGGGGAATCGCAGTTCATAACTGCGTTTGGCCGGAGCGCCTTCGTAAGAGCCTTCGCGGGGTGCGACGACGGCCCGGAGCGTGTTGCCTTCCTGGCGTTTCGTAACTTTCGTGACGGCGTAGGCGGTCGTGTACTGCTGGCTGACGCCGTCGTCCTCGTAGTGGCTGAGCTCCCCGTCGGCTCCCGGGATGAAGGTCAGCACCAGCGTGTCGCACGGCTGCTGGAGATTTTTCACCGTCTGTGGGTTCATCGGGAGGATGGCTCCGGCCCGGGCGTACCAGGGATTTTCCGAAAGGGTATAATGCAGGGTTTCGGTGCGGCCTCCTTGGTACATCGCTCCCGTGGCGCAGTCGTACCAGTTGCCTTCGGGGAACCATATTTTGCGTGCAGCGAGTCCCGTGACGCTGTCGACCGGCTCGACGATAGCCGTGGCAAGAATGTCGTCGCCGAACATGAACTGCTCGGGAACGTTGTAGGCTTCGTCCTGCTCGGGGTGGTCGTAGTACATCGGGCGGCACATGCCGACGCCCGTGTCGTAATTGGTGCGCGCTGCGGCGTAGATATAGGGTGCGAGCGTGTAGCGCAGGCGGATGGCGTCGCGCATGACGAACAGGTGGTCGGGGAAGAACCAGAGGTAGCGCTCGATGCGCGGGTCTTTCGTGGAGTGGGTCTTGAAGATGGGGGTAAAGACGCCGTACTGCAGCCAGCGGGTATAGAGTTCGGGATCGGTTTCCTTCGTCTCTTTTTTGAACATGTGCCCGCCGATGTCATGGCCCCAATAGCCGTAGTTGACATTCGACGAGGTGGCCGTGAAGTAGGGCAGGAAGGCCAGGGTCTCCCATTTGGCGTAGGTGTCGCCCGAGAAGGCCAGCGGATAACGGTGCGAGCCGAGTCCGCCCCAGCGGTGGTAGATGAAGGGACGCAGGGCAGGGTTCTGCTGTTCGGCGTGGTGGAAGAAGGTGTAGTTGAGCCAGAAGGTGTTCGAGAGGCCCGGAGTGAATTTCGACTCCATCCACTGCTGCCAGTCGAGCCACCAGAAATCGACGCCTTCGCGCTCCATGGGGTTCAGCACGGTCTTGAAATAGGCGTCGGCCCACTTCTGCTCGTCAATGTGGAACGGCACGGGTTTGCCCTTCTCGGTCCATCCGTACTCTTTGGTAAATGGTTCGTAAACAGCCTCATAAGGCTGGATGCCCGAAGCCGGGTGGAGGTTGAGCGCCACTTTGAGGTCTTCGGTCTCGGTCCATTTCAGGAAATTCGCCGGCGAGGGGAACAGCTCCTTCTGCCAGGTGTAGCCAGTCCAGCCGATGCGCTGTCCGTATTCGTCCTTGGCGGGATTCTTCTTCCGGAGTCCCCAGGTCTCGTGCCAGTCCATGTCGACGATCAGCACGTCGATCGGAATGTCGATCGATTTGAGTTTCCCGACCAGGTCGACGAACTCGTTGTCGGAGTACTGCCAGTAGCGGCTCCACCAGTAGCCGAACGTGTACTTCGGGGGCAGCGGCGCGCGGCCTGCGACGAGTTGGAAGTCGGCGAGCGCCTGTTTGTAGTCGTGGCCGTAGGCGAAGAGGTAGAGGTCCTGGCGGTCGCCCTCGGAGCGGGTTTCCACCCACTCTTTCCATTTCGAACCATCGGGCGTCAGCACGTGCCGCCGGCTGTCGTCTACCACGGACCAGCCTGCGCGCGACAGGAGTCCCTGCTCCATCGGCTCGCGGCCCAGATTGCGGCCGTCGCAGCCGTCGAGCGTACGGGTCGTGCCCATCAGGTTCTGCGGGTTTTCCAGGCCGGGGGTCCAGACGACCTCTTTACCGTTGAGCCGGAAGACGGCTTTCAGGTTCTTATAGGTGAATTTACCGTCTTTGACGTAGGTGAGCGTGAGGGCCGGGGTGGTGATGGTCACTTTCGATTTCGTGTCGCGGACCCTGAAGGCCGGGACCGGGGTTTCGCGGTTGACGAACGTCAGCGTGGCACGGTCCTCGAAACGTCCGTCTTCGCTCCACTCCATGCGGATCAGTTGCGGCGTGAGCACCGTGAAACGGGCGTTCCCCGCTTCGACGACCGCCTTGGGGTCGGCTTTGGGGTTGCCGGCTGCTGCCGCGCCCAGCGTCAGGCACAACGCCGTAAAAAGAATTGTAGCTCTTTTCATATTTTTAGAAAGGTTAGTTTGCATAATAGACACGCCCCGCAGGCAAAACGATGAGCCTGCGGACGTATTTTTTAGCAGAGGAACTATGCCTCGCCGCCGGGCAGCGCCGTGGGCTCTTCGGGAAGATCGTCCCCGTCCGACTCGCTGCCGGCGATTTCGAGTGTCCGCGCGGCGTGCTGCCGCTTGGTTTGCAGGCGGGCGGTCTTGCGCAGGCGTTCGCCGACGCGGATAATGTTGTCGTTGCCCGAGCAGAGGCGTTTGTGGGCATCCTCGTAAGCGTCGCGGGCTTTGTCGAGCGCCGTGCCGACCCCTTCGAGCGAGGAGGTGAAGGCCACGAGCTGTTCGTAGAGTTTCAGCCCGCAGGCGGCGATCTCCTTGGTGTTTTTGTCCTGGTCGTTGTATTTCCAGAGGTCGGCGACGAGTTTGAGCAGCGCGAAAAGGTTCGTCGGCGACGAGATGATCACCTTTTTGTCGTAGGCGTCGGACCAGATGGCCGTGTCGTTCTGCAACGCCGCGAGGAACGCCGGTTCGTTGGGGATGAACATGATGACGAAGTCGGGCGAATTGAGCCGCCGCTGGTACTCCTTGCGGCCCAGTTCGGTGACGTGCTGGCGCACCGAGGCGACGTGCGCCGCGAGATGGCGCCGCCGTTCTTCGTCGCTGTCGGCCGAGGAGTAACCCACGAAGGCCGTGAGCGAGACTTTCGAGTCGATGACGATGTCCTTTTTTTCAGGTAGGTGCAGCACCACGTCGGGGCGCAGGTTGCGTCCCTCTTCGTCCTTGATGTTGTATTGCGTCTCGTAGTGGATGCCTTTCGAGAGCGCCGAACTGTCGAGGATGGTTTCGAGCAGCATCTCGCCCCAGTCGCCCTGGACCTTCGAATTGCCTTTCAGGGCGTTGGTCAGGTTCTGGGCTTCGGCGGAAATCGTCTGGTTGAGTTCCATCAGGCGTTTGAGTTCCGATTTCAGTTCGCCGCGCTGGGAAGTCTGCGTGGTGTAAATCTCCTCGACGCGTTTGCGAAAGTCGACGATGTTTTCCCGGAACGGTTTGAGGAGGATGTCGATCGACTCCTTGTTCGTCTCCTTGAACCGCTGCGACTGCTCGCCCAGGATTTCCGTCGCGAGGTTCTTGAACTGCTGGCGAAAACGTTCTTCGAGTTGCTCGCGTTCGGCTTTTTCGGCGGCGCGCTCTTCGGCGTTCCGTGCCCGCAGGGCCGAAAGCTCCGTGTCGGATGCGGCGCGCAGTGCGGCCAGTTCGGCTTCGGTGCGAGTACGCTGTTCGGTCAGCGACTGTACCTGTTCCTCGTACCGCAGGCGGAACTCTTTTTCGGCTGAGGCGGCCTGTTCGGCGGCGGCCAGCCGCGCTTCGGCCGCCGAAAGGCGGGTTGCGGCGTCGCGTTCGCGCGTTTCCGAGTCGGCGAGTTTGCGCGACTCCCGGCGCCACAGGAGCAGGACGATGACGAGGATTGCCGCGAGGCAGCAGATTGCCAGTATGGAAAGCAGGGAAAGGGTCATGGTTGTTCGGTCGTGTATTTCCTACAAAAATAACAAATTATTCCCGGAAAACGACACGCTCGTGCGGCGGATCGGAATTTTCGGGGTAATGTGCAATTTTATTTGCCCCGGAACGGCATATCGTTTCCCGAATTTTATACCTTTGCTGCTGAATAGAATATACCCTTAATTTTTTCGTTTATGAAGAACCTTTTACCCATCATCAAGTCGGCCTGCCTTGCGGCGGTGGCCGTGCTGGTCGTCTCCTGCGGCGGCGGGGCCGATTACCGGAACGTCCTGCCTGCCGATTCGTTCATGACAGTGTCGGTCAACGCCGCATCGCTCATGGAGAAGAGCGGCTCGTGCGATGCCGCCCAAAATCCGCTTTTCAACCGTCTCAAGGCGGAACTGGACAAAGCGGAGAACCTGTCCGCCGAAGAGACGGAATACCTGCTTTCACTGCTGGAGAATCCCGCAGAATCGGGCCTCGACCTGAAAAAAGACCTTTTCTTGTTCATGTCGATGGGCGGCGCCGACATCAATAATCCCGAAGTGAGCGGCGGTGTGCTGTTCCCGGTCGGCGATAAGGCCAAGCTGGACGCCCTGATCGCCCGGGTCAACGAAAAGAGCGGAACCGAGACGGTGACCGAGAACGGCGTTTCCGTCGTTAAGATCGGCGAGGAGTCGGCCGAAAGCGGAGTCTGTGCCTATAATGACATTGCCTGCATGCTCTTTTTTAGGACGAACCCCTGCGGCGGCATCGAGGCGAAGGTCCGGGAACTGTTTGCCCAGAAGCAGGATCAAAGCCTGATGGGGAACAAGGCCATCGCGGCGCAACTGGCCGGGCAGAACGACGTTAACGTCGTAATGTCGTATGCCAACGCATCGTTCCTGACGAATAATCCGATGCTGAGCACGATGCCCATGATGGATATACTGAAAGGATCGGCAATGATCGGCTCCCTCAATTTCGAGAAGGGCAGTGTCGTTTGCAACGCTACGATGTCGTATAAAGACAAGGAGAGCGAGAAGAAGGCGATGGAGTATTACGCATACGTGAAACCCCAGACCGGCGACCTGCTGCGTTATGTGCCTGCCAACACCATCGGCACGGTTTCCTACGGACTCGACGGCGAAAAACTCTATGCGATGGTGGCTGCAATGCCCGGTTACGGCATGATGCTGACCAACCCGATGATCAAGCAGGTAATGGATGCTTTCAACGGCGATTGCGTGATTTCGTTCTCGGGGATAACCGCTGACGGACGCTATCCGATCGGTTCGGTGCTGGCTCAGGTCAAGGACCCGGTCGTGCTGCAGACGATCGTTACGAGCCTGGCAGGCATGCCTATCCAGCAGACTGCCGAGGGCGAATACCTGTTCAGCATGGGCGATATCTCGGTGCTGTTCGGCATGAAGGGCAACGTGTTCTATTGTACGACGGATGCTGCCGTGAAATCGGCGCTGGACGGCGTCGATTTCGAGTCGCTGGCATCGCTGGACCGCATCGTGAAAGGTAAATCCGGTACGTTCTACCTCGATTTCAAGGGTGTGAATGCTCTGGTGGCCCAGTTCGCCGGAGCGAACGATACGCCGCAGGTGGAAGCCGTGTTCTCGATTCTCGGCATCTTCGATAACATGGAGGCCTATGGTACGATGGAGGGCGGAACATTCGTCGTCAACATGACCGACAAGGAGCAGAATGCGTTCAAGACCATTTGCGACAAAACCGGCGAACTGATTCGCCAATACGTCCCGGAAGCGGGTGATTTGTAAAAAATACCGGTGGTAATACCGAGAAGCGGCCGTCCGGAATCGAACGGCCGCTTCTTCGAAATATGGAGTTTATGGAGTCGATAACTTTACAGCAGGTAGTGCCCGATGCGTTTGCGGACGATCCGGTTTCCCGGGAGTCGGACGTGTGGGGACGCGATGTGACGTTCCGCAAGGGGGAGTATTATCTGGTCGAAGCCGCTTCGGGAACCGGAAAATCTTCGCTGTGCAGTTTCCTGTACGGTTCGCGGAACGATTATGCGGGCCGTATCCTGTTCGGCGATGCGGATTGCCGGGCTTTTTCCGCAGCCCGGTGGGGCGATCTGCGGAGACGGTCGCTGAGCCTGCTTTTCCAGGACCTGCGATTGTTCGGGGAGTTGACCGTGTCCGAGAACCTTGGCCTGAAAAACGAGCTGACTTCGTTTAAGACACCCGAACAGATCGGACGCCTGCTCGAGACGGCCGGGATTGCCGATAAGAAGGATACGCCTGCCGGGAAACTCTCCTTCGGGCAGCAGCAGCGCGTCGCATTCGTGCGCTGTTTGTGCCAGCCGTTCGATTTCATCCTGCTCGATGAACCCGTGAGCCATCTCGATGCTGCAAACGGCAAGATACTCGCCGGCTTGCTGCTGGAGGAGGCGCAGGCCCGGGGTGCAGGTGTAATCGTAACCTCGGTCGGCAGCCGGCTCGGGCTGCCGTACCATAAAATCCTGACGTTATGAGACTGCTCTGGAAACTGCTCCGCTGCCATCTGAGTACGGCCCAAATGGTCGGTTTCGCCCTCGCCGGGCTGGTGGGGATGACCGTCGTGCTGGGGGCCTTGCAGGCTTACCGCGATATCGTGCCGATTCTGGACCAGCCCGATTCGTTCCTGCGCGGCGACTACCTGGTGCTTTCGAAGCGTGTCAGTGCGTTCAATACGCTCGGATTGGGTAACAGCGATTTTACGGCAGAAGAAGTGGACGACCTTAGGGCACAGTCGTTTGTCCGGGAGGTCGGGGCGCTGACTGCGGCGGATTACCGGATAACGGGGTCGGTCGGTGTGGGAGGCATCAACCTTTCGACCTACCTGTTTTTCGAATCGGTTCCCGACCGGTTTCTCGACGTGGAGCCCGCCGAATGGAACTATGAGCCCGGCAGCCGGGATATTCCCATCATCATTCCGCGCAACTATGTGAACCTCTATAACTATGGTTTTGCCCGGTCGCAGGGGTTGCCGCAGATTTCGGAAGGTATCTTCCGCCGGGTAAGCCTCGGTATCGACATTGCCGGGAACGGTCGCGCGGAGCAGTTCCGGGGCCGTATCGTCGGGCTGTCGAACCGCCTGAATACGATCCTCGTGCCCGATGCGTTCATCCGCTGGTCGAACGAACGGTTCGGAACGGGGACCGGGGAAAAACTTCCGGCGCGGGTCATTGTCGAAACCGACCGTCCGGTCGATGCCGCCATCTCGGATTACCTCGCCCGCAAGGGGTACGAGGCTGAGGGCGACCGCCGCGACGACGGCAAGGCGACCCGTTTTTTGCAACTCGCGGCAAGCGGCGTGGCCGGGGTGGGGCTGGCGTTCAGCGCGATGTCGTTCTACATACTGCTGCTGAGCATTTTCCTGCTCTTGCAGAAAAACAGCGACAAACTCGAAACCCTGCTGTTGCTGGGATATGCCCCGGCGCGTGTGGCGAAGCCTTACCGGATGCTGACGTTCGGGCTGAATTTCGGAGTGCTGTTCGCCGCGTTGCTGGCCGTGTGGCTGGTGCGTTTGAGTTACCTGCCGTCGCTGGAGGCGTTGCAGGAGGGGTATCGTCCGGCAGGCATGGGCGTCACGCTGCTGTGCGGCATCGGACTTGCACTGCTGCTTTCGCTGCTGAACGGGTTGGCGATCCGCTGGAAGATCGCCGGTCTCGGCTGCGGAAAACGCTGACGGGTCGCCGGAGCAGGGGCCCGTACGAGCGGATTGTGTGTTGAAACCCCGTCCGGATATGCGGGATTCCGCGAAAAATGCCTATCTTTGTAGGTAGGAAAAAGAGAACTGCACAATGAACAGAATAGTAGCTCCTTCAATGCTCTCGGCCGACTTCGGCCATTTGGAGCGCGATACCCGGATGGTCGACGCCAGTGCGGCCGAATGGGTTCATATCGACGTGATGGACGGTGTTTTCGTCCCCAATATTTCATTCGGCTTCCCGGTGCTGAAAGCCATTCGCAAGGTCACTCCGAAGTTCCTCGATGTGCACCTGATGATCGTCGAGCCGGAGAAATACGTTGCACGCTTCGCCGAGGCGGGCGCCGACCTGGTGACTTTCCACCTCGAGGCGACGGATGATCCCGCGGGATGCGTTGCGATGATCCGTCAGGCCGGGGCCAAGGCGGGCATTTCGATCAAGCCCGCGACGCCGGTCGAGGCCTTGCGCGGCGTGCTGCCGCTCGTGGACCTGGTGCTGGTGATGAGCGTCGAGCCGGGATTCGGCGGACAGTCGTTCATTCCGGGGTCGCTCGGGAAGATACGGGAACTGCGCGCCATGGCCCGCGAAATGGGTCTCGAAACGATTATCGAGGTCGACGGCGGCCTCTCGTCGCACAATGCCGGCGAGGTTTACGGGGCCGGGGCCGATGTGCTGGTGGCCGGCAATGCCGTTTTCGGCGCTGCGGACCCGCAGTCCGAAATCGTGAAGATACTCAGCGCCTGACGGTCATGTTCGGGTTCCTGAAAAGTTTTTTCGGGGGCGGCAGCTCCGCCCTGACACGGGAAGAGATCGGGACGCTGCCTCCCAAAAAATTGTACTTCCGGGTGCTTTACAGCCTTCCCGATGCGGAGGAGGCGAACGACGCGCAGCGCGATTTCGTCAGCATGGTGATGCTCGACGGCGAGGTGCGCAACGGCGGGTTCAACCAGTATTATTACAATATGGGCGACGAGGGCCGCAGAGCCGAGCAGGCGTTTGGCAGGACCGGAGCCGCGGACCTGGCGGAGATCGTCCGGCAGGCTAACGACTGTTATGACGCCAGCCGGGAGCGGCTTGCAGAGTTGTGGGACGGGACGATGAAGGGCTTCTTGGCCAGTTATAAAGAGAAGTTGTTCGACCGCTTCGATGCGGCCTATTACGCGGCAGTGGAGAAGAACCGGTTCCAGGCGCTTCTTGCCGGGTTCGTCCGGAGCCGTGCCGAAGAGTTTGTTCCTGGAAAATAAAACGCTTAGCGTTCGACATGCTGCGCCGTCTCTGCATCGAGCAGGCGGCGCAGTTTGCATAGCAGGTCGTCGCCGCGGAACCATTCCGCGCCGTAACTTAGGTTGAACTCGTAGTCGAATCCGGCGGGGTTCGCACCCTGGTTGTGCTGGAGGATGGTCTCGGCCTTGTCGAGCGCCTTGACCCAGCGGGCTTCGGGTGTGGTGCACGCTTCGTACTCTTCCCATATTTCCCGGATGCGGATTCCTGCGGCGTCGGGCAGCAGGACGCTCAGGCGGTCCACGGCCGACTGTTCCGCCGTGGCTTTGGCGGAGGGATCGCATTGTACGACGGCCGGAATATCCCCTTCATAGGCCTCTCCGAGGTCGTGGACCAGGCACATCGACAGCACCTTCGAAAGGTCGAGTTCCGGTTTCTCGTCCGCAAGGACAAGGGCCAGCAGGGCCAGCCGCCACGTATGTTCGGCGGTGCTCTCGTGGCGTCCGTCCGAAGTGTGGGCCGAACGCAGGGTGTTTTTCAGCCGTTCGGCTTCGCGGATGAACCGCAGGTAGCGCTCCAACTTTTCCATAACAGGGGTCTGTTTCAGGTCGCAAAGATACGATATGTCGGATTAAATCGCTAACTTTGCCGTGATTTTAGATTCGTTATGATTTCACTCGATAACCTTACCGTAAGTTATGGGGGCTGGACCCTCTTCGACAATATTTCGCTGCTGATCAATCCGAAGGACCGCATCGGTCTGGTGGGTAAGAACGGCGCGGGCAAAACCACGCTGCTGCGCATCATCATGGGCGAGCAGCAGCCCACGTCGGGAACCGTGACGCCCAACGGCGACTGCACGATCGGTTACCTGCCGCAGACGATGCGCGTTGCGGATACCACGACGCTCGTGGAGGAGACCGCCAAGGCCTTCGAGGAAGTGCTCCGGCTGGAGGCCGAGATTGCGGCCCTGACGCGTGAGATCGCCGAGCGCACCGATTATGAAAGTCCCGAATACGAGCAGCTCCTGCACCGGCTGAACGATGCGCAGGATCATTACCATATCCTCGGCGGTGAGACCCGCGACGCGGACATCGAAAAGACCTTGTTGGGCCTCGGATTCAAACGGTCGGATTTCGGACGCGCCACGAGCGAGTTTTCGGGCGGTTGGCGCATGCGTATCGAGTTGGCGAAACTGCTGTTGCGGCGTCCGTCGATCTTTCTGCTCGACGAGCCGACGAACCACCTCGACATCGAGTCGATCCAGTGGCTGGAGGAGTATCTGAAGAATTACAACGGCGCGGTGCTGCTCATCTCGCACGACCGTGCTTTCCTGGATAACGTGACCAACCGCACGGTGGAGTTGTCGTTGGGTAAGATCACCGACTATAAGGTTTCCTACTCGAAATATGTCGTCCTGCGCGCCGAGCGCCGGGCGCAGCAGATGGCGGCCTACGAAAACCAGCAGCGGATGATCGAGAAAACCGAGGAGTTCATCGAGAAGTTCCGCTACAAGCCCACCAAGTCGAACCAGGTGCAGTCGCGCATCAAGCAGTTGGAGCGGCTGGACCGTCTCGAAATCGAAGAGGAGGATTTGGCGACGCTCAATATCAAGTTCCCGCCTGCGCCCCGTTCGGGCCAGATTGTGGCCGAGATCAACGAGGTCGGGATGTCGTTCGGCGCGAAGCACGTCTTCAGCGGCGCGAATTTCGTGATCGAAAAGGGCGACAAAATTGCATTGGTGGGCCGCAACGGCGAAGGCAAGACGACCCTTGCGCGCATGCTGGTCGGGCAGCTGGCGCCGACTGAAGGGTCGGTCCGCCTCGGGGCGAATGTCAATATCGGTTACTACGCCCAGAATCAGGACGACCTGATGGACGGCGAATTTACGGTTTACGATACGTTGGACCGCGTGGCCGTGGGCGACATCCGGACCCGTTTGCGCGATATTCTGGGTGCATTCCTGTTTCGCGGGGAGGACATCGATAAGAAGGTCAAAGTCCTCTCGGGCGGCGAACGGGCGCGTCTGTCGATGGCCCGCATGATGCTGGAGCCGCGGAACCTGCTGGTGCTCGACGAGCCGACTAACCACATGGACATGCGTTCGAAGGATATCCTCAAGAACGCCATCATGAAATACGACGGTACGGTGGTTATCGTGTCGCACGACCGCGAATTTCTCGACGGTATGGTGCAGAAGGTCTACGAGTTCCGCGACGGCGGGGTGAAGGAGTACCTGGGCGGCATTTATTACTTCCTCGAAAAGCGCAAGCTGGAGTCGTTGCAGGAGATCGAACGAAAGGACGTTCCCGCCAAAACCGCGGCTCCGAAGGGCGAGGAAACGGTCGCGTCGGGCAAACTCTCCTACGAGCAGAAGAAAGAGCAGGAGAAGCAGCTTCGCAAGCTCAGGAAGGCTGTGGAGGCTGTGGAGGCCGATCTGGGGGCCGTCGAAAAGCAGATTGCGGAGTACGATGCCCGGTTCGCCGCCGCGGTCGAATACAACGAAGCCGACTACAAGGCTTACAACGACCTGAAAGCCCGCTACGAACACCTGATGCACGAGTGGGAGAAGGCTTCGTATGAACTGGAAATCGTCGAAAACGAGTGATTCCCGGCATACCGTACTTTTCACAAACCACGACATTGTATGAAAGGATTGATTTTTTTGCTGTTATCAGGCGTCGCCGCCCTCTGCACAGGATGTCCGTCCGGTGTGCAGAGCCCTCCGCAACAGGAGACTTCCGCTGCGGAAACGGCTTGTGCCGCGGGTTCTGCGGCTGAAATCACCTGTGCGGACGAGGCGGACGGCCTGGCACGAACTGCCGCCCAACCTCGCCTGGATTCGATCGAATTATCCGAAGGATGTGACTGGTACACCTGCTATTTCGCCGAGGGGACACGGAACAAAAAGGCGTTGGAATATATCCGGGATGTTATTCAGGGAACCAGGGGACCGTCCTATGAAGAATACGATCCGGACCTCAGCCCGGCATGTATCGACGGCGGCCGTGCGATTATACTCGACAGCGTGCGGTCTGTCGAATGGCCTGATTCCGAACCATGGCCCTCGATGCGGCGCCTGCATGAGGAGTGGTGGGAACAGGAGTTGGAGCGTCAGTGGATCGTTTACATGGCAAAACGCGATCCGGCTTTTCTCTGCGATTGCAGCGAAACGGATTCGGTGCTGATCCGGTGTGCGGATATTCTCCGAAATGACGGGGTGGACCGGGAGGCTGTGCGCCGGCTGAAAAAAGAGATTGCCGCAGCCGAGTATGCAGAGAGGGTGGTCCGCTACAGCCTTGTTTATGACGCGCAGGAGTTGGAGTCGACATTTTCGTCCGTCGACTGGGTTGTGGATCGGAATGATCCCCGCGAACTTTTGTTCACGACTTTGAGTAACTATATCAATCACAAAATCCACAACCGGCTGGGAAAGAACGGCGATATTGATTTTTTCAGTTACAAGGACGACTTTCTTCGTATTTTCGACAGTGTGAAGGTCGAGACATTCGAACCCTAAAATTCAAATATACAACGATGGATACAAACCTTATTTTCGGGATTCGTCCCGTGGCCGAAGCCATCGAGGCTGGACGCCAGATCGAGAAACTCTACGTCCGCAAAGGGGCCGAGGGGCAGCTGATGCAGGAGCTGAAAGACCTTTGCATGCGCCACCGCCTCCGTTACCAGGAGGTTCCGGTCGAAAAACTCAACCGCCTGACACGCGGCAACCACCAGGGAGTCGTGGCGCAGACGGCAGCCATCGAGTATGTTCAGTTGGAAGACATCCTGGAACGAGTGCCCGAGGACGAGACGCCGCTCATCGTGTTGTTCGACGGGGTGACCGACGTTCGCAATTTCGGAGCTATCGCCCGTTCGGCCGAGTGTGCCGGGGTACACGGGCTGATCACGCCGCTGAAAAATTCGGCTCCTGTGAATGCCGAGGCGATCCGTTCGTCGGCCGGGGCGCTGACGACGATCCCGGTGTGCCGTGTGGGGTCGGTCCGCAATACGCTCAAACAGTTGCAGTCCGAAGGATACCAGATCGTCGGCGCTACGGAAAAGAGCCGTAAACTGCTTTACGACGCCGATTTCCGCAAGCCTACCGTGATCGTGATGGGCGCTGAGGATACGGGTATTTCGAAAGAGGTGCTGAAACTCTGCGACGAGCAGCTGGCCATTCCGCTGATCGGACATATCGAATCGCTGAACGTGTCGGCTGCTGCCGCGGTGATGCTTTTCGAGGTGGTTCGCCAGCGCATCGGGTAACCCTTTGGAAGCCTGGATCGGCGAACAGGGGCCGAAAGGCCGCGAATGAAACCTTCGGAATCCGATAACCATATAGATTCTTACAAAGCGATGAAAGCGAAATTGGAATTATACCTGCATTGGCTCCGCGAAGGGGCTGTGCGGGTAGTGCGGTCGTATCCGGTCGAAATGCTCCTTGCGTTCTATGCCTGCGTATGGTGTCTGCTGACCTACGAACTGGATTGGAGCGGGAACGACCTGTTCGAAAAACTGGCCCTCGTGCCGCTGTTTTTTGCACTGGCGCTGGCGCTCAATGTCCTGGCGGGCCGCGGCCCCTGGCGGCGGGTCTACTGGGTTTGCTGGACGCCGATTGTGCCGCTGACGTTCTGGAGCGGGCTCGGAGCCTGGGTGGAAAGCGCTCCCTACTTTATTTCGGTCGGCATCCTGGCGCCGTTGTTGCTCCTGCTGAGCCTTCGCGCGGTACGGAACGACCGTTTCGTCAGCGGGGCGATCATCTGGCTGCGCTCGGGACTGTTGGCCTTTGTGTTTGTCGGTGTCGCACTGGGGCTTTTCTATGCGATACTCTATTCGACGACCTATATTTTCGGACTTGACGGCAAGTGGATCGAGCATGTGGCAGTCTGGGCCGCTTCGATCTGCGAGACGGTGGGTGTACCCCTGCTTTTTTTGATGATGGCCGATCGCTGGCGCGGCGCCGAATGCCGGGGCAGCCGCATTCTCGAAGTATTGCTGAACTACATTGTGACGCCTGCGCTGCTGATCTATGCCGCGATCCTCTACCTCTACATGGTCAAAATCCTCTTTACGTGGTCGCTGCCCGAGGGCGGCGTGGCCTACATGGTTTTCGGGTTCACGATGACGGCCCTCGCGGTCAAGGCGTTGCAGCAACTCTCCGAAAAGCGGATGTACGACTGGTTTTTCGACCGTTTCAGCCTCGTGTCGCTGCCGGTGCTGGTGCTGTTCTGGATCGGCGCGGTACGTCGTACGAACGAATACGGACTGACCGAACCGCGTGTCTATCTTCTGGTATGCGGCTCTCTGATGACCCTCTGTGTGCTGCTGTTCCTGTCGCAGCGCACGGGCCGCTACCTGTGGGTATGCCTTGCGGCATGGGTGAGTTTTGCAGCGTTGGCTTATGTCCCGGTACTCGAACCGGAGCATGTTGCCGTGAAGTCGCAGATGCAGCGTGCGGAGCGGATCGCCCGGTCGCTCGACCGTCTCAATGCCGAAGGGCGGCTGGTGCTGGCTCCGATGCCGCTGGCCGATACGGTTTATAAAACCGAGTATCGTCGTCTCTACGAATCGCTCGACTACATCCGGCACGACAGTGCGGCTTTCAGCCGTTTCGGCGTGAAGAACCTCGATGACTTCGCCGCAATCTTCCCGGACGGGATGCGCGATTATGTGAAGTGGGGTTATGATTATGAATACGTCTCCTCGTACGATACCGGCCGGAGGATCGACGTTACGCTGCCTGCCAATGCTTCGTTCGAAACCGTTGCGGGCTATTCGCGTTACTACACGAATTTGAACTACTGGGGCGAGGACGGTTATCGCTTTGATAACGATACATTGGGTTTTTGGCTGGGCGAAGAACAGCCGGTGCTGGAGATTCCGGGGACGGAGCTGCTGAACGCCCAGTTGCAAAAAAGCGGGTTCGTGCCTGCGGAGGACGCTGTTCCGAGCAGCGAACAGACGCTGCAACTGCTCGATTACCGCAGCCAGCATTGCCGGATCGTGTTCGAACAGTTGACTATCGATCGCGGGGATTCGCTCGCGACGTTGTCCCGCTTGTCGGTACATTCCCTCTGGATGCGATGACATCGGTCTATGTGCATCCCCGGTTGGGCGAGGTGACGCTCTCGCAGACGCTGCGTGCCCGCCGGATTTCGATCAGCGTACGTGCGACGGGTGTCGTGCGGCTGTCATTCCCCTATGGAGTGTCGCAGAAGCGGGCTTTGGCTTTTCTCGAACAGAAAGCCGGGTGGATCGAGGCGGCACGCGAACGGTTGTCCCGCAAGCGCGCCGCGCTGCCTGAGCAGTTGCCGCCTGCCGAAGCGAAGGCCCGCATCGAGGAGTTGCGCCGCGCCGCCAAAGCCGACCTCCCTGCGCGTATCGAACGTATTGCCGCCCAGACGGGACTGAAATACGCCAAACTGACTATCCGCGCCTCGCGCACCAAGTGGGGGAGTTGTTCGGGGCAGAACCATATCTCGCTGAGCCTCTTTTTGATGACGCTCCCGGAGCACCTGCGCGACTATGTGATCGTCCATGAACTCTGCCACACGGTTCACCACAACCACTCGCCCCGTTTCCATGCGCTTGTCGACCAGTTGGTCGGAGGACGTGAAAAACCCCTTAACCGGGAGTTAAGGGGTTTCGTAATCCGTTGAGTCGCTTCGGATGGCCGTGCTATTTTTGGCCGAGCATCTCCTTTTCGTCCTTGTAGGTGAACGCCATGAAGACGATCGAGAGGAAGCAGGCTGCGATGAGCAGGATGAACGTCCAGTCCCAGCCTGCCGCGTCGGCCACCGAGCCGATCACGATATTTGCCAGGATAGCCGTGCCGAGGAAGTAGCCGAAGAATCCGGTCAGTCCGGCAGCCGTTCCGGCAGCGTTTTTCGGGGCCAGGTCGAGAGCCTGTACGCCGATGAGCATTACCGGGCCGTAGATGAAGAACCCGATGGCGATCAGCGACATGGTGACGATGACGTAATTCGACGAGAACTGCCAGTAGAGGAAAATGAATACCGCGACGATCGCCATGAAGAGGATCGTAGGGATGGCGCGCCGCCCGTGGAATACCTTGTCGCTCAGCCAGCCGCAGATCAGCGTGCCGGGAATGGCCGCGAACTCATACGCGAAGTAAGCCCAGCCTGCCTGCTTGATGTCATAACCCTGTGCATCCCGGAGGTAGGTCGGAGCCCAGTCGAGGCATCCGTAACGTACCATATAGACGAAAGCGTTGGCAATGGCGATAAACCACAGCAGTTTGTTATTGAGGACATACTTGAAGAAAATTTCGCGGGTCGAAAGCACTTCTTCCTGCTTGGCGCTGTAATTTTTCGGGTAGTCGTTGCGCCATTTTTCCACCGACGGAAGGCTGCACGACTGCGGTGTGTCGCGGATCAGCACGTAGGCCAGGATCGCGACGAAGATGGCGACGACCGCCGGGAAGAGATAAGTACCTATCAGGAAGTAGAACTCCGAGTGGTTGCCGTAGAACCAGGAGCCGAACCAGATGGCGCCGTAGACGGCCATCGGACCTACCAGCGCGCCGCCCACGTTGTGGGCGCAGTTCCAGATCGACATCTTCGTACCGCGTTCCTTGATCGAGAACCAGTGGGTCATGACGCGGCCGCACGGAGGCCAGCCCATTCCGTTGAACCAGCCCACCAGGAAGTTGAGGACTGCCATGAGGATGATGGCCAGCCGCTTGTGCTCGGGGCCGAGCAGCGTGACCGGAACGATCATGAACATCATCGACACGGCGGCCAGCACCAGTCCCAGCGGCAGGAACACCCGCGCATTGCTGCGGTCCGAGACACTTCCCATCAGGAATTTGGACAGGGCATAGGCGATGGCGTTCATCGAGAGAACGATGCTCAGTTCGCTCTGGTCGAAGCCGAGGAGCGTAAGCTCCGGAATCGCCATCGAGAAATTCTTTCGGACGATGTAGAATCCGGCATACCCGATGAAGATGCCGAGGAACACTTGCAGGCGCATGCGTTTGTATTTCGCGTCTACTTTGTCGGCCTCCATTTCCGGTTTATACGCAGGGGGTTGTAGCAATTTCCACATAGATTTAGGTTGATAGTTTTAGGGCCTTTCCGCCGTGTCCGCTGCTGCGGCTCCGACTTTACCCCAAAGCCCCTCCTTGTCGGGACGGGGCTTCGGGGATATTCGGATTTCGGGGATTAGGCGGTTTTCATTTTATTCAGGATAGGCATCCGGTGCGCCTACTTGTCTCCTGCAAAGATATAATTTTTTGCCAGATTGGTGAAACTTTCGACCTGCGCGTCGATCCAGGCTTGGTCGTGTCCCAGTTCGCGTGCCATCGTTTCGGCAACTTTCGGGGCTGCGGCCATCGCTTCGCGGGCATCGACGAACAGCAGTCGCACGCGGCGTGCCAGCACGTCCTCGACCGAGAGGGCCATCTCTTCGCGTACAGCCCAAACCACCTCGGCCAGCGTGTAGCCGTATTTCGGCGAAAGCTTTTCACCCAGCGCCGGGTTGTCCTTGATCATGTTCAGGATCTTCGGCTCGTCTGAACCGTAAACGTACATGTGGTCGGCCAGGTCGGGGTTCTTGCGGTAGCCGTGGATGTGCAGTTTCTTGGTCACGCATTTCCGCTTGGGAAGGCCGTTGATCTCGATAGCCTTGTCTACGGTGTCCTCGGCCATCAGGCGGTAGGAGGTCCATTTGCCGCCGGTGATCGTTACCAGGTTGTTGTCCGAGGTGATGATCTTGTGGCTGCGTGAAATCTCCTTCGTGCTCTTGCCCTCTTTCTTGGGCGCTGCCAGCGGGCGCTGGCCTGCGAATACCGAAAGAATGTCCTTATAGGTGGGAGCCGGGTTCATGTAAAGGCTGGCCGTGCCGAGGATGAAGTCGATCTCCTCCTTCAGCGGGCGGGGTTCCTCTTCGGGCGTGGGACGCACGATGTCGGTGGTTCCGACGACGACTTTGTCGTGCCAGGGCACGGCGAACAGCACGCGGCCGTCCGAGGTCTTGGGGACCATGATCGCATAGTCGCTCTGGAGGAATTTCATGTCCAGGACGATGTGTACACCCTGGCTCGGGGTGACCATCTTGCTGTGGTCGGGGCTATCCATGTGCATGATGTCGTCGACGAAGCAGCCGGCGGCGTTCACGACGCTGCGCGCCTTGAGGGTATACTCTTCGCCGGTGGTGTTATCGACGAACTTCACGCCGGCGACTTTGCCCGCCTCGTCGTGTACGATGGCCGTTACGGTGGCCTCGTTCACGACCGTGCCTCCGTTCTCGACACAGGTCTGGGCGAGGTTGATGGCCATACGCGAGTCGTCGAACTGACCGTCGTGGTAAACGACACCGCCTTTGAGTCCCTTCTCGACCGAGGTGGGAATGTATTTCATCACCTTCTTGGCAGAGATGTATTTCGAACGTCCGTAGCCGAAGCCGAACGAAAGCATATCATAGAAGGTAAGGCCGCAGAAGTAGAGGAAATTGTCCCAGTAGCGGTAGTTCGAAATGACGAACGCCTGGTCCTTCACCAGGTGCGGGGCGTTGGCCTTCATGCGGCCGCGCTCGCGCAGCGCTTCGAGCACCAGCATCACGTCGCCTTTCTGCAGGTAGCGTACACCGCCGTGCACGAGTTTGGTCGAACGGCTCGACGTGCACTTTGCGAAGTCGGTTTTTTCCAGACACGCTACGTTCATTCCGCGTGTGGCTGCATCGACTGCAACGCCGAGTCCGGTTGCACCGCCGCCTACGACTACCATGTCCCAGATTTTGCCCTTCTCGGACAATTTTTTGATTTGTGACGCTCTTTCCATAGTATCTGTTTGTTGATTTATTTCGTTTCGGAACAAAAGTACAAATGATTTTGGCTATTTCAAAATAAAATAGCTTTTATTTTGAAATATTCTGATGGCCTGGATTATTTCTTCCGGGAAGGAAAATTATCGCGGTGAAATGTGTGTATTCCGAATAATTTTCGTATATTAGTACTTCTAAACACTAAAATTTAAATTGCGCATGAATAAATCAGGCGAAGAACCCCTTTTGAGCCTTCCGGAGCGGCACAGCCGCATTCTGGCGCTGTTACAGCAGAACGGTTCGATTTCGGTGACGCAACTCTCCGAACTCTTCAAGGTTTCGGAAGTGACCATCCGCAAGGACCTGTCGTACCTCGAACAGCAGAAGAAGCTCTACCGTACCCATGGCAGTGCCATCCTCATAAGTCCCTATATCAGCGACCGTCACGTCAATGAGAAGGAGAAGAAGAACGTGGCCGAGAAGCGTGCCATCGGTGCTGCTGCCGCTGCGCTCATCTCGCAGGACGATTCGATCATCATTGCTTCGGGAACGACGATGGCTTTCCTGGCCCGCGAGATCAAGCCTATCGGCCACCTGACGGTCATCACGGCGGCAGTCCCCGTGACCCAGATCCTTTCGCAGCACGCCGATGTGGATGTCCTCCAACTGGGCGGTATCACCCGCAGCAGTTCGGTGTCGGTCGTAGGACCCTTCGCCGAGTCGATGCTGCGCAACTTCAACTGCAGCAAACTGTTCGTCGGTGTAGACGGCATCGACACCGAGTTCGGGCTGACGACGACCAACATGCTGGAAGCCTCGTTGAACGATGCGATGATCAATGCCGCGCAGAAGGTCGTGGTGTTGGCCGACTCTTCGAAATTCGGCCGCCGCGGATTCAGCAAGATCTGCGACCTGGAGGCGGTGGACCGCATCATCACCGACAGCGGCGTGCAGCCACTTTACCTGGACCGCCTGCGTGAGCGCGGCATCGAGGTGACGGTGGTGGATGTCTGAGACATACCTATAATATAAAAAAGAGCGGCAAATTATTTTGCCGCTCTTTTTTATGATTCGAAGCCTTTATTTCTTCAGCAGAGCCTGCAGGCGTTCGGGGTAGTCGGTGGTGATGTAGTCTACACCCAGGTCGATGAAGTATTTCATATCCTCCTCTTCGTCCACGGTCCAGACGTTGACTTCGAGTCCCAGGTCGTGGGCCTGCTTCACCCATTCGGGGTTATTGCGGAGCACTTTCATCGAGTAGTCGATGCCGGCCAGTCCCAGTTTCTTGATGCTCTTGGGGGCCAGGTCGCCGTTGAGGTAGTAGATTTTGGTGTCGGGAATAAGCTTCTTGAAAGCCATGCAGGCGTTGATCGAGAAGGCGATGATATCCGTCTGGTCCAGTACACCGTACTTTTTGAGCTGCTTGACGATCTTCGCGGCTGCGAGGTCCTCGCGGTTGTAATCCGAAAGAGACTTCATTTCGAGGATCAGGCGCGTGTTGGGTTTCGAGGCCACGAGTTTGAGGTAGGCGTCGAAGGTGGGAATGTTTTCGCCGTTGGGCAGCTTGATGGCCGTGATCTCCTTGGCGGTGGATTTCTCCATGTCGACATTCGTGCCTTTGTAAACGCGGTCGTGGTTGACGATCAGTTTGTTGTCGGCAGTGAGCCATACGTCGATCTCCGAACCGAAAACGCCGATGGCGTCAGCCTTGGTGAACGATGCGATCGAGTTTTGCGCCGATTCGGGTGCAGTCCAGTAACCGCGGTGCGAAATTACTTTGGGTTGTGCGACGACGGCGCCTCCTGCGAGCAACATGGCGGCGGCCAGAATAAGGTTTTTTGTCATATCGTTTGAAATGTTAGTTGGTAGCTTCTGAAACGAAAGCATTACAAAGTTAGTAAACATTTCCGGATTTACAAGTCGAAAGGCGGCCGAAACGATTACTTTCATCCTGTTGATATGGTTTTTTATTGGTTTCGGATATGCAATTTTCGGGCGGAAAATGCGGCGATAAGCGGATTTTTTTCTATCTTCGTATGATTTATCAGCTAATCATAACTTAAAACCTCTCGATAATGAAAGAAAAAGTCAGCAAGAAATTTTCGGAACTTTACGGTGAAGGCGCCATTCTGTTCGCATCCCCGGGCCGCATCAACCTGATCGGTGAGCACACGGACTACAACGGGGGCTTCGTTTTCCCGGGCGCTGTCGACAAAGGCATCGTCGCTGCGATCAAACTCAACGGCACGGATAAAGTTCGCGCCTATGCGCTTGACCTGGGCGAAAGCTCGGAATTCGGGCTGAACGAGGCGGACAAACCGGCCGAAAGCTGGGCACGTTATATTTTCGGCGTGTGCCGTGAGGTACAGAAGCGCGGCGGTAAGATCGGCGGTTTCGACACGGTATTTGCCGGCGACGTTCCGCTGGGCGCTGGCATGTCGTCGTCCGCGGCTCTGGAGTCGACTTACGCTTTTGCACTCAACGACCTTTATAACTGCGGTATAGACAAGTTCGAACTCGCCAAGATCGGCCAGTCGACCGAGCACAACTATTGCGGCGTGAACTGCGGCATCATGGACCAGTTCGCTTCGGTATTCGGCAAGAAAGGCAACCTGATCCGCCTGGATTGCCGTTCGCTGGAGTATGCCTATTTCCCGTTCGATCCGAAGGGCTATAAGCTGGTGCTGCTGGATTCGCGCGTGAAGCACGAACTGGTAGGTTCTCCCTACAACGACCGCCGTGCTTCGTGCGAGCGCGTTGCGAAGGTGCTGGGCCAGGAGTTCCTGCGCGGCGCTACGATGGCACAGTTGGATGCCGTCAAGGACCAGATTTCGGAGGAGGATTACAAGCGCGCGCGCTATGTGATCGGCGAGGAAAAACGAGTGCTGGATGTGTGCGACGCGCTCGAGAAGGGCGACTATGAAACTGTCGGCAAGCGCATGTACGAAACCCACTGGGGCATGTCGAAGGACTACGAAGTGTCGTGCGAGGAGTTGGATTTCCTGGCTACGGTTGCCGAGGAGTGCGGCGTGACTGGTTCGCGTATCATGGGCGGCGGCTTCGGCGGCTGCACGATCAACCTGGTGAAGGACTCCCTCTACGATAAGTTCATCGCTACGGCAAAAGAGAAGTTCAACGCGAAGTACGGCCACGAACCGAAGGTCTACGACGTGGTGATCTCCGACGGCTCGCGGCGGCTGGAGTAAACTCCGGCAAACCGAAACGAAAACCCCGGCACTCTTTCGAGCGCCGGGGTTTTTACATAAGGGGTGTTAGTCCAGTATTTTTTGCAGCATCACCTCGTCGTGATAGCCGTCGGGCCGCCACATCCAATCGCGTTTGACGCCGACTTCGATGAATCCCGCGCCGCGGAACAGCCGCAGACTCGCTTCGTTGTCGGCTCCGACGTTACACCAAAGCTGGTGAACGCGCAGCGTGTCGTGCGTATAACGGCAGAGGGTTTCCAAAGCGTCGGAGGCGTAGCCCCGGCCCCGGTCGCTCTGCTCGTAGATGAGGATGCCGACGCCCGCCCGGCGATGGATCGGGTCGTATTCGAACAGGTCGATCGCCCCGACCGGCTTGGCACTCAGCAGTGTTTCGACGATCAGCCGCAACTGTCCGTCGCAGAGAACCCCGATGATGTTCTGGTGTCGCTCGACGAAACGCTGCATCTGGTAGTGCGAAAAAGGCTCCGTCGTGCCGCTGACCGCCCAGATGTCGTAGTCGTTCTCCCACTCGTACATCAGGTCGGCGTCTCCCGGTTCTACGGCCCGCAGCCGTATGGTGCGGCCTTCGATGTTCATTACAGTCCGATGATCTTGTTGCGGATAAGCATCGCTACGCCCCAGGCGTTGGCGTTTTCGGTCATCTTCGATACGCGGAACTTGGTGTCCTTGTACACCAGGTTGAGCGAATACTTGTTGGTGGCCGACTTGAGGGGCAGCATGATGTAGTCGCCCGCCGCCGCGAGGTTACCGCCCACGATAACGGTCTCGGGATTGAACGTGTTGATCAGGAACGCCACCGCTTTGCCGACCTTCTCACCGGCCTCCTCGATCAGTTCGATCGAAAGGTTGTCGTCGTTCTTGGCCGCTGCGATGATGTCGTCGATGTGGATGGTTTTCTGCTGGTCGTATTTCTCTTTGAGGATGGTGTTCACGCCTTTCTGAATCAGGTGGCACATCTTGTCCTCGATGGCGATACCCGAAACCTCGGTTTCGAGACAGCCTTTCTTGCCGCACGAGCAGATGATTTCGTTGTCGAAGAAGGGGATGTGGCCGAACTCGCCCGCGAAGCCGCTCTTGCCGTAGTAGAGCTGTCCGTCGACCACGATGCCGATGGCGACGCCGCGGCCCATGTGGAGGTAGAGCACGTTGCTCTCGTCCTTGGATTTGCCGCAGGTGTACTCGGCGTAGCAGCGTGCCCGGGTGTCGTTTTCGAGCAGTACGCGGATGCCGACACGCTCTTCGAGCACGTCGCGCAGCGATTGCTCGCTCGATGTGAAATATTTATAGCTGCGCCCCGTTTCGGGATTCACACGGCCCGACATGCAGACGCCCAGTCCGAGAATCTTGCCGCGGTCGATACCGCACGTGCCGATGAAATTCTCGATTCCCGAGCAGATGCGCTCGAAGCACTGCGGACGGTCCAGGAGTTCGAACGTAAAATCGTTCTCCTCCTTGATGATGTTGTTCTGCAGGTCGGTGATCATGAACCGCATGTTGTCACGGCCGACGTTCACCCCGGCAAAATAGATGGCCGAGTTGGCCAGGCCGAAGATGTTGGGGCGTCGTCCGCCCGGGGTCTCCACCTTGCCCAGGTCGGTGACGATGTTCTCGTCGACCAGTTCCTGGACCAGCTTGGTGATCGTCGGAACGCTGATGTGAAGCTCCTTCGTCAACTCCGAGAGCGTGCATTCGCCGTTGACGGCCATGTGCGCAATAATGTTGCGCTTGATAATGCTGTTCTTGTGCGTAATGCCCTTCAGGGCATCGTCTTCGTGCTTGTTGAAAAACTCGGTCAGTGATGTCATCCTTCCAGTCTCATTTTTAACTAACTCTGCAAATATAATAAGTATATTTAATAAATGCAACAAGTTATTAATAAAATTTAATAAATTTTGTTTTAAAATGAGATAATAAAAAATAACGCCCTGATTTTCAGGACGTTATTTTTTAAGCGCGACTTTTTGTTTTATAAAGTCGATTTCGATTCCACAACTGCGTTGGCGTCTACCTTACGAATGAGGCCCTGGAGCACATTACCCGGACCGAGTTCGGTGAATTCCGTAACACCGTCGGCCAGCATGTTCTTCACGATGTAGGTCCAGCGCACGGGGGCCGTCAACTGGGCGATCAGGTTCGCTTTGATGGCGACGGGATCGGTATACGGTTTGGCGTCTACGTTCTGGTAAATCGGACATACGGGGGTCTGGAACGGCGCCTCGGCAATCGCTTTTTCAAGTTCCTGCTTGGCGGGCTCCATCAGCGGCGAGTGGAATGCCCCGCCTACGGGCAGGCGCAGCGCGCGGCGTGCTCCGGCGGCCTTGGCCTTCTCGCAGGCAGCCTCTACGGCCTCTACGGCTCCCGAAATGACCAACTGGCCCGGGCAGTTGTAGTTGGCGGCTACGACGACTCCGTCGGTCGATGCGCAAATCTCCTCGACCACGCTGTCCTCCAGGCCGAGAATAGCGGCCATCGTGCCCGGCCGGGCCTCGCAAGCTGCCTGCATGGCCATTGCACGCTTTGAAACGAGCTTCAGGCCGTCCTCGAACGAAAGGGCTCCGGCAACGACGAGCGCCGAGAATTCGCCGAGCGAGTGTCCGGCTGCTGCGTCGGGCTTTACGCCCAGCGCCTTGGCCATGATGACCGAGTGGAGGAATACGGCAGGCTGGGTGACTTTGGTCTGCTTGAGCTGCTCGTCCGTACCGGCGAACATGATGTCGGTGATACGGAAGCCGAGGATTTCATTGGCTTTCTCAAAGAGTTCCTTTGCTGCGGGAACGTTGTCGTAGAGGTCTTTACCCATTCCGACAGCCTGGGCTCCCTGGCCCGGGAATACGTATGCGTGCTTCATAATTTTCACGAATTATATGTTTGCGGGGGCAAAGATATAAATTAATTTCCTAAATTTGCACCGCAATGGTTCACAAAGGGCCGGGCAAGGCCCCGTGTGATTAAAAGGGAATGCCGTGAAAATCGGCAGCAGTTCCCGCTGCTGTAAGTTCCGAGAGTTGCCGCAACACGCTTTAAGCCACTGGTTCCAGAACCGGGAAGGCGTTGCGGCAGGAACGAGCCAGAAGACCTGCCTTGTGACTTCCCGAGGGGAAGAATCTTTTTTTCGGATGTGTCTGCGGAGAACGGACCGTCATAAGTCTCTGTATTTCATTATCGGAATGCGGGTATGGGCGTGAAAAAGGTTCGATTCCGGGAGGTCCCGGGACCGGATTTTTATTTTTTACGAACATACTTAAAATTAAACGAAAGATGAAAAAACTCTTGCTTTTGGCATTGGCGACCTTTACTTTGGCCGCCTGCTCGGACGATGACAACAAGACGCGGGTTCCTGCGACTGCGGTCGTGCTGGACTGCACGGAAAAGGACCTCGTCGTCGGCGAAACCCTGCAACTCTCCGCCACGCCGACGCCGGCCGATACCGACGACAAGGCGGTCTGGACCTCGGACGACAAGACGGTCGCGTCGGTTTCGGACGCAGGCCTTGTGACAGCGGTGGCTGCCGGAACCGCCAAAATCTCGGCGACATACGGTTCGGTGTCGGCAACCTGCACTGTGCATGTAACCGAACCTGAACCCGGTCCCGCTCCCGAGACTGACGATGTGATCTCGTTTGAGTCCGAAGAGGGCATGCTCGCTATCGACGGCGAACCCGTGCAGCTCGGTGATGTTACCGTTAGCGGCGGTTCTGCGGCAGGTAACCACCATCATGTTTTCTGGGCGAAGGGCGGTTATTACGACGAATTGGCTGAAGGCGGCGTTTATAACGGGTATCTTTGCTCGACTTCGGACCAGAATGTCTGGTTCGGGACCCATTTTTCGGCTGACACCGGTTACGGGGATTACTGGGCTGGTTTCGTGGTCACCGCCAATTATGGGAAAACCGCAACCAGCGTTGATTACGCGAACCAATTTATGGTATGGGCAGATAAGGGTGCAAAGGGTTCTTCGAACTGCATGATCGGTTTTTTCGACGGTTATACGGAAGGCTATGCAATTCCGACGATCGAATTTGTGGAGCCGCGTCAGGTGCGCTACCTCTATATGGCCAACACTGCGATTACGTACCCTTACGAACCGATGCAGGTGGATGCCGCCTCTTATTATTATAAGGTGAAAATTACCGGTTCGCTCAATGGGGATGAGACCGGTCGTGTGGAGTGTACGCTGATCGAGGGGACGAAAAAAGTGTCGGACTGGAAAATGGTCGATCTTTCGGCTTTGGGTGAAGTGGACTGCCTGACCTTCTCGCCTGATTCGAACGAGGTAAATGAGTTCGGATTACTTGCTCCGGCCTATTTTGCCGTCGACAGGATCATATTGGCCACTAAGGAATAATTGGGAACCGGATTATTTAGAGATTGGTTTCCGGTGAGAACCCGCAGGACAGACAAGTCTTGCGGGTTCTTTGTATCGGCTTTTTGTGAGTTATTCGTCCCGGAATTCCATGCGGCAGGGCAGCACCACCGATTCGGGAGCCGGGCGGGCGGAGCCGGGCGATTGGTTTTCGCGGATTTGCCGCAGCAGCAGGCGCACGGCGTTCGCGCTGATCTCCTCGACCGGGAAGCGGGCGACGTTCATTCGCGGAGCCGCCAGGCGGAAGAGCGGGTCCGCGTGCATGCAGGCGAGTCCCCGGCTGCCGTCGTCGATGCTGAGGCCGCGGTCGTGGAAATAGCGCAGGGCTTCGGTGGCGAGGATGTGTGTGGTGAAGAAAAAGCCGTCCGTATCGGGCGCCGCGCGGAGGATGCGGTCGAGCGTGTCGCGGGTGTTTTCCCGGTAACCGGCATAGGCGACTTCCCCGTAGAGGCGGGGATCGGCCGGAAGGCCTGCTTCCGCCAGTGCCCGGAGGTAGCCTTCGCGCCGTAGTTGCATGGTCGGGAGGTGGGGAACGGTCGTGATGATGGCGATCCGGCGGAATCCCCGGGCGGTCAGGTGGCTGACCAACGCGTAGCTGCTCAGTTCGTTGTCGATAACGACGCAACTGGCCTCTGTTTTAGCAAGGCAGCGGTCGAACAGTACCACGGGGAAATTGCTCGCCACGAGATTGTCGATTTCGCTTCCCGAAGCGTCTGCCGGGGCGATGATAATGCCGTCGACCTGTTTCGAACGGAAAAGGCGTATCAGGGCGTTTTCGCGTTCGGCTTCGGAGCCCGAGCCCGCGATCATCAGCGAATAGCCCTCCTTTTCGGCCTCCGATTCGATCCGGTCGGCGATGTGCGCGAAGAAGGTGTCCGAGATCGAGGGCAGGATCAGCCCGATGGTTTTCGAGGCGCCCGTGTTGAGGCTCCGGGCCAGCAGGTTGGGTTCGTAGGCGAGTTCTCGGGCACAGGCGAATACGCGGTTCTGGGTCTCCGCGCTGATTCCTTTCTTTGCACCCTGACCCGAGAGGACCCACGAGACGGTCGTCTTCGAGAGATTGAGCTTGCAGGCTATGTCTTTGAGCGATACTCCCACGATTTCACCATATAAGCAATGCTCTACAAAGATAAAATTTTTCCCGCAATTAACAAATTATCAGGCTCTGAAATGCAGCCGGATGTTCCGTTTTCCGGTTCGGGGCATCGAAAAAAATCCCGCAGGGTTTTGCCCTGCGGGATTCGTCGTATTCGAAAATGCGCTTATTTCGAGATCAGGTTCTCCCGTTCGATGTCCTTGAAGTAGCGGTAGGTGGCTACGCGCAACTCCTCGGCAGCCGGGTCGTCGCACACGAGGATTCCGTTGGGATGCACCTGCAGGGCCGAAATGGTCCACTGGTGGTTGTAGGAACCTTCGACGCCGTGGCGCACTGCGCGGGCTTTCTTGTGGCCCGTGGCGAGAATCAGCACCTTCTTGGCCGACAGTACCGTGCCCACGCCTACCGTCAGGGCGGTTTTCGGCACGAGGTTGATGTCGCCGCCGAAGAAACGGGCGTTGACCTGGATGGTGTCCTGCGTCAGGGTCTTGAGGCGCGTGCGGGAGTTGAGCGACGAGAACGGTTCGTTGAACGCGATATGGCCGTCTTCGCCTACGCCGCCCATGAAGAGGTCGATGCCCCCGGCCTCGACGATGCGGGCCTCGTAGTCGGCACACTCCTTCACCAGGTCCTCGGCATTGCCGTCGAGGATGTTGACATTCTCGGGCTTGATGTCGATATGCTTGAAGAAGTTGTTCCACATGAACGAGTGGTAGCTCTCGGGGTGCTCCTCGGGAAGGCCCACATACTCGTCCATGTTGAACGTGATGACATTTTTGAACGACACTTCGCCGGTCTTATGGCGGCGGATCAGTTCCTTGTAGGTTTCCAACGGGGTCGAACCCGTCGGGAGGCCCAGCACGAAGGGGGAGGAGGTATACTGCTCCTTGTTCTTGATCTGGGCGATGATGTAGTTGGCTGCCCACTGGGCCACCTGCTGCGGGGTATTTTCGATAATTAAGCGCATGGGGTAATTGTTTTGGTTATATGTTCATTCGTTTTTGCGAAGAGGCTTAGAACATCTTCACGAAAACCTCGATAGCCTGGTATTCGGCCATGCCGAGCTGGTCGTAGAGCTTCGCGGTGTTCTGCGTACGCTCCTCGGCCCGCTGCCAGAATTCGCGGGGATCGCTGCCCGGGAACGGCATGATGTCCTTCTGCGAGAGGTGGCGGTAGATGGCGTGGCGCTTCATGATCAGTTCGTCGGGCGACAGGGGCACGGCCATGTCCACCATGCCGAGATCCCATTCCATCCAGGCGCCGCGGTAGAGCCACAGGTGGCACTCCTTGAGCCATTCGTCGTCTTTCACGACTTCGAGGGCCCCCAGGATGGCCTCCATGGCGGTGCGGTGCGTGCCGTGGGGATCGGCCAGGTCGCCGGCGGCGTAGATCTGGTGAGGCTTGATTTCGCGCAGCAGTTTGACGATGATTTCGATGTCCTTCTCCGTGAGCAGGCCCTTCTTGATGCCGCCTGTTTCGTAGAATGGCAGGTTGAGGAAGTGGGCGTTGGTGTCGGGATTCAGGCCGAACGAGCGGACTGCGGCCCGTGCCTCGGCGCGGCGGATGGCGCCCTTCAGGTCGAGCAGGGGACGCGGCTCGGGTTCGCCCTTTTTCTTGCCGGCGATGATCTTCTCGACCTCGGCGTAGTGGTTGCCATAGCCCAGTTCGCGGGCCGTGTCGATGTTTTGCAGCACCACGTCGTCGTGTACGGCTACGTTGCCCGAGGTTTCATAGGCTACATGCACGTCGTGGCCCTGCTGCACGAGGCGGATGAACGTACCGCCCATCGAGATCACGTCGTCGTCGGGGTGCGGCGAGAAAACGATCACCCGTTTGGGGAAGGGTGACGAGGAGACGGGACGCGTCGAGTCGTCGGCATTGGGTTTGCCGCCCGGCCAGCCCGTGATCGTGTGCTGGAGGTCGTTGAACACGTCGATGTTGATCTGGTCGTAGGCACGGCCCTGCTCGAGCAGTTCGCCCAGCGAGTTTTCGATGTAATCTTTATAGGTGAGCTTCAGGATGGGCTTTTTCACTACGCCGCAGAGCCACACCACGGCTTTGCGGACGAACTTCGGCGTCCAGTCGCAGGGACCTACCATCCACGGCGTCTGCTCGCGGGTCAGGAGCTGTGCGGCGTTCTCGTCGATAACTACTTCGATATTGGGGTGTGCCTGTAGATAGGAGGCCGGAACCTGGTCCGTGATTTCGCCCTCGACGACCCGCTGGACGATGCGGGCTTTCTCCTCGCCCCAGGCCATCAGGATGATGCGGTTGGCGCGCATGATCGTGTCGATACCCATCGTGATCGCCATCTTGGGCGTATTCTCCAGGCCGAAGAAGGCGCCCGACTGGATTTTGCGGGTGTTGTAGGTCAACTGCACCAGCCGTGTGCGCGAACGGGAGTACGACCCAGGTTCGTTGAAGCCGATCTGGCCGTCCTCGCCGACGCCGATGATCATCAGGTCGATGTGCCGCACAGCGTGGTCGTACGATGCGCAGTACTCCGAAATCCGGTCTTCAGGAATCGTACCGTCGGGAATGTGGACGTTCTCAGGCAGAATGTCGATGTGGTTGAGGAACTCCTCGTGAATGCGGTAGTTGCGGCTCTGCTGTTCGGTCGATTTGATCGGGTAGAACTCGTCGAGACTGTAAACGGCGACGTTCTGGAAACTGATCTGGCCTTCGTTGTGGCGTTTTACCAGTTCGCGGTAGAGTCCCAGCGGGGTGCGCCCCGTCGTGAGGCCCAGCACGAAGGGCTGCGACTCCTCGTAAACTTCGTTCGAGCAGTGGATTTCGTTGTAGGTGCGGATTGCCTTGACGATGTTGTCGGCAACGTACTGCACGCCTTCGTACTCGTTTTCGTAGACTTTGGTGTGGATTTTCTCGTAACGGTGGATGATGTCACGGGGAGCCGATTCCGAAATCAGGCCTCCGTCTTTGGGGAGTGAATACTTGTTGTTCATTGCTTGATATTATTTAATCTTTTCTCTGTTTTAGCATCATTTCCGGTTGTTTCCATGGTTTCAGCCCGGCCCCGCCCTGTGTTTCTTCCTCGGAAGGGGGATTATTCGCCGGCTCGGTTCTATGCGTTTTACTTTTCAAATACGACCCGTTCGAAAAACTCGGGACGGTGGAAATCGGGTTTCCCGGTCCGGATCGGCCGCCACGACAGGAAATGGGGGTGCGAGAGCTTGTCGCCGCATTTGTAAAGGTTCATGCGGGCCTCCGCACCGCTCCAGTCGGTGAATCCGTGGCGGAAAAGCGCCTGCGGGGGAATGGCCAGCGTGAGTGACCAGCGGTTGTCGCCTTCGCGTTCGGCGAAAGGCTCGCCGGGCAGCGTCGTGTAGCGCTTTACGCTCGTCAGCACCTCGGGGGAGGCGTGTTCGGCTTCGGTCCGCGATTTGCGCGCTCCGAGAAGCATGCGCCCGATGCAGGTGGTTTCGAAGTTGTAGTACATCCCGTCGTCGGGGGCGATGAAGAACTCCACGCACGAATCGGTCCAAACCTCGCCGTTGTCCTCCGTGACGAGCGCAGCGGTGTAGCGTTCCGCAACGTCGAAACGCAGCATCAGGTAGTCGCCCGTATGGAACATCCGGAAACTTACTTCCGGTGCATAGGGAAATTCGGCGGGCCAGTTGCAGCACGCGATCGGCTGGGAGTCGATGCCGGCGAACGCCTCGTCCACGGCCGCCCCGTCGTCGGGCGCGATTCCCGCTATCTTGCGAATGTCCATTGTTTATTTGTATTTGGCTACGGTTTCCCGTACGATTTCACACATCGTGCCGTACTGCTCTTCCATGCTTTGCAGCAGTTTATACTGGGCGTGCGTGCGCACGAGGTTGTGTTCGGGGTATTTTATCTTATAATAGGTGTCGCCGTCGATGTAGTCCATCAAAAAGCGCAGCACCTGTTCGAAGGTGATGTAACGCGCCGAGAATGCCAGGTGGTCGATTTCGGCCTGGTTGAGCTGTTTGGCCCGCTGCGAAAGGAATCCTTCGGTGTAGGCGCGGAACATGTCGAGGGACATGCCGACGCGTTGAAGGTCGCGGTCGTCCTCGTCGCCCGTGTTGGTGTAGGAACGGATGGCGTCGCCGAAGTCGTTGAGCGACGTGGAGTTCATCACCGTGTCGAGGTCGATGGCGCACAATACCTCGCCGTTTTTGTCGAAGAGGATGTTGTTGATCTTCGTGTCGTTGTGTGTCACGCGCGTGGGAATCGTGCCGTCCTCGACCTTCGACCAGAAGGCGAGCATCTCGCCGCGGCGCGACTCGATCCAGCCGATCTCCTCCTGGAGGTCTTTCACGCGGCCGGCGGCGTCGCGCTTCAAGGCTTCGTCCCACTGCACGAAACGGTGGCGGATGTTGTGAAAGCCCTTGATCGTTTCGGCCAGCGGCTCGGTGAAGTCCGCCAGTTGGGCCTGGAACTTACCGATGCCCTCGCCGCCCTTGCGGGCCAGCGCCGGGGAGTCGGCCTTGTTGTAAGCGATCGTATCGCTGATGAAAACCGAAACGGCCCAGTAATCGCCTTTGGCGTCTACATGGTAGAGTTTCCCGTCGTGTGTGGCTACGACCGTCATCGCCTCGCGCTTGGGATCGCCTCCGGCGGCTTCGACGCCGCGGCGGATATGGTCCGTCACTTTGCGGATGTTTTCCATCATGGCCGGGACATCGGGAAAGATGTTCTTGTTTTTACGCTGGAGGATATAATCCGGCGCGTTGCCCGCCGTGCGGACGATAAACGTGTCGTTGATGAAACCCTCGCCCAGCGAGTCGATTGCCGTGATGGCGCCTTCCAGCGCGAACTGCGATGCTATTTCCTGTAATTCAGCCTTCATACGATCAGGTTGTTTCGGTTTTGGTTGTTTAAGGTTACGTTGCACCTCCAAAGTTACTGAAAAGAACGCAGAAATGCAACCGGATGTTATGAAAAAGCCCGCCTTTCTTGTGGAAGGGCGGGCTTTCGAAAGCTTTCGGCCGGGTTATTCGATTCGGTCGATCACCGTGAACGTCACTTCGTACCGGGTCGGGGCCGACTGTCCCTGGTAGTTGCCGTTGGCGACGATGAAGGTCGCCGTATAGGTTCCCGGCTTGGTGTAGGTGTACTCGTAGCTGGGCAGGTCGTCGGTTACGCCCTTGATGTTCTGTCCGGTGTCGGGCGAAATCGTGTTGAGCGCGATCGGCTGCATGAAGGCCCACTGTTCGATCTCGGGGAAAGCCCCGGCGCTGAAGCCCTGGAAGACGATGTTCGCTGTATTGTTCGCTCCCGGCTGGCCCTGGAATTTCAGGTTGCCGTTGCCCGAAACATTGTGGATGTAGGGGGCGTCGGCGTGCTGTGCGGCGAGCGAGAAGGGCACGAACTCCATGTCCAGGTAGTTGTATACCTGCGTGTCGTAACCCTTGAACCGCACCGTAATTTTCGGGTTGATACGGTAGGTACGCATCGTTGTCTTGGGGTCCGGATAATAGAGGTGCATGCCCCATGAGAAATTGTCGGCAAACTCTGTGATGTCGAAGGTGTAGGTCTCGAACTTGTTGGCGCTGTTCGGCGTGAAAGCCAGTTGCTTCCAGTCGGCGTAACTGCTTGCCGCGATGGCTTCGACCACGGGGCGGTCGGTGGCGGCGTCGCTGCCGTTGAGTCCTGCGAACTTGTTGCCTGCGAACAGGTCGAGGTTGTTCAGTGTGCCGTACTGTTGGCTGATCTCGATCTCCAGTTCGCACGACTCGATGTCCGCAACGTCGACCGTCGTGCGGTCCTTGTGCTTGTATTCGTGTCCCGTGTCGCCGGTCCAGACGGTGATAAAATCGGCGTTGCCGCTGAAATTGAAGGCCACAGGGTCGCCCGTGAGGTAGGTGTTCGTCGGCGCCAGTTGTACCGAGAATTCCAGCGGTTCGTAGATTTCATCGTGCTCGCACGAGGCTGCCACGGAGGCGAAGGCCAGCGCCGCTGCGAGGTATGTGATTCGTTTCGTATTCATCGTATGCTCTGCAATTATGCGTTTTACCATAAAGAGTTCTGTTTGAGCGCATGGTTCACCGCCAGTTCCTTGGTCGGGATCGGGAGGTAGATGTGGCGGGCGGCGACGTTGGCGTAGTTTGCGGCCAGGTAGTTCGTGTAGCTGACGTTGTGGTACTTGTTCTCCGTCGGGGCGTTGGTCCCGGCGTTGTGCATCTTCTCGACGAAGATGCCCCAGCGGATCAGGTCCCATTTGCGGAGCCCCTCGAAGGCCAGTTCGCGCCCGCGTTCGTTGCGCACCAGATCGCGGAACGAGCGATAGTCGCTGAGTTGGCTCTCGTCGGTCTTGATGCCTGCACGGCGGCGGATTTTCCGGATGGCCTCCTTGGCCTGGTCGTCCGGCGCTCCGGCGTATTCGTTGATCGCTTCGGCATACATCAGCAGCACGTCGGCGTAACGCAGGATCGGGAAATTGATCGTCGTATAGAGGCTCTTGGCCGACATTTGCTTTTCGTAAACCGTCTCGCGGCGCCATTTGCCGGCGTTGCGGATCGCGCACATGATTGTCGGGTCGTATACGAGGTCGGCGGGGTCGAACGCATCGGCGATGGTCTGGTCGAGGCCTTCGATGTCGGGCGTCGCGAAGCCGTTGTTGTAGAGCCACGGCGTCTTGTACATGCTCTGCGCCTGCTTCAGGTAACGCGTCACGCTTACGCCTTCTTTGTTCTTGTAGGTGATCTTCTGGTTGTTCAGTCCGCGGAAGTTGTAGCCCGGCAGGTTCCATTCCTGGCGTACGTCGGTGATCTTCGTGGCGTCGGACGCTTCGTCGGCCGTACGATCTTCGGTCCAGTAGAGCTGCCACAGGGTGTAGGAGCCGTTGTAGTAACCATAGGAGTAGTTGCAGGCCCACTCCGAATAGTTGGTCAGTCCCGACTGCGAACGCAGGCCGATCAGATCGCCGATACGCCCGTTCGTCCAGTTCGTAGCGCTGGTGCGGTCGCCGAGGAATTCGGCTTCCCACATCGACTCGTGGTACTGCGTGTCGTACTGGTCGCGGATCATGTTGATGAAGACTTCTTCGTAGCTGTCGTTCAGGTTGTGTTTGTTGGAGACGATCACCTGGTTTGCCCAGTAGGCTGCCCGGTTGTACATCTCCTTCTTGCTCAGCCCTTCGATCTCTTTCACCGTCTCCCCGGCCATGAAGAGGTAGACGCGGGCCAGGATGCCTTGGGCGACGGTCTGGCTGACGCGCGACGGGGTGTTTTCGACGGTCTCGTAGAGGTCGGGAATCGTGGCTTCGATCTCGTCGGCGCACCATTTGAGGATTTGCTCCTGTGGCGTTGCCGCCATCTGCACGTCGTTGGGGTTGGGCGAGGTGGTCGCCTTGACCCGCAGGGGCACGTCGCCCCACGCCTGTGCCAGCAGGAAGTGGTAGTAGGCCCGCAGGAAGCGAGCTTCGGCGATGTAAAGCCCAATGTCGACCGAAAGTTCTTCGGGATCGATGTTCGTCTTCTCGACGGCTTCGATGTAGCGGTTCGCGTTCTTGATACCCTCGTAGAGCTTCGACCAGGCGTCGTAGATGACCGTCGTGCCGGCGCTGTGGTTGTACCGGTCCGGACGCGATTCGCCGTTGTTGTAGTTGTTGAAATAGCAGAGGTCGTCGGCGTTGGCGATTTGCAGCGAGTAGTAGTGGCCGTAGAGCGCCTCGCTGTTCAGCACGCCGTAGACGCCGGCAAGGCCGTAGATCAGCTTCTTCTCGCTGTTGTAGTAGCCTTCGTCGGGAATGATCTGCGGATCGGTGTCGAGAAAGCTGCATGCCGAGAAGGCCGCTGCGAGCAGCGCCAGTGTTCCCAGTCTGTATATGCGTTTGATTTTCATAGCGTAATGTTGCGTTTAAACCGTTAGAAAGTGAGGTTTACGCCGGCCGTGAAGCCGAATGCGCGGGGATATGCCGACCAGTCGAATCCGGGGGTCAATACCGAATTGCGGGTCGAAACCTCGGGATCGGGGCCGCTGTAACCCGTCAGCGTCCAGACGTTGTCGGCCGAGACGTAGACGCGCATCTGGCTGATGCCCGCTTTGCGGAGCGAACGGCTCGGCAGCGTGTAGCCCAGCGATATGTTCTTCAGGCGCAGGAACGAACCGTCCTCGATCACGCGCGACGAGTACTCCTCGCGGCCCGTGGCGCCGACGCGCGGGATGTTCGACGTGGGATTCTCCGGCGACCAGCGGTTGGCGTAGGAGGCCAACTGGTTGGTCTGGCTCTTCCAGCCCGATTCGAAGACGAGGCGGTTGGCGTTCAGCACGTCGTTGCCGTAACTCCACGCGAAGAAGATATTCAGGTCGAAATTCTTCCAGTTGAAGTTGTTGCCGAAACCGCCCGTGTTGAGGGGCTGTCCGCATCCGATGATCGTGCGGTCGTAGTCGTCGACGACGCCGTCGCCGTTCATGTCTCGGTATTTCATGTCGCCCGGCTGCATCGTGTTGCCCTTGAACGAGGGAACGCCGCCGACGAGGTTGCCCTTGTCGTCGAAATCTTCGGCCTTGTAGGTTCCGTCGTAGATGAAGCCGTACATCATGCCCGTGGGCTTGCCCACCTGCGAGATGTAGGGGAACTGCGAGTTGAAACGCGTCTCCCACGACACGGAGCTCTGGAGCGTGTTCTGCCCGTCGACCAGTCCGAGGATTTTGTTGCGGTTGAAGGCGATGTTGAACGAGGTGGACCACTGGAACTGCCGGTTCTTGACGTTGACCGTTTCGAGCGTCAGTTCGAACCCGCGGTTGCGGATTTTGCCGATGTTGAGCATCCCCTGTTCGAAGCCCGACGAGGCAGGCAGCAGGGCGTAGAGCAGCAGGTCGCGCGTCACCTTGTCGTACCAGTCGGCCGTCAGTTTGATGCGGTCCTCGAAGAATCCGAGGTCGAGGCCGGCGTTCCACTGCTCGGTGGTCTCCCACTTGAGCTTTTCGTTGGCCATGTTCGAAACGTAGTAGCCCGGTACGCGCTCGCCGCTGAATACGTAGTCGAGCGAGCTGCCCGAACCGGGGTTGACGGTGATCTGCGAATAAAAGTCGTAGGGGGTCTGCGTGCGGTTGTTACCTGTGAGGCCCCACGAGAGGCGCAGCTTGCCGTTGCTCATCCATTCGCTCTTTTTCAGCAGGTTCTCGCGGTTGAAGTTCCACGAAAGACCGGCCGAGGGGAAGTAACCCCAGCGGTTGTCGGAGGGGAATTTCGACGAACCGTCGGCGCGGAACGAGAAGGTGAAGTAGTATTTGTAACGGAAGTTGTAGTTGGCGCGCAGGAAAGCCGACATCATCCGCCAGTCGTAATAGTTGCTCTGGACCTTCTGGTAGTTACCCGTGTAGATACCCGCGATGCCCAGTTCCTCGGAGGTGATCTGTGTCGACGAAACGCCGTCGTAGGTGTTCTTCTGTCCCTGGAGCGAAAGTCCGGCCAGCAGGTCGAGGTTGTGGTCGCGGCCCACGCGTTTCTTGTAGTTGAGCGTATTTTCGTTCGACCAGCTCGTCTGGTCGGTCCAGTAGATGGCGCCGTTGACGCCCTTGCCGCTGGGCGATCCGGCGTATCCGGTGTAGGTCTGGCTGCCGTTGAACTCCTCGCGGCGGCGCTTGTTGAGTACGTAGCCGCCCGTCGTCTTGAACGTCAGTTCGGGGGTGATCTTCCACGTCAGCGCCGCGTTGGCGTTGAGGTAGTCCACGAGCGTTTTGCGGTACTCGTTTTTAGCGGTCTTCACCGGGTTGAAACGATAGTCGTCCGATCCGGCTACGTCCGCGTCGAGCATCGAGTCGAGGATGTCCTGTCCCGGGGAGGTCACCGGACGGTAGCCCCAGACCGAGAACATGAGCCAGCCCGACGAAGACGAGGTCGTCTGTGCCGTGGTGGGGGTCACGCCGTTGGTTACCGTGCGCGAATAGTTGGTGTTCACGTTCAGCGACAGTTTCTTCGAGATGGGCAGCGTGAAATTGGCCTTGCCCTGGTAACGCTGGAAGTTCGACCGGATGATGATGCCGTCCTGGTCGAGCGCCGAGAAGCCCACGTTGTAGCGCATACCCTCCTTGTTGCCGCCCGAGAGCGAGACGTTGTAGTTCTGCTGGAAAGCCGTGCGGTAGAGCCGGTCCTGCCAGTCGATAGCGGGGATGCTGCGGTAGTCGTCCAGCGTCAGGCCTTCGCTGAAATAGGTTTTTTCCATGTCGACGCCCCAGTCCTGCTGTAATTTCACAAACTCGTAGGAGTCGAGCAGGTCCATTTTGTTGGCGATCTTGTTGAGCGAGAATGCGGCGCTGAAGTTCACCGTGGGCTTGCCCTCGTTGCCGCGCTTGGTGTTGATCACGATGACGCCGTTGGCGCCGCGCGCACCGTAGATGGCGGTCGCCGAAGCGTCTTTCAGTACGTCGATCGACTCGATGTCCGCGGGGTTGATCGACGCGGCGAACGAACCTTCGGACGGGAATCCGTCGATGATGTAGAGCGGGGCGTTGCTCTGCGTGAGCGAGTTGTTGCCGCGAATGGTGATATTGGCCTCGGAGCCCAGCGAGCCGTCGCCCGTGGTGACTACCACGCCGGCGATGCGTCCGCCCAGCGCCTGGTCGAAGTTGGTGACGTTGGCCTTCATCATCGTTCCCAGGTCGGCTTTGGCTACCGAACCGGTGAGGTCGCGGCGCGTGGTGGTTCCGTAACCGATGTTGACGATCTCGACGGCGCCGATCTGCGAAGCTTCTTCGGTCATTTTGACGTTGATCGCGGTGCGTTTGCCGACATATTCCTCGACGGTCGTGTAACCGAGGTAGGAGAAGACGAGCGTTTCGGTCTCCTTCGCCTTGATCGAGTAACTGCCGTTGGCGCCCGTAGCCGTTCCCGACTGCGTCCCCTTGATCAGTACGGTTACGCCCACCAGCGGTGCACCGTTGGCGTCGACCACGCGTCCGTCCACGGTGCTCTGAGCGAATGCTTCCCCTGCCCGGAATACCGACAGGGTCAGCAACGCTGCCGCAGCCATGCGTTTAAGTGCTTTTTTCATAAAAATAGATAGGTTGTGGGATAAAAATGGTTATTTCTTCTTAAGCCGGAACTCCACGGGCTGTCCGTGGCGGCAGGTTGTCTTCAGCAGTGTTCCGGTATCGTGGGAAACGGCCGTGACGCCCGGATATTGTGCGGCGAGTTCCCATGCGCCGTCGAGGAGCACCTCTTTTTCGATGGGCTGGCTCTCCTGGCGCGTGGTGTAGGTCTTCTCCGTGAGGCCGAGATCGGGTGTGCAGACGCTCATCACGACCTGTCCATCCGCGTCGGTGCGCTCCATTAAGATCGTCTCTTCAGTCGCCTTGCGCACAAGACCTTCGCCCGTGTACTCCCCGAAACAGACGTAGCCCGTGATACCCGTGGCGAAGTCCTTTACGACATGGGCCGTGTTATCCTTGCGCAGCACCTCGTAGCCGTCTTTCTTGATGAAGCGTGTAATTTCTTTGTTCGAAGGCTGGATGTAGACCGCATATTCGTATTCGGCCTGCTTGGGCGCGCGGCCGTGGTCGATCCAGGCCGAGGCGAAGTTGCCCGTCTGGAGTGCGCGGGTCTTGTCGTTGGGCGAGGTCTGCTCCTGCTTGACGATGTTCACCGCCCCGGCGTTCTTCACCACATAGAAGTTGCCCTTCGTGTCGGAGAGCGCCAGCCGTTCGCCGCCCTTCGTGAGGTTGAGCGGGAAGGCGTCGTAGACTTGTCCGTCGACTTCCAGCTGTTCGCCCGGGCTGTCCAGTTGCAGTTGGAAGAGCGTCGTTTCGGTGGGATAAGCGGAGTTGCCGTTGTCGATGCCGCTGCCGAGGAAGACCATCCGGTTGTCGAAGCAGAAGACCGACTTATGGGCGGTAGCGCCCGGGGTGAAGTTCTTGCGGTCCTTCTCGACGAACTGGAAGGCCAGCACGCCGTTGCGGCCTTCGAGCGACGAAGCCCCCGAGAAGCGTTCGGGATTGCGCTCCATGAGCGTTCCCGGCAGCGGGCTTTCCAGTTCGGGGTAGGGCAGGTGGATGGTCGTGGCGCCCGGTACGCGGTTCCAGTCCCAGCCGTCCTGTACGAATCCGCTCGCGGCGGCCGTCACGGGATTGCCCGAGCCGATGATCGGCGCCGAGCCGTAGCTCTGGTAACGTCCGTAGCGGTTGTCTTTGGTGTATATTTCCGAGCCCCAGACATCCGAATTGTAGGCTTTGAGCGTCACCATCCAGTTGTCGCGGCGGTGAATGCCCGCAGCGCCGTAATTATAGACGAAGAAGCCCGACGGCGTAGGTCCTGCCGATATGCCCTCTTTCTTGAAAAGGTTGTTCAGTTCCTTGTCCGTGCCTTTCAGGCGCAGGTAGGCGCCCGCCAGTTCGGGGTCCGCGCCCTTGCCGCTGCCCGTCAGATCGCCCTGCGTGGCCAGATAGCCGAAGGCGTTGACATCGGCGTCGGGAATGCGGCCGTTTTTGCCGAAGGGATGGCGGCCGGCGAGACCGAGGCCCCAGTCGCGCAGGTCGGTGTAGTTGGCCATGGTCATCAGGGCCAGTTTGAAGTTGCGGCGAGCCGGCTCGGAGAGGATGAAATCGGTCCCGGCCGTGGCTTTGCAGTAGTAGCCGATCATGGCGAACGCTCCGGTCGAGTAGGCCGGGTAGAAGCCGCCGTGGTGGAAGGTCGTGCCGTCGGGTTTGATGCCGCCGATCGTGCCCGGTGTGAAGTCGAGGCTGCCCGAGAGCCACACTCCGAGGCCCTTCATGGCGCGGTACTGTTCGGCTTCGGAGGGAAGCATCAGGGCGCTGATGATCTTGGGGATGAGCAGCGTGTGCCACGAGTCCAGCAACTCGTCGCGCCCGTAGACATAGGGCTTGCGCGTCTCCGCAAGGCCGCTCCAGTAGGCCAGGACCTTGACGTATTCGTCGGTTTTGCCGCGGGCGGCGATCTTGTCGCGCATGAGCCACATGGCGTCGTAAATCTTGCGCACGTTGTAGCCGTAGTGGTGGTTGGTTCCGTTGCCGTGGCCGAAGGCGAAGCCCTGGTCGATAGCGTGGTCCATCACCAGGAAGAAGTCGTCGTCGTATTTCGAATCCTTGTTGATGTAGCTGTTCAGCGCAAAGGCGTTGAGCATGTTTTCGATGTCGTCGAGGCGCAGTTCGCCTTTCGGGCGGTTGCACTCGTCGTTCGAGAGCAGCGGTGCGCCGAGTACGCCTCCGTCGGCGGTGCGGCGGATTTCTGCTTTCTCATAGGTCGCCAGTGCGCGCGGGATGATGGTTCCGTTGATGTAGTTGGTGCTCGACATGTTGGCCGCGACGATGCTTTCGATGCGCGACTTCACGGCGTCGATCTGGGATTTCTCCGCAGGGGTGATCTCGCGCAACGGCTCTTCGTAGGCATACTGTTCCCATTCCCAGAGGCGGGCCCAGTGCCACAATTCGCGCTTGAGGTTGCAGTTGTTGTCGGGAATCTGCTTGTCGGGGGTGATTTGGTCGTGGAGTTTGACTTCGGAGAAGGTCAGGCGGTCGAGGAACAGCTCCCCGCTTTCGACTCCGGCGGGCGTCGAAACGATGAGCCGCGAAACCTGCTGCGAGGCGTGGTCGCCCGGCATGTCGTTGTACTTGATCCAGCAGGCGCGCCAGCCCGTGAAGTCCATGTGGAAATCGAACCAGTAGGGGACTTCGCCGGTGGGCGTCTCGAACGAGAAACGCATGTCGGCGTCGACGGCTTTGGGGTTGTAGATCCAGAGCATGACGCCTGCGCCTTTGACGCGCATTGAGCGCATCAGTTGTCCGAAATCGTTGTAACGAAGCGTCGAAGGGGCGCTCCACGACCAGCGCAGCGAATGGGTTCCGTCCTTATAGCGGAGGCCGCTGAGTTCGGCTGTGCTGTTTTCGCCGCATACGAAAGCTTTGGGAATTTCCGTTTCAAAGCTGATTTTAGCATCTATCGCTGCTGCGGCGTTTTGACTCCAAAGAGTGGCGAATAACCCTAAAATCGCTGACACTCCGTAATTTAATACTTTTTTCATAGAATCTTATTTGGCCAAATGTAGATAAAGAAATTGGATAACCAAAATTTTAACGATAGAAAATAATAAAAATTTTATTTTCATCAGAAAAAGTTATTAAAATATGTTGAAAGTCTGGAAAAAACTTTATCTTTGTCCGGAAAGTTGATTTGGTTTACCAAAATAAAACGTTAATTACCTATTTATGAAGACTGTATTTAAATACACGACCGCCGCACTCCTCCTCGCAGGAGCCGCAGCCTGCTCGCAGCCCGGGAAGCGCGCGTCGATTATTGGCGAGAATATTGCCATCGCCGAAAAGCAGATCGGCATGCTGGCCGATTCGAGCGAAACGGGCGGTGTGATCCGCATTCCTTCGACCTGGAAGAACGGCCGGATCGACTACGTGCCCGTCGACGACTGGGTGAGCGGTTTCTTCGCCGGAACGCTGTGGTATATGTACGAACTGACGGGCGACGAACAGTGGGCTGCGCGTGCGCAGAAGCACACCGAAATCCTCGACTCGGTGCAATACCTCCAGTGGCATCACGATGTGGGCTTCATGATCTACGACAGCTACGGCAACGGGCTGCGCCTGAAAAACCTTCCCGGCTACAAGGACGTGATCGTCCAGACGGCCAAATCGCTCGCGACGCGTTACCGTCCCGTTCCGGGCGTTATCCAGTCGTGGGATTCCGACCGGGGCTGGCAGGGCGAGCGCGGCTGGCAGGTCCCGGTGATCATCGATAACATGATGAACCTCGAACTGATGTTCAAGGCTACGGAGTTCTCGGGCGACAGCACCTATTATAATATCGCGGTGAAGCATGCCGACCGGACGATGAAGGAGCATTTCCGTGATGATTTCAGTTGCTACCATGTCGTAGACTACGACCTGACGACGGGCGATGTGCGCGGACGTTGCACGGCGCAGGGTTATGCCGACGATTCGGCATGGGCGCGCGGGCAGGCGTGGGCCGTTTACGGTTATGCGACCTGCTACCGCTACACGGGCGACAAGCGCTACCTCGACCATGCGGAGAAGGTGGCGAACTTCATGCTCAACGACAAGAATATGCCTGCCGACCTGGTTCCCTACTGGGACTACGATGCGCCGAACATCCCCGACGAACCGCGCGACGTTTCGACGGCTGCCATTATCGCATCGGCATTCTATGAAATATACACCTATACGGGCAATGACCTTTACAAGCAGAAGGCCGACAAGATCGTCGAGTCGCTTTCGTCGCCGGCCTACCGCGCCCCGGTGGGCGGGAACGGCGGTTTTCTGCTGATGCACTCCGTGGGCAGCATTCCGCATGGCAGCAACGTCGACGTGCCGCTGAACTATGCCGATTACTATTTCCTCGAAGCGCTGATCCGCAAAGGCCGCGTGGAGGCGGGTGAGCCCTTGTTTTAAACCCGATGCCCATGCGTAAACTGTTATTTCTCGCCGCTGCGTCGGTGTGGTCGCTGGCCGCACCGGCTCAGTCGGTGCGGGAGGTCACCGATGCACGGATTCTCTCGTTCGAAGAGTCTGCGGCGCCTTTTACGGCATCGAAAGGCTCGTCGCTGAGCGTTTCGGGCGACCATTACAAGCACGGCGCCCGTTCGGTCCGTTGGCAATGGTCGCGGGAGGGGGCCGGGGTGCGTATCGAATCCCCGGTGGGTTACCTGTCGGAAAATCCCAATCCCAAGGAGACTTCCGTCTCGACCTTTGTTTTCTGGGTCTATGCCCCGAAGGCTTTGACGGGCAAACTGCACTTCGAGTTCCGCAAGGCGGGGCGCACCTGCGCGTGGTTCGACTACGGACTGGAGTTCTCGGGCTGGCGCGGCGCATGGGTGGCTTTCGACCGAGACATGCAGGGCCGCCCCGAGGAGGGCATGGACGAACTGGTGATCAGGGCGGAAGGCGTCAAAAAAGGCGAGTTGTTCTTCGACCACCTGATCCTCTCGTCGTTCCAGGACGTGCGACACCATACGGCCGATTTCCAGGCTCCGTTCATCAACGCTGCGACCACGAGCCACTGGCTCACGCTGCTGCGATCGTGGCGCAACCCGATGCCCGCGGTCCCGGCCGTGATCAGCGAGGCCGAGAGGCGCGATATGGCGACCGTCGGACAACGCCTGCGGGAGCTGTTGCTGGAAGACAAAAAGCCGGCGGCAATGAATGCCCTGCGTAAACGCTTCGCCGGTTACGGCATTACGGAGAATCCCGACGGGACGGTTAAAGGCAAACCGATCTGGTTCGTACGTTATGCCGAAACCTACATCAACCTCGGACACCCCGGTATCGGCAAACTGTTCAACGACAACGACCAGACGCTGCGCAAATACAACGATTTCATGTTTCAGGTCGCCGTGGCCCACGATGCCGCTGCCAACGCCGCCGAACGGGCCGAGCTGGAACGGATGTACGTGCTGCTGACGCGGCATCTTTTGGATCAGGGTTTTGCCGCGGGAAGTGCTTTGGGAACCCTGCACCATCTGGGTTACAGCATGCGCAATTTCTATACGGCTCCGGTCATCATGCGCGACGTACTGCGCCGTGCGGGACTGGAGCACGACGTGCAGCAGGCAATGGAGTGGTTTTCGGGCGTAGGCGAGGTGAAACTTCCGCCTGCGGAGCCGGGCATGGACATCGACGCCTTCAATACGTCGCTCATCGGCCGTCTGGCGAGCATCGTGATGCTGCCCGACACTCCGGTCAAGGCGGCCTATCTGGAAGCCTTCTCCCGCTGGGTCGACAACGGCTATAAGGTCACCGAGGGAACCGGACCCTGCTTCAAGAGCGACGGTACGGTTTTCCACCACCGCCGCCACTATCCGGCCTATGCCGTGGACGGGTTCAGCGGCGGGGCGGTCAATGCCGTGTGGCTGCTCTCCAACACGCAGTTCGCGGTGAGTGCCGAAAGCCATGAAAACCTGAAACGCGCGCTGCTCGAAATGCGTTTCTACTGCAACCTGCGGTCGTTCCCGCTGGCCCTCTCGGGCCGCCATCCCGACGGAAAGGGAGCCTTGATTCCGTGGCACTATGCCCGGCTGGCCCTCGCCGGGTCGCCCGATGGCCGTGAGGCGGTCGACGCGGAACTGGCCGCGGCCTACCTGCGTGTGGCCAAAGGAAAAGATGCTTATACGCGGTTGTTCGCCGAAAAAGGTATTGTCCCCGAGCCTTCGCCCGTCGGAACCCGCGTTTACGGATATAACGCCTCGGTGTCGCACCGCCGCGGCGATTGGCTCGTTACGGTTGCGGGACACAGCCGCTACCTCTGGGCGGCGGAGATTTATCAGGGCGCCAACCACTATGGCCGCTATTTGACGCACGGCAGCGTGCAACTGCTTGCCGACGGTGATCCCGTGAGTGCTTTGGGCAGCGGATTCCGCCAGGAGGGCTGGGACTGGCGCCACATTCCCGGGACGACGGCGCTCGAAATCCCGATGGAGCGAATGAAGGCCGACATCCTGAATGTCGACACCTGCTCGGGCTACGAGGAGATGCTCCTTTCGGACGAAGCATTTGCCGGAGGTGTGAGCCACCGGGGCCGCGACGGAATGTTCGCGATGAAACTGCACGAGCACGACAAATACAACGGTTCGCTCCGGGCGCTCAAATCGGTTTTCCTGTTCGACGACCGGGTTATATGCCTCGGTTCGAACATCGAAAACAAGTCCGAGGGCGGCCTGCACACGACGCTGTTCCAGAATTTTCTGGAGAATGAGGCCGATCCGGTCATCGTGAACGGCGTTGCGGCGACGGAATTCCCCTACCGGGCCGAACTTTCGGGCGGTGCGGTCCTGCGCGACAACCTGCGCAACGCTTACTTCGTGCCGCAGGGCCGGGTGCATATCCAAAAGACGCTTCAGCACTCGCTCGACGAAGAGACCGATGCTCCGACCGATAATAATTTCGCAACGGCATGGATCGACCACGGCGGCGTGGTCAGCGGCGGCGGGTACGAATACATGCTGGTCGTGCACGCGTCGGACGACGACGTGGCGCGTTACGGCCGGGAACTGCCCTACGAGGTGTTGCGCCGTGACGCTTCGGCGCACATCCTGCGCGACAGGCCGTCGGGTATTACGGGCTATGCGCTCTTTGCCGCCGGTAAGGTGGGTGTGGGTGTGCTGGAAAGCGTGTCGCTGCCTTCGCTGGTAATGATCGGCGGCGGCAAAGGCGGGTTGACGGTGAGTGTCGCGGACCCCGACCTGCGGTTTTACGAGGGGCCGAGCGACGAAGTGTTCGATGCCGGCGGCAAACGCGTCGAGCGGAGCATCTACTCCCGCACGTGGATCGATAGCCCCTCGGAGGCATCGGAACTGGCGGTCGTGATCCGCGGCCGCTGGCAGCCGGACAGCGATACGCCGGGATGCCGGGCCGAGGCCGAAGGCAAAAACACCCGATTGACCTTCACGTGCCGCGAAGGCGCGACGCGCGAAGTGAATCTGATTGAAATACGATAAAATGTTGAAAGTAAAAACTGTAATTCCGTTTGCGGGCCTCGCCCTGACGGCCTGCGGGCAGTCGGCGGCCGAGCGCCCCAACGTGATCTATGTCTTTCCCGACCAGTATCGCAACTCCTCGCTGGGCTTCTGGAGCGATCCGGAGTTTGCCGCTGAGGTGGGGTGGAAGGGCGATCCGGTCGTGACGCCCAACCTCGATCGTTTTGCCCGCGAAGCCACGGTGCTGACCGAGGCGGTGAGTAACTTCCCCGTGAGCAGTCCCCACCGGGGCATGTTGCTGACGGGCATGTATCCCGAGCGGAGCGGCGTAGTGCTGAACTGCATGTCGGAGCGGCCCGAGAGTTCGCTGCGCGAGGATGCCGAGTGTATCGGCGATGTCTTCTCGGCGGCGGGTTACGACTGCGCCTACATCGGCAAACTGCACGCCGATTTCCCGACCAGGAACAACCCCCAGCGTCCGGGGACCTATGTCAGTGACGACGTTCCCGAGTGGGATGCCTACACTCCGCCCGAACGCCGCCACGGCTTCAACTACTGGTATTCCTACGGCACGTACGACGTGCACAAGCATCCCCATTACTGGGACACCGCGGGCAACCGCCACGATATCGACGAGTGGTCGCCGCAGCACGAGGTCTCCAAAGCCATCGAATATATCGAAAACAAGGGCGGCGTCCGCGATCCTAAAAAGCCGTTCCTGATGATGATCGGCATGAATCCGCCGCATTCGCCCTATGCCTCGACCGACGACTGCGACCTGGAGGGGTATGAACTTTACAAGGATAAGTCGCTGACCGAACTGCTCGTGCGCGACAACGCCGATACGACGATGGACAAGGCTGCCGCCGCGCGTTACTATTTTGCCAACGTGAGCGGTATCGACCGGGAGTTCGGCCGCCTCATGGAAGCGCTGGACAAAGCCGGACTCACGAAGAATACGATCGTCGTCTTCGCCTCGGACCACGGCGAGACGATGACCAGCCATTCGACCGCCGACCCCAAGAATTCGATCTGGCGCGAATCGCTGAACATTCCCTTCCTGGTGCGCTATCCCGGGCGGGTTCCCCACCGTGTGGACGACATGCTGTTGTCGACGCCCGACATCATGCCCACACTGCTGGGACTGGCGGGCCTCGGCGAACGGATTCCCGCGAGCGTCGAGGGGCGTGACTACTCGGCCCTGCTGCGGCAGGACGCCGTGCAGCCCCGGCGTCCGCGCGCGGCGCTTTACATGCGCAACCTCGACGGCGAACGCGATGCCGACGGAATGGTCCGCGGCTTCTTCGCCCAGGCGCGCGGCGTAAAGACTTCGACGCATACGATGGAGCTGCGTATCGGGCGTGACGGCCGGCTCGAACGCGTATTGCTGTTCGACGATGCCGCCGATCCCTACCAGTTGCACAACCTCGCGCCGGAGGAGAACCCCGAACTGTTCGCCTCGCTGTGCCGCGAACTGGCCGTGCTGCTGCGCGATAACGACGATGTGTGGTTCCGCGAACGCGTGCTGGCCGACGTGGTTCCTTATGATACGAGTAACTAATAATATCGGATATGAACAAATTGTTTTTGTGGATTGCAGCGGTTTCGGCCTTGGTTCTGCAATCGTGTGAAAATACCGACGGTATCCGCGACGAGATCGAAAACCTGCGCGACCGCGTGGCCGCGCTGGAATCGAAGATCGGCAGCGTGAATACCTCGATCGAGGCGCTCCATCGCCTGATGGACGAATCGACGATTATCGTCGGCGTCAAGTCCAATGCCACGGGCTACGAGATCGAACTGAGCGACGGGACCAGGTTGCCCGTCATCCTCGGCGAGAAGATCGAGGCGCTGGTTCCCGTTATGGGTATCGACGCCGAGGGCTACTGGACTGTAAGTCTCGAAGGCGGTGCAAACCCCAAGCGATTGGAAGTCGACGGTGAATATGTTTCGGCATGGCCTGTCGCCGGCGGCGAGCACGAACCCGGCGCCGAAGGAATTACCCCGCAACTGAAAGTTTCGGCCGACGGCGAGTGGCTCGTGAGCCTCGACGGCGGAGTGACCTATACACTGCTTTTGCAGGATAACAAGCCTGTCAATGCCGTGGGTGACAAGGTCGTCGTCAGTTACAGTTCGGCTTTCAAGTCGGTGGTGTACGATACGAAGACCGGCCTGCTCTCCGTCGAGTTGCTCGGCGGTGAGAAGCTCACGCTTCCCGTCCTCGACGAGTTTTCCTTGACGGTGACGGCTTCCGACAACGAGACGTTCTTCCTCGGGGAGACCCGGGCGTTCGAGGTCGTGCAGACGGGTGTCGCCGAAGCGGTGATCGACGCCCCTGCGGGGTGGTCGGCGGTGCTCGGCGAGACGACGCTGACCGTCACGGCCCCTGCGACGTTCAACGCCGCTTCGCAGGAGGCGGCTGTTTCGGTGACGATCTATTCGGACCGGAAATACCGGAAACTCGTAACGCTGAAAGTGACGCTGCTCAATGAGCAGATGGATGCCAACGCCGCCGAGGCATGGAAAAATTTTAAGGCCGGAACTGCGGATAACGTTCTGCTGGATTATTCGTATGCCGGTTATAAACACGGCGAAGAGGCTCCGGCCGATGCCTGGGGACTGGGCTATAAAATTTACAATGTCGTCGATTACGGCGCCGATCCCACGGGAGTGAAGTCGTCGCGCGGAGCGTTCGTGAAGCTGCTCAAGGAACTGAAACTCTCGGGACAGAGCGATGCGGGGGCCAATCTGGCCAACGCCAATGCCCGGGCGGTGATCTATTTTCCCGAGGGGCGTTTCATCCTCCACGACGACGATGACAACAGCTACGATGCTTCGGCGGTAAACCAGTCGGAGAAGGACTCGAAGGGCAACAACGTCAGCGAGGAGATTTTCATCCGCGGCGGCAATTTCGTGCTCAAGGGCGCAGGCCGCGGCAAGACGACGCTGGTAATGGACACGCCGAATCTTCCGGCCAATCCGCAGAACATGTGGTCGTCGCCTGTGATGATCAATATCAAGCACAATTCGGGGCTTTCGGACCTTACGGCCGTGACGGGCGATGCGCCCCGCGGCACGTTCTCGGTGGAGGTGGCCTCGGCGGCCGGCATTTCGTCGGGCGATTGGGTGTGCCTCTCGCTTTCGAACAACGATCCGGCGCTGGTAGCCCAGGAGCTTGCACCGCACCGGGTCGAGGGCAACATGACCGATATCCTGACCGTTACGGTCGAGGATTACCACCAGGTGGCATCCGTGAGCGGCAACCGCCTGACCTTCGCCGAGCCGATCATGTACGCTGTGGAAGCCAAATGGAACTGGAAAATCCGCAAATTTCCGCATTACGAGAACGTCGGCGTCGAGGACGTGACCTTCGAGGGCCGCTCGAAGGAGAATTTCGGACATCACGCCTCGTGGCAGGACGACGGGGCTTATAAGCCGCTCAACATGATGCGACTGACGAATTCGTGGATCCGCCGCGTCGATTTCAAGGGCGTCAGCGAAGCGCTATCGATCGTGTCGAGCGCCAACTGCTCGGCTTACGACATCGAGATCAGCGGGAATCGCGGCCATTCGGGCGTACGTTCGCAGTCGTCCTCGCGTATCTTTATCGGCAAGGTTTACGACCACAGCCGCGGGCAGGCCGTGTCGCCTCCCTATACGAGTACGGGGTATTTTGAGAATGCCGGACAGTATCACGCTTCGGGCGTCTCGAACACCTCGCTGGGGGCCGTACTGTGGAACAACACGTGGGGCGACGACGCCTTTTTCGAATCGCATTCCAAACAGCCGCGCGCTACGCTTGTCGACCGTTGTACGGGCGGATTCGTGCAATGGCGTTTCGGCGGCGACGAGACCAACGTACCCAACCACCTGGGCGACCTGACGATCTGGAACCTGAATGCTACGCGTGCCGCACACGATTTCGGAGCCGGTCCGTTCAAGTGGTGGCTCTCTTCGGACAAGTGGTGGAAAACCATGCCGCCGATCATCGTCGGTTTCCACGGTGCGTCGGTCGCTTTCGACGAAAGCGCCGAACAGGTGAAATACCTCGAAAGCAACGGTGCGGCCGTCGAACCGCTGTCGCTCTACGAAGCGCAGTTGCGCGAACGGCTGGGATATGTTCCCGCATGGCTCAATTCTTTAAAATAAATAAAACACACGATAAATTATGAAAAAGTATCTGATCCTGTTCTTCGTCGCGGTGGCTGCGGTATTCCAGTCGTGCGACAACAACGACGACCTGTGGGATGCGATCGACGACCTGAAGAGCCGCGTGCAGGCGTTGGAGACGCAGGTCGACGCGCTTAACGGCAACATCGAGGCGTTGCAGAAACTCTACGGCGGAGCCACGATCTCCAAGGTCGAGAACTCCGGCGGCAAATACACCATCACGCTGACCAACGGTGAGATTATCGAACTGGTGCAGGGCAGCGAGGCCGAGGCCGTGATTCCGATCATTTCGATCAGCGACAAGGGCGAATGGCAGGTCTCGACCGACAACGGTGCGACCTTTACGTCGCTCGGTGTCAAGGCTGTGGCCGAGGACGGCACGACGCCCCAGTTCCGCATTGACGAGGCTACCGGCTACTGGCAGGTGAGCTACGACGGCGGTAAGACCTTCGAGAATGTGCTCGACACCAATAAAAAACCGGTCGAGGCCATCGGTTCGGGCACGGTGACCGACAAGTTTTTCGATACGGTGAAGGTCGACGGCGACGATTTTTACATCAAACTGCTCGACGGTACAGAACTGCGCATCCCGATCCTGAGCGATTTCTTCTGCCGGATCGTTGCGCCGACCCCGGGCGTGCAGACGTTCGACGCCGGGGCTACCAAGCGTTTCGACGTGGAGATCAAGGGCGTCGAGCAGACGAAGCTGTCGGCCCCCGAAGGCTGGACGGCACGCCTTACCGATGCTGTCGGCGAGAAGGCCGAACTGATCGTGACGGCGCCTGCCGCCACGACCCGCGCTACGGCCGATACGTCGAAAGACGTGGCTATCGAAGCATTTGCGGCCAACGGACTTTCGACGGTCGCCAAGATTCAGGTCGAGAGTTCCGGGACGGCGCCTGTCGCCCCGACGGTTGCGGTGACTGCCTCTGTAACGGTAGAGCCTACGCAGTCGGCACTGACCTTCGACATCGCTCCTTCGGCCAATGCCGACGGTTGGAAATACATCTGCCAGAAATCAACGGAGGCGGCCCCCGACGCTGCCAAGGTCCTTGCCGACGGTACGGCCGGCGTGGGTACGAGTGTGACGGTCGAAAATCTGGAGGCGAATACGGCCTACACGATCTATGTGGTTGCCTATGCCGGTGAACTGACGAGCGAGGTCGCAAGCGTGCAGAATACGACGGCGGCGCCTCCCGTTTCCACCGAGACGGACTACTATCAGGATTATCAGGACGGGAAAGACATCACGCTGGGCAGCCTGACGATCAACAAGACGGCTTATCCCGATGCGCAACTGCTCAAACCGGCGGAACTTACCGCTGCCATTCTCCAGGCGGGCGGCCTGATCTTTGTCGACAACTCGGATGAGTCGGCGCTGGCTCATACGGTCGACGGAGGTTCGGTAAATGCCGGACGAACGGCCGATCTCGTGCTGGTAGGCCGTTACAAGGAGCGCGAACAGGCGGCGCTGACCCTGCCTGAGATGCGTTGCAACCGGAATGTGGCCGTAATGAACCTCCACCTGATCGGAAACACCTCCAACACCTTCACGACGACCAATGCGCAGAACTTGAACCCCGATCTGCTGCTGGTGGATTGCACGCTCGACATAAAGCGTTACTTCATCTACGACAATAATGCGAACTGGAGTTTCAACGACATTCTGGTCGACAATTCGTTCGTCATGTATCCTGCGGGCGCAGGGGACCAGCCGGCGCTGTATGCGATCACGACGACCGCCAAGGCCGGGGGCTATCCGATGCAGAGCATCAAGCTGACAAATAACGTGCTTTATGCAACCGCGCCGACGCAGGCCTATATCCTGCAATGCGGAAACAATGCGCAGTACGATACGAAGAACCTCCGGATCGAGATTACGGGGAATACGCTCTATGACATTTACCAGCCCAATATCCTGGTCCGCGCGTATATTCTTGCCGGGCTGACCGTGACCAAGAATGTGGGTTACTACACCGGGGTCAGCGCCAAGAACTACCTGACAGCGGTCTACAATACGGCGGATTTCACCAATGATAAGGCGGACGTGTCGTATAACTACCTCTATACGACGCCTGTGGAGACCAATGTTAATTTCTGGTCGGTGAAGCATACCGGAAACTACACTCCTGAGAACAACCAGATGGGCGAAGGGGTGCAAGTGCCGTTCTCGTCGATGAATGCGGCGAAAGGGTATTTCCCGGTCGACGCTTCGGTGGTGAAGACGGGTGCGGGAGCGACCTACGACACGAAGGCGTGGTTCAAGGCGGAGTAATTCCGGCCTGCCGCGACGAAAAAACTCCGGCCTGCTTTTCGCAGGCCGGAGTTTTTTATTGGGATGGGAGGAATCAGCCGATCCAGCTCGTCAGGACTTTCATGCCCCCGTCGGGCGTGAAGGTAAGCGACCGGGCCGAGGCCGGGATCAGGACCGTTTCACCTTGGTGTACTGTCACCGTTGCACCGCTGTCGTCGGTGAGCGTTCCGCGTCCCTCGATGCAGATCGCCACGACGAACGAATCGAGCGCCGCAAGGTCGAGCGTCTGCGGACGGGTCATGTCGTAGAGCGACGTGGTGAAATAGGGGCACGACACCAGTTCCACGCGGGCATCCTGCGCCGCTTCATAGTGCGTACGGTAGTCGGGCAGCACGGTGTAGTCGATGGCGCCCTTCGCCTGCTCGGTGTGCAGTTCACGGGTGTTGCCGTCGGCGTCGCGGCGGTTGAAGTCGTAGATGCGGTAGGTGATGTTCGAGGTCTGCTGGATCTCGGCGATGAACGAACCGGCTCCGATCGAGTGCACGCGGCCTGCGGGCAGGAAGAAAACGTCGCCCGGATGAATCTTGTAGTCGGCCAGGATGTCGGTGATCGTGTTGTCGGCCACGCTGGCCTCGTATTGGGCCGGGGTCACCTGCTTCGAGAATCCCGAACGCAGGTGCGCATCCTTGTCTGCCGACACCACATACCACATTTCGGTCTTGCCCTTCGATTTGTGGCGCTCCCACGCCAGTTCGTCATTCGGGTGCACCTGGATCGAGAGGTCCTGCCGGGCGTCGATGAATTTGATCAGCAGCGGGAACTCCTCGCCGAAACGTTCGTAGTTCTCTTTGCCGAGCAGCGCCGCGCCGTGGCGGGCGATCAGACCCGGGAGCGTCGTCCCGGCTTCGGGGCCTTCGGCGACGACGGATTCGTTGTCCTTTACGCCGGAAAGTTCCCAACTCTCGCCGATGTTGCGCTGGTCGGTGCTGATTCCTTTGTAGGGGGCGATCTTCTCGCCGCCCCAGATCAGGGATTTTAAAATCGGTTGAAACTTGTACATGACTTTGTATTTATGCGTTTTCTGCATCCAGTTGGCTCAGGGCGAAAGCATATGCGCCGACCGAGATGGCCTGGCTGGCCCCCAGCTTCGAGATCGTCACGCCGATGCGTTTCTGCGGGTCGTAGGTTACGTAACGGTCCGTTCCGTAGACCTGCAACGGCCGCTGTGCACCCGTTGCGAACTCCTTGAATTCGGCTTCGTCGTCCAGGTCGTAAACCTTCATTTGCACCCGGTTGAGTTCGTCGCCGGTGAGTGTGTGCATCTTTGAACGCAGTTCCTTCAACAGGCTCGGCATGATCCACTTGCGGGCTGCCGTGATGCCGCCGCCGATGACGATCAGACCGTCGATCAGCGTCACGGCCGTAGCCATGGCGTCGCCGGCGATTTCGCCCATTTCGGCGAAAGCCTTGCGGGCGGCCTCGGCATTGCCTTCGCGCGTTCCGTCGGCTATTTCACAGATATCCTTCGGCTCTAGCCCGTGGTCGGGGTTGCCCGTCAGTTCGCCGTAGACCCGTTTCACGGCCCGGATGGACGCTCCGTCCTCGACGATGATTTCGGGCATCTTCTTGTGCTTGAGGCAGAAAGTTTCGACGCACGAGTTGTCGCCCCGGTTAAGCTGGTTGTCGACCACGATGCCGACGCCGAGACCCGTGCCGAAGGTGTAGCCGACGAGGTTTTTATAGCGTTTGGGGCTGTTCAGCGCCTCCAGCCGGGCATTGACCTCGGGCAGTGCGCCTCCCAGCGCCTCGCCGTAGGCGAACAGGTCGCCGTCGTTGTTGATGAAAACTGGGATACCGAATTTGGCTTCGAGGAACGGTCCGAGCGCCACACCTTCGCGGAACGAAGGGAAGTTCGGGAGGTAACCGCCGATGATGCCGTTGGGATAGTCGGCCGGGCCGGGGAACGCGAAACTGATAGCCACGGGTTTCTCGGGCAGGCGGGCGATAATCTGCTGAAAACCTTCTACCATCGTAGCGAGGCATTTGTCCAGGCTGTTGGCGTTCGAAGGCAGCGTGATGGGCTCCACAATGAATTTATTGGCCTGCATGGCGCCGAACACGAGATTCGTGCCGCCTGCGTCGAGGGTGATGACCACCCGGTTGTCGTAACTATACATTTTATCGCGGTTTTATGGTTAGTTCATCTAAAAAAAGACGAGTTGGCAAATTGCTTTCCCAACTCGTCTCCCGTTCAGGGACCTGCTTCATTTGCAGGTACAAAATTACGTATAAAATTCCGTCCGGCCAAGATTTTGAATCAAAAAGAACCGGGTCGCAGATGCGATTAGTTGTTCTCGGGCCTCAGCTTGCGTACGACGGCGCCGGTTTGCCACATCTCGCTTTCGCGCATGTCGCGCAGCTCCTCGTTGAGTTTCTCGCGGTAATCAGGCTTGCTGTTCAGGTCGATCGAACGCTGGGCCTCGTTGCCGGCGGCCACCTCTTTGTAGAGCTCTTCGAAAACGGGCTTCGTGGCGTCGCGGAACTTCTTCCACCAGTCGAGCGCGCCGCGCTGGGCCGTGGTCGAACAGTTGGCGTACATCCAGTCCATGCCGTTTTCGGCGACGAGCGGCATGAGCGACTGCGTCAGCTCCTCGACCGTCTCGTTGAAGGCCTCCGAGGGGGTGTGGCCGTTGGCGCGCAGCGTGTCGTACTGGGCCGCGAAGATGCCCTGGATGGCGCCCATCAGCGTTCCGCGTTCGCCCGTCAGGTCGGAGTAAACCTCGCGCTTGAAATCGGTTTCGAACAGGTAGCCCGAACCCACGCCGATACCCAGCGCCACGACGCGCTCGAAGGCGCGGCCCGTCGCATCCTGGAATACCGCATAGCTGGAGTTGAGTCCGCGGCCCTGGAGGAACATGCGGCGCAGCGAGGTTCCCGAACCCTTCGGGGCGATCAGAATCACGTCCACGTCGGCCGGGGGCACGATGCCCGTACGCTCCTTGTAGGTGATGCCGAATCCGTGGGAGAAATAGAGCGCCTTGCCCGGCGTGAGGTGCTTCTTGATGGTCGGCCATACGGCGATCTGTCCGGCGTCGGAGAGCAGGTACTGGATGATCGTGGCGCGCTCGGCGGCCTCTTCGATCCCGAAGAGCGTCTCGCCCGGAACCCAGCCGTCGGCAACGGCCTTGTCCCAGCTCTTCGATCCTTCGCGCTGGCCTACGATGACGTTGAATCCGTTGTCGCGCAGGTTGAGCGACTGTCCGGGGCCCTGTACGCCGTAGCCGATGATGGCGATGGTTTCGTCCTTGAGGACTTCGAGCGCTTTTTTCAGGGGGAACTCCTCGCGGGTTACGACGTTCTCTTCAACGCCGCCGAAATTGATCTGTGCCATAGTTTTTTGTGATTTAAGATTGATTAATTATGTTGTTTGTTGTTGAGTCGTTCGATCTCTTCGAGGTATTCGTTCAGCAGTTCGCGCCGTGATTTGATGATGGCCACCGTGCCGCTGCGCACGAATTGCTGTACGCCGTGGGGTTGCAGCAACTTGAACAGCGCCTGCGTGTCGGCCTTGTGTCCGGTTTTTTCGACGACGATGTAGTCCTCGTCGATCTCCAGGATGCGGACGTTGTGCTTGCGCACCAGTTGTTCGACATTCCGGCTGCGGGTGACCTTGTAGAGGGCTATCTCCTGCTGTACCACCTCGTCGGAGGTGTAGACGAAGGTTTTCAGCACGTCGATCTTCTTCTCGACCTGCCGTACGAGTTTGTCGACCTGGTCGGGCGTGGTGCGGACCACGATGGTGAATTTGTGGATGCCCTGAAGCGCCGATTCCGAGGTCGTGAGGCTCTCGATATTCACGTCGCGGCAGGTGAAGACGGTGGTGATCTGGCTCAGCAGGCCCACTTTGTTTTCCGAAAATACGGTGATGATGTACTCTTGTTCCATAGGTTTCTGCATTTTACTCGAACCGGATTTCCGATACGGGGGCGCCTGCCGGGACCATCGGGAAAATGTTTTCTTCGCCTTCGACGCGTACTTCCAGCAGGAAGGCGCCTTCGGAGGCTTTCATGGCGGCGATCGCTTCGCCGAGTTCCTCGCGCCGTTCGACGCAGCGGTAGCTTAGGCCGTTGCCGCGGGCGATCAGCCCGAAATCGGGGTTGACCATCTCGGTGAAAGAGTAGCGGCGGTCGTAGAAGAGTTCCTGCCATTGGCGGACCATCCCGAGGAACGAGTTGTTCAGCAGGACGATTTTCACGGGAACGTGCGACTGGAAGATCGTGCCCAGCTCCTGGATGGTCATTTGCAGGCCGCCGTCGCCGACGAAGAGCACCACTTCGCGGTCGGGAGCGCCGAGTTTGGCCCCGATGGCCGCCGGAAGCCCGAATCCCATTGTTCCCAGGCCGCCCGAGGTGACGATGCTGCGGCTGCGGCGGAATCCGAAATAACGGGCCGCGTTCATCTGTTGCTGGCCGACATCGGTGACCAGCACCGCGTCGTTGCCGTAGGCCCGGCTCACGGCGTCGACCGTTTCGCCCATGCGGATACGCCCTTCGGCGGGATGCACCGCTTTGCGGATCACCGCTTCGTATTCTATCTTGTCGCAGGTCCGGAATCCGGCGATCCATTCGCTGTGGTCGCGTTTGCGGATGCGTTCGGTGATGAGCGGCAGCGACCGTTTCACGTCGCCCACGACAGGAACGTCGGCATGGATGATCTTGTCGATCTCCGCGGGGTCGATCTCCAGGTGGATCACCTTGGCATTGGCGCCGAAATGCGCGGGGCTTCCCGTCACGCGGTCGTCGAAACGCATGCCTACGGCGATCAGCAGGTCGCACTCCTGGTTCTTGATGTTGGGGCCGTAGTTGCCGTGCATGCCCAGCATGCCTACATTCTGCGGGTGGCCGGTCGGCAGGGCCGAGAGCCCCAGCAGGGTCGAGGCGGCAGGCATGCCGCTCTTGTCGAGCAGTGCCTGCAATTCGGCTTCGGCATTGCCCAGGATGACGCCCTGGCCCACCATTACCAGCGGGCGGCGGGCCTGGTCGATCAGCCGCGCAGCCTCGGCGATACGCTCTGCGTCGGGCTCGGGCGAAGGGATGTAACTGCGTATCGACGTGATTTTTTCGTAGCGGAAGGGGGCCGTTCCGCACTGCGCGTCTTTGGTGATGTCGACCACGACGGGACCCGGACGGCCCGAACGGGCGATGTAGAAGGCTTTGGCGATGGCCGCCGGAATATCCTCGGTGCGCTTGACCTGGCAGTTCCATTTGGTGACGGCCTGCGTGATGCCGACGAAATTGGTCTCCTGGAAAGCGTCGGTTCCCAGCAGTGACGAGCCTACCTGCCCGGTGACGAGCACCAGCGGCGTGGAGTCCATCAGCGCGTCGGCGAGTCCTGTCACGGTGTTCGTGGCCCCGGGGCCGGAGGTTACGAGGCAGACCCCGACGCGGCCGCTGACGCGGGCATAGCCCTGTGCGGCGTGGACGGCGCCCTGCTCGTGGCGGACGAGGATGTGCCGCAACTGGTCGCGGTAGTCGTAAAGCGCGTCGTAAACGGGGATGATCGCGCCTCCGGGGTAGCCGAAGAGAATGTCTACACCTTCGTGTAAAAAGGATTCGATCAGGGCCTTCGATCCTGTGATCACGGGGTCGGAGGCCGTGCGTCGCTCTTCGGGGCGGGAGGATTGGGGAGTATTCATAGTCGATGCGGTTTTATTCTTCGTCTTCGTCGATGATGCGTACTGCGCCTTTGTCGGCCGAACTGACCAGTTGCGCATAGGCGCGCAGCGAGGTCGGTACGTGGCGGTTGCGGTTTACGGGGCGGAACTGTTTCTGTGCGGCCATGCGGGCGGCTATCTCTGCGTCGTCCGCTACGAGGCGGATCGTGCGTGCGGGGATGTCGATCTCGATCTCGTCGCCCGTACGCAGGATGGCGATCTCCCCGCCCGAGGCGGCTTCCGGCGAGACGTGGCCGATCGAAAGGCCCGACGTGCCGCCCGAGAAACGCCCGTCGGTGATCAGCGCGCAGGCCTTGTCGAGTTTCTTCGATTTGAGGTACGACGTGGGGTAGAGCATCTCCTGCATGCCCGGCCCGCCTTTGGGGCCTTCGTAACGGATGACGACCACTTCGCCGGCCTGCACCTCGTCGGCGAGGATGCCGTTCATGGCCTGTTCCTGCGACTCGTAGACGCGTGCCGGTCCGCGGAAGACGAACAGTTTCTCGTCGACGCCCGCGGTTTTGACCACGCAGCCCGAACGGGCGATGTTGCCCGTCAGTACGGCCAGTCCTCCGTCGCGGAAATAGGCGTGCTCTGCATCGCGGATACAGCCCGCCGTGCGGTCGGTGTCCGGCTCTTCGTAATAGGAGTGCTGGGCGCCCAGTTCGCGGCTGTAATGACCTGCCGGGGCGCTCAGCGAACGGCGCCGGGCTGCATCGGAAGCCGTGGGGCTGAGGATGTCGCAGGCCGCTATGGCCTCGCCGAGCGTGCGCCCGTCGACGCGCTGCGCCGAGGTGTCGAGCAGTCCGGCGCGGTCGAGTTCGCCCAGGATGGCGAAAATCCCTCCGGCGCGGTTGACATCCTGGATGTGGTAGTGCGAGTTGGGTGCGACCTTGCAGAGCACGGGAACCCGGCGCGAGAGGCGGTCGATGTCCTGCATCGTGAAATCCACCCCGGCTTCGTGGGCCACGGCCAGCAGGTGCAGGACCGTGTTGGTCGAACCGCCCATGGCGATGTCGAGCGACATGGCGTTGTTGAAAGCCGCCTTTGTGGCGATCGAGCGCGGGAGCACCGAATCGTCGTCGTTGAAGTAGTAACGTTCGGCATTGCGGACGATGAGCGCCGCGGCGTCCTCGAACAGGCGGCGGCGGGAAGCATGTGTGGCGACGATCGTGCCGTTGCCCGGCAGCGAAAGTCCCAGCGCTTCGGTGAGGCAGTTCATCGAGTTGGCGGTGAACATACCCGAGCACGATCCGCAGCCGGGGCAGGCGCAGCGTTCGATGCGCGCGATGTCCTCGTCGCTGCACGAGTCGTCGGCGCCCATCACCATGGCGTCGATCAGGTCGACGCTGCGGTCGCCGAATTTTCCGGCCTCCATCGGTCCTCCCGAGACGAAGACCGTGGGGATGTTGAGCCGCATGGCGGCCATCAGCATGCCGGGCGTGATTTTGTCGCAGTTGGAGATGCAGACCAGTGCATCGACCTTGTGGGCATTGGCCATGTATTCGACGCTGTCGGCGATGATTTCGCGCGAAGGCAGCGAGTAGAGCATACCGTCGTGGCCCATGGCGATGCCGTCGTCGATGGCGATGGTGTTGAACTCCGCAGCGAAGCACCCGAGGGCTTCGATGCGCTGTTTGACATATTGTCCGATCTCGTGCAGGTGCACATGCCCCGGTACGAGCTGGGTGAACGAATTGGCGATGCCGATGACCGGCCGGCCGAATTGTTCTTCGCGCATGCCGTTGGCGCGCCAGAGGCTCCTGGCTCCCGCCATCCGGCGGCCCGTCGTTGTGACGGCGCTTCTGAGTGTGTGTTTCATCTTTCCGTTTTCGTTTCAGTCTCCCGCCGGACTGCGGCCCTGTAACAAAAAAGCCTTTCCCCGGTTGGGAGAAAGGCTTTATTTTGTCGATCAAATATATACGCCACCTTTCTCCCGTTATCTTCTAAGGACGACGAGCAGCAGGGTAATGACGATAATATTCGAATGATTCAGGGCGTTCATTGCCGGTTTTTCTTCTTTGTCTGGACCAAAGGTATGGATATTAAATTATTTGAACAAATAATTTCCTAAAAAAATTTAATATTGTAACAGTCCGGAAGCATATCGTTTCCTTGGGTTTGTAACTGTCTGTGATATCTCGCATTTACTTACAATCCGAAAGCTGGTTTTTGGCCTCCGAGTGCGGTTTTAGGGGCTTTTTGCGATCTGTTCCGGCTGGGATGCACTGAATGACTTTCATTTTTTGTTCCCGAAGCGTCTTTTACGGCCCTTTTGTGCTACTCCTATATATATAAAGGGCCGTCTGTGCGGCCGCGTGGCGCTTACAAATTGTTACAACGATTTGGATTATTAAAATATTTGTTTTATATTTGCCGATGATGGTTACCAAACGGCATATAACGACGACAGGACGAGGTTGCGGATTTATCGGCAATCCCGTAGGCTGTGTTTATGCCGGTATCTTCACGACCACCACAACTACCACGACGACTACCACGACCCCCGTGGGGGTTCAGTAGTCAATATCCGTCGCATACATGTATGCATATTCCGGCCGAGGCTGCCGGGAGCGGAAGCAGGAAATCAGACAACGGTAGTTTAATTCATCAAAAAAATGTTATGAAATATATTAAGGTTTTCGCGCCGGGAACGGTTGCGAATCTGGGATGCGGTTTCGACGTAATGGGTCTTACGCTCGACGGAGTGGGCGATGTGCTGGAAGTAGGTGTCGAAGAGAATGCCGAAGGATTTGAAATCCGCAACCGCAGTGGGGTGGAGCTCCCCGAGGATATCGAGAGTAACGTCATTACGCCCGCGGTGCGGGCCATGCTCGAAGCATACGGCCGTCCCGTGCGGGTCGAAATCGAACTGGTCGAGAAGATCGCTCCCGGAAGCGGTATCGGGTCGAGCGCCGCGTCGTCGGCTGCGGCGGTCTATGGTATCAACGAACTGCTGGGCCGTCCGTTTTCGGGCAAGCAGTTGGTGGAGTTCGCCATGATGGGCGAAGCGCTGAACGGCGGTACGCCCCATGCCGACAATGTCGGTCCGGCCCTGTTGGGAGGCGTGGTGCTGGTCCGCGGTTACGAACCTTTCGACATCGTAAGGCTGCCTGTGCCCGATAACTTCTTCTATGCCGTGGCGCATCCCGGCATCGTGGTCAGCACCAAGGACGCGCGCGAGGTTCTGCCCAAGCAGATCCCCTTGTCGAATGCCATTACGCAGTGGGGCAACGTCGGCGGACTGGTCGCCGGGTTTGCATTGAGGGACGTGGCGCTGATCGGCCGTTCGATGCACGATGTCGTTGCGGAGCCTTACCGCAAGGGATTCATTCCCGGTTACGATGCGTTGAAGGAGCAGGTGCTGGCCGGAGGCGCGCTGGCCATGAATATCGCCGGATCGGGACCCTCGGTTTTTGCCCTGGCATCCAATTACGAGATTGCCGTGCGGATTTCCGAAGCGATGAAGCGGCATTTCGAAGGGCAGGGAATCGGTTGTAATATCTATGCGGGCCGTGTGTCGAATGCCGGGGCGCGGGTTATCGTATAACAAAAACGGACGACGATGAAATTTTACAGTACGAGAGATACCGAATATGCACACGGCTGTTCGCTGCGCGAGGCCGCGATGATGGGACTGGCTCCCGACGGAGGACTGTTCGTTCCGGAACGAATCCCGCAGGCCGACATGGCGGAGGTGGAGCGTCTGGCCGCTGAATCGTATCCCGCATTGGCGGGCTATCTGGCCGGGCTGTTCTTCGGCGACGATTTCGATCCGCAGGTCATGCAGCGGGAACTGGACGGCCTTTACGACTTTCCCGTACCCCTGCGCGTAGTCGGGCGGGGGCGTTATACGCTGGAACTGTTCCACGGTCCGACCTGCGCCTTCAAGGATTTCGGCGCCGGGTTCATGGGCCGGATGATCGGTCTGCTGGGCGCCGCCGATGAAAAACTGGTGATCCTCACCGCCACGTCGGGCGATACGGGCAGTGCCGTGGCGCACGGATTCTACAACGTGCCGGGCGTCGAGGTCGTGGTGCTCTATCCCGAAGGGAAAATCAGCCGCCTGCAGGAGTGCCAGATGACCGCACTCGGCGGCAACATCCATCCGCTGCGCGTGGCCGGAACGTTCGACGACTGCCAGCGGCTCGTGAAGGAACTCTTCGCCGATGCGGCGTTCCGCTCCCGGCGGCGGGTAACGTCGGCCAATTCGATCAACCTGCTGCGCTGGATTCCGCAGGCGTTTTACTATTTCTACGGTTATTGCCAGTGGCGGCAGGCCACGGGCGGCGACCGCCCTGTCGTCGTAGTGCCGAGCGGCAACTACGGCAACCTCGCGGCAGGTATGCTGGCCCAGCGCATGGGGCTGCCTGTCGGGGGCTTCGTCGCTGCGTCGAACGTCAACGATGTCGTACCCGAGTTTATCCGCACGGGCATCTACCGCCCGCGGCCTTCGGTGCGGACCCCGGCCAATGCGATGGATGTCGGTGCGCCGAGCAATTTCGAACGGATGCTGTGGCTCTGTGCCGGAGATCCGGAGATGCTGCGCGCTGAACTGGCGGGATTCCGCTGCGACGATGCGTGCATCCGCCGCACGATCGACGAGTTGTACGAGCGTTACGGCTATTTCTCCGACCCGCACAGCGCCGTCGGCTATGCGGCCTCGATGGCTTTGAATAAGCCGGGTTTCTACCTTTCTACGGCGCATCCCGCCAAGTTCGGCGAAGTCATCGAGTCGGTGACCGGAGCCCGGGTTCCGCTTCCGGAGCGGTTGGAACGACTCACGCAACGGCCCCAGTCCTCCGAACCGCTGGCGGTCGACCTTGCCGCCCTCGAAGAGTTCGTTGCAAACGTCTGAGAAAAAAGAATCCCCTGCTTGAGAAGGCGGGGTTCTTTCTTTTTATTTCGTTTTGGATTGTATTTTAGGTTGCTTTTGTTTATATTTGTTGCGAAAAAGCAAATAAACTGTTTCCTAACGTAAAAAAACTTCCAATGAACCTCAAACGTCTGCTTCCGTTGCTGATCGTTCCGTTGTTGCTGACGGCCTGCCCGTCCGGCGCTAATCGTGCGAAAAACGTCCCCGACCTGAGTAAACTCCCGCGTGAAATCCGCTCGGGCGAGCAAGGTCCGTTCCATGTGCAGGGCATTGCCGTCGACCTCGAACGCGGCTACATTTATTTCTCTTTTACGACCAAACTGCTGAAGATGGACCTCGAAGGTAATTTGATCGGCAGTGTGGACGGTGTGACGGGCCATTTGGGCTGTTTGACGATGAATCCTGCCGACGGACGTGTTTACGGTTCGCTCGAATACAAGGACGATGTGATCGGCAAGGGCATCCGCAAGACGCTCGACGCCGGCCAGGTCGCTCCGGAAGATGAAAAGGACCAAACGGGTTTCTACGTTGCTATTTTCGATGTAGACCGCATCGATCGTCCCGATATGGATGCCGAAAAAGACCATGTGATGACGACCGTCTATATCAAGGAGGCCGTAGACGATTATTTCGCAACGGCGGAGAACGGCGGTCGGACGGTCGAGCACCGGTTCGGCTGCTCGGGTATCGACGGCGTGACGTTCGCACCCCGCTTCGGCAGCAAGGAGGGCGGCGATTATCTCTATGTGGCTTACGGTGTTTATGGCGACACGCTGCGTACGGACAACGATTACCAGGTGCTGCTCGCTTACGATACGAAGGATTGGAAGCACTTCGAGCAGCCGCTTTCGCAGAACAATCTCCATAAAAGCGGTCCTGCGACGCCCGACCGCAAGTATTTCGTCCGCACGGGCAATACCTCGTGGGGAATCCAGAACCTGGCTTATGATCCGGCGTCGGGAAACTGCTATGCCGCGGTTTACAAAGGTAAAAAATCCCAATACCCCAATTATTCGCTCTTTGTGATCGACGGCGGCAAACCCGCCCGAAAGGAGCTTTTGCAGGGCTTCGATACGCCTACCGAAGGCGAGGTGCTCTCGTTGCTTCCTGCCGGAAAATCGGCCGACGGCATCTACGGCTGGGATTTCAAATGGGGAACGACCGGCCTGTGTCCGCTCGGGGGAGGTTATTTCTACATCTCGCAGAACGCCCGGTCGAAGGAGACCAAACAGCAGAGCAGCACCGTCTGCCTTTATCGGTGGACCGGCGATGCGGATGCTCCCTTCCAGTTGGTCGAATAATCGTTTTCAACAGTAAAACTACCCGGCTGCTCCTGCGAGCAGCCGGGTAGTTTTATAAGCAGGAAGGAACAGAGCGTTTGCAATAAGCTGTTATCCCCGGCTTTCCATGCTGTCGATAGAGGGGTTGACCGTTACTACGTCCTCCTCCAACTGCCGTTCGGTCGGAGTGCCGTCGCCGGTTGCGGGCGCAATCGGGCCGCCGTCGGCGAGTATGTCATCGGGGGTGATTTGCGTTACGGTGGTTTCCTGCGGCAGGTCGGCCGCACGTCGTTTTGCTTTTTGGTCGTCGGTATGTTTCATCGTTTCGTTTTGGCCGAAGCGGTGCAAAGGTCGTACCGTTTCCGATGATGACAGAGGTTGTTATGGTTCCGGATTATCGAAGTTGAAACGGAGCTGCACGCACTCTGCGCAGGCCTCCGGTGAATTGCCGACGGTAAGGCCTATCAGCCGGATTTTGCGCCCGTGAAAATCCACCGCCGCCAGCAGTTCTTCCGATACCTGCCGGAGCGTTTCGGCAGAATCGACCGGTGCAAAAAGGGTTTTCGAGCGGGTTATCTGCCTGAAATTGTCGAACTTGATTTTCAGGACCACGGTCTTACCCTTGAATTCATGCCGCATCAGGCGGTTCCAGACCTCCTCGCGTACGGCCGACAGATCGAGGCGCAACTGTTCCCGGTCGTCCGTGTCCTCCTCGAAGGTCGTTTCTGCGCCGAGCGATTTGCGGATGCGGTTCGGCGTAACTTCCCGTTCGTCGATACCCCGGGCATAGCCGTAATAGCTGTGTCCGGCTTTCCCGAAATGCTGCACGAGTGCCGCCTCGTTCCAGAGACGCAGGTCGGCTCCGGTACGGATACCGAGCCGGTGCATCTTCTCGGCCGTCACTTCGCCGATGCCGAAGAAGCGCTCGATGGGCAGCCCGGCCACGAATTCCTCGATCCGGTCCGGCGGAATCGTAAACAATCCGTCGGGTTTCCGGTAGTCGGAGGCGATCTTTGCCAGCATCTTGTTGACCGAGATCCCGGCCGAAGCCGTCAATCCGGTTTCAGCGAGGATGCGCGTTTTGATCTCGCGGGCGACCAGCGTTGCCGAGCGGGCATGGGTTACGTCCAGGAACGCTTCGTCGAGCGAAAGGGGTTCTACGAGTTCGGTATATTCACGGAAGATGGCGCGAATCTGCTGCGAAACGGCTTTGTAGACATCGAACCGTGCCGGGACGAAGATCAGTTCCGGGCATAGCCGCCTGGCCAATGCGGAAGAGAGGGCCGAGTGTACTCCATAGGGACGGGCTTCGTAGCTTGCCGTGGCGACGACTCCGCGCGGCCCGTCGTGTCCGACCGCAATCGGACGGCCCCGGTATCGGGGGCAGTCGCGCTGTTCTACGGATGCGTAGAAAGCATCCATGTCGATATGGATAATCTTGCGTTGGGACATCGGGGCGTACGTCTGATAACGCAAAAATAGCGTAAATTATTTCGTTTCCGCCATCCGGATTTCCTTTCCGGCGAACCGGGCTTTGCGGGAGGTCGCCGCGTCGTTTCGCATTCAGGACGGCAGGTCCCGTTTATTTGTCGATTTCCAGCATGACGCCGGTATTCCGGAACGACTTCAACGTTATCCGTTTGTCGGCGGATAATATACGCCGCAAAGTACCTATCGACTGATTGAGATAAATATCGGCGTTGATCTTGTTGTCGCCCCATATCTTCGCCGCCAGGAAGTCCCGTTCGCAGATGTGGTTTTTCTGTTGCAGGAGCAGTTGCAGCAGCCGGATGCTTCGATTGTTGAGGGGATACTCGTTGTTCTGGATGACAACCGCCAGTTTTCGGTTGTCGATGTGGCAGGTGTCCGTAATGGGAATTATGTTGTTGTATCCGGTACGGGCCAGGATCGCCTTGATGCGCACCTCTATTTCCTCCAGGTCCGTGTCCTTGCGAATATAATCGTAAGCCCCTGACTCAAGCCCCTTGATTGCATTCTTGGTGTCGGATAACGATGTCAGGAAAATGACCGGGATATTTTCGTCGATCTCCTGTATTTGTTTGCATACATCGAATCCCATCATATCGGGAAGCATGATGTCCAGCAGGACGATGTCCGGAGCCGTTTCTTTGAATGCTTTGATCGCTTCGGCTCCGTTCGGGGCATGTACTATTTCGTATCCCTGCTGTTCGAACCATCGGATGTTGAGTTCTGCAAAATCGACATCGTCCTCGACGTATAAAATGGTACATTTATTCGCTGTCATACGGAATACATATTATAAATTCGCTGCCTTGTTTATAGATGCTTGAAAAAGCGATCGTTCCGCCATGCGCTTCGGCGACCATTTTGACATAGCCGAGTCCCAGACCGAATCCCGAGACATTGACCGATTTTTTGAGTGGGACCCGGAAATACCGGTCGAAAATCATCAACTGGAATTCCAGCGGGATGCCTATTCCCCAGTCCTGAACCAGGACGCAGACACTCCTTTTTTCTTTATAGCAATGGATCAGAACCCGTTTTTCGTCGGGCGAATACTTAATGGCGTTGTCTACCAGGTTCAGCAATGCGTTGCCGTAGTGTAAGGGATCGGCTTTGAACGTTGAGATGTCCGGTGCGATTTCCAATCTTATATCGGCATCGGGATAGGACTCCCGGATGTTTTCCAGAACGGATCGGATGTCGATCTTCTGGGTTTGGATTTTCAGGCTGTTCGAGGTTGTCGAAAGCAGCTTTTCGATCAGCAGGTTGATATGGCCGATCTTTTTCGATGCCGTTTGCAGGTTCTTGTCATCGTTGGTCCGGGAGGAAAGATTCAGAACCCGTTTCAGGTAACCGATCGGATTCCTTATTTCGTGAATCATATGCCGGACGAAATTTTCGCGGAAATCCGACAGCTTTTGTTGGTAAACGATGATCCGGATAATGCCGAACAGAATCACTGCCACCAACAGCGTGATGGCAAACGACGACAGAAGGATAAAACGAATCTGGGCGAACATTCCCGAATAGGAGCCGTCGAATTTCACTACGACGCCGTCCGTTTGAGTTATCCCCAGGTGCAGAGTGTCGCAGACAACCGTAAAATCGCCGTCGTCCAACTCGTCGTTCGTACTTTTTTCAACCCGTCCGGTCTGAATATTTACTTTTTCGATGATATAAGGGATTTGGATGTCGTTTGCCCGAAATATGCTGTCCAATTGTTGATCTAATTGGGTTATATCTAATTCGCATACATGATAAAGCATGTATGTCCCCATCCCGTATTTGACCAACTCTGCTTTATTACATTTGTGTTCGAATTTATTATACAAACCTGTTGTTGGATTATAGACTTTTATGACTGCCACGCTGTCATCATAACCGAAACTTCCCTTATATGGACTTATATCTTCGCCATATCGGTCCTGTATTGTATTCCACCATATATGAGCGTTTTCTATAATTGTTTTATGTGTGGTCTGTTCTACCAATGGTAATGCTTTTTGAATAAGTTTTTTCTGTTCCAGTTTGTATGATGTCGATACCCATAATGCCTGTAATGCCAGAATGGCAATTACTCCAATAAAAGCTATCAGAATGGCTATTCTAACTCGTTTATTCATTTTGTAGGGAAAAAGCGTTTTCAAAAGTAGTAAAAAAACGACTGAAAAAAATATTTATAACTTATAAATAACATAACTCTCGTTCGGCACAAGTACCTTTGAATCCATCAAACAAAGCGTGTGTTACTATGAAGAAGATTAAAATTTTATTTTGTGGCTTATTGGTCGGATTATCCGTGTTGAGTTATTTAGTTGCATCCAAAAAAAATTCTGCAACAGAGTTATTTCTCTCAAATGTAGAAGCATTAAGCCAAGATGAGTCTTCAACCTCAGATTGTGTTGTCATGGAAGGATATTGCATTATAAATAATGGAGAAATTTATCGTGGAATGAAACTCGCCGACTAAATTCGTATGAGACTCTTTCTATTTATAGCGCTTTTGCTTTTTGTTGCCTGTAAGGGTGGTTCTACGGGTGAAAACCCATTGGCGAATCTGGATAAAGCCCCTGAAGCCGCTATGGAGGAGTTTCTATGTCTTGATTCGATTGAAGGGTTCGGTGTAACTGATTTTGCCGTGGCTGATAGTGTACTGTGGCTTTTGTCCCAGCGTCCTGGCAGCGAAGACCTGCTGGTCCGTTACGGATTGAACGACGATTCCTACACCAGTATTATAAAGCGCGGCCGGGGCCCCGGGGAAATGATTACGGCTACGGCTTTGGATGATAACGGACATATCGTAGTTGCGGATTGTAATACGAATATGATGGTGACGGTGGTTGAGGATATCGTTTCGCAGCAGCAACTCCCTTCCGGAAGATTGGTTACCTGCATTACCGATGGGGATCGGGTTATCTCTACCGGAATTTATCCCGAAGGACGCTATCGGCTTGTAAACCTGAAATCCGGACAGGTAGGTTTTTTCGGGGAGTATCCCCAGGGGGACCGCAAGATCGAGAGCGAATTGTTGCCGACGGCATACATAAACAGCAGTTTAGCGATGAAGCCGGATTGTTCCCGTTTTGTCTGCGTAAACAGCAATTGCGGGGTTGTCGAGATTAATGCGATAGAGGGGGATTCGATCGCCGCCATTGCCCGAATCGCATATCATTATCCGGATATCGCACCGACGACTGCCGGGAAAATGCATGTCGCGGCAATCCGGAAATCGAATGTCAACGGGTTCTTTGGCGTGACGTGCAGCGATGAATATATATATACGATTTACTCGGGAAAAACATATAACGAGGCGGGGTTAGGGTTGGAAAGTTGTGACTATCTGGTCACTTTCGATTGGTCGGGCAACTATATCGAGGCTTTCCACGTTTCGCAGGCCCTTAGTGCGATTCGGTTCGACAACAGTCAAGGTCTGTTGTATGGATTGGCGCATACCCCGTCTCGTTCTTTAATTTACAGGTTGGATTTGAACCGGTGACTACGGTTTGGGATAGAGAAGCCATAACGCATGGCCTTATTTATTAGTTAACCTTTTAAAATTTACAAAAATGAAGAAAAAAATTCTTCTCGCGGGGGCTGTCGCATTGATGGCCGCCGCCGCTGTAACCGGGTTCTCGGTCTACAACAAAACGAATGTATCTGATTTGCTGAATGCAAATGTCGAGGCATTGGCGATGTTTGAGGGTGATGGCTATAGCTGCACGGCTTCATTAGCTTGTTCAATGGCAAGCCCTGCACAGAATTATATTAGTTGTACAGGGTCGTCATCATGCCGTAGAAATGCGGCTGAAAGATGGGTTGAGTGTGATGGGACAAAATCTTATTGCTAATACTCGTTAATTCGTACTGAAGATGGGCTTAAAGGGATTTTAAATCAGAGATTCTCGTGAAACATCTCCCTTTAAGTTCATCTTTTGTATTGTAATGTATTGATAATTAAATAGATGTAATGGGGTTGATCTAAGGCTTGATAGTTATGGCTTTAACCAAATTACTTAAGGAAATATGTATGAAAAAGTCTAATTTGATTATATTGATAAGTATATTTTTCCTAAATTTTAGTTGTGGAAAAATATCAAAATATGAGATCGTAAATTTAATAGAAGACATTTCAATAGATAACTATAATGATAGTTTATTCTTTTCAGATGTTTTAGATATGAATATCGATAATGACAGTTTATATATCTTAGAAAATCATCACGGGACTATTATTGTCAGTGATTTAAACTTAAAATACCTTAAAACCATTGGGCGATCAGGAAAAGCTTATAATGAATTCTTATTCCCATCATCATTTGTGATTAATAACGATACGATTGTTATTAAAGATTCTGGAAAAGAACGATTCTTAATGTATAATAAGTTCGGGCACGCAATACATACATTACCTTACAGTAAATGCCCTATCGGAGTATCTGACAAATTTGCGTATTGTAATAACTCCATAATAGATTGTTCTCGCGATAGTTTATTTGCCATATTATATATGGATAATCGCAAAGGTTATTTTATCCAGAAAGGTGCTCAGAAAGAATATGGTTCGATACTTCAAACGATGCATAGGAATAGTTATTTTAATTTCAATTATAAGAATAAAATAATATCAGTATCAAATAACGATCCGACAATATCGGTATACAATAGAAACTTAGAAAAAGTTAATGAGTTAAATTATAGTTATATTGATTTTGTAGGTCGCCAATTTAAATATGCAGAAGAAAAAATTAATAAAGAAAAGAGTTTCTTTATAATGGTAAAAGATGTATATATATATGATAATTATATATATATATTATTAGCAGAAAAAAATAATAATGTAAAATATACTGTAAATAAAGTCGCCGTTTTTTCTTTTATAAACAGCGATATTGTATTTTGTAATATATTACAATTACCTGGTAGCCTATATTCTAGTATTTGTATATATGATAATATTTTGTTTGCTGTTGATCTTAAAAAATCCAGTATTGGAAGATACTATATGGGTCCGAAAAATAGCGGGGATATTTAAATAACGGTTAGATATATGCATAAATTATTTGAGCCTATATATCGAAAAATACTATTACTGAACTTCGTAATATTGATTGCCAGTTGTTCGCAATGGCGAATAAAAAATGAAATAGAATCTTTTAGCAAAGAGGCTATACGTCTGCCAACTGATTTGGAAATAGTGCAGGATGGTGTTGTATTGCCGGATTCTCTTAAACAGACCTTGACGAATCCGGTTAAGTTGATATTGTATTTTTCCGCAAACAGATGTACATCGTGTGTTATAAAGGGACTTCGAGATTATGACAAAATCTTTGCGTTAAAAGTAGAAAATCAGTTTTCACCAATAATTATTTTCTCTCCTAGGGATAGAGCGCAGGAATACAAGGCATTGATTACAGACTTGAAACTTCAATCTTTGCCATATCCCATATACATCGATAAGCACGATGAATTTCAGCAGTTAAATACGAAGCTACCGGAAGATACGCGTTACCATATTTTTTTATTGGATAAAGATAATCATATCGTTTTAGTCGGCAATCCTTTGGCCAGCAATGCGATGTGGTCCTTGTTTAAATCGACTTTAGACAACATGCTGGCTCACGACGGAGTCTATGTTCCCGAAAAATAATTGCAAAATGAAACATTTCTGCACTTTTGCACCTTTGCTTTTCATCGTCTCCTGCGGAACCGCCCCGAAGCCTTCCGATACGTTGGCGGCAGCCAATATGGCTGCATTGGAGCAGACTGTGGATATGGAGAATAACACGGTCGAAACGGACGATGTGCTGAAATTCGGTCAGTCGGTCGTCGACTTGGGCGAGATTCCTGTCGGCGAAAGCCGCGAGTTGTCGCTGGAAGCCGTGAACCGGTCGGACAAGCCGCTCGTGCTGCTCGACGCTTATACGTCGTGCCATTGCACTAAGGTCGTGTGGGATAAAAAGCCCGTTCCGCCCGGCGGAAAAACCGTATTCAAAATCCAGTTTTCCGCCGAGCAGCCGGGAACGTTCTTCAAAAAAATTGCTGTGCGTCATAGTGCCAATCCCAATCCCGTAACTTTTGCCATCCAGGGTGTTGTCGCGAACAGCCCCCGAACCGAAAATTAGAAACCCTTAACCCATCCCGGACGATGCGCCGTCTTTTGCCTTGTTTCTGTTGGATCCTACTTTTTGTCGCCTGCGACACCGAGCGGCGGGAGTTGAGACTGGCGCTCCGGGCTGCCGGGGATAACCGACCGGAACTGGAGGCAGTGCTGGACCATTATCGAAGCGGCGCGGATTCCCTGAAACTGCGTGCGGCGAAATACCTGATTCGGTACATGCCGCTGCACAGGTCCTACGACGCAGCGATCGAAGCGATGTACGACCGCATCGATTCGATGATTCCCTGCTATGGAGATCCCGATTCGTTAACAGCAGCTATTGCCGACGAATATTTACGGGTCAAATCGCAGATCGGAACTCATTTCGATATACAAACTGTTTCCTCGGATTATTTGATCCGTAATATTGAGCAGGCGTTTGATTTATGGAGGAATAAACCTTGGGCCGGATTGCTTGATTTCGACGAGTTCTGCGAATATCTCCTCCCGTATAAATGTTATGACATGCAGCCTTTGACTGACTGGCGTTCGGATTTGGCTGATCGTTATGACGGAAAGTTGGGGACACATGAGTGTGTGTTGTGGCAGGATAACCCTCGTATAGCAGCATCTGATGTTAACACGGTGCTGCAGGCCAGTAAACCTTATTTTTATGCCCAACCAAATCCATGCCCGATTTTTCGAGCTTCTACGGTGACGAACCTGCCTACGGGACTTTGTCCTGAAACTTGTATTGCCGCAGTCCAGGTTATGCGCAGTAAAGGTATTCCTGTTTGTATTGACTTTACACCTAATTGGGCCGCCCGGTCTAAAAATCATTATTGGATGACTGTCGTTAACCATCGGCATCAACACGAGGTATTTTCTGCTTATGGGTCGAATCCCGGTATTCCGCATTGTATTGATCGGGCTGTCAGTAAAGTTTTCCGGGTAACCTATTCTCCGAATCCAGAGGTGGTTCGTATTCTAAAGAAGGATCGGTGGATGCCAGACGCATTGCCGTGCCTTTTTACACGGGATGTGACTGAAACCTATCTGAGGACTGACGACGTGTCTTGTCGGCTGTATGACGACCTTGATCTGGATGGGACGATATATCTTGCCGTATTTGACGATCAGAATTGGATTCCTGTATGCTGGGGAACCCGTAAAGGTAATACGGTATGCTTTGAACGGGTGGGCCGGGATGCGTTATATATGCCGATTGCATATGATGAGTGGCGATCTATGCATCCTGTCGGAGAGCCATTTTTTCTGCAAAATAATGGTGAGGTGAAGTATATGCATCCCGATACACTTCATCGACGGGCAATTCGAATGAATCGTAAATATCCTATATATGAATATTTTGCTGATATTAAGCCGAATCTTTCTGGGGGTGCTATAGAAGCTGCCGCCGATCCTGAATTTCGGAACGTCAGGACAATTCTGGAATTACCAAAGGACACACTCGTTTTTGCAGGAACGGAAATGGTAACGTGTACCGATGCTTTCCGCTATTGGCGGATTCGTTCTACGAATGGAGGATTGCTGGATATGGCAGAATTGCATTTTTATGATGGAGACCAAAAGCTCGATGCAGAACTGTTTACAACGGCAGTAGATGAAAAATCCTGTTCTGTTGTCGGCCGGATCGATGATGACGATGCCTTGACCTATGCTTCGTTACGGGGCCCTGATAATTATATCTGGTTCGATTTCCATCGCCCGGTTAATGTGTCGAAAATTATCTGGGTCCGCCGAGGCGACGGCAATGACATTTATCCGGGATATGATTATACGCTATATTATTGGAGCAACCGGGATTGGACGGTTATCGAACGCCAATGTGCAGGCCTTCACACCTGGATAGACTTTAAAAATGTTCCGGAGGATGCCTTGTTATATTTGGCTTGTGATGCAAAGGGGAGAGAAAGCCGACCTTTTCTTTATCAGAATGGAATAATTGTTTGGTATTAATTGGACACTTATGAAAACAAGTCATTTGCGAAAGGCGGCTGCCTTGGTGATTGGAATAGGGATTAGTTTGTCGGTTGTGGCTCAGCAACCGCTTTCTTCGGCAGCGCGTCCTTCGCAGCCGGAGGCGATCCACGTCCGGCTGACGCTCGACGAAGCGATCTATGCCGCCCAGAACCAGTCCATTGCGGCGATGGTCGCCAAATATACTTTTCTTTCGTCTTATTGGTCGTTCCGGTCGTTTCAGGCCAGCCGGCTTCCGTCGCTGAACCTGTCGGGCGAAGTGCTGAGTTTCGACCGTTCGCTGCGCCTGTTGCAGGATTACGATACGGGCGAATTGCGTTATCTGGACAACTACAACCTGCAAAATACGCTGGGAATCTCCATCCGTCAGAACATCGCACTGACGGGCGGAACCCTGCAACTCTATTCGTCGCTGAACCGGCTGGACCAGTTTGCCCCCAAAGAGACCAAGTCCTACTATTCCCAACCGATCACGCTTTCCTATACGCAGCCGCTTTTTGCCTACAACAAATTCAAATGGAACAAGAAAATCGCCCCGAAGGAGTACGAACTGGCGAAGCGTACTTACATCGAGTCGATGGAAGATGTCACGACCCAGGCCGTGAACTATTATTTCAACCTGCTGCTCACCAAGACCAAGCACGCCATTGCCGTTAAGAACTACGCCAACACCACGGCGCTGCATGCAATCGCCGAACAGCGGCTCCGGTTGGGCAGCATTACGCAGGACGAGCTGTTGCAACTCCAACTGCGCATGCTCAACGACAGCCTGTCGATCAACGACACGGCGCTGGCAGTCCGCGAGCAGCAGATGAAACTCAACTCTTACCTGCGTTATAACGAGAATGTCGATGTCGATCCTGTGCTCGACGACCGGATTCCGGCTATCGAGATCGATTACGACCTCGTCCTGAACAAGGCGCTCGAAAATTCATCGTTCGATATCAGCAATGAGATCAAGTCGCTCAATGCCGAGGCCGGTGTGGCCCAGGCCAAGGCCGAACGGGGTGCGTCGGCGACGATAAACGCCCGCTTCGGCCTGTCGCAGACCGGGGAGACGTTCCGGACGGCTTATTCGAACCTGCTGGACCAGGAGGTCGTCGGGCTGCAATTCTCGATCCCGATTTTCGACTGGGGTATGGGCAAAGGCCGTGTCCGTATGGCCAAAGCCAAGGCCGAGATGGTCCGCAACCAGATCGAGCAGAACGAAATCGACTTCCGGCATACGGTTTATACGCTGATCGAGCAATTCCACAACCAGCGCAACCAGTGTGCTGTGGCCGCCCGGGCCCGGGAGGTTGCCGAACGCCGCTATACGATCGCGATGGAGAATTTCCGCCGGGGAACGGTTTCCGTGACGGAGATGAATACGGCCCAGACCGAGAAGGACCAGGCCAATCAGACTTATGTTTCGGCGCTGGCCGATTTCTGGAGTTACTACTATTCGCTGCGACGCAAGACACTCTACGACTTCCTGTCGCATACCGACATCAACGCTGAATTCGACAAACTCATCAAAGAATAACCCCTGCCATGAAACAATACACGCTGTGGATGCTCTGTGCCGCGCTTCTCGGGAGCTGCGGCAAGACGAAAAAAGAGAAAACGGATGCTTCGGCCGACCGGATGCAGCACCGGATCGAATACAACCAGGTGACGGTCGACACGTTGCAGCGGCGCGATTTCCAGCGCGAGTTGATCAGCAACGGTCGCCTGATCGCCTCGCGGCGCAGTACGCTGTCGTTTCCGGTTTCGGGAGTTATCGCCGTTATCGATGCGAAAAACGGCGCCCGGGTGGGGCAGGGCAGTTTGATCGCCCGGCTCGATACGACGGAATACGCCCTTCAGTTGCACAAGGCGCAACTGGCCCTGGACAAAGCCCGGCTGGGATTTTTCGACGTGCTCGTGGGGCAGGGCTATTCGCTCGGCGACACCATCACTCCTCCGGCCGAAGTCGTACAGTTGGCGCGTATCCGCTCGGGCTACGCCGATGCTACGGCTTTGCTCCGGAGCGCCCTCCGGAGTCTGGAGCAGTGTTCGCTGCGGGCTCCTTTTGCGGGGAAAGTAGCCGACGTGGAACAGCAGGTCTATGAAAAATCGAAAGGGGAGTTCTGCACCCTGCTCGACGACAGTCGTTTCAACGTTCGGTTTACGGTACTCGAATCCGAATACGGATTGCTGCGTCCGGGCATGGAGGTCGCCGTGAGTCCGTTCGCCGATCTGCGCAAAGAGGTTCGGGGCCGCATTCTGGCCGTCAATCCCTCGATCGACGAACACGGACAGGTGCAGGTTGACGCCGAGGTCGGCAACGACGGGACGCTGGCCGACGGTATGAACGTGCGTGTCGCCGTGCGGCAGCGCGTTCCCGGCCGGTTGGTCGTGCCGAAGAACGCGGTGGTCATCCGCGACAACCTGGAAGTCCTGTTCCGCTATAAGGACGGTAAGGCGCAGTGGACCTACGTCCACACCTCGCTGGCCAACAGCCGCGAATACGTCGTCGAGGCAAATACCGACCGCGGGGCCGAACTCAATCCGGGCGACCTGGTGATCGTTTCGGGAAACCTGAATCTGGCCGACGGTTCGGAAGTCACGCTCGGCGGCAATCGCTAAACGGGAACGCTTATGTTGCGCAAACTTCTCGACCGGCCCATTGCCGTAACGATGATCACCGTTGTCCTGATCATCCTGGGCGTCGTGAGCACCCGTCTGCTGCCGGTTTCCCTCGTCCCGGATGTCGACGCGCCGTATATCACGATCCAGATTCCGGCGCAGGGTACTCCGGCGCGGCAGTTGGACGAGACGGTCATCACGCCGCTGCGCCAGCAGTTGATCCAGCTCTCGCAACTGACCGATCTTCGCAGCGAGGCCCGCGAAGGCAGCGGCATCATTCGCCTCACGTTCGAGCAGGGGGCGGATATCGACTACCTGTTTATCGAAGTCAACGAAAAGATCGACCGTTCGGTCTCCTCCCTGCCGCGCGACCTGGAACGCCCCAAGGTGATCAAGGCCAGCGTTACAGACATTCCGGCCTTCTATATCAACCT